>Ga0182736_1003415_pt1 | contig 10744 bp, 8 predicted proteins | sample eDN5th30CKraftBY_FD_128882 | JGI IMG/M metagenome (GOLD analysis project Ga0182736, IMG submission 128882) | Enriched backyard soil microbial communities from Emeryville, California, USA - eDNA 5th pass 30_C Kraft BY (version 2) (version 2) | ecosystem: Environmental > Terrestrial > Soil >...
GCTGCGGAGCCCGTTGCTGCGGAGCCGGTTGCCGCGGGGTTCGGTGCTGTGGAGCCGGTTGCCACTGAGTTCGGGTCCACCGAGCCCGTTGCCGTCGAGTTCAGTGCTGCGGATCCGGTCGCGGCCGAACGGTTCGCGGGGGAGCAGGTCGCCGCCGAGCCGTTGGCGGGGGGGCGGTTCACCGCCGAGCCGTTGGCGGCCGAGCCGTCGCGCCCAACCAGGTCCGGGGACGAGTCCGCCTCATTCGGGTCCGGCGCCGGCGAGCCCGTCGCCGCTGGACCGGTCGCCGCCGAGCCCGGCGTCGCCGAGCCCGGCGTCGCAGAGCCCGGCGTCGCAGAGCCCGGCCCGGCCGGGTCGTTCGCCAGCGAGTCGTTCGGTGCAGGGTCCGTGGTCCGGCCCGGCTCCGGGGACGAGTTCGCCCCCGTCGGGTCGGGCGCCGCGCAGGTTGCCGCTGAACAGGTTGCCGCTGAACAGGTTGCCGCTGAGCAGGTTGTTGCTGAGCCCGACCTCGCCGAGCCGGTTGGCGTCGGGTCCGCGGTCCCGGCCACGCCCGGGGGCGAGCCCGGCGACCTCGCGGGCGGCGAGTTCGCGCCCGGCGGGTTCGGGGCGCAGGCGCCGGAGGGCGCGCCCGACACCGTCCGGGTCGCGCCCGACGCCGAGACGACCGGCCCGATCCCCGTCGTCACGGCGACGCCCGGGGAGGCCGACGCGTCGACTGCGACGGCGACGTCCCCGACCGGCATCCCGGCGGTCGGCGCCGTGGCCGCCGCCCCGCCGCATCCGACCACCCCGGCAGAACCGCCTGTGGCGCAACCGACCGGTGCGTTCCCCGCGGCTGCGCCGCACCCCCGGTCGTCCCCGTCCGGTCCCGCGCCGTCCGTTCAGGGCGCGGCGCCCGGGCTCGTCCGGGGCACCTCGGGTCCCGCCGGTGCCGGGACGCTGCGCGACCGCGTGCGCGGCGCGCTCGCCCTCGCCGCCGAGCTGTACCGCGAGACCCCGCACGCGACCCGGATCGTCGCCCTCTACGGCAGGCTCGACGAGCCGCTGCGGATCGCGTTCGCCGGTCCGGCAGGCGTCGGCACCTCGACGTTGGTCGAGGCCGTGCTCGGACACCCGGGCGCCCCGGCGCCGCCGCCGCCGACGCGCGCGCCGGTGTGGTGGCGACACGGCGCGCCGGCGGCGGTCGGCGTCCACACCGACGGCACGGGCGCTCCCTACGGCGGGCCGTGGCCACCCGACCCGGCGACCGCTGCGGCGCTGGACCGCATCGAGCTGCACGTGCCCCACCCGCTGCTCGGCTCCGCGACGATCCTCGACCTGCCGGGCGTCGACGCCCCCGACGGCCGGGGCGCCGGCCTGCTCGGTCCCGACGAACCGGTCGCGGACGCGCTCGTGCTGCTGCTGCGCCCGGACCACCCCGAGGACGCGGCGGCGTTCGCGATGCTGCACACCGGCGTCGTGCCGCACGCCCGGGCCAACGCGCTCGGTGTCCTCGCCCGAGCCGACGAGACCCCGGGCGGTCTCGACCCCGACACGGGGGCCCGGGTCGCCGCCGAGCTCGCGTCGCGCTCCGACGTCCGGCGGCTGGCGCGGACGGTGGTCCCCGTGTCGGGACTGCTCGCCCGGGCCGCGCCGACTCTGTCACCGGCGGACGTCGAGGCCCTCGCCAGGGGCGCGGCCGTCGACCCCGCGTTGGCCGCGCGGCTCGGACCGTCGGGGCTCGGTGCGGCCGCGGCCATGGCGCGGACGGCACCCGATCCGGCCTCGGTCGTCGCGGGTCTGTTGGCGCGCAGCGGCATCGACCGGTTCCGCGACCTCGTCGCGACGAGGTTCGTGAGCCGCTCGGACGTCCTGGTGGCGCGCTCGGTGCTGCAGCGGCTCGAGATCATGGTCCGGACGACCCCGCCGCCGGCGGGTGCGCGTCCGCTGCAGTACGAGCTCGAGCGCGTCCGTGCCGGGGCGCACGAGCTGGCCGAGACCGATCTGCTCGATCAGCTGCTCGCGGGCACCCTCGTCATGCCGCCGGCCGAGCTGCTCGCCGCCGAGCGCCTGCTCGGGATGAACGGCACCGCACCCGCGGCGCGCCTGGACCTCGACCCGGACGCCGACGACGCCGCGGTCGCCGCGGCCGCGGCGGACCGGCTGCAGTACTGGCAGCGCGCGGCGGCGCACCCGGCCTCGCCGCAGTCGGTGCGGGCCGTCGCGGCGGTACTGGTGCGCACCTGCGAGCGGCTGCTGGCGGTGTCGGCGCGCTGAGCGGGCGGGCGTCGTCGCACACACGGCCGCTCAGCCGGACGTGCCCCCGGCCGCCCGGGGCGTGCCGAGTGCGGGGCCCCGGTCGCCCGGGAGGGCCGCCCGCTCGCCGGGGGCGGCGACACCGGCTCGTTGCGCCGCGGGCGCCCGCCGCGCCGCGCGCTGCGGTTTGCCGGTGAGCGCGAGCCGCAGCGGGGTGCGCCGGACGAGCTCGACGAACGTCAATGCGGCGGCGATCGTGACGACGTACGTCACGACGGTCTCCCACGGCCGCTGCAGGTGCGCCGCGGGGGCGTCGGGGATCGTCGTCAGCACCCACAGGATCGCGGGGTGCACGAGGAAGACGCCGAACGAGCGGGTCGAGGCGGCCTCGACCAGGCGGGAGCCACGCCAGCGGTCGCGGCGGTCGGCCCACAACGTCCCGAGGCCCCAGACGGCGGCCATCACCGAGACCGTCCACGGGACGATGACCGGCTGGAAGACGTCGGCCGCGAACTGGGCCGTCGCGCCGCCGGTGATCGAGTGCCGGTACCACAGCTCGACGGCCGCGCAGGTGACGACGGGGGCCGCGAGGACGACGGGCAGATGCCGCCGGATCCAGGCGTCCACGGCCGGCAGGTGCATGCCGACGACCCCGCCGAAGACGACGAAGAACTGGTAGCTCAGCAGCGACGACATCGCGTAGGGCATGAGCGCGGTCTCGGCCGGTCCGGGCGCCGGGACGTGCAACCACAGGTCGGTGACGACCTGCAGCGCCGCGCTCCCGAGCAGCAGCAGCCCGTGGTGGCCCCGGGTGGCCAGCAGCAGCTTCCGGAACAGCGGGAAGACCAGGTAGAACTGCAGCGACACGAGCAGGAAGTACAGGTGGTACCAGGCCGTCCCGGTGACGAGCGCGTGGCCGAGGCCCGCCAGCGCCTGCAGCGGCGGCGCCGGCGCCGTGACGAGCCCGAGGCCGGTGTAGATCACCGACCACACGACGTAGGGCACCCCGACGAGCAGGAAGCGTCGTCGCCAGAAGTGCACCGGCCGGGGCCGGTCGTCGCGGTAGCGGTGCATGAGCACGAACGCGGTCAGCGCGAAGAACGCCTCCCGGGTGAAGTGCAGCAGCACGACGAGACCGCCCGCACGGACGCTGTCCTGCGGCGTCGTCGTCGAGATCGTGTGCACCGCGATGACGCACGCGAAGGTGAAGACACGGACCAGGTCGACGGGGTACAGGTGTGGCGTACGCGCCGGGGCGGCGCTCACGATCGGGCCGCCGTGATGTGGGGTCCGCGAGCCGGTTGGGGAGAGCGATCGCAGCACAGGACCTGAGGGTGGTCTGCGAACCTGTGTGCGAGCTGAGGACGCCGTGTGAACTCGCCAGCGCGAGGTGCGTCGGTCGTGGACGGTGCGGCCATCGGGCGAGCACACTACCCCGATCGGTATCGCGCCCATGGTCCGTGTCGGGGGCTGCGGTGACTGATGGTTGACTGCCGCGCACACGACGTGCCCGTGCGGCGCGGTCGGCGGAAGGACGGTGGCAGTGCTCGCGAACGACCCGGCGCTCGTCGGTCTGGCGCTCCAGGTGGCGCGGACGCCGGCAGCGCAGCTCGATGTCGGAGCGGTCGTCGCGGGGGTGTGCCGGGCCCTGCCGATGGCGGTGGGTGTCGCGGGCGCGGTCGTCGTGCTGCGGCATGCGCCCGACCCGCTCGCGGGCCCGGTGTTCGCGTCCGACGCGGCGGCGATGCGGCTGGGCGAGCTGCAGCACTCCCGGTCGGCGGGACCGGCGCACGAGGCGATCCGCACCGGCCGGGTCGTGGCGACGGCGGATCTCACCCGCGCGGACACCGTCGAGGTCGCGGCGGTCGCCGCCGAGACCGGTCTGGCCAGCGCGGTGACGGTGCCGCTGCTGCTCGACGGGCGTCCCGCCGGTGCGCTGCAGCTGCTCGGCACGGGGTACCGGCCGGTGCCCGCCGAGCTCGCCGAGACCGTGCGGCCCTTGGTCGAGGTGCTGTCCGCACGGCTGGCCGACGCCCGGTCGTTCCGCACCCTGACCGCCGCCGTCGCCCGCTCGACGGCCGCGCTGGAGGCCGGCCTGCCGCTGGCCCACGCGACGGGGATCCTCGCCGAGCGGTACCGCACGGACGTCGAGGAGGCCGGCCGGTTCCTGGCCGGTGCCGCGGTCCGGGCGGGGCTGACCGCCGAGGCGCACGCCGCCGCGGTGGTCGAGGGCGTCGGCCGCCGCGACGCGCAGTGGGCGGCCGCCCGCGGTGAGGGCGACCTGCCGGCGCAGCGCGACGACGGCGCGGGTGCCGCCCCCGACGCGCCCACGGGCCGCAGGCACCGCCGCGACGACGCGACCGGGCCGCTGAGCTGGATCACCGGTGACCTCCCGCTGCCACGGCACTCCCGGGCCCGCCGCTCCGGCGACGCCCGGCCGGCGGCGGGTGCGCCGCGGCACGGCCGGACGCGCCACGACGACGGGTCCTCCGGCGACGAGGGCCCCGGGGACCCGCCGGCGTCGCCGCGCCACCGGCGCGCCGACATCTCCTGAACCGGCCGCGCACCGCGCGGGGAGCGACCTGCGCCACTCGGCTGGTTGCCGCCACGGCGCGGCACGTATCGTGTCCACACCCCACGGGAGCACTCGCGTACCGAGGCTGAGAGGGCGGCAGGACCGGCCGTCGACCGTTATCACCTGACCCGGTTAGCACCGGCGTAGGGAGGAAGACGGTGCACATGCACGTCCGTACGGCTTCTCGCCGGGTACTCGCGGCTCTGGTCGCAGTACTCGCCTTCGCACTCGCCGGCTGCTCCGGCTCCGGCGCTCCCGCCGGGGCGACGACGATCCGCGTCGCGCTCGACTGGACCCCGAACACGAACCACACCGGCCTGTTCGTCGCCCAGCAGGAGGGCTGGTTCCGCGACGCGGGCCTCGACGTGCAGATCCTGCCCTACAACAGCACGTCGCCGGACACGCTGGTCGGGTCGGGCGCCGCCGAGTTCGGGATCGGCTTCCAGAACTCGTTCACCTTCTCCAAGGCCGCGGGCGCCGACATCGTCTCGGTGCTCGCGATCCTGCAGCACTGGGGATCCGACATCGCCGTCCGCGCCGACCGGACCGACATCACGTCGCCGAAGGACCTCGACGGCAAGGTCTACGGCGGGTTCGGCGACCCGGGCGAGGTCCCGAAGATGAGCGCCGTCATCAAGGACGCGGGCGGCAAGGGCACGTTCAGCACCGTCGTGCTCGGGACGTCGGCCTACGAGGCGCTCTACTCCGGGCAGGTCGACTTCACCGAGCCGTTCGTGGCCTGGGAGGGCATCGAGGCGCAGCTGCGCAACGAGCCGCTCAAGACCTTCGCCTACACCGACTACGGCTTCCCCGACGCCTACGGCGTGCTGCTGGAGGGCAACGCCGGCTGGCTCGCCGCGCATCCCGACGTCGCGACGAAGTTCGTGCAGGCGGTGCAGCGCGGTTACCAGCTCGCCGCCGACGACCCCGCGACCGCCGCGAAGCTGCTGATGGACGCCAACCCGGGCGCGTTCACCGACCCGGAGCTGGTGAACCGCAGCCAGCAGATGCTCGCGCAGCAGTTCATGAAGGACCCGTCGGGTCGCGTCGGCACCCAGACGCTCGCGCAGTGGTCCGGCTTCTCCGGGTTCCTCTTCGACTCCGGTGCCCTCGTCGACGCGGCGGGCAAGCCGCTGACCACCCGCCCCGACTTCGCGACGTGGTTCACCGACAAGTACCAGGCGACGTCGTCGTGAGCGTCCGGCTGAGCACACCGGCGGTACGCAGGCCCGCCGCGCCGGAGCCGCCGCGCGACGCGGCCACCCCGTCCCGTGGCCGGCTGCGCCGGGTGCTGCCGGCGCTGGTGGTCGTCGCGGTGCTGGTGGCCGCGTGGCAGTGGGCGGTCACGGCGTTCGCGGTGCGGCCGCAGGTGCTGCCGTCGCCGCTGCGCGTCGTCGAGCAGGGCTGGCTGTTCCGCGGCGCGCTGTGGACCAACACCGTGCCGACGCTGCAGGTCACCGCGGTCGGGTTCGCGGTGTCGCTGGCCGTCGCGTGGGTGCTGGCCGTCGTCGTCGACTTCTCGCCGTGGCTGCGGCAGGCGCTGCTGCCGCTGCTGGTGGCCTCCCAGACCATCCCGATCATCGCGATCGCGCCGTTGCTGATCATCTGGTTCGGGTTCGGACTGCTGCCCAAGGTCGTCGTCATCGCGCTGGTGACGTTCTTCCCGGTCGCGATCGGGCTGATCGAGGGCTTCTCCTCGGTCGAGCGCGAGGCGACGAACCTGGTGCGCAGCATGGGCGCGGGCCGCTGGCGGGAGTTCCGCTACCTGCGGCTGCCCGCCGCGATGCCGTCGTTCTTCACGTCGCTGCGCATCGGCATCACCTACGCCGTGACGGGCGCGGTGTTCGCCGAGTACGTCGGCGCCCGGGCGGGGCTGGGCATCTTCATGAACCTGCAGAAGAACTCGTTCCGCACCGACCTCGTGCTCGCGGCGGTGATCGTCACGGCGGTGATCAGCGTCGCGCTGTTCGGGCTCACCTACGCCGTCCAACGGCTGGTGATGCCGTGGTACGCCGCGGAGCGCCGCCGTGCGTGAGGTGCGGGTGCGCGACCTCGTCGTCCGGTTCGGCGACCGCGAGGTCCTCGACGGCGTCCGGCTCGACGCCCGGCCCGGTGAGCTCGTGTCGGTGATCGGCCCGAGCGGGTGCGGCAAGAGCACGTTGTTCAACGTGCTCGCCGGGCTCGTCGAACCCGCCGCGGGCAGCGTGCTGGTCGACGGCGCCCCCGCGTCGGGGTCGACGTTCGCCTACATGCCGCAGAAGGACCTGCTGTTCCCGTGGCGGACGGTCCTCGACAACACGGCGCTCGGCCTGGAGGTCGGCGGGCTGGGCAAGCGGGCCGCGCGCGAGCGCGCCGCACCGCTGTTCGAGCCGTTCGGCCTGGCGGGTTTCGAGAACGCGCGGCCCTCGGAGCTCTCGGGTGGGATGCGCCAGCGGGCGGCACTGCTGCGCACCGTCGTGCAGGCCCGCGACGTCCTGCTGCTCGACGAGCCCTTCGGGGCCCTGGACTCGTTGACCCGCACCTCGATGCAGGAGTGGCTGGAGGTCATGCGGGCCCGCTACGGCTGGACGGTCCTGCTGATCACCCACGACATCCGCGAGGCGGTGTTCCTCTCCGACCGGGTCGTCGTGCTGGGTCCGCGGCCCGCGACGGTGCGCCGCGTCGTGGAGATCGACCTGCCCCGCCCGCGGGAGGTCCGGATGCTCGCGACGCCCGCCGCCGCGGCGCTGGAGGCCGAGCTGCTGGCGGTGCTGCGCGAACCGGTGGCGGCTCCGCCGTCGCGGGCGGCCATAGACTGACGGCGTGCAGGTCACCCGGGGCGCGCTCAAGCACGGCGTCCCCGAGCCCGACATCCGCGCCGTCGTCGCGACGCCGCTGCGCGTGGTGGCCCAGGGGGAGCGGACCCTCTACATCGGGGTGACCGACGCCCGCGACCTGCTGGAGGTCGTCGCCGAGCCCGACGGGACCGTCGTGCACGCGATGCGGTTGCGCCCCAAGCACTACGTGCATCTGCGCCCTGCCTGATCCCGCCGAGCCCGGCCCGTCGATGCCGAAGGCCCGGCCCCCGCGGGAGCGGGGCCGGGCCTTCGGGCTGGTGGCGGGAGATCAGGTGTGGAGGTGCACGTCGTGCAGGTGGTCGTGCGAGTCGGTCGTCGTGGTGTCGGTGTTGTGCGACGCCAGGTCGAGGTTGTTGTCCGACAGCAGGTGGTCGTGGCTGTCGGTGCTGTCGTGGCTGTCGGCCGTGTTGGTCGTGGTGTTGGTGGTCGTCGAGGTGTTGTGACCGGTGTCGGTGGTGTTGTGCCCCGTGTCGGTCGTGTTGTTGCTGTTGAGCTGGTTGGCCTGGCCGCCGTCGTTCGCGACCGAGCCCGACCCGAAGTTGGTCAGCGCGTCGTGGCTGTCGGTGTGGTCGCCGCCGGTGGCCGCGCCCGTGCCGGAGATCGCGCCGCCGTCGGACGCGGTCGCGCCGTGGTTGTTGACCGCGGAGCCGCCGGCGCCGAAGTTCACCGCGCTGTCGGTGTTGCCCTCGGCCACCTGGTTGCCGGTGCCGGCGACCGCGCCGTCGCCCGTGGCGATCTGGCCGTTGTTGTCGCCGCCGACGGCAGCGGAGTGGTCGCCCGTGGCGTTGACGTTCGTGACGTCGACCGGCGCGAAGACGTGGCCGCCGTGCGAGGCGTCGATGTCCTGGTGGACGGAGTTGTCGATGTAGGTCTCGCGGGCGTCGACCGACACGTAGTTGTTGGTGACGTAGTTGTTCAGGTACTTGACCGCGGCCTCGTGCGGGGTCTCGCCGTGCGCGTGGTGCACGGGCGGCGGCGGGGGCAGGTGGCCGTGGCCGCTGTGGTGCGACTCGTCGTCGCCGGCGAGCTGGATCGCGTCGTGGATGTCCTCGGCGCTGAGGTTGGTCAGGCCGCAGTTCTGCAGGAAGCCGGCGGGGTCGGCCTGGAAGGCGGCCTTCTCGGCCGGGTCGTTCAGCAGGCTCATCAGCAGGTCGAGAAGCGAGGTGGCCATCGTGTGCTCCGTATGTGTGGGTGGTGCGTGGTCGTGGACGTCGTTGCGGTGTCGCGTCCCGGTCCGTGTGTCCCGGTGTTGACGACAAAGCTATGGCCGGCGGCCGGGCCGGGGATCGGGGAACGGCCACAGTTCCCGGCGGCGTCGTTCGCCCGCTCCGGGAATGCGGTGAATAGGGGGCCCGGGGAATTCGGAGGCCGCGTCATGAATGCGGGGGTCCGGGTGCGTGACATCGGACCGGAACTGCGCTAGAGGCGGCTGACCAGCCTGTTTGGTCCGCGGTGGGTAGTTCGCGCGATTCGCCCGCGCCGAGGTCTTTACCTTCGCATGAGTAAGTGCACCCTCAAGTTTGCTGTCCCTTTGCGTTGTCCCCGGAGATTCGTGCCTTTCGGGTGAGAAACGGCTCTGGCCGGTTTCGTCGTGATTCTGCCCCTTCTTCGGACAAGGGGGCAGAAATAGGCGCGACAGAATCGGGTGGAAAGCACCTCAAGGTGATTCGGGGTGAGAATCGGGCAGACAGATGAATGGGGAACTGCTGACCAATCCTTTACCAGCGCCCCCGGCTCGGCTTCCGGGGGCGGGTGGCGGGCCTCACCACCACCCCCGGCCGGGGACGATTAGCGTTGCCGGGGCACGGGACGGCCAGGAGGACGGCAGCGGATGGACGGGCGATGGGCACCGACGGACGAGTGACGGTCGTCGGGATCGGTGCCGACGGGTGGGACGGGCTCGGTACGTCCGCCCGCGAGGCCGTCCAACGGGCCGAGGTGGTGCTCGGGGGCTCCCGCCAGCTCGCCCTGCTCCCCGACGACCCCCGGATCCCCCCACGACGCCCGTGGCCCACCCCCATGACCCCCGCGCTACCCGGCCTGTTCGACGAGCTCGCCGACCGCGCCGTGTGCGTACTGGCCAGCGGCGATCCCATGTTCTTCGGCATCGGCGCGACCCTGGCCCGGCTGCTGTCGCCCGAGCGGCTGCGGGTGCTGCCGGCGCCGTCGTCGGTCGCGTTGGCGTGTGCGCGACTCGGCTGGCCCGCCGAGGAGGTCGACGTCGTCAGCGTCGTCGGCAGGCCGCTGGCGCGGGTGCGCCGGGCGCTGGCCCCGGGCAGGCGGGTGATCGTGCTGTCCTCCGGTGCCGAGTCGCCCGGTGAGATCGCCGCCCTGCTCGACGCCGACGGCTGGGGGCCCAGCGCGATCGCGCTGCTCGAACAGCTCGGGGGCCCGGGGGAGCGGCTGCTCGCCGGGCTCGCGTCGGACTGGCCGCACCCGCCCGGCGACGCGCTCAACCTCGTCGCCGTGTCCTGCGAGCCCGGCCCCGACGCACGCGTCCTCGGTGAGGTGCCCGGTCTGCCCGACGAGGCCTACGACCACGACGGTCAGCTCACCAAGCGCGAGGTGCGCGCGGTCACCGTCGCGATGCTCGCCCCGCGGGCCGGTGAGCTGTTGTGGGACGTCGGCGCCGGTGCCGGCAGCATCGCCATCGAGTGGATGCGCGCCCACTCGGCGTGCCGCGCCGTGGCCGTCGAGTCGCACCTCGACCGCGTCGCCGCGATCTCCCGCAACGCCGACGCGCTCGGCGTCCCCGGCCTGCGGGTCGTCCCGGGCCGCGCGCCCGCGGCGCTGACCGACCTGCCCACCCCGGACGCGGTGTTCATCGGCGGCGGGGTCACCGGCGAGGGCGTGCTCGACGCCTGCCTGGACGCGCTGCGGCCCGGGGGCCGACTCGTCGCCAACGCCGTGACCGTCGAGGGCGAGGCGGTCCTCGCCGCCGCTCACGCCCGCCTCGGTGGCACCCTGACCCGGCTGTCGGTCGCCCGCGCGGGTGCGGTCGGCGGCTTCACCGGCTGGCGCCCGGCGATGCCGGTGACGATCTGGAGCGTGACACCGTGACCGTTCATTTCATCGGTGCCGGCCCCGGCGCCCCCGA
>Ga0182736_1003416_pt1 | contig 10743 bp, 13 predicted proteins | sample eDN5th30CKraftBY_FD_128882 | JGI IMG/M metagenome (GOLD analysis project Ga0182736, IMG submission 128882) | Enriched backyard soil microbial communities from Emeryville, California, USA - eDNA 5th pass 30_C Kraft BY (version 2) (version 2) | ecosystem: Environmental > Terrestrial > Soil >...
CGGCGTTCCCGTGTCCGGAGTCGCCGAGCCCGGCGTCCCTGAGCCCGGAGTCCCTGAGCCCGGAGTCGCCGAGCCCGGCGTCCCTGAGCCCGGAGTCCCCGAGACCGGATTCGCTGAGCCCGGAGCCCCCGTGCCCGGCGTCCCGCTGTCCGGTGTCTCTGCGCCCGGCGTCCCGGTATCCGGCGGCAACGCCGCCGCGGGGTCCGGCCCGTCGGTCCCGACGGACAGCGACCACGAGCACGCGGCGCCCGCGCCCGACCCGACGCCGCCACAGCCCTCGTCCGCGGGGGAGCCGTCGGCGGCCGATCCCCACTCCGCCCCGGCGGATCCCGGTCCCGTCCAGCCCGGTCGGGCCGAGCCGCCGCGCCCCGGGCCGGGCGTGATCGGCCCGCCACCCGTGGGACCGTTCCCCGGCGCACCGCCGCCGTACCGGGGCGGCCCGCCGCCGGGCCGGCCGTCGTCGGGACAGCGGTTGGGACAGGGGTCGCCGGGACAGCCGTTCCCGGGGCGGCCGGGCGGGCCCTGGGGGCCGCACCCCGGCCCACCCCCGTATCCGCCGGGTCCCCACGGCGGGGCGCCGGCCGTCGCGAGCGGTCCGCCACCCCGGGCACCCCACCGCTGGGGTTTTCCCGCCTACCTCCTTGCCGAGGCCGTCTTCCTCGGGGTCTCGGCCCTGCTCGGCGCGGTGCTGATCACGGCGGGGACGGCGCCGGGCGTCGGCACCCTCGCGGTCCTGCTCGGCGTCCCGACGATCTGCTCGGCCACCGTCGCGATCGTCGCCACGAAGGTCCGCGGCAACGGCCCGAAGATCGACCTGGCGCTGCGGTGGTCGTGGCGCGACGTCGGGATCGGTGCGCTGTTCGGCATCGGCGGCCTGTTGCTCACGGTGCCCGCGTCCCTGGTCTACATCGCGATCGTCGGGGCGGAGAACGCCAACTCGGCGGTCGGCGACGTGTTCGAGCACCTCCGCGCGACGCCCGCGCAGGCCGTCCTGGTGTTCCTGCTCGTGGCGCTCGTCGGGCCGATCTGCGAGGAGATCGTCTACCGCGGCCTGCTGTGGGGTGCGACGGAGAAGCACGGCGCGAACCGGTGGCTCGCCTTCGCGCTCACGACGATCATCTTCGCGCTGGCGCACTTCGAGTTCACCCGCACGCCGCTGCTGCTCGTCGTCGCGATCCCGATCGGGCTCGCCAGGGCCGTGACCGGCACCATCACGGCGAGCATCGTCGCGCACCAGATCAACAACCTGCTGCCCGCGCTCGCCCTCGCGCTCTCACTGCTGGGGACGCTCCCGGGCACCACCTGACGGCCCGGGCGGCCTCGGGTTCGGCCTGCGGCGGGTCATCTGGCAGAATGACCAGTCGGTTCCGTGACCGGCCCTCTCATCCGTGTCGCGGCCTGAGACCTCGAGTGAAGCGCAGCCCGTACCCCACGCGAGCCGCGCGGACTCACTGCAGCAGCACCGATCCGCGAGGAGTAGTTGGAAGCGTGGCCGTCAAGATCAAGCTGATGAGGCTGGGAAAGATCCGTCAGCCGTACTACCGCGTCGTCGTCGCCGATGCCCGCACCCGGCGTAGCGGGCGGGCGATCGAGACGATCGGCAAGTACCACCCGAAGAACGAGCCGAGCCTGATCGAGATCGACTCCGAGCGTGCGCAGTACTGGCTGGGTGTCGGCGCGCAGCCGACCGAGTCGGTCCAGCACCTGCTCGAGATCACCGGCGACTGGCAGAAGTTCAAGGGTCTGCCCGGCACCGAGGGCACGCTCAAGCCGCAGGCCGAGAAGCCCGACAAGCGCGCGCTGTTCCAGGCCGCCCTCGCGGCCGCGGGCGAGGAGCCGACGACCGAGGCCACCACGCCGCGGAAGAAGTCCGACAAGCGCGCGAAGGCCGAGGAGGCCGACGCGGCCGAGGCTGAGTCGACCGAGTCGTGAGCGTCCTGGCCGACGCTCTCGAGCACCTCGTCCGCGGCATCGTCGACCACCCGGACGACGTGCGCGTGGACCTGGTGACGAACCGGCGCGGCCGCACCCTCGAGGTCCGGGTGCACCCCGAGGACCTCGGGAAGGTGATCGGCCGCGGTGGCCGCACCGCCACCGCGCTGCGCACCGTCATGGGCGGGATCGGTGGCCGGGGCGTGCGGGTCGATGTCGTCGACACCGACCGGTAGCGCTGCGTCGAGCAGCACCGGGCCGAACGAATCGAACACGTCCCTGCTGCTGGTCGGCGTGATAGTCCGGCCGCACGGGCTTCGTGGCGAGCTCGTCGTCGAGGTGCGGACCGACTCCCCCGAGGAGCGGTTCGCCCCCGGCGCCGAGCTCGTCGTGCTTCCGGCGGGTTCGTCGGCCCCGCGTTCGTCGGGCCCGGGTTCCTCAGCCCCGGGTTCCTCAGGGCCCCCGCGGGTGCTGACCGTCGAGACCTCGCGGCCGCATTCCGGCCGGCTGCTCGTGCGCTTCGCGCAGGCGTCCGACCGGGAGGCCGCCGAGGCGTTGCGGGGCATCAGGCTGCTCGTCGACGCGGCCGCCCTGCCACCGCCGGCCGATCCGGAGGAGTTCCACGTCCACCAGCTCGAGGGCCTGCGTGCGGAGCTGGCCGACGGCAGCGTCGTCGGCACGGTGCGTGAGATCGCGCACGGCCCGGGTGGCGAGCTGCTCGTCCTGGCCCGCCCACCCCGGCCCGACGCGCTCGTCCCGTTCGTGACGGCGATCGTGCCGGTCGTCGACCTGGACGGCGGCCGCGTCGTGCTCGACCCGCCCGAGGGCCTGCTCGACGACTGAGCGCCGCCGCGCGAGCAGCGCCGAGCCCGGAAGTGACAGGGCCCGTCCAGCCGGACGGGCCCTTCTTCGTGCGTGCTTCGTCAACCAAGGTTGACAGGACGTCTGTCGTCAACGTAGGTTGACGACATGACGGATGCGACGAGTGTCGCGGCGGCGGCGTCCAGCCGGGACCCGGCCGTCGGGTTGGTGGCGGTGGCCTCCCTGCGGGGGCTGCTCGAGTCCCTCGAGGAGCTGCAGGTGCGCAACGCCCGCGACCAGGGCTGGTCGTGGCAGCAGATCGCCGAGGTCCTGCAGGTCAGCAAGCAGGCGGTGCACAAGAAGTACCGCCGCTACGGGTACTGAAGGGAGACGGACGTGTTCGAACGGTTCACCGGCGGCGCGCGGCGGGCGGTCGTCGTCGCCCAGGAGGAGGCCCGCGAGCGGAGGGCGAGTTCCATCCGGACCGAGCACCTGCTGCTGGGCCTCTACTCCGTGCCCGACTCGATCGCGCTGCGCCTGCTGGCCGAGCGCGGTGTCGACCGGGCGGAGGTGGTCGCCGACGTCAGCGCCCTGCGGTCCGACGCGGGCGCCGTCGTGGACGCGGACGCGCTCGCCACGCTGGGCATCGACCTCGACGAGGTCCGCCGTCAGGCCGAGGAGGCGTTCGGTCCCGGGGCCCTCGAACGCACGCGGGCCGGTCGTAGGGAACGCGGCCGCCGCACCGGCCACATCCCGTTCCACGCGACGGCGAAGAAGGTGATGGAGCTCTCGCTGCGTGAGGCGCTCCGGCTCAAGCACGGCCACATCGGGACCGAACACCTGCTGCTCGCCCTGCTGCACTCCGGCACGGGTGCCGCCCACGACATCCTCGTCCACCGCGGCATCACCCTCGACGACATGCGCGTCGCGGTCGCCGACGCCGGGACGGGCGAGGCGAGCGGCTGACGTGCTGCCCGCGTCACTCGTCGGGTGCCTCGTCGCGGCCGGTCGCGGTGCTGCGCACGCCCGCCATCTCCGCCACGTCACCGGCGAGCGCGGTGAGGTCGCCCCGGCCGGCCAGGTTCAGGGTCACCGCGGCGACCCGCTGCCCGTCGTCGGTGACGGACTCGCGGTCGATCTCGAGTCCCTGCACCGTGAAGCCGCGCTCGGTGCAGACGGTGAGCACGGTGCGCAGGACGCCGCGGCCGTCGGTGTAGCTCAACCGCAGGGTCGGCGGCTCGCGCCTGCGGCGGTGGGTCGCGCGCGCCAGCGGCGGGAACCCGCGGGTGACGAGGAAGTGCCCGGCCGTCGCGGCGAGCGCGAGCACGGGCAGGCCCGCCCCGCAGGCCATGCCGACGGCAGCGGCCAGCCACACGGTGGCGGCCGTCGTGAGCCCCCTGACGGCGTCCTTGCGCACGAAGATCAGCCCGCCGCCGATGAAGCCGATCCCGGAGACGATCTGCGCCGCGATCCGTGACGGGTCGAGCGCCACGTGGTCGGCGCCCAGCATGTCGAAGAAGCCGTACTTCGACACCAGCATGAACACGGCCGAGCCGACCCCGACGAGGGTGTGCGTGCGCAGGCCGGCGCTCTTGGCCCCCGCCTCGCGCTCCAGACCGATCACGGTCGTCAGCGCCGTGGCCAGCAGGAGCGGCAGCAGCATCTCCCATTGCGTTGCGGTCGACCAGAACGCGGACACGGGCTCCTCCTGTCCGGCATCGGGCGGGATGGAAGGATCCCGGCGGTGCGGATCGACGTGGTGACCATCTTCCCGGGCTACCTTGCGCCTCTGCGCGAGGCGCTGCTGGGCCGGGCCGTCGGGACCGGGCTGCTCGACATCGCGGTGCACGACCTGCGCGACTGGACCCACGACGTGCACCAGGCCGTCGACGACGCGCCCTACGGCGGCGGCCCCGGCATGGTCATGCGCCCGCACGTGTGGGGCGAGGCGCTCGACGACGTGCTCGCCGCCGACCCGCGGCCCGCCCGGCTCGTCGTGCCCACCCCTGCCGGGCGCCCGTTCACCCAGGCCGCGGCGCACGCCTACGCCGCGCAGGAGCGGCTGGTCTTCGCATGTGGTCGCTACGAGGGCATCGACCAGCGGGTCGTCGACCACTACGCGGCGTCGATGCCGGTCGACGAGATCAGCATCGGCGACTACGTCCTGGTCGGGGGCGAGGTGGCGGTGCTCGTCGTCGTCGAGGCGGTGGCGCGGCTGCTGCCCGGGGTCCTGGGCAACCCACGGTCGGCCGCGGAGGACTCGTTCTCCGACGGGCTGCTCGAGGGACCGGCGTACACCCGTCCCGAGGTCTGGCGCGGGCACGCCGTCCCCGAGGTGCTCCGCAGCGGCAACCACGGCGCGATCGCCCGCTGGCGGCGCGACCGGGCGCTCGAGCGCACGGTCGAGCGGCGGCCGGACCTGATCGCCGCCCTGCCCCCCGATGCGCTCGACGAGGCCGACCGCGCGCTGCTGGAGGCGTTGCCGGCCGGCGTCGCCGGCCCGCAGGCCGGTGCGCCGGACCCCTCCTGACGACCACCGGTTTCACCCGCGCCGAGGGCGTCTGGCACTATGGATGAGTTGCCAGCCCCCGGCCCGTGCGTCGGGGCAGCCCGGCGCCAGCCCAGTCGCGTGGAGCGGCGCCCCTGCATGACCGCAATCAGACGAGGACGGACCTGCGCGATGAACACCCTTGACGAACTGGACGCACAGAACCTGCGTTCCGACATCCCCGCCTTCCGGCCGGGCGACACGCTCAAGGTGCACGTGAAGGTCATCGAGGGCTCGCGCTCCCGTGTCCAGATCTTCCAGGGCGTCGTCATCCGCCGGCACGGCGAGGGCGCCCGCGAGACCTTCACGGTCCGCAAGGTCTCCTTCGGCGTCGGCGTCGAGCGCACCTTCCCGGTGCACTCCCCGAACCTCGACCGCATCGAGGTCTTCACCCGCGGGGATGTCCGCCGGGCGAAGCTGTACTACCTCCGTGACCTGCGCGGCAAGGCCGCGAAGATCAAGGAGAAGCGGGAGACCCCGAACGCGTCGTGACCTCACCCTGTGGTGGACACGACCTCACCCTCAGGTGATCAGGCGGTGACGTAGCCTCGTGGGCGTGGCGCTTCCCGAGCTCCCCGACGACCGGCGGGCCCAGCCCCGACGGTACGGACCGGCGAATCCGCCGCCTCCGCCTCCCGGCGACGGCCGTGCTCCTGTCGGCGACCCTCGGTGGACGCCGCCCTACGGCAACGGTCGCCACGTCGGACCGCCCGCGCCCGCCGCGCACCGTCCCGGACCTCCTCCGGGTGCGGACCGCGTTCCCCCCGGTCAGGGGCCGGGCGCCCCCGACGGCCGGCCGCCACGGCGAGGGCCCGAACCGTACGACGGGGTGCCCCGTCGGCCCGTCGGCCCGCCGCAGGGCAACGGTCGTCCCCAGGGCGGCCCGCTGCAGCCTCCCCGCCGCCCCGACGCCCGCCCGCCGGGGCCGCCTCCGCGCCCTGTCCTGCGCGACGATCCGCTGGCCGCCGACGAGACCGACGTCATCGACGAGGTGGTCACCGACGAGGTGGCCGACGACGAGGACGAGCCGGAGCCCGAGCCCCGACGGCGGCCACGGCGCCCGGACGAGCAGGCTGCCGACCGCACCGGCGGCCGTGGCCCCGAACGCGCCACCGAGCGCCCGGCCGACCGGCCGTCGACCCGCGGGCGCGGCTCCGCGCGCGACGCCGAGGCCGAGACGTCGGCGGTGCCCGGGCGGCACCGGCGGCGCGCGGGCGAGTCGCCCGACGGCCGTCCGGTCTCGTCGTTCTCCGACGAGAAGGCCGGGCCGAAGGGGAGCAAGCCGAAGTCCGGGCGCCGGCGCCGCACGTCGTTCTGGAAGGAGCTGCCGCTCCTCATCCTCGTCGCCCTGCTGCTGACGTTCCTGATCCAGACCTTCCTCGCGAAGGTCTACGTCATCCCCTCGGGTTCGATGGAGACCACGCTGCACGGCTGCACCGGCTGCAACAACGACCGCGTACTCGTCGACAAGATCACCTACCGGTTCTCCGACCCGGAGCCCGGCGACGTCGTCGTCTTCCGCGGCCCCGACAGCTGGGGCACCGAGCAGGTCACCGTGCCCAGCAGCGCGTTCGTCCGCGGCCTGCAGCAGGTCGGCTCACTGATCGGGCTCGCGCCGCCCGACGAGAAGGACTTCGTCAAGCGGGTGATCGCCACCGGTGGCCAGACGGTCTCCTGCTGCGACTCCCGCAACCGCGTCATGGTCAACGGCAAGCCCCTCGACGAGCCCTACATCTACTACCTGCCCGAGGCCGGCCCGGCCCGGCAGGTGCCGTTCGGGCCGGTCACGGTGCCCGACGGCGAGCTGTGGATGATGGGCGACAGCCGCAACAACTCGTCGGACTCCCGCGCGACCGGGCACGGTCCGGTCCCGGTCGCCAACGTCATCGGTAAGGCCCGGCTCAAGGTCCTCCCGATCAACCGGTTCGGCTGGATCTCCTCGCCCGACCCGCAGTCGCCCGAACCCGTCGGGATGGGCGCGGGCGGTGGCGCGCCGCTCGCCCTCGGCCTCGTCGGCACGTTGCCGCTGGCCGCGGGCAGACGGTGGCGCAACCGGCTGGCCGACGAGCTCGACGAGTTCCTCCCGTCCCCGCGCCGCCGCCGGCGGCTGCGGCGGCGCTGACGGTGGCGGCACCCGTCCGCCGTGGCCGTCGCCGCGTCCCCTCGACGTCGCTGACCGCCGACGGCTGGCGTCCGGAGCGGGCCGTCGTGCGGCGCTCCGCGGGCAACTGGACGTTGCAGAGCACGCTGCACCGGCACGGCCTGGGTCCCGTCGCGGGGGTCGACGAGGCCGGTCGCGGCGCGTGCGCCGGGCCGCTCGTCGTCGCGGCGTGCGTGCTGCGCCCCGGCGACGCGCAGCGCCTCGCCGGCCTCACCGACTCCAAGCTGCTCACCGCCGCGGCGCGCGAGGAGTACTTCGAGCTCCTCACCCGTCGTGCCGTGGACCTGTCGGTCGTCGTCATCCCGCCGCGGGAGATCGACCGCCGCGGCGTGCACGCCGCCAACATCGAGGGGATGCGCCGCGCCGTCGCCGGGCTCGCGCAGCGTCCGGGCTACGTGCTGACCGACGGCTTCCCGGTCCGCGGCTTCGGTGCGCCCGCGCTGGCCGTCCCCAAGGGCGACCTGGTCGCTGCGTGCGTCGCGGCGGCATCGGTACTGGCCAAGGTGACCAGGGACCGGATCATGGTCGAGCTCGACGAGCGGCTGCCGCAGTACGGTTTCGCCGTGCACAAGGGCTACTGCACGCCGGTGCACGACGCCGCGCTCGCGGCCCACGGTCCGAGCGCGGAACACCGCTACTCGTTCGTGAACGTCGCGGGAGCGGCCGCCGCTGCGAGAGGCGAACCGGTGCTGGTCCACAATGGGGCCAGCACGCCGTCGGAAGACCCGGTGGTGGCCGCCGGGGGAGGGGTTGCGTCGTGAGCGCCGAGGATCTCGAGAAGTACGAGACCGAGATGGAGCTCACGCTCTACAAGGAGTACCGCGACATCGTCGCCCAGTTCTCCTACGTCGTGGAGACCGAACGGCGCTTCTACCTGGCCAACTCGGTCGACGTCGCGCCGCGCAACGCCGACGGCGAGATCTACTTCGAGGTCCGCATGTCCGACGCCTGGGTGTGGGACATGTACCGGCCGGCGCGGTTCGTCAAGAACGTCCGGGTGCTGACGTTCAAGGACGTCAACATCGAGGAGCTCGACAAGCCCGACCTGCGCCTGCCCGACGACGGCCCGTTCGGCTCGTGAACGCGTCCGGGCAGCGCGGCTAGGGGACACCCGCCTACCACGGCACGCCGACGGTTCCGGGTGCTCCGCGACGGAACCGGGCCGGTTGTCCACATGCGGCGGGGTCGTCCACAGATCGTCGCGACGGGCCCTGCGGGCTGCGGCGAGGCCCGATCGTTGTCGGCATGGCAGCGAAGGACGTGCTGGGCCGCCGCGGTGAGGACGTCGCGGCCGAGTACCTCGAGAAGCAGGGTCTCGTTGTGCTGGACCGCAACTGGCGGTGCCGCGAGGGCGAGCTCGACATCATCGCGACCGGCTCGGCGGGCCTGGTGGTCTGCGAGGTCAAGACGCGTTCGGGGACGGCCTTCGGCGAGCCCGCCGAGGCGGTGACCGACCGCAAGATCGCCCGGATCCGGCGGGTCACGCAGGCGTGGCTCGCCGCGCACGGGTTGCCGTGGTGCGCCGTGCGGTTCGACGTGCTGGCCATCGTGATCGAGCCGGGCCGGCCGGCCACGATCCAGCACTACCGCGAGGCGTTCTAGTGGGCGGGCTCGCGCGGTCGTGGTCGGTCGCGCTGCAGGGTGTCGACGGCACGGTCGTCGAGATCGAGGCCGCGATCGGCGGCGGGCTGCCGGGGATCCACCTCGTCGGGCTGCCCGACGCGGCCCTGCACGAGTCGCGCGACCGGGTCCGGGCGGCCGTCGTCAACTCCGGGCGGCACTGGCCGAACGAGCGGATCGTGCTCGCCCTCTCACCCGCGACGCTGCGCAAGGCCGGCTCCGGCTTCGATCTGGCCCTCGCGTGCGCCGTGCTGGCGGCCTCGGGGACGATCCCGCAGGGTGCGTTGCACCGCACGGCACTGCTCGGGGAGCTCGCACTCGACGGGCGCCTGCGCGCGATCCGGGGCGTCCTGCCCTGTCTGCTGGCCGCCCGGACGGCCGGGCTGCGGCGCGTCGTCGTGCCGGTCGCGGCGCTCGCCGAGGCGTCGCTGGTGGCGGGGCTGGAGGTGCACGGCGCCGGCTCGCTCGCCCAGGTCGTGGAGTTCCTCGTCGAGGGGACGCCGCTGACGGCTCCGGACGCGGTCGGCGAGGCCGGCGCGCCGCCGTCGCCGCCCGACCTGGCCGACGTCGTCGGGCAGTCCGACGCCCGGCACGCGCTCGAGGTCGCCGCCGCAGGCGGACACCACCTCCTGATGGTCGGGCCACCCGGCACGGGCAAGACGATGCTCGCGCAGCGGATCGTCGGCCTGCTCCCCGACCTTCCTCCCGACGACGCGCTCGCGCTCGCCGCGATCCGCTCCGTCGCGGGCCGGTTGCCCGCCGACGGGCTGCTCAGCACCGTCCCCCCGTTCGTCGCCCCCCACCACTCGACGTCGGCGGCCGCGCTCGTCGGCGGCGGCAGCGGGGTCGCCCGCCCCGGAGCGGTCTCGCTCGCGCACCGAGGGGTGTTGTTCCTCGACGAGTGCGCCGAGTTCGGACCGCGGCTGCTCGAGTCGCTGCGCACGCCCCTCGAGGAGGGCGAGGTCAGGCTCTCCCGGGCCGAGGGCACCGTGACCTACCCGGCCAGGTTCCAGCTCGTCCTCGCCGCCAACCCGTGCCCGTGCGCCCCGGCGCACGACCGCGACTGCGTCTGCACCTCGCTGGTGCGGCGGCGTTACCTCGGCAGGCTGTCGGGCCCGCTGCTCGACCGCGTCGACCTGCGCTGCCGGATGCATCCCGTCACGGCCCTGACCAGCGGTGAGCAGGGGGAGAGCACGGCCATGGTCCGGGCGAGGGTGCTGGCGGCGCGTGCCGCCGCCACCGAACGCTGGGCCGCGCACGGCTGGCGCACCAACGCCGAGGTTCCCGGGCCGGTCCTACGGTCGCGGTTCGCGCTGTCGCGTGACGCGCTCCGACCGCTGGAGGCCGGCCTGCGCGCGGGCGAGCTCACCGCGCGCGGGGCCGACCGCGCGCTGCGTGTGTCCTGGACCGTCGCGGACCTCGCGGGGCTCGACCGGCCCGACCGGCAGACCGTCGAGACCGCGCTCTACTTCCGCGATCGGAGAGCCGCGTGAGCGCCGACGACCGCCGCAACGAGATGGCGGCCCCGACCGGGACGACCCCTCCGTCGCACGCCGACGCGGAGAGTGGGCCGACGCGGGCCGGTGAGAAGCAGGAGACATCGACGCAGATCGTTCCGGTGCGGGGTGGTGCGGTTCCGAGCGGGCCGACGCTGGTCGCTCCTTCGCGGGCTGCCGCGACG
>Ga0182736_1003420_pt1 | contig 10728 bp, 13 predicted proteins | sample eDN5th30CKraftBY_FD_128882 | JGI IMG/M metagenome (GOLD analysis project Ga0182736, IMG submission 128882) | Enriched backyard soil microbial communities from Emeryville, California, USA - eDNA 5th pass 30_C Kraft BY (version 2) (version 2) | ecosystem: Environmental > Terrestrial > Soil >...
AGGGAGCAGAGCGCAAGCACGCTCGCACTGATCTTTTTATGTATGTCCGTGCCCTACTCCCTGTTGATCTATCTGCATCTTTCTTCACCCGAGTTGCGCTTACAGCAAGGTGTGCATGTTGGATCGTATTTCGCGCGCAACATCTTGGCAGGAAAGAACAACGCAGACACTATTTTCATCTCTCGATGTAACCCGTTATCCTCACAGATCGCAAACAATTGGGTTAACGCGATCCACTTGAACAATACGCTCACAAAGCGGAATCGTGCAAAGGATGCGACTCGAGACCCCGATAATGAGAATTACAAATCTCAGATTATCTTTGACGATTGCCGCCCGAAATTGCTAAGTAAGTAAAGAGTCGACTGAGTTATCGCCTTGGGCTGTGCGGCATTCAACTCTCGGACACTTGACTATCGCCTCACATTCTTGTCCAACTGGCAGGCGCCCGCAATCACTCCTTGCTGCTGGAGGATGCAGACGTAGCGCTGGAGGTAGTCGGCTTTGGCACGGGCGTCGCCGTCGGCGTCGTCGACGATCCCGAAAAGAGTTGATCCAAACGCAGGTGATAGCTCGGCTGTGCCACCGGCACCATCGCCCACGCTGCCGGCGCTTGCACCTGAATCTGCGGCGGTACCACCGCTTGCGGGGGTGAAGGAGGTAACTGCGACGCGCAGCCGGCGAGCGCCATCAGCGATAGCAGCGCGACTTTTCGCATTGTCGGCGTCATGAGAGGCTTTCTCCTGAATGAGTTGCGCGTCCAGAGACGCCATCTGGGTCGACGCGTCATTCTGTTTTGCGATCGCCGCGCGCGCCGCGCTGGCAGCCGCGTCGGACACGGCCTGGAGCTTCTGCGCATTGATCTCGTTGTCCCGTGCGTGCGCGGTTTGCTCGGTCGCGAGCTTCGTCGCGTCGACCGTGTGCACGGCGGCACCGCCGATCGCAATGCCGAGCGCGCCTGCGATGATTCCTGTGATGAGGTATGGAGACATGTCAGTTTCCTCGGCAGGCCTGCGCCTCGAGCTGGCGACGCGTCACGATGCCGCTACAGCGGTTCGACGCAATCGCGCAGTCCTTGCCAGCGACGAAGCGCCACTTGATGAACTCGCCACAGGCGCCCGGGAAGTCGCGCGCGATGTAGCGCTTGCGCAGCGTCGATCCGCGATAGTTCGGCACGCCGATGTTGTAGGCGAGATCCACGACCGCGACTTTCTGCCCGTCCGTGAGCGAGTCGAAGCCCGGCGTGATGTCGCGCACGGCCGACGCATAGCCCGCGAGGCTATCGCCGAGCATGGATTTACACTCCGGCAACGTGTACGCGCGCATCTCGACGTTCGTCTCGCCAAAGCAGACGGTCTGGATGTTGTTCGCGAGACGATCGTTGTATGGCTTCAGCGAAACGCCCTCCTGCGATGCCGTCAGAGCGACGAGCGCCGCCGCAGCGGCAGCGCCAAGCGTCGCGGCGAGTGTCTTCTTGCCGGACCGCTTACTCGGCTGCTGCGCTTGCGTCGCCATCTGCCGCCTCTGTCGTGGTCGTTTTCGGTGCCGTCGTCGTGTAGCGCGCGGCGATGATGGCGAGGCAGCCGACGGCGATCGCGATCGCGAGCCGCCAGGTATCCGGCAGGAGCGACTTCACTTCATCGGGCATGCCCGTCCATGCGGCCTCGATGAAAGGCGATGCGGCCGAGACGGCGCCGAGCGACGCCGCGATAATCGTCGACGAGTACGTGTGCACCTTGGCCGCGTCATCGACCAGGCGAAGCTTGAGATTCATATGGCCTCTGAAAAGAAAAAACCGGCACGCGGCCGGGTTCGGATGTGAAATCTGGTGCCGCCTAACGGCGACTCCCCGCCCAAGGCTGAGCGGGCAATGAAGGATGCGTGGCCGTCTCCAACTTCTTGTCGACTGCCTTAGCGGTGTTTGCCGCTTCGTCCGCCTTCGTCGCGGCGACCGCAACCTTCTGCTCGACGGCCTCCGTCTTCTGGGCAGCGACGGTCGCCGCCGCGGCGGCTTGACGGGTCTGCTTGATGAGTGCTGCTTGGCGTGCGTCGGTCAGCTTCGCGCGGTCGCCGAGGAAGCGCAGCGTGTATTGGGCGACATCATGCGTATCGGTGATCAGGGATCGAAGGTCAGACATCGCCTGGATGTTTTGCTGGTTCTGCTGCTGCAGCTGCTGCACCTTGCTCTCGTATTCGGCGACGCACGCGTTGCGCGTCTCAGCGCGCACCTCGGGAAAGCGTTTGATGTACGCCGCGCGCTCCTTAGTCCAATTCGCGCGTTCGACCGACATTCCCCACTGTCCGATGAAGAAGCCAACTGCGGCGACGCCACTAAGCCCGCCGATGATGCAGAGACCCATTACCCACCACCGCCAGTCACGAACGCGAGACATCTGACTCCCTCCGGTTCTCGATCACCCGCTCAAGGCGTTCGATTCTGGTTTTCAATTCGAGGACCTCGGCCTCCGCGCGCTGCGCGCGCCGGTCAGCAGCATCGGCGCGCTGTTCGGCAGATCGCATGAGCTCTTCAGCGCGGTCCGCTCTCTGCACGGCGAGCAACTCGCGCGCTTCAGCGCGGCCCGCGCGTTCTTCAGCCAAGGTGGCGAGTCGCTCGAACCGCGCGATCGCTTCAACCTGCGCAGCTGAATCGGCCTTGACGATATTGGCCTCGCCTTCACTCTCCGCCTGGCGCCTTCTATCGATCTGCCGCCACATGCGGCCACCTACCCAGAACGTGGTCACGCTCCCGAGTGCGGTCACGATCGACTTAACGCCCTCGTTCCAGAATTCCGACATTCGTTATCCCTCATGAGCCGGTTATCCGGGCATAAGAAGCCGCCACTGCGGCGGCCTAAGTGAGCAAATGCTTTCGGGAGCATTGGCGCAAGCATCGCAATGAACGACTGGTCGCGACATGACACGAATATTTCTTGAAGCGATTTGTTAAAATCCGCGCTGCCTAAATCGAGGAGATGGCAATGTCTACCGAATTTAAAAATCCGCTACCTGGCGTCCCGAGCGTCGAAAGCCCGTTCTTTGACCGGCTATTCGCTAAGCCGTCGATCGACGAAGAAACGAAGCGCATCGCCCGCGATTTGAACCGCGACGGTTTCGCCGTGCTTGACTTTCCAGAAGAAAAGTTCGACTCCCTCGCCGAATCAATCAAGCGAGATTTGCATGATCACTACGACTGGGAGCACTGGAAGCGCATTGGCTTCGAGAAAGGGTCGAGCTTGCGTTTGATGAACGCGTGGGAATTCAACAGTGCCGTTCGCCAGATCGCAACAAATCAACGGGTCATCGAGATCCTTAGCACTGTTTTCGGGCGGCAAGCATGGCCATTTCAAACGCTCAATTTCCCGGTCGGCACTCAACAACCTTTTCATACTGACTCTGTGCACTTTAGTTCCATACCGGAACGCTTCATGTGCGGCGTGTGGACTGCCTTAGAAGACATTGATGAAGATGCTGGCCCACTTGTGTACTATCCCGGAAGCCACAAGTGGCCCATATACACCAATGAGCACATCGGCATATGCGCTTCGGATGCGGATCTGAAGATCCGTCAAGATTCGTTCGAGCCGATGTGGAGAGAACTGGTTGCCGCTCACGGCGTCGAGCCAAAGATATTCACGCCGAAAAAGGGGCAAAGCCTGATTTGGCTTTCTAACTTACTGCATGGCGGAAACAAGCAGCGCAGCGCAGTGAAAACGCGTTGGTCCCAAGTTACGCATTACTACTTCGAGGACTGCGCGTACTACATTCCGATGCACTCGGACCCGTTCTACGGAAATATCATCTTCCGCGAGTTCAAAGACATCATTTCTGGCGAAGTAGTGAAGAGCAAGTATCTCGGTCGCGAAATCCCTGAGTCGTTTGTGCAAACATCCCGCATGAGACGTGAAGACCAAGCACCTGCCACGCTGCCGACTGATTTCGACGCGTCGCTGTATCTCGCGGCCAACCCCGACGTCGCGCAGGCTGGGCAGGACGCCGCGCACCACTACCTCAATCACGGCTGGCGCGAGCGTCGACCACTTCGCCCATAACGACTCACGCTGAAGGTGGTTCCGGCCACATCGGGGAGGCCTGAGAGAGATCAACGGCCTTAACCGCGCGAGAGAATGCCACCCACATTTTTGCTTGTGACGTCTCTTCGTCAGTTGCCTCGCCAAGAGCAACTGCCATTTGCAGTGGCGCAAGTGCAGTGGCTGCCTGCTGGAGAAGTCCGTCTCGCACGGCTGTATTGTTAGCCACTACATCAGCAGGAGAAAGGGCTGGTGTTTCTACAGGTGGCGCAGAAAACGTCGATCCGTCGTATGCCCACCCCGGACCCACCGGAGAGCTGTCGTCGAGATTGACGGTGACGTACCCATCAGGGGGGCTCCATCCATGCGCCGGCTGAGATTCAGTTGCCGGAGTATAGGGGATGCCGTCCCAAACGATGACGTTCTCTACCGAACCACCCTTTACAAGCGCGTATTTAGCCATCATGCGAACTCGTCAATAACAAGAATGCCGCCGGATCCAGCAAAGCCTGGCGAAGCAGCAGTGCTTTGCCCGATTCCGTTGCCGCCGCCGCCTGAGCCATAGCCCCCGCCGTTCGCACTATCGACGGTGCCACCGGTGCCCCAAGCACTATTTCCGCCAGCGGCATAAAGCAGCGAGCCGGTCGACAAGGCGATACCGCGGACGCCGGTTTGCCCGAGGCCGTTGATGATGCCCGCTAGGACCATTCCGCCGGCGCTCGCGATCGTCGAATTCGCGTTTGCGAAGGAGGGATTAAATAGTGAAGGAAAGGTTGCCGTCGCATTTCCTGCCCCGCCGCCCCTTCCGCCTTTGATGGTCGCGATAGCGCCAATAATAAGATCACCGCCAGCGCCACCATTGTTCGCACCCGCAGGGCCGGCTGCGCCCGCCGCTCCAACGGTGATCGCCATCGAGGCAAGGCCAGAAATTACCCAGAAATCGAAAGGATTTCCTGCGCTGCCGGCGCCGCTGCCCGCGACTTGACCAGACGATGTTGCAATGCATCCGCCCGACCCCCCGCCGGCGGCCACGCCACGAAAACGCCCCTTCTTAGCCGTCACTCCGTTGTAGACACCTGGCGTATATGTGCCGCTCGATGTGAATACTTGGCTGCCAAGATAACGCCCGGTAAGCGCCAGGAGCACTTGGTTATACGCGGTCTTCGACGGAGTCAAGCCGGCGGCCACGACAATCGCGCGCAACTCTTCCTGAATCATGTTCAGCCACGATCCACGGACATTGGTCGCTGGCGTTCCCGCAGTTGGATTTCCTTCGGTGAAATACCCCTCGGTGCCGGCGGCTTCCGGCGTAGGAAGCGACGTCGCGGCCGTTGGGTCATCGATTCGAAACATGGGTTTGGCCCTTTATGCGTATGCGAAAATTGGAATTGTGTGTGCTGGCATGACTGCGCGGAATTCGCACTCCAACACAGAGTTGCCCCACGATGCGAGCGGATCCCCGGCCGCCATCGAACCAGCGACGGCGCGCACAACCGTATTGATGGGCGCGGTGATCTTCCAAGCGAAGTTCCAGTCGTACCCATTGACAGGCTGTCCCGCACGCAGAAGTCCGGCACGCGCTTGCGTGTATTGCGTGACAGTGACCGTGTAGCCCAGCGACGCCGCGAATGCCACGAGTTGCGGGATAGAAGCACCACCCATCGCCGTGAATCGAGCGACAACTTGTGCGCGCCGAGCGGGAATAGTCGGCGCCTCCCCGGCACACGGATCTGGCAAACCAAGCGTTGACTCCCACTCAGGCAGAAGCTCGTAGGTCGTCGGTGGGAACGCGTCGACCAGAAGGTAATTTGCGCGTGCGGTCTGCCGCTCGTACGAGGGAGCGAGGCCCGATAGCACCTTCGTCTGGACAGCATCTGGGTCGCGCGGCCAAACTCGACCACGCGGAAGCAGCGCCTGCATTGCAGCGAGGAAATCGGCCGCCTTGAAGTTCGGTGCGAGCATGAATGCCTCAAACGTAGTTCACGCCGGAAAGCACCGGAAGCTGTCCGAAGCCGCTCGTGATGTTGCCCGGGTAAGTCGTCGTCGTTGCACCGACCACGCCTTGAACCAGGGTGATGACAAAGCCGCTCGTGCCTGACACAGACGCGATCGCCGATTCGATGTCGGATCGGTTGACCGTCCCCGCGCGCGGGTCGCCGTTCCGGAACAGGACATCGGAGATCGCAGCTGCAATCGCTGCCCTCGTCGCGGTCGAAGTGCTCGTCAAGCCGGAAAGTGTGAAAGTCAGGTTGTTCGCGACGGGAGCGCACGAATAGACGAGCGCTGTCACCGGTTGTTCGTTGACGATTGCGTCGGCAACGACAAGTTGATCGCCGGTCGCGACCGTGCCGCGAGGCGTGCCGCCCGGGCCTTTGTCGTACTGCGAGCATCCGTTCGTTCCCTGCGGAAAGCCGTTGTGTGAGGCTTCGGCCGAATCCCACATCGTGTAGATCACGACCGTGCCAGCGCCAAATCCATTCGGTGCGCACCACGCGCGCGTCACACCAGGCACGGCAAGCGCCCAGCCGACATAGTCGTTCAGGTCGCCGCCTTGCGGCGTGTTCTGGTAAGCGGCGAGCATTCGCGTGCGCAGATCATCGTTATCTTCGATGTCGGAGCCCGATGCGACCGTGCCCGTAATCGTTCCGGACGACTGCAATCCAGAGACCGCTGCGCCGAGCGCTACAGTCGTGCCCGGATCCGCGTTACCGGCCGCACCCGCCACAGTTGCGACGATCGTCACCGAAAGCAATCCCGTTCCGTCCACCGTCGCTGTTGCGCCCGTCATGTATGCCGCGCCATCGCTGCGCACGACCTGCGTCCCGACATTAAGCACCGTTCCCGTGACGCCAGCGAACGCTGCCGTCAACTGCGCCGGCGTCGCCGCCTTACGATAGACCTTCTTGAGCGCCGCCCATCCTTCGAGGTATTCGTCCTCTGCTGTGAATGGCACCGACTGCTTCGCGATCCAATCGAGATAGCCCATCTGCAGGTTCGACATGCCAGCCTGCACTTTGCCGACGACCTTCAGAACCGTGTGCCGCAGCGTTGCATCAGCACCCTGCAAGGCCGAGTTGATGTCGGCCGCCACCTCGCTGATCAAGATGGAGAGCGTTTTTCGTTGGAATGGCATGTCAGGTGAGCTGTTGCCATGCCCACGCGTACGTCAAAGAGACGCTGGGCCCGGCCGGTTGATAGAGCGTGATCTGCGCGCCAAGGAACGTGTCGCGCGTCCATTCCGTCTGAACATCCATACTCGCGACGACGCCGTCATCAACGAGCCATTGCAAGGCCTCGACGATGTAGTCGCGCGCGTTGTTAAGCACCTCTTGCGTCTGCTTCGACCGATCGAGCAGCCACAGGCGAGAGCCGATCCGTCTATCCTCGTCGAGGTCGCCCCACCAGCCACGCGGGTCTCCTGTGCCGTCCGGAATAACGTCGTCTGCATTCGCCGCGCGGTCGGTAAAGAGGCTCAACAGCACAGCGGTTTGCAGATCGTTTCCGGTGAGCAGGTCGGGACCGAGCTGCTGCCAATCCCCGCGGCTGTTCGCGGTATCCCAGACGATGCTGATGTCAGGCATCTATTACTCCGGCTGTGTCGGCGGCTGCGTGTTGATCGTGCTGCCACCGGTCTGGACGTTTGTGATCGGATGCGTGTGCACGTTGGCCACTGCACGCATGCCAGCCACCGTGCGCGTGTTCGTTTCGTAGTTGTCGATGATGTCGCCCTTGCACTTCAGCAACGGCGTGTCAGCGTCGATCTCTGGCGTGTTCGTGATCGTCACAGGCTTTCCGCCGCCGTCGAGCACCATACCGGCCTGCGATAGATAGACCTTCTGCCCCGTGTTGTCGTGCACCACAACCTCGCCACTCGCCAGCGCCGTGACGCGATATTTCGCGTTCGATGTGGCGATGACGATGCCATTCGTGCGCTCACCGTTTCCGAAAACAATAAGCGCCTCGGATCCGAGCGGCGGGTTTGACGACAGGCCGTATTCCACATAGCGCGGGATGTCGCCGACCGTTTCCAACGCGTTGATCTTCGCCTGCAGATACTGGACCGTTCGCGTGTCGTCGACGAACGAGATCACCGCGCGGCTCACGAACAGACGAATCCGCCGTGAGAGCGCGTTCAGTGCGTCGAGCATTCAGAATCCTCAGGCCGGCGCGATGTCCGGATCAATGCGTTGGAGAACGAGCGGCTCGGGCAGGTATGCCTGGCGCGGCGCGAGTAAAAGCTCGGTATGCGTCCCGTTCTCGTCAAGAATGAAGCTGATCTCGGTGATGAGAAGCAGCGTCTTCTCCGGGATTTTGAGCAGCGGCATCGTCACGGGCACCTGATAGTTCAGATACCAAGGCGAGCCGCTTGAATCCGTCCAGCTATCTACCAGCACGCGTACCTGTCGCGACATGCCGTACGCGCGCGCGATCTGCCAATCGACACGCCGCTCGAGATACGTCCGATCCGACGAAGGCTGCTCGGACACAATGAACTTCGGTCGATACCGCTTCACGCCGGGGTCGTATGCCGTGTATTCGGGCAGCAGATTGACGCCGATGTCCGTCGCGTTGTTGTAGTTCGTCAGCACACCCGAGACGCTCGAAAATCGCCCAAGCGAGCTTTTCACGGATACCGCCGACTCGACGTTCTTCCCGATTTCGAGCCCGGTCGATCCGAGCGCATCGCCGGCTAGCGCGAGGCACAGCGACCCGTCCTCGAGCTCGAATGCGAGCACGCCGCTATACCGGCAGCAGCGCTCGATGGTCTCCCACGGCGTTTCGGTGATCGAGATCAGCTGAAACGGGATCGTCGGCAAGTCATCGATCACGGCCTGCAGACTCGCTGAAATCACGACGTCGATTTCGAAGTTCTTCAGCAGCGACTGGCAGACGGCATCGATGCGGCTGTTCGCCAGAATTCGATCGACCGGAGCGCTACAGTCGATCAGGTCCTGACACTTGCCACGACCAGTCGCTCGGACAAGATGCTCGTGCGGCGTGATGATGTATTCGACGGTATCGACATAGCCCGTCAACAGCAGGTTGTCAGCGTCGATCGCGATCTGAATTGGTGCGCCGCCAATCAGCGACGCCTCATCAACCTCTTCCGGAAAGCGCTCAGTCATCTCCAGCACGAACGAGCCGGTGCAACTCTCAATCGAGCGCGTGACGCGCGCGCCTTTCCAGCCGGTGATCGAGATCTTCGATTCCGGCAAGGTCACAACGAGCGAATTCATCAGTACGTCGCCCCGAGCGCGAATTGACTGGTTGAGCCGGTCGAGCCCCGCTCCACCGTCGATTTCACATTAGGCGTGCCGGAGACCTCAGCGCGAGAACCCTTCGGCAGGTTGCCGAGTTCTACTTTCACTCGCAACTCGCCGTCCGAACGCGCCGGCGCCGCGTCCTGCTGCGCCGCATCTGCCCCTTGGCCTCCGGAATAGAGACCAGCTATGCGATTTGCAGTAGCGGCGCGCGCGGCGGCTTCTGCTGCCGCCGCAGCTGGCCGCTCGTACAGTCTCGATACGACATCGGCCGCTTGACCGGGCGTGCGAGCCATTTCCAACTCTGCGCCCGCCCTCTGCTCACCGCCGCGCCGCAGTTCGTAATCGACGAATCCGAGCTGTTGCTCGAGCGTCGAATTGCCGATCCAGTTACCCGCCCACTGCTGGAACGCGGCTTGGCGGTCGGGGTGCCACTGCGCAATGCCGTACGCCTTGCCGTTATCGCCGCTCGCCACTGGGTCGATACCGCTCTCATGCTGTAGGTTCGAGACGATACCGATTGCCTGCGCACGCGTCCAACCGCGCGACTCGAAAAACGAGACGGCGGCCGGAACGTTGGCATTCGGCTCGGCGCCAACCTGGGCGTTCGTGCGCGCGCCGTTCCCGCGCAGATAGTTGCCGAACCTCTCAAGACCATCGATCGCGCGATCGCCGAGATTCGCTGCGGGCGGCGCATCCGGCGACGAAGCTGGCACATAGCTGGTGCCATTCCAGCGCGTCGGTACGTAATCTTGCCCGTTCACCCGCGCGATAACTCTCTCAACACCCTCCAAGAACGTCGTCAGCGCTGGAGCAAGGCCACCGAGAATCGTCTGCTTCGTCTTGTCGAACTGGGCGTCGAGCCGTGCCATCGCTTCAGCATAGTCGTTCGCGTGACGAATATCGTCCTCGCTCGGGGCGAGCGCGACGCCGCGAGCATAGCGATCGCGTACACCGCCGGCACCCTTGTTCAACAGATCTTCCAAGCCGCTCGCGTCGAGCGCTTCAAACAGGCGGTGCCGCGCGAGCGGGCCGTTCCGACTGTTCACGCTCTCGCCGGCCGCGGCGATCTGCTCGAGCAGACGCTCCGAACTGAATTGGCCGCGCTCGTCGAGCCCGTTGATGCCGTACGCCTGGTAGATCATCCGCTTCTGCGGATCACGACCCTGCGTCGACTCGTAGTACCCGCGCGTCACACCTTCGACCGTCGATGTGGCCTGCTCGGCGCTCAGGCCAACCGACTTTGCCGCGTTCTGGATGCCGAAAAGCTGCTTGGCATCGATGCCGAGCGTCAGCGACTTGTTGCTGACGCTGCGCACGGTGTTCGCCCACGCCGATTCGATAGAGAGGATCTTCGATGTGACGAGCGCCGCCGCGCCGACGACACCGGCAAGCAAAGCGCCGCTGAGCGCGCTCGCGCGCGTCGCCCCGGTCACGAA
>Ga0182736_1003421_pt1 | contig 10728 bp, 6 predicted proteins | sample eDN5th30CKraftBY_FD_128882 | JGI IMG/M metagenome (GOLD analysis project Ga0182736, IMG submission 128882) | Enriched backyard soil microbial communities from Emeryville, California, USA - eDNA 5th pass 30_C Kraft BY (version 2) (version 2) | ecosystem: Environmental > Terrestrial > Soil >...
CGCCCACGAACTGACACGCGGCAAGCTCACGCTGGACCGCTTCGATGCCGCGCGGCGCGACACGCCGCCGTCTTTCTATTCGGAGCTGGACGCGCAGCTGCAAGGCTGCGCGCAGGCGCTGGACCAACTGGAACGCACCCTGGATGCGCAACTGGGCGATGAAAGCCCGGCGTTCTCCCGGGTGCGCGAGGCGCTGCGCAACGTGACCGAATTGGTGCACCGTTTTGCGCGCGATGCGGGCCTTCTGGTCCGTACGGACCTTGCCGCCGCGCCGGCACCGGCCGCGCCCACCGCCCCTGTTCGTGTGGAGCCCACATTGACTGCCGCCGATCACTTCGATGACGCCGCTGCGTCGGGCGCGCCGGGCGCCGCCGCGCCGCTGCACGCCGTACCGCCCGCCACCGCCCGCGGGCCGATCCAGACCCGCGAACAGGCGCTGGCGCAGTTGCGGGACGTGGCCGAGTTCTTCCGCCGCACCGAGCCGCACAGCCCGGTGGCCTACCTGGCCGACAAGGCGGCAAGCTGGGGCGAGATGTCGTTGCACCTGTGGCTGCGCACGGTGGTCAAGAACGACGAGACGCTGTCGGGCCTGGAAGAGCTGCTGGGCATCAAGAAGGCCGGCGACGGCAACTGAGCGGGCCGCCGCCGCCACACCAGCCTACCGCGCCGCCCGGAACTCGATACGCCGGTTCTTGGCGCGGCCTTCCGCCGTGGCGTTCGTGGCCACCGGCTGATCCGGGCCCGCGCCCATCGCTTCGAAGCGCGACGCCGGCAACCCCTTGTCCACCAGATAGTCCCGAACCGCGTCCGCACGCGCCTGGCTGAGCGCCAGGTTGGTGCTGCGGCTGCCGGAGCTGTCGGTGTGGCCGATGATCTGGATCTTGTCGGCGCGCAGCTTGGGCACGGTGTCGGCCACGCGATCCAGCAATTCCCGGCCGCGCGTGGTCAAGCGGGTGCTGCCGGTCTCAAACTCCACCACGCGATTGGTCAACAGGTTGTCCAGCACATCCTGCTCATCCTTGCCGGCCGACACGCGCAAGCCGTTGACGATCTTGTACGTCGGGTTCAGCGACGTGGCAAAGTTGCTGGCGATCTGTTGGCGCGAGGCTTCGTTGTCGACTTCGCCCCGCAGGCGGATCTGCGTGCCGTCGATTTCCAGCTGGCCGCGGTTGATCTGCTTGAGCGGGCTGTCCAGCAGCTTGCCCACGTGTTGGGACCAGTTCGGGGGGGCCACCACGCCGCCCACGTCGATGCGGTCGATGACGTTGCCCACGCCATAGACCTTTTGCAGCCGCGCCAGCACGTCGGCCTTGGTGGCCTCGTCCGGCACCGCGCCGCTGGCCACTACCTGGCCGGGTTGGGGAATGACGTTGGCGGGCACGACCGTGGCGGCGTCCTGGGCGTGGGCCGAGAATGCCAGCGAGGCGGCCAGGACCAGAGTAAGCGTACGCATGTCCTAGGCTCCGATGAAAACTTCGCGGAACGTCTCCAGCGCCTGGCGCAAGGAGAGCCGCGGTTGATCCAGATAGCTCGCCAGCTTGGCCAGCCCATGGCTGGCGCTGACGTGATCGCGCACCCACGGCGCATCTTCCAGCACGATGTAATGCTGCGACAGCGCCTGCGGGGTGGACAGCAGCGTTGCCAGCGTGTGCGGCGAGGCGCCGCGAAAGCCCACCACCAGCCGATGCTTGCCGGCGATGCGCCCGATGAATAGGGCGATCTCGAAATCGGCGCGTGTCAGGAACGGCGCGATCAAGGTCATCCAGTAGCTGGCGACCAGGTTGATGTAGAGCGGATCGTCCGGCAGCGGCAGCGCAAGCCCGGTGTCCAGTTGCGATGAGCCGCTGGACATCACAGGCGTGAGCAGGATGCCCAGCGCCAGGACGATGTCGTGCATGCTGGCCGCGTGCCCGTTGCCGCGCAGCATGGCCTCGACGCGTTCGATCGTCTGAAGGTCGATGAAGGCATCGAAGCCGTCGTCGGCGGCGGTGCGGATCTCGCCTTCCAGGTCGTTCAGCGTCTGCAGCGCGGGCGCGGGGTCGCCGTCGTGCATGAGCTGCGCCGCCGCCGTGCCCATGCGATTCCACATGCGGCTGAAGGCGAGCGGGCTGCGCGCGATGAAGTCCAGCGGACGGGTCACTTCCACCGACGTGGCGGTAATGAACGGAAAGCGCCGGCCCGATTGGTCGCGGCTGGGCTGCAGATGGCCGGCGATGGCCAGCTTGCCGCGCGAGCCCAGCACGGCGAAGGGAACGGGCTGCGCTTCGTCGTACAGCGTCTTCCAGTGCGGGTCCTGCGCCAGCACCTCCATGGTGTTGGCCACCCACGCATCCAGCGTCGCCATCAACTGCGGGTGCGAGGTGTTCTTGACGAAATCACCACGGGACGGAATCTTGCCAAAGTAAGCCGTACGGAACATGGGAGACTGCGGATTGCTCATTGCTGCGCTCCGGCAGGCGTCGGGGCGACGGAGGGTTGAGGGGACGTGCCGGCCACCGTGGCGGGCAGGCGCAGGTTGCGCAGGCCCTGGCTGCCGGGCTCGGCGCCGCCGGCGCTGGCGGCTTGCGCGTTGCTGATGATGCGCAGCCGGACGGGCACGGTGATGTTGGATTTGCTCCAGCTCATCTCGAAGCTGCCGTCCGGGTTGGGCTTGCGCTGCGCACCCGAGATCAAGCGCTCCAGGCCGAAGCGGCCGGGTTCGTTGACCACTTCCACCACGGTGCCGTCAAAGGCGGTGGCCGTGATGCGCGCGCCCGGCGCGCCCTGCGCGTTGGGCCACACGAAGTTCACCCATTGCGCCGGCGTGTTGCGGTAGCGCAGTTGCTGGCCGTCGATCTCGATGGTGTATTCGGTCACGCCGCCGGCGGGCCTGGGTTGGATCTGGAACAGCGTCTGCGGCTGGCTTGCCGCGCCCGATCCGGCTGCGCCGCCGGACAGCGGCGCCACCCACTGGGCAAAGTTCGCCGTGAAGGACGGTTGCAGCTCGATGCCCATGTCGCCCCAGGTGCGCGCGGTCAGGATGTCGCCGCGACGCACGGTCAGCGGACCCAGCGTCTCGTTGACGTATTTGGCGATGCTGCCCTGCGGGCCGAAGACCTGCCCGATCTCTTCACCGCTGGCCTCGATGCCGGCCTTGGTCGAGAACGGATACTTGTCGGCCAGCGTCTGCGTGAAGGGCTGGTACACCTGCGCGTTCCACACCTTGTTCAGCTCGGTCTGGGCCGGCTGCATCGCGACGGCGTAACCCTGGATCAGCGGACGCACCAGTAGCGGACGCAGCGTTTCGCGCTGCGCGGGCGTCAATCCCGCCAGCATCTGTTCATCCACCAGCTTCAGCGCATCGGCCAGTTCCGAATCCTTGCCTTCCAGCGTCTGCCGCATCAGGAGCAGCGCGCCGGGGCCCGGATCGCCCTGGTTGTTGATGAGGTTAAAGCGCGTGCGGATCTTGGACAGCGCGTTCATGTAGTTGCCCAGCAGCGACTGGTTGTCGCGCGTGACGACCAGTCGCGCCACGTCGGAGAACTCGCGGCCCACCGGTCCCATCGGCATCTGTTCGCTGCCCGGCGCGACTTCCGTGGGCTTGGGCTGGCCCTGGCGCAGGATCACCCGCTTGAACCACGCGACCACGCCGGTCTGCGCCTGCGAAAGGCCGGTGTTGATCAGGGACGGGTTGTCCCAGGAGGTCTGCTCGTACGTCGTGTTGATGAGCTTGACCAGCGGTGAGTTCTGCGGATCGCCAAGGCGGTTCATGCCTTGCACCGCCTGATCGAAGCTTGAGAAAGGCTTGATCGTGACGCCGCGCAGCATCTTCTGCCACTCTTGCGCGTACTCCGTCTTGTACATCGTGGCCAGGCTTTTCTGGATCTGCTCGGGGCTGCCTTCCAGCGTGAGGTCGTCGCGCGCGTTCACGCCCAGCACCCAATCGCTGGTCTGGACTTCCTTGCGGGCGGCTTCGCCGATGGCCGGTTCAATGTATTGCTCCCAGGCTTCCCGCGTGAAGGTGCCCGGCACGGCGTAGCTGCCCGCAACCACGGCGGCGTCGGCCTCGCCCATGATGCGCGCCACCGTCATCGCGGGGAAGCGGGTGGCGGCGCGCGCCTTGAGCGTGGCGTAGGCGCGTTCGCGCGCCGGCATGCCCTGCATCACGCTGCGCAGGTTGCCGCGCGTGCGCTCGACCATGGCCAGGTTGGTTTCGATCTGCGGCCAGTCGCTGTCTGCCGCGCGCGCGACATAGAACGAGATCAGCCGTTCAGCGCTGCGGATGAGCTGGTCGCGCGGCATCGCGCCCCGGTTGGTTTCCAGCCAGCCACGCCAGAAACGCGTGATCTGATCCGACAGGTGCGTCGGATCCACGTGTTCGCGGTTGGCCATCATGAGGTACGTCTTGAGCGCGTTGTAGGCGTCGTCGACGTTGGTGGGCGAGGCGTCCTGGAACAGCGTGTCGCCCGCGTTCGCGCGCACGGTTTGCGCCTGCGCGGGCGGGGTGGCGGGGCGCTCGCCGGAAGCGGCTGCCTGCGATACGTCCACGCGTCCCAGATAATCCTCCAGGCTGGCCTTGACGGGCGCCAGCATGAATTGACGCAGGCCGTTGTAGTACTCGGCAAGCAGGCGCTGCTTGAGCACATCGCCTTGATACAGCCCCAGGCCCAGCGACAGCGGCCGGCTGGCGGCATAGCGGTCCAGCTGTTCGATGCGGTCCTGCAGGATCTCCATCGCTTCCAGGCGGCTTTGCAGGTCCGTGCGCTCGCTCTGCAGGCGCACGACCTTGTCCAGGTCGGCCTGCACGTTGGTGGCCAGTTGCCGGTTGCCCAGGTAAGACCAGCTCCATCCGCCCAGCACCAGGCCCAGCGCCAGCACCAGTCCGAAGAAGGTCAGGTAACGCATGCGGACCTTGTTCGGGCTGGCGTGCTGGCGCACCAGCTTCTTGTCCGCAAAGATCACGTTGGAGAACAGGTCGCGCAGGAAGAAACCGTTGTGCGAATTGACGCCGCGCGCGGGCTCGCGGTTGGCCGGGCGCAGCGTGAAGCGTTCGGCCAGCTTGTCGGTGGACGTGCTGCGCGATGCGCCTTCCTGCAGCGCGCTGGTGAAGTAAAAGCCGCGGAACACGGGCTTGTACTGAAACGGATTGGTCTCGAACAGCGTCGACAGAAACGTGCGCAGCGCCGGCTTGATGCCCGCGAATTCCAGCGGGAACGTCAGCAGGCCCGGGGGCAGGGCGGCGCTACGGCGCAGCGACATCTGCGCCGTGCCCATTTCCTTGAGCCCTTCGTACAGTTCGTCGAAGCGCTCGTCGAACAGCGTCAGGACGTCGCGGCTTTCATCGGCGCCATAGGGCAATGTGGCGCCCCAGACTCGATCGCGCTCGCGCGCATCCGCGTCGGCAAAGAACTCCGAAAAGCCGGCGATCAGATCGGCCTTGGTGAAGATCACATACACCGGGGCAAACACTTCCAGCCGGTCGGTCAGCTCTTGAACGCGCTGGCGCAGATTCTTGGCCAGGTTGATCGCGAACTCGGGGCCGGCATCCGTCAGTTCACTGATGCTGGCGGCCACGATGATGCCGTTGATGGGCGCCTTGGGACGATGGCGCTTGAGCAGGTCCAGAAAGCTCATCCATTCGTTGCGGTCTTCTTCGTGCACCGAGTAGCGGCCCGCGGTGTCCAGCAGGATGCCTTCCGTGGTGAAGAACCAATCGCAGTTGCGCGTGCCGCCCACGCCGCGCACCGCCGCGCCGTTCTTGTCTGCAAAGGGGAACTGCAAGCCGGAATTGATGACGGCGCTGCTCTTGCCGGCGGCGGGATTGCCGATGACGATGTACCAGGGCAGCTCATACAGCGCTTCGTTGCCGGAGGTCTGGCCGATCTTCGATGTCTTGATGGTGCGCACGGCTTGCGTCAGCCGCGTGCGTAGCGCCTCGATCTCGTTGCGGTTGGCGGCCGGGCTGGCGGCTGCACCCGTCTGCACCTGTTGTTCCAGCATGTCGCCCAGCTTCTGGTTGGCGCGCCGCGCCCGGCGGCGGCGCCACAGGTAGGTGCACAGCCACAGGAACAGCAGCACGCCCAGCAAGGCCCCGGCCCATACCATCGCGATCTGCATGGTGTCGGCAAACAGGAACAGGAACACGATCAGCGCAATCAGGCCAATGGCCATGAAGGTGCGCGGGTTGGCGAACGCGCGAGCGCTCCAGTAGCGGCAGTCGCTCATGGCGCTGGAAAATCGAGAAAACAATCCTGATGGGCTACGCATGGTTTTCGCTGTTGTTATGGGGTCAGGCGGTAGCGCTGGCGGCGGGCTGGCTAACCAGTGCCGCCGAGCGCAATACGGGGTCTTGCAGGTTAAGGGTCACTACCGGCTGGGCGTACTGCATGCAGGCTTGCCCGGCCACGGCCAGCGTCAGCAGGGAGGCGGCCACGCCGGTATGTCCACAGGCAACGCCAACCGACTGGCAATCCTTGGCGGCGTCCAGGTGACTGAAAAGTTGTGACGCGATGTTGATCGGTTCGAGCGGGCGGCTGCCCCGGTGGTCGGCATCGCTGATGACGTGGATGACGCTGTCGGGCGCGACGTCCGCGCGTTGCAGCAGGTCTTGCACGGTCTCCGCCAGCGGGGCTTCTGCCTGCGCGCCACGCGCGTCGGCCGGTTTCTGCCGGCCTAGCACGGGCGACAGGGCCACGCGCAGTGGGGCGTCGGTGCCGGCCGGGCCCAGCAGCAGGCCGGCGGCCGCTTCGCCCGGCACACGGCCTTGCGGATTGGCGGGGGTCAGCAGTGTCGACATGCCATCCCACATCGCCACTTGCTCGGGATCGATATAGCCGTCGCCAGCCAGCACGATGCGCCAGGGCTCGGGCGTCTGCGCGTCGTGCGTGGCCGCCGCCAGGTCGCGCAGCAGGCCGTCGGCTGCCATGGTGTCGCGCGCCTGGTGTTGCGTGACGCTGATGCGGCTGTCGGGCCAGACGCCGGCCGCGGCCTGAATCTCCTGGCACGCGCGTTCACGCGCCGCGTCCGGCCAATCGGCCGGCAGCAAGAGCTCCACGCGCAGCAGGGGCCAGTCCTCATCACGGGCGGGCACATCCAGCGCGGTGACGTGGCGATGCGCCTCGTTGGTGAGCGTGCGGGCGACGTCGGCCAGCAGGGACGTCACGCGCAGGGTTGCCGTGCCCGTCGCCTCGGGCGGCGCGCCGCGCTCGCGGGCGGTGGCGTACAGCTCAAGGTCGTTCACGCCGGGCACGCGCGCGGCGAAGATGGGATAGCCCTGCGGCGTTTTCAGTTCGGCATCCAGCTCGGGACGCTTCTGCGCCGCCAGCGCCTCGGCGATGGCGGCGGTGTCGTCGCCGGCGGCGGCACGCGCCGCCACGGCGGCCACGCGCAATTGCGCGAGTTGCGCAGGCGCGTGCGCCGGCGTTTGCGCCGCCGGCGTGGCGGCGGCCGCGGCAGGCTTGGGTGCCCGTGCGGCGCGCACCGCGCGCGCACCTATCCAGAGGGCCGCCAGCATCGCCAGAGGCAGCGCGAAGAGATACAGCCCGATGTCCACGCCGGTCGGCAGCGTGCGGGATTCCTGCCACCAGATGATGACGGCCAGCCACACCACGGCGAACAGCATCAGGACCAACAGGCCTTTCTTGACTACGCGGGCCATCACTTGGCGCCCTCGCGAGCGCGTTGCATGACCCCGGGACGGCGCAGTTCGACGTGGCCGAAGTCCATCATCTTCCAGCGGCCGCCCCACGTCAGGCCGACCAGTTCGGCGGTTTCGCCAAAGAGTTCATAGCCGCGCATGGCCCAGGGGTCTTTTTCAGAGATGACGATCTTGCCGTCGCGGAAGAATGCGCTGTCGGCGGCCAGGCCATATTGGTGATAGCTCTGGAACGCGCCCGCGTTCGTCACGTGCGTGCCCATGCCCGCCAGTTCTTCCTGCCGCTCGGGGCTGCGATAGCCCTCGATCAGCGCCATTTCGTACCCATGCTGTTCACGCATGATGCGATACGCCAAGAGCAGGCGCTGGCGGAAATCCGCGTCCAGCAGATCCCAGTTGCGGCTTGCGCCGCCCAGCTTCGGACGCACCAATTCCACTTCGCGGGTGGTGAATGCATCGGGGGGCAGCGGAGCGGGCGGAGCCAGCCTTTCGCCCTCCAGCAAAGCCTGTATCCGGCGGTCCGGACCGGCCGTTTGGGTGCTGTAAACGAATGTGTGATTGTGTCGCATGAAGAAAGCAAAAAGTGACGGAAGCATTACAACTGTCAGCCCGATTGCGACTTGCCAGCGATACCTTCCGACCCAATCCCTCGATGCGTTCATGCCGCTGCGCAGCACGCCCGCCGTCCCGCCAACTGCGCCGCCCGCGTGGGTCACGCCACGCGTCGCACCCCGCGCCACGCCTTGTACGCAGGCGCGCAGACCCCGGGCTGCGCCGTGGCGCAACGCGGGAAAAAAAAGGAGAGCGGAGACGCCCACCGCCAGTAAAAAATACAGGGGCAGTAGCAGCAACAAAATAGGTCCCTCATGTGAAGGCGTAATCTTTTGTTCTATTCGCGCACGAGGCAAGTGCTCGGGCGTTGCAAGTAGCGTCCGACCCTTAGGAATCGTAACAAGGAGCGATGATCGAAATGGATCGATCGGGTATTCTCGGCGGGCTTGGTTACAGGGGGGCTGCACACGCCTCCTGCTGACACGGGAATCCGCATGGCAGAAGACAAACAAGAATCTCGCCCTACGAAGACCGCGCCGAGTTTGCTCAGCGCCACGGCGTCCTCGTCACGCGAGATCGAATCGGCGCGCATTCTGGCGGCGCTAGAGGGGCGCGTACCGCAAGCCGAGGTCAAACATCTAGCGCCGCCGCGCCGCCGCGCGGGGCGGTGGCTGGCGCTGGCGCTGTTGCTGGCCTTGCTGGCTGGCGGCGTCACCTGGTTCATTCATGAAGAGGGCGCGGCGCCCATGACGGCGCAAGCGCCGGCGCCCGCCGTGGCGTCGGCCGAGCGCCCCGTCTCTGCGCTGCCGCAAGCGTCTGGCGCGGCCTCCGCGGCAGAGACGTCGCTACCCGCTGCGGTGGACACGCCGCCGGCGGTCGCCGCCATCGTTGACGAAGCGCCGCCCGCGCGCGATGCGAACATCGGCCGGGGCGATCCTGACCCGCTGGGCGAACCCACCAATCCGCTGTCCGTGCTGGCCATGACGCCGCCGCCCGCGGCCGCGCCTGCGCCTGGACCCACGCGTCAGGCAGCCGAACAGCAACGCGCACGCCAGTCTGGCGCGCCGCAAGCGGCCAAGCCCGCCAGCAACACGCCGCGCACTGCCGCCAAGCAGTCGGATACCGACGCCGCCTTGCTCTCGGCTTTGATGAGCTACGGGCTGCCGCCCGCGTCTCCGCCGGGCACGCGCGTCTACAAGTCCGACGGCGTGTTCATCCGCGAGATGCCCGGCTCGCCGCTGGCCGACCGGCTGAAGGCGTGCCGCAAACTCAGTTTCATCGAAGGCGAGCAATGCCGCCTGCGCGTGTGCGCGGGGCAGTGGGGCACGGCCCCGGAATGCCCCACGCCGCAAGCCAACGTCGAACCCTGAATTCGCATCGCCCGGAGCGGGCGAATGTCGTCAACGTCTTCCAAGAGGTTTTTGTTCCATGGCTGTCAACGCAAGCAGCGGCAGTTTCAGCGCCGAGACCCGCCTTTTCCGGCTGGACGGCGAAGGGGCGATGTCGTCCTTGCAGGTGGAAGGCTGGGCCGCGCGCGAGGGGCTGTCGACGCTCGGTCAAATGCGCGTGGTGGCGCTGGCCGAAGATGCCGGGCTGGACCTGAACGACATGATTTCGCGCCCGGCCACCTTGTGGACGACGTGTGCGGACGGCACCGAAACCGGGCGCAGTGGCGTCGTGCGCGAGGCCGAGATGCTGGGCGGCAATCCGGGCATGGCGCGGTATCGCCTGACCTTGGCGCCGTGGTTGTGGCTGGCGACGCAGCGGCGCGAAAGCCGCATCTATGAAAGCCAGCCCGTATTGGACATCGTGCGGCACGTGCTGGATACCTACCCGGGCTACACGTACAAGGTGTCCGCCGAGGTCGAGACGCATCTGGCCGATCTGCCCGCGCGTCCCTACACCACGCAGTATCGCGAAACCGATTACGACTTCCTGTCGCGGCTGTTGGCCGAGTCCGGCCTGGGCTGGACCACCGTCGAAGACGACAGCGCGCCTGCGCGCCACGCGGTGCTGATCTTTGCCGACAGCCGCACGCTGGCCGAGGACGCCCAGTCCGCCGGCGTGGGCGTGCGCTTTCAGCGCGCGCACGCCACCGAATCGCAGGACGGCGTGCAGGTGTTTGCGCGGCGGCAACGCCGCGGCGTGGAACGCGTCACCGTACTGGGATGGCACGGCAGCGGCAAGCATGCCATTTCGGGGCAGGCCCTGGCGGGCCCGGCCAGCGGGTCCGATGACGAGAGCGCCGGGCTGGAATGGTTCGAGCCGCTGGGCCACGGCGCCTTGTTGAATCAGGCGCACGCGCAGTTCCAGGCCACGCTGATGATGCAGGCGGTGCAGGCAAGCGCCGAGACGTTCGTGGGGCGCGGCAATGTGCGAACCTTCCGGTCTGGAACGCGGTTCACCCTGCAAGACATGTCGCCGCTCGGTCCGTCCGGCGAGGCGGGTTTTGAACCGGTCTTCGCGCTGGATCTGCTGGAGCAGGTGGGCGTGAACAATCTGCCTGGCCAGGCCGATGCCGGCATGGCGGCAATGCGGGGCGC
>Ga0182736_1003422_pt1 | contig 10726 bp, 8 predicted proteins | sample eDN5th30CKraftBY_FD_128882 | JGI IMG/M metagenome (GOLD analysis project Ga0182736, IMG submission 128882) | Enriched backyard soil microbial communities from Emeryville, California, USA - eDNA 5th pass 30_C Kraft BY (version 2) (version 2) | ecosystem: Environmental > Terrestrial > Soil >...
CGAAGGTGAACACCCCCAGGCCCGCCAGATAGAGGGTCTTGGCGCCGTAGCGGTCGGCCAGCGCGCCGGCCACCAGCAGCAGGGCCGCGAACGTCAGGGTATAGCCATCGACGATCCAGACCAGGTCCGTCAGCGGCACCGTGAATTGCAGCGCGATGCTGGGCAGGGCCACGTTGACGACGGTGACGTCCAGCATGGCCATGACGAAGCCGATCGCAAGCGTGACGAGCGGCAGCCAGCCGGCGTCGGCGGGTTTGGCGTCCAGGGCGGACGCGTGGGGGCAGGCGGAGTTCATGATGGAAAAGGCGGAGTGGGCATTCGAGGAGCAAAGCTTAGGCGCTTCCTCCGATGCAAAAAAGTCGTATAAATGATTTTGTGTAATGCAAAAATGCATCAAAAGGACGACGCATGGATTGGGACAACGCCAGGATCTTCCTGGCCATCTACCGGGTGGGGACGCTGCGCGGCGCGGCGGCGCTGCTGCAGATCGACCAGGCCACGGCCGGCCGCCGGCTGGCCGCGCTGGAGTCTTCGCTGGATGCGCGGCTGTTCCTGCGCACGCCGGGGGGATACGTGCCCACGGCGGCCGGCGAGCTGGCATTCGCAGCGGCCGAGCGCATGGAGCAGGCGGCCGATCAGCTGCAGCGCCAGATGCAGGGCCTGGACCATCGGCTGTCGGGCGTAGTGCGCGTGGCGACCTCGGAAACCGTGGCCAGATATTTCGTGATGGAGGCGATCCGCCGCGTGCACGCCCAGCATCCCGACATCCGCGTGACGCTTTCCACGGCGATCCAGCTGAGCAATCTGACGCGCCGGGAGGCGGACCTGGCGATACGCAACCTCAAGCCAGACAACCCCGACCTGATCCACCGCCACCTGGCGCGCAAGGAGGTCGGGCTGTACGCCTCCCGGGCCTATCTGGCTGCGCATGGCGAACCGCGCCCGGGAACCGCGTTCGCGGGGCACACACTGGTGGCGTACCAGCAGTCGGTCCTGCCGGGCTGGTCCGATACCTTTTGCGGGGAACCCACGGGCAATGGCCGCATCGGCCTGGAACTGAACTCCGGCCTGATGATCATCGAGGCCGTGGTGGCCGGCCTGGGCATCGGCGAACTGCCCATCCACATGGCGTCCGACCATCCGGACTTGGTGCGCATCTGGCCGGGCCGCAGCGAACCCTACGATCTCTGGCTGGTGATGCACGGAGACCTGAACCGCACGGCCCGTGTGCGCGCGGTGGCCGACGCCATCGTCGAGGTCTTCGAAGAGGACAAGTAGCGGCGCGTCGGCCGAAGGGGATGGGGCTCGGCTTGTGGGCGGCGGCGGCAGGCGCTAAGGTGGGCATGCCCCGCATAACCACGACTCAGGAGTCGCCCGTGTCCGATCTTTGGCGTTTGTCCGCAGTTGAGCTTGCCGCCCGCATCCGCAAGGGGGACGTCTCCGCCCGCGAAGCGGCGCAAAGCGCGCTGGGGCGGCTCGAAGCCGTCAACCCCGCCATCAATGCCGTGGTGGACTACCGGCCCGAAGCGGTGCTCCGGCAGGCGGCCGAGGTGGACGCCGCCCTGGCGCGGGGAGAGGACGCGGGGCCGCTGGCAGGCGTGCCCGTCACGGTCAAGATCAATGTGGATCAAGCCGGTTTCGCCACCACCAACGGCGTGACCCTGCAAAAGGACCTGATCGCGGCGGAGAACAGCCCGGTCGTGGACAACCTGCGGCGCGCCGGCGCGGTCATACTGGGCCGCACCAACACGCCGGCGTTTTCGCTGCGCTGGTTCACCGGCAACGCGCTGCACGGCGATACGCTGAATCCGCGCAATCCGGCGCTCACTCCCGGCGGCTCGTCGGGCGGCGCGGCTTCCGCCGTCGCCGCCGGTATCGGCCACCTGGCGCACGGCACGGACATCGCGGGCTCCATCCGTTATCCCGCCTATGCCTGCGGCGTCCACGGCTTGCGGCCGTCGCTCGGCCGGGTGGCGGCCTACAACGCGGCCTTGCCGGAACGTGCCATCGGTGGCCAGCTCACCGCGGTCTCGGGCCCCCTGGGGCGCAGCATTGCCGACCTGCGGGTGGGCCTGGCCGCGCTGGCCGCTGCCGATCCGCGCGATCCCTGGTGGGTGCCAGCGCCCTTGAATGGGCCCGAGGCGCCGCGCCGGGCCGCGTTGTGCCTGAATCCGGATGGCATGGAAACCGAGCCCGCCGTGGTCAAGGCCTTGCAGGAGGCGGCGCGCCGGCTGAGCGAGGCCGGCTGGACGGTGGACACGCTGGACGCGGTGCCGCCCATGCGGGAGGCGGCCGACCTGCAGATCCGCATGTGGCTGGCGGACGGCTATGACGCCCTGGTATCGGCCGCCGAAAAAGAAGGCGACCGCGGCGCGCTGGTCGCCTTGGCGGGCCAGCGCGACACGGCGGCCGGCATCGACCTGGCCGGCTTTTCGGCGGTGTTGACACGGCGCGCCACGCTGACCCGGGCTTGGGAACTGTTTTTCGCCGAGTATCCGGTGCTGCTGTTGCCGGTGTCCGCCGAGCTGCCCTTTCCGGACAAGCTCGACCTCCAGGGCGACGCGGCCTATGCCCGCGTCTGGCGCGCGCAGATGACCCAGATCGGCATCCCGTTCATGGGATTGCCGGGCTTGTCGGTGGCGATGGGCACGGCCATGAGCAGCGCGGGTCCGAGCCCGGTGGGCGTGCAGGTGGTGGCGGGGCGCTACCGCGAAGATTTGTGCCTGGCCGTGGGCGAGATCATCGAGGCGGCTGGCGAGGCCGTGGGGATTGCCGAGCCGGCGCCCCGCCCCTAGGCGGCTCGCCGCCCTCGGCTGGCGCGGCTAGCGGCTGAACCGCAGGCGCAGGACGCCGAGGTCGCCGTAGGCGAGCGACACGTCGCGGTTGGCCGGCACGTCCAGGAAACCGGCGTAGGAACCGGTAATGACGTGTTGGCCCGCGCGCAGTCCCAGGCCCTGCTGGCGCAGGAAATTCGCGAGCCAGTACAGCCCGGCCTTGGGCCGGTCGTTCGGGTGGATGCCCGCGTGCTGTTCGACTTCTTCGCCGTCCACCGACAGCGTGATGCTCATGCTGCCGGGGGCGGAATGGGGCGAGGCGATTTGCGGTCCGAGCACCAGGCCCAGGTTGAACATGTGGTCGGCCAGGAGTTCGGGCAGGCTGACGTGTTCCGGGGTGGCGTAGCGGCAGCCCAGGATCTCCAGGGCCAGGCGCGCCCCGCCGATGGCGGCGTCGATCTCGGCCTCGGTATAGGGCTCGGCGCGGGCGGGCAGGTCGCGCGCAATCTCGAATGCGATTTCGGGCTCGATGCGCAGCACGTCGGTCCGGGCGGCGATGGGGCCGGCTTCGGCGTAGGCGACCGTGGACGCGTAGATGGGGGCGACCACGGCCTTGTCGGGCGATGGCAGCGCGCTCTTCCAGGCGGCGATGCCGTCCTGGCGCTCTTGCAGCAGCAGTTGCGCGGTGCGCTGCTGCACGGCGAAGGCCTGGCCCAGCGATTGCGGGCGGCACTCGGCTGGCAGGCGCGGGCCGGCGACGCCGGACTCGCGGGCGGCGATCAGGTAGCGGGCGGCTTCCAGGCAGCCGGGATAGTCTTCGATTCTGATCTGCATGCGCTCAGGCTCCCAGATACAGCATCACCCAGAGGGCGACCATCGCGATCAGGCCCAGCCAGCAGGAACCCCAGAAACCGACGATGGGCCATTTCAGGGCCAGCGGAATCTTCTTCGGGTCGACGTGGGGCAGCAGGTCGTTGGCATTGCCGATCAGCCAGAAACGGGTGCCGGGGAACATCAGGCGGAAGAAATAGTCCAGCGTGATCGCGGCCCGCACCGGCAGCGGATATTGGGCGAACGTGCGGTGCTGCAGGTACGGATGCTTCAGCGCGGCATTGATCTGCTTGCTCTTGAAGAAGAACAGCACGATGCCGCTGATCGTGCAGGTGATGAAGCACAGCACGAAAAGGCTGAAGGCCATGGAAATGGCGGGTGAATGCATGGGGGGTCTCGGAGTTGCGCGGTAGGCCGCGTTCGGATGATAAGAAGCCAGACGGATTTCCTGGCCGTATTGTAGAAGGCTAAGCGCAGCCCCGTGTTCAGGGCCGCGTCAGTCGGCGCGCGCCTGGGCGCCCCGGGCGCGCCAGCGCTCAACCGCGGACCTGGCCTTCGCCGCTCAGCACCCACTTCAGCGTGGTCAGGCCTTCCAGGCCGACCGGGCCGCGCGCGTGCAGGCGGTTCGTGGAGATGCCGATTTCAGCGCCCAGGCCGTACTCGAAGCCGTCCGCGAAGCAGGTGGGCAGGTTGACGTAGACCGAACTGGAATCGACTTCGCGCTGGAAACGCTGGGCGGCGGACAGGTCCTCGGTGACGATGGCGTCGGTGTGGCCGGAGCCCCAGCGCGCGATGTGCTCGATGGCGTCGTCCAGCGAGTCGACGATGCGCACCGCGAGGATGGGGCCCAGGTATTCCGTGGCCCAGTCTTCCTCGGTGGCGGGCTTGGCGTGCGGCAGCAAGGCCAGCGTGCGGGGGCAGCCGCGCAGCTCGACGCCGCGCTCGCTGAAATCCGCGGCCAGGCTGGGGAGGAGGGAGACCGCGGCCACCGCGTCGACCAGCAGGGTCTCCATGGCGCCGCAGATGCCGTAGCGGTAGGTCTTGGCGTTGATCGCGATGGCGTGCGCCTTGTCCGGGTCCGCCGCCGCGTCGATGTAGACGTGGCAATTGCCGTCCAGGTGCTTGATTAGCGGCACGCGGGCTTCCTGGGACAGGCGGGCGATCAGGCCCTTCCCGCCGCGGGGCACGATGACGTCGATGTGCTCGGTCATGGTGATGAGCTTGCCGACCGCGGCCCGGTCCGCAGTGGCCACGACCTGGACCGCGTCCTGCGGCAGGCCGGCGGCGGCCAGGCCGGCCTGCACGATGCGGCCCAGCGCGATGTTGGAGTGCAGGGCTTCGCTGCCGCCGCGCAGGATCGCGGCGTTGCCGGACTTGAGGCACAGCGCCGCGGCGTCGATCGTCACGTTGGGACGGGATTCATAGATGATGCCGATCACGCCCAGCGGGACGCGCATCTGCGCGACCCGCATGCCGTTGGGGCGCACCGTCGTGGCGGTAATGCTGCCGATCGGGTCTGGCAGGGCCGCGATCTGGCGCAGGCCGTCGGCCATGTGCGCGAGCGTCTTGTCCGAGAGCGTCAGGCGGTCCAGCAGGGCTGGTTCCAGGCCGTTGGCGCGCGCGGCGGCGACGTCTTTCTCGTTGGCGGCCTTGAGTTCGTCATGGCTGGCGGCGAGGGCGTCGGCCATGGCCAGGAGCGCCTGGTTCTTGGCGGCGCCGGTGGCGCGCATCATGGCGCGCGAGGCGCGGCGGGCATTTTCGCCCAGGGTGAGCATGGCTTGTTCGATGGAGGACGAGGACATGGCGGCGTCGATCATGGAGTGTGGGGCGGCGCATGCGCCGCCTGGAGAATCAGTGTATATCCGGCGGGGAGGCCGGGCGAACTCCGGTCCGGCGGCCGGAGGGCGTGGCGGAGGCGGCGGCTATGCCGCCTTCACGGTCGCGCGCCGGCGGCGGCGACGCGCAAGGCGAGCCGGGTCATTTCTTCCCAGGGATCGGACAGGCGCCCGGGCACGGACAAACCCTTGATCAGGCGGTCCACTTCGTGCGCGTGCTGCACGGCGGCCGGCCAGACGCCCGGCTGCACCCTCCCCAGGGCCTGCAGGGCCAGGCGTTCGTGCGCGCCGAAAATGCGCAGGCGGCGCATCAGGCCGTTGACGTCCTGCCCCAGGGCGCGCGCTTCCGCGACGCGGGCCAGCAGACGGATTTCTTCGCCCACCGCCCACAGCACCAGCGGCAGCGCCTCGCCTTCGGCGCGCAGGCCGTCGATCATGCGGATGGTGCGGCCCGTGTCGCCGGCGAGCATGGCGTCGCGCAGCCCGAAGACGTCGTAGCGCGCCACGTTCAGCACTGCGCGTTCCACGTCTTCGGACGCCAACTGGCCTTCGGGGTACAGCAGGCCCAGTTTCTGGATTTCCTGGTGGGCTGCGAGCAGGTTGCCTTCGACCTTGTCGGCCATCCACTGGAGGGTGGCGTTGTCGGCGCGCTGGTTCTGGCGCGCGAGCCGCATGCCGATCCAGGCGGGCAGGCGGCCTCGTTCGATATTGGCGATATCGACCATTATGCCGCCGCGGCTCAGCGCCTGGACCCAGCGGCTTTCGCGCGTGGCCTTGTCCAGGCGGGGCAGTGCGATCAGCACGAGAGTGTCCGGGTCGGCCTGCTTCTCGGCCTGCTCGGCCAGCCGGGCCAGGGTATCGGCGCCGGCCTTGCCGGGCTTGCCGGTCGGGATCTTGATTTCGAGAATGCGGCGGTCGCCGAACAGCGACACGCTTTGGGTGGCGGCGGTGACCGAGCTCCAGTCGCCGCGCGCGTGCATCACCATGGACAGCCGATCAGTATAGCCGGCGTTGCGGGCCGAGGCGCGCAACACATCCACGGCCTCGGTCACCAGCAGCGGCTCATCGCCCGACACCGTGTACAGCGGCGCCAGCCGGTTGCCCGGCCGTTGCAGATGATCGGCCAGGCGGTCCGCGTCCAGGAGCTGTGCCATTTAGCGCGTGATGGCCGGATCGGTGGTGGACGGCGTCTTCCAGGGCTCCGGCGTGCGCTGGGGGTCCGGCGCAGTCGGGTCGTACAGCGGGATCTCGCCGTCTTCGCCGCGCTGCTCGGCCTTCTCGAAGGCACTGCTCACTTCCGGCGCGGTCAGGCGGCGCAACAGGCGGGACACCAGGTCGCGTTGCATGGCCCGGTACAGCGACTCGATCTGGCCCTGCTTGGCCTGGACGACCTGGTCGTCGTAAGGCATTTCGCGGTAGATCGACAGGGTGGTGTCGGGGATCACCGCGCGGCCCTTGGCGTCGATGAGGCGGAACGTGTAGTTGATGCCGAGTTCGTATTCCTCGACACGGCCCTGGGCGTTCAGCGAAACCTCGCGCATGGTGCGGGCGTCGGAAACCTGCTGCAGGATGGCCTGGGCCTCCTTCGGGGTTGAGACCAGCTTGGTGTTCGGCGAGGCCGCGCGTATCGAACGGCGCACGTCGGCGCCGAACTGGGTGGTGTCGGGAATGCCGACGTACAGCGTATCGAACGGCAGGGGGGTGACTCCCCGCAAGGCGAAGCCGCAGGCGGAGAGCAGCATGAACAGCGCCAGGCAGGCGCCGCGCAGCAGCCAGGATTGGCGGGAGGAGTGCGTTTGTTGCCCGGCGAAGTGCATGCTTGACCTCATCAGCCTACGACGTTGACCAGTTTGCCCGGAACCACGATGACGCGCTTGGGCGGACGGCCTTCCAGGAAGCGGGCGACCTCTTCCTGGGCGGCAGCGAGTTGCTCGATGTCTTCCTTGGCCGCCTTGGCCGAGACGCGGATCGAGCCGCGCAGCTTGCCGTTGACCTGGAGCATCAGTTCGATCTCGTCGGCGATCAGCGCCGCTTCGTCCACGTGCGGCCAGGGCGCGTCGAGCAGGTCGCCCAGTTCGTGCGCATAGCCCAGGTCGCGCCACAGGTGCCACGTGATGTGCGGCACGACCGGGTACAGCACCCGCAGCAGCACGCCCAGCGTTTCGGCGTAGGCGGCGTCCGCAGGAGCGCCTTCGGGCAGCTCGGCGTCGTCGATCGCGTTCAGCATCTTCATGCAGGCGGACACGACGGTGTTGTACTGGATGCGCTGATAGTCGTAGTCGGCCTGCTTGAGCAGACCGTAGACCTCGCGGCGCAGATCCTTCACAGGGGCGGGAGCCTGCGCCCAGTCGGCGCCATGGGCCAGGCCGCGGGCCACGGCTTCGCGCTTGGCGTGGCTGATCGACCACAGGCGGCGCAGGAAGCGGTGGGAGCCGTCGACGCCCGAATCGGACCACTCCAGGGTCTGTTCCGGCGGGCTGGCGAACATGACGAACAGGCGGGCCGTGTCGGCGCCCAGGGTGTCGATCAGCGACTGCGGATCGACACCGTTGTTCTTCGACTTGGACATCGTGCCCACGCCGCCGTAATGGATCTCGGAGCCGTCGGATTTCAGCTTCGCGCCGACGATTGCTCCGCGGGCGTCGTAGACGTTTTCGACGTCCTCGGGCCAGAAGTACTCGATGCCGCCCTGGGGCGTCTTGCGCGAATAGATATGGTTCAGCACCATGCCCTGGCACAGCAGCTTGGTGAAGGGCTCGTCGAAATTGAGCAGGCCCATGTCGCGCATGACCTTGGTCCAGAAGCGGGCATACAGCAGGTGGAGCACGGCGTGCTCGATCCCGCCGATGTACTGGTCCATCGGCATCCAGTAGTCATTGCGCGTGTCGACCATGGCCTGGTCGTTGCCCGGCGACGTATAGCGCATGAAATACCAGGACGAATCCACGAAGGTGTCCATCGTGTCCGTCTCGCGGCGCGCCGGCTTGCCGCACTTGGGGCAGGCGCAGGACAGGAAGGCCTCGTTCTTGGCCAGCGGGTTGCCGCTGCCGTCGGGGATGAGGTCGTCCGGCAGGACTACCGGCAGGTCTTTCTCGGGCACCGGGACCGGGCCGCAATCGGCGCAGTGGATGATGGGGATCGGGGTGCCCCAGTAGCGCTGGCGCGAAATGCCCCAGTCGCGCAGGCGCCAGGTGGTCTGCTTTTCGCCCAGGTCCTGCGCGCCCAGGTCGGCCGCGATGGCGTCGACCGCTTCCTTGTGCGAGAGGCCGTCGTACTTGCCCGAGTTGATGGTGCGGCCGGCTTGCTTGTCGCCGTACCATTCCTGCCAGGCGTCGGTGGAGTAGGCCTTGCCGGCCACGTCCACGACCTGGACGATGGGCAGTTCGTATTTCTTGGCGAACGCGAAGTCGCGTTCATCGTGCGCGGGCACGCCCATGACGGCGCCGTCGCCGTAGGTCATGAGCACGTAGTTGCCGACCCAGACCTCGACCTCGGCGCCCGTGACCGGGTGCGTCACGAACAGGCCGGTGGGCATGCCTTCCTTCTCGCGCGTGGCCATTTCGGCCTCGGTCGTGCCGCCCAGCTTGCACTGCTCGATGAACGTCGCCAGTTGCGGATTCGACAAGGCGGCCTGCGTGGCCAGGGGGTGCTCCGGCGCCACGGCGCAGAAGGTCACGCCCATGATGGTGTCGGCGCGGGTCGTGAAGACGTACAGCTTGCCGTCCTGGATCAGCTGGCCGTCGGGGCCGGCGATCTTGTGCGGGAAGGCGAAGCGCAGGCCTTCGGATTTGCCGATCCAGTTTTCCTGCATCAGGCGCACGCGCTCGGGCCAGCCGGGCAGGTCGTTCTGGACGGCGCCCAGCAGTTCGTCGGCGTAATCGGTGATGCGCAGGTAGTAGCCGGGGATCTCGCGCTTTTCAACCAAAGCGCCCGAACGCCAGCCGCGGCCGTCGATGACTTGTTCGTTGGCCAGCACGGTCTGGTCGACCGGATCCCAGTTGACGACCTGGGTCTTGCGGTAGGCCACGCCCTTTTCCAGCATCTTGAGGAACAGCCACTGGTTCCACTTGTAGTACTCGGGATCGCAGGCGCACATCTCGCGCGACCAGTCGATCGCCAGGCCCATCGCCTTCATCTGCTTCTTCATGTAGGCGATGTTGTCGTAGGTCCACTTCGCGGGCGGCACCTTGGACTTGATGGCGGCGTTCTCCGCCGGCATGCCGAAGGCGTCCCAGCCCATGGGCATCAGGACGTTGTAGCCGCGCATGCGCAGCTGGCGCGCCATCATGTCGTTGATGGTGTAGTTGCGCACGTGGCCCATGTGCAGCTTGCCGCTGGGGTAGGGCAGCATCGAGCAGGCGTAGAACTTCGGCTTTTCGGAGCCGTCGGCGTTCGTGGCGTGTTCGTGGACCAGGTAGACGTCGCGGGCCTGCCAGTCTTGGTGGGCGGCTGCTTCGACGATATTGGGGAGGTAACGTTCCTGCATGGGCTCGTGCACGGTGGCAAAAAAAGGGTGAGCCGCCCGGCCGCGCGGGCGCGGAGGCGGCCGGACGCGGGGGCGGTCAAAACCCCTGATTATAGGAGGTGCTAGGCGCGTGCTGGGGGAGGGGCCGTTTCAGGGATGCGCGCGTTTGGCGACAAGGTGCCGTAAAGCAGCGTTATTCCCCCGAGGACGGCGCCCGCCGTGACCACGCCGGGCCAGCCAAAATGGGCGTACAGCCAGGACGATACCAGCGAACCGGACGCGCCGCCGATGAAGTAGCTGGTCATGTAGCCCGCCGTCAGCCGGCTGCGCGCCTCGGGGCGCATCCGGTAGAGGGCGCTGCTATTGGTGACATGCACCCCCTGGATCGCCAGGTCCTGCACCAGGATGCCCACCAGCAGGGCAATCACGGATGCCTGGCCGAACGCCATCAGTCCCCACGAAGCCAGCAGCAGGAGCAGCCCGACCCGGGTGGCCAGGTTGCCCAGGCCGCGGTCGGCCAGGCGGCCGAATCGATTGGCGGCATAGGCGCCGGCGGCGCCCGCCAGCCCGAACAGGCCGATCGTCGTGTTGCTGTACTGATAGGGCGGGCTGGCCAGCAGGAAGGTGAGGGGCGTCCACAGCATGCTGAAGGCGGCGAACAGCAGCCCGCCCAGGAGCGAGCGGGCGCGAAACAGCGGTTCCTCGACGAACATCTTCAGGATGGAGGCCAGCAGGCGGGGGTAGCTCAGCCCCGCCGGGCTCTGGTAGCGGGGCAGCAGGCGCCACAGGGCGGCGGACATGGCCAGCATCAGGATGGCCGC
>Ga0182736_1003424_pt1 | contig 10713 bp, 8 predicted proteins | sample eDN5th30CKraftBY_FD_128882 | JGI IMG/M metagenome (GOLD analysis project Ga0182736, IMG submission 128882) | Enriched backyard soil microbial communities from Emeryville, California, USA - eDNA 5th pass 30_C Kraft BY (version 2) (version 2) | ecosystem: Environmental > Terrestrial > Soil >...
GAGCCATGCCTCTTACGAGGCCATCAGAGGATACATTCAAGGTGCTTGCGGTTGGCCTGGCCACGACGTCGCTGCCTCCTGGATGTCGCCAGAAGAGGGCGAGCCTCCGCAATGAAGACGGCTTTCATCGATAACACTGACGCGCAGGGTGATTGAATGAACTACTCCCTTCTTCTTGCTGGACTGGCTGTCGCTTTCTTCGCTCTGCTATTGGTGGCGATTCAACTTGGCAAGTGGCTAGGACGCCATGCCGACGAGAAAGGCGGTTCGGGCGCGGCGGTCATCGAAGGTTCGGTGTTCGCATTGCTGGGGCTGTTGGTGGCCTTCACTTTCTCGGGCGCCGCCCAGCGCATGGCGGAGCGCCGCGATCTATTGGTCCAGGAGGTTAACGCCATCGGAACCGCCTGGCTGCGCATCGACATGGTCAATGCGGGCGACCAACCCCGGCTGCGCGAGCAATTCCGGCAGTATGTGGATCTGCGCATTGACTACTATCGCAACGTGGCCGACCTGGAGCAGCGCGATACGATTGCCGCGCGCATCGGGACACTGCAGAAGGAAATATGGACCACTTCGATGCAGGCCGCGCGCGCAAGCGTGCCGCCTTTTGCCACGTCCTACGTCGGAGCGGTCAACGACATGTTCGACGTCGCCTCCGCTCAGACCGTGGCGCAGAAGGTGCATCCTCCCGTCGCGGCCTATGTCTTCCTGGGTTTCCTGACGCTGGTTGCCGCCGGTCTGGTGGGATTGAACCTGGCATCCTCCAAGCGCAGCACGTTGCTGCACCAGGTGATATACGCGGTCGTCATGACTGCGGCGCTGTATATCATCATCGACTTCGAGTTCCCGCGGATTGGAACCATACGCATCGATCAGAGCGATGCCTTGCTGGTGGCGCAGCGGCAATCCATGGTCGATCCCGCAGGTGAAGCCAAGTAGGGGGAACTCTCCATGCAGACCGCGCGTCTGCCGGGGTGGGGATCCGATCCGGATTTGAGGTCGAAGGGGAAGATGGGCGCATCGGCCTGGTTTCGGCCATATTCATTACTTTACATAATACACATTATGCGTATTACACACCCCGACGCGGCTCCACCACAAACCACCCGCGGCGCCTTCCGCCCACAGGACATGAAGCTCGCTCCGTCAACGCCGAATTGAAGCGGATCGGCGCCTTCCGTCATGGCGCAATGGCACAGCAAGTGTCGCACCCCTGTGTAGCGTGACACACCCTACGCCCGCCCATTCCCTGCGTTTGCCCAGGCGGACCGACCTGGCACGGTCTTTGCATATTCGTTCGCACGCATCCCGCCAACCGAGCGGGAACGTACGAGGAGACAGTCTTCATGAATATGCCCATTCCTGGCCTCAAGGAGGCCATGCGCAATGTGCCGTCCACGGTCGCCCTGATCACCAGCCGCGATGCGGAAGGAACACCGTATGGGATGGCCGCTTCCGCGGTGATCTCCGTCACCGTCGATCCGCCAGCCGTTCTGGTTGCGGTCAATCGCACAGCGGGCATCCATCCCGTCCTGGAAATGAGCGGGCGGCTCTGCATCAATTTTCTGGCGAAAGACCAGGCGCACTTGCTGGACGCGTTTTCCCGGTCCGACCTGCGCGCCGAACGGTTCACCCAGTCCGATTGGCGCGATGTCCGGGGCGCTGGCGGGAAAGACCTTCCGTGGCTGCCGGCCGCGCGCGCTGTGCTGTTCGCCGACGTCGACCAAACGATGCCCTACGGCACGCACACGCTTTTCATCGCCCGGGTTCGGGAGGTGGTGCTGCCCTCGTCCGCCGCGACCGATGCCCATCCGCTGGTCTGGCTGGGCGGGCGCAGCGTTCCGCTGGCGACGCTCGGCGCTTGATTTTCACCGTGGCGGCTACCCCTGGCCGCTCAAATACCTAAAGCAAAACAAGGAGATACGCTATGAAACTCGGCATGTTCGCAATGCCCTTGCACCCGCCTGGCCGCCCGATGGCCGAAACGCTTGAAGAAGACGCAGACAAGGTCGTGTATGCGGATCAACTGGGCTTCGACGAGTTTTGGGTCGGCGAACACATGTCCTGCACCACCGAACCGATCTCGGCGCCGCTCATGTTTCTGGCTTCGCTGATCCATCGGACCCGGCGCATCAAGTTCGGAACCGGCGTCATTGCGCTCCCGAACCACCATCCGGCGGTCGTCGCGGCCGAAGTGGCGCAGTTCGATCATTTGAGCCGCGGGCGCCTCATGTTCGGGATCGGGCCGGGAGGCCTTGCAAGCGACATGGAGCTGTTCAAGGTCCTGGACGGGGAATACCGGAACGAGCGGATGATGGAGGCGATCGACACGATCCTGCAATTGTGGCGCCAGGATCCGCCATACGAGATCCCCGGAAAGCACTGGCAGATCTCGCTCAAGGACATGGTCATCCCCGAGCTTGGGGTGGGCTATATCCCCAAGCCCTACCAGCGGCCGCATCCCGAAATCACCATGACGGCGATGTCTCCCTATTCCGGCAGCGTCAAGGTGGCCGCGCAACGCGGTTTCGGTCCGATGAGCGCCAATTTTTGCCCGGAATATGTGGTCAAGAGCCATTGGCAGAAGTACCAGGAAGGCTGCGAGCTGGCCAAACGCGCGGCGACCGGCGAGGACTGGCGCGTCTCACGCAACATCCTCATCGCGCCGACGGACGCCGAGGCCCGCGACCGGGTGATGAATCCGGAAGGCAGCAACTACTATTACTTCGACTACCTCTGGCGTGTCCTCAAGTCCGCCAACTACACCGCCGTCATGAAAGCGGATCCGAAACAGGCCGACGAGTCTGTGACGGTGGAGAGCCTGATCGAGAGCATGGTCGTCTACGGCTCGCCCCAAACCGTGACGGACAAACTGTTGTCCTTCCGTGAGAACGTCGGCCCATTCCATGGCTTGCTGATGGCGTCCATGGATGGGGCCGGCGCGAATCGCGCCTGGGAATGGGAGACGATGTCGCGGCTGGCGTCGGAAGTCATGCCGGCCGTGCGCAAGGCCATCGCGCGTTGAGGCCTGCCTGACCCCGGCCCGGCGGGCAGTGCCTGCCGGGCCGTCTTCTATACTCATCCGGACGAATTCTCTTCGGAGTTTTGCCATGAGCGCCCTCGTCTCGTCCCAGACGCTGCCCTGCCCTATGGACACCGCGCCGTTGATCCACGACTCGTGGCAACGCTGTTATGAGCGTTACGGCCTGTCCCCCGACCGCGTGCCCCGCCCGGACGTACTCACGCAGGCGGAGCTCAATGCCGCCCGCGCGCCCACCGAGAGCCTGGAAACGCTCGCGCACGGCGAACTCAGCCGTATGCTGGGCCAGCTCGGCAGCCACGTGCAGTTGCTGATGCTGGCGGACGCCGGCGGGACGCTCATGCTGGTCCGCTCGGACCCGACCCTGGACGACGTGTGCCGCTCGGCGTCGATTCAACCCGGCGCGATGTTCTCGGAATCGTCGCAGGGGACGAACGGCATCGGCTTGTGCATTCAGACGCGCCTGCCCGTGTCCGTGGTGATGGAAGACCATTTCGCCCAGCGGCTGTCGGGCCTGTCATGCACCGTCGCCCCGATCTTTGGCGAGCGAGGCGACCTTGCCGCCGTGCTCAACGTGACCTCATTGCAGCCCTCGAACCGCATGGTGCATGAGATCGCGCGGCGCGTGGTGGAAGCGTCGGCCCGCCGCATCGAGAATCGCAGTTTCGATATCAGGCACGCCGGCCGGGTGTTGGTGCGCCTGTCGGCCACGGGGGATTTCTGCGATCCGGCCGGCGAAGGCCGTCTGGCCCTGGACGATGCCGGGCGCGTGCTGGATGCCACGCCGTTCACCCTGGAGATGCTTGGCGCCGGCCCCCGCATCTTTGGCGAACGCCTGCCGGGCATGAATGCAATCGACGCCCTGCTTCGGATTGCGCAGAGCGATACCCCCTTCATCGAGCGCGACGGCCGGCGCCTCAGTATCCAGATCGACCACCGGGAACGCCGGCGTTCCACCTATCCGTTGGCCACCGGCACGCCGGCGGCGCCGGCCGGCCGGAGCGCGGCGCCGACGCTCGCCCAGATCGCGGGCGCCGATACCGACACGCAAGAACAGATGCGTATCGCGCAACGGCTGTATGCCCGTGGGCTGCCCATTTTGCTCCAGGGAGATAGCGGCTCGGGAAAGTCGGCCTTGGCGCGCGCGCTTCACGAGGCCGGACCGCGCCGCGCGGGCGCATTCGTATCGATCAATTGCGCGGCGATCCCGGCCGAGCTGATCGAAAGCGAACTGTTCGGCTATCGCGCCGGCGCCTTCACCGGCGCGTCGAAGGCAGGCGCCCGCGGGCGTATCCTCGAAGCGGATGGCGGCACGCTTTTTCTGGACGAGATCGGCGACATGCCGCTGGCGTTGCAGAGCCGGTTTCTCCAGGTGCTCTCCGATAAGGAATTCGTCCCGGTGGGCGCGTCGCAACCGGTGCGCGTGGACTTCAACCTGATCGCGGCCAGCTTCCGCGATATCGAAGGCATGGTGCGCGACCAGACTTTTCGCGCCGACCTGCACTTCCGCATCCAGGGCGCGGCCTTGCGGCTGCCCCCGCTGCGATCGCGCGACGACCTCAACGCGTTGATCGACCATGCATTCCAGGAGGCCGCGGTTGCGGCCGACGTGCCCTGCCCTCGCCTGTCCGCCGCCGCGCGCGCCGCGCTGCTGCGCCACCCGTGGCCCGGGAACATTCGTGAATTGCACCATGTGGCGCGCTACGCCCTGGCGCTTTGCGACGCGGATGAGGTTTCACCGGACTGCCTGCCGCCCGCCTTCCGGCCTGGCGGGGACAAGGCAGCCGATACGGAGGCGCGCTCCGCGTTGGACCTGGCCAGCGTGTTGGCCCGTTTCGAATGGAATGTCACGCTGGCCGCGCATAGGCTGGGAATCTCGCGCTCGACCCTGCATCGCCGGATGCGAGCGCAAGGGGTTCATCGCCCCGGCTGACTCCGTCTCAGGAAGCGCGCAGCGTCTTGGCGGCGGCGACCATGTTGGTCAGCGCCGGAATCACCTCGGCCCACTGGCGGGTTTTCAGGCCGCAGTCCGGGTTGACCCACAGGCGTTCGGCCGGCACGCGCTCGGCGGCCTTCTTCATCAGTTGCACGATATGGTCCTGGCTCGGAATGTTGGGCGAGTGGATGTCATACACGCCGGGGCCGATCTCGTTGGGATAGTTGAAGTCGTCGAAGGCATCCAGCAGCTCCATGTCGGAACGCGACGTCTCGATGGTGATGACGTCGGCATCCATATCGGCGATCGAGGCGATGATGTCGTTGAACTCCGAGTAGCACATGTGGGTATGGATCTGGGTCTCGTCTTCCACGCCATTGGCGGTGATGCGGAAGGATTCCACTGCCCAATCGAGGTATTCCTTCCATTGTGCGCGGCGCAGCGGCAAGCCCTCGCGCAGGGCGGCTTCGTCGATCTGGATCACGCGCACGCCGGCCTTCTCCAGGTCCAGCACTTCCTCGCGCATGGCCAGCGCCAGCTGCTTGCACGACACCGAACGCGGCTGGTCGTCGCGCACGAAAGACCAGTTCAGGATGGTGACCGGGCCGGTCAGCATGCCCTTCATCGGCTTATCCGTCAGCGACTGGGCGTAGGTGATCCATTCCACCGTCATGGCCTTGGGGCGGCTGATGTCGCCGAACAGGATGGGCGGCTTCACGCAGCGCGAGCCGTAGGACTGCACCCAGCCGAACTGGCTGAAGGCATAGCCCTGCAATTGTTCCCCGAAGTACTCGACCATGTCGTTGCGTTCGGCTTCGCCGTGGACCAGCACGTCCAGTTCCAGCGCTTCCTGCTCGCGCACGCTGCGGGCGATCTCGGCCTGCATGGCGGCCTTGTAGCCGGCGGCGTCCAGGCGGCCGGCCTTGAATTCGCTGCGGGCATGGCGGATCTCGGCCGTCTGCGGGAAGGAGCCGATGGTGGTGGTGGGGTAAGCCGGCAGCTTCAGCAGCGCGGCCTGCTTGCCGGCGCGCTCGGGATAGGCGTGCCTGCGCTCGCCGAGCTTGGCGTCGATCCTGGCCACGGCCGCCTGCACGGCCGGGTTGTTGACGCGCGGCGAGGCGCGACGAGCGGCCAGCGCGGCGGCATTGTCGGCCAGTTCCGCCTTGACGGCCCCGCGGCCTTCACGCAGCGCGCGGCCCAGGAGGCGCAGCTCATCCAGTTTCTGTAGCGCATAAGCCAGCCAGGACTTGATCTCGGCATCGAGCTTCCGCTCGTTGTCCAGGTCCACCGGCACGTGCAGCAGCGAGCACGAGGGCGCGACCCACAGGCGCGCGCCGAGCCTGGCGGCAATCGGTTCGACCCAGTCCAGCACGGCGGTCAGGTCGGTCTTCCAGATGTTGCGGCCGTTGATCACGCCCAGCGACAGCACCTGCTCCGGGGCCAAGGCGGCGATGACGGCTTGCACGTCGTCACGGCCGTTGATGGCGTCGACGTGGACGCCCGCGACCGGCAGCTTGGCCAGCAATGCCACGTTGTCCTTCAGTTGGCCGAAGTACGACGCCAGCAGCAACTTGACGCGGCTGGCCTTGAGCGCGTCGTAGGCGGTCGCCAGGGCCGCTTGCCAGGCCGCATCCAGTTCGGTGACCAGGATCGGTTCGTCGATCTGCACCCACTCCACGCCTTGGTCGGCCAGGGTGTCCAGCAATTGGGCGTAGACCGGCAAAATGCGGTCCAGCAAAGCCAGCTTGTCGGATTCGTCCTTGGCCTTGCCCAGCGCCAGGTAGGTTACCGGACCGACGATCACCGGCTTGGCCGGGACACCCTGTGCCTTGGCCTCGGCCAGTTGTTCGAGCAGGCGCGAGGCATCCAGCTGGAATTCGGTGGCCGCGGTGAACTCGGGGACGATGTAGTGGTAGTTGGTGTCGAACCATTTGGTCATTTCACCGGCGGCCACGCCGCCGCAGCAGCCCGCGTGTTCTTCGGCGCCCTTGGCCGAACGGCCGCGCGCCACGCGGAAATAGTTGTCCAGTTCGTCCCCATGGAAGCCTTGCACCCGCTCGGGCAGATTGCCCAGGGTGAAGCTCATGTCGAGCACCTGGTCGTAGAAGGCGAAGTCACCCACCGGCGCCAGATCCAGGCCGGCCTGGTTCTGCCAGTGGCGCTGGCGCAGTTCGGCGCCCAGCGCCTTGAGCGCGTCGCGCGAGGATTCGCCCTTCCAATAGGATTCGAGGGCGAACTTGAGTTCGCGCTTGGCGCCGATGCGCGGGAAGCCGAGATTGTGGATGATGGTCATGATTCGCTCTCATAAGATCCTTGGACCGCCGAATCGTAAGGTTGCGAAACGATGAAGTAAAATGGTTTTATCTCAACGAAGTATGAATTTTGGTCATTGATTATGCTTGATCGCATCCATTTGTCCATCGTCCAGGAAGTGGAAAAACAGGGTTCGCTGACGGCAGCCGCTGGCGTCCTGCACGTGACGCAGTCGGCCTTGAGCCACAGCATGAAAAAGTTGGAGCAGCAGCTGGGCACCGACATCTGGCTGCGCGAAGGCCGCAGCCTGAGGCTGACGCAAGCTGGTCAATACCTGCTGGCGGTGGCCAACCGCGTCTTGCCGCAACTGAACCTGGCCGAAGAGCGCCTGCGTCAGTTCGCCCAGGGTGAGCGCGGGTCGCTGCGCATCGGCATGGAATGCCATCCCTGCTACCAGTGGCTGCTGAAGATCGTTTCCCCTTACCTGGCTGCCTGGCCGGACGTGGACGTGGACGTGAAGCAGAAATTCCAGTTCGGCGGCATCGGGGCGTTGTTCGGCTACGAAATCGACCTGCTGGTCACGCCGGATCCGCTGAACAAGCCCGGGCTCGTGTTCGAGCCGGTCTTCGACTACGAACAAGTGCTGGTCGTCGCCGGCGCCCACCCTCTTGCCAAGGAAGAGTACGTCACCCCCAAACAGCTCGCCAACGAAGTGCTGGTGGCCTATCCGGTGCCGGTCGACCGGCTCGACATCTACAACATGTTCCTGACGCCGGCCGGCATCAGTCCCAAGCGCCACAAGGCCATCGAGACGACGGACATCATGCTGCAAATGGTCGCCAGCGGCCGCGGGGTGGCGGCGCTGCCGCGCTGGCTGGTGCTGGAGTACGCGGACAAGATGAATGTGGTGCCGGTCCGGCTCGGCAAGAAAGGCATCGCCAAGCACATCTATCTCGGCGCCCGCGAGGCCGACGTGGGTATCGACTACCTGCGCGCGTTTATCGAACAGGCAAAAAGGCCCGCCCCGGCTTGATGCATCGCGGCCGCGCGTTCCGAACTTGAGAGCGTCGGGCCGCGCCCGGCCGCAAGGCCGGATCGGCTCGCCCTTGAATCCATGAGCTTGGCTAATGGCTCCATGAAATCAATTCACTTTTATTCATGGATAGGCCAACCTAAACTACGCCTCCTGTCTCGTCGATGTCAAGACTGCTGAATAAAAAAAACAGAAAAGATTGAGCAGTGTTGAAAAAGCAGGAAATAGACGCGGGTTATATCTCAGGAATTAGGGCAGCAGATCACAATGAGTAAAGATTTCACATTTGCCATCAAGAGCATTTGTTTCGACGAAGACTATCGTCCTTCGGACAATACGCGGATCACGACCAATTTTGCCAATCTCGCCAGAGGAACGAGTCGCCAGGAGAACCTGCGCAACACGCTCAGGATGATAGACAATCGTTTCAATGCCTTGGCGCATTGGGACAATCCCAAAGGCGATCGCTATACGGTGGGCCTTGAGATCATTTCCGTCGAGATGAGTATTGACGGCGCAAGCAGCGGCAATGCCCTCCCCTTGATAGAAATATTGAAGACGAGCATTCTCGACCGCAAAACCAACGAACGCATCGAAGGCATCGTAGGGAATAACTTCTCCTCCTACGTGCGCGATTACGACTTCAGCGTGCTGCTGCTGGAACACAACAAGAATCAGCCCGAGTTCGGCACGCCGGAAGATTTTGGCGACCTGCATGGGAAGTTGTTCAAATGCTTCGTCAATTCAAGCACTTACAAAGAGCACTTCAGCAAGCCGCCCGTCATCTGCCTGAGCGTTTCGAGCAGCAAGGTCTACCACCGGACTGAAAATCAGCACCCGGTATTGGGCGTCGAATACCTGCAGGACGAGTATTCCCTGACCGACGAGTATTTCAAGAAAATGGGAATGAAGGTTCGCTACTTCATGCCGCCGAACAGCGCCGCGCCGTTGGCGTTCTATTTTTCCGGCGATTTGCTGGGCGATTACACCAACCTGGAGCTGATCAGCACCATCAGCACGATGGATACCTTCCAGAAGATTTACCGTCCGGAGATCTACAACGCGAATTCCGTGGCGGGGAAGTCCTATCAGCCCAGCTTAAAGCACCAGGATTATTCGTTGACCCGGATTGTCTATGACCGAGAGGAACGTAGCCAGCTGGCCATCGAGCAGGGACGGTTTGTGGAGGAACACTTCATCAAACCGTACCAGGCGATTCTCCGGCAATGGTCCGCCAACTACCCTCTTTGACCCATTAAAACACCAAGGCATTTATTGTGAAGAAATTGCTCCCCACCTCGACCGCCGGCAGCTTGCCCAAGCCTTCCTGGCTTGCAGAGCCCGAGAAACTCTGGTCGCCCTGGAAACTGCAGGCTGAGGGCTTGATCGAGGGCAAGCAGGATGCCCTGCGCCTGTCTCTGCAGGAACAGCAGCACGCGGGCATCGATATCGTCAGCGATGGCGAACAAACGCGTCAACACTTCGTGACGACGTTTATCGAGCACCTGGACGGCGTTGATTTCGAAAATCGCAAGACCGTCAGGATTCGCGATCGCTACGATGCGAGCGTTCCGACCGTCGTGGGTGCCGTGGCCCGCCGCAAGCCGGTATTCGTGGAAGATGCCAAATTCCTGCGCCAGCAGACCAAGCAGCCGATCAAGTGGGCGTTGCCGGGCCCCATGACGATGATCGACACGCTTTACGACAGCCATTATCAAAGCCGCGAAAAGCTGGCCTGGGAATTCGCGAAGATTCTCAACCAGGAAGCCAAGGAACTCGAAGCGGCTGGTGTCGATATCATCCAGTTCGACGAGCCCGCGTTCAACGTGTTCTTCGACGAGGTGAATGATTGGGGCGTTGCCACCTTGGAAAGAGCCATTGAAGGGCTCAAGTGCGAAACCGCCGTCCACATTTGCTACGGCTATGGCATCAAGGCCAATACGGATTGGAAAAAGACGCTGGGATCGGAATGGCGGCAATACGAAGAGGCTTTTCCCAAGCTGCAAAAGTCCAGTATCGATATCGTTTCGCTGGAGTGCCAGAACTCTCGCGTGCCGATGGACCTGATCGAACTCATCCGGGGCAAGAAAGTGATGGTGGGCGCCATCGATGTGGCAACCAACGCCATTGAAACCCCCGAGGAAGTCGCCAACACGCTGCGCAAGGCGCTTCAGTTCGTGGATGCCGATAAGCTCTATCCTTGCACCAACTGCGGCATGGCGCCCTTGTCTCGCGGCGTCGCGCGGGGCAAGCTGAGCGCGTTGAGCGCCGGCGCGGAAATCGTCCGCAGGGAACTGGCGAACTGATTCCGAGGCGGGAAATGGTCGCCGCGAGCGGTTCGCGACGACCAGGCACGGAGAATTTTTTAAACCCTACTATGTCATTTTCCAGTACTGCGATCGAGCCGTTGCGCTTTCGCGAAGCGCTCGGACATTATGCGTCGGGCATCAC
>Ga0182736_1003425_pt1 | contig 10711 bp, 10 predicted proteins | sample eDN5th30CKraftBY_FD_128882 | JGI IMG/M metagenome (GOLD analysis project Ga0182736, IMG submission 128882) | Enriched backyard soil microbial communities from Emeryville, California, USA - eDNA 5th pass 30_C Kraft BY (version 2) (version 2) | ecosystem: Environmental > Terrestrial > Soil >...
GTCATGGGCGACAAGGTCTCTAGCCGCATCGCCGCCGAGGCCGCCGCAGTGCACGGCGTGCCCGGCACCACCGAGTTCCTGACGTCGGGTGACGAGGTCGTGGCGTTCGGCAACGAGCACGGCTGGCCCGTGGCCATCAAGGCGGCGTTCGGCGGCGGCGGTCGCGGCATGCGCGTCGTCGAGTCGGCCGAGGACGCCCACACCGCCCTCGCCTCTGCCCAGTCGGAGGCGCTCAAGGGCTTCGGCCGCGACGAGTGCTACGTGGAGCGCTTCTTGGTCAAGCCCCGCCACGTCGAGATGCAGATCATCGGCGACCAGCACGGCAACTGCGTGTGGATCGGCGAGCGCGACTGCTCCGTCCAGCGCCGCCACCAGAAGCTCATCGAAGAGGCACCGGCCCCGAACTTCCCCGACGAGGTCCGCCAGGCCATGGGCGAAGCGGCCGTTCGCGTCGCCAAGGCGTGCGGCTACTACAACGCCGGCACCGTCGAGTTCCTCTACGACGACGGCAACTTCTACTTCCTCGAGATGAACACCCGCCTCCAGGTGGAGCACCCCGTCACCGAGCTGGTGTCGGGCATCGACCTGGTCCGCGAGCAGATCCGCGTGGCCTCGGGCGAGACGCTCTCGTTCACCCAGGACGACATCGACAACCGCGGCTGGGCCATGGAGGTCCGCGTCAACGCCGAGAACCCGGCGGGCGGCAAGTTCCTCCCGGCCCCCGGCAAGATCGAGAAGCTCGTCGCCCCGCAGGGCTTCGGCACCCGCTGGGACGGCGGCTACGAGACCGGCGACGAGGTCAGCCAGTTCTACGACAACCTCGTGGGCAAGCTCATCGTGTGGGGCTCCGACCGCGACACCGCGATCGACCGCCTCAAGCGGGCCATCAACGAGATGGTGCTCGAGGGCATCGACACCACCCTCCCGGCTCAGCTGGTGATCCTCGACAACTCGGACTTCCGGGCGGGCGAGCACTCCACCAACTGGGTCGACAAGGGCATGATCGACCTGACCGGCATCACGTCGGGCCGCCTCGGCGGCGCCGAGCCGGAAGACGAGGGCGAGGACGCCGAGCCCAAGGTCCGCCGCGACGTCGACGTCGAGGTCAACGGCAAGCGCTTCGCCGTCGCCATGTGGGTCCCCGAGTCGGCCATGGCCGCGGCCCCCGCCGCCGGTGGCGGCGCGGCGGCGAAGGCCCGTCCCCGTCGTGCCGCTGGCGCCTCGGGCGGCGGTGGCGCCGGCACCGGCTCCATCACCGCCCCGATGCAGGGCACGATCTTCAAGGTCGAGGTCGCCGTGGGCGACGAGGTGGCCGCCGGCCAGGTCGTCGCCGTGCTCGAGGCCATGAAGATGGAGAACAACGTCGCCACCGACGTCGCCGGCACGGTCGCCGAGGTCAAGGTCGAGCCCGGCCAGGCCGTCGGCTCGGGCGACGTCCTGGTGGTCGTCACCCCCGCCCCGGCTGCGGAGTAGCCGCCCGCCCGATCCGGGCGCACGAGATCCGAACGAGGCCCGCACCGCTCCGGTGCGGGCCTCGTCGCGTCCGGTCCGGCGACCCGCCGATGATCCAGCGGATGGTGGAAGAATCCGCCGAGGAGGCCGTCAGGGTGCGGCGGCGGCGTCGGGGTCGGGGGTGAGCCGGCAGTGCAGCTTGCACTGGGCCCGCCGGGGGTCCTTCGGCACCAGCTCGTCGACCTCGAACCCGCCGACCGCCTCGGCGACGCCCTGGGCGAGGCCGAGGTGCAGCTCGCAGATCGTGTCGGGGTCGGTCAGCACCGCCGATGCGAACGGGCAGGTCCGGAGCGTGACCTCGACGGTCTCGCCGCGCACGGCGAGGACCGGGTCGAAGCCCTGGCGGTCCATGACCTCGGCGAACGCGGCGGCCGGATCGTTGCTGATGGCGCGGTGGCCGAGGCGTTGGCGCAGCCCGGCCCGTCGCCCCACCTCGATGGGGGTCTCGCCACTGCGGACCACCTCGGTGAGCAGCATGGCCAGGCGCTCGTAGGGCCCGGTGACGCCCCAGCGGCTCTCGGCCGAGGGAGCGAGCGTGTACACGAGCCGGGGACGCCCCCGACCGGTGGGCGCGGCGGTCGCCTCGTCGACGAGCCCGGCGTCGACCAGCTTGGCGAGGTGCTGGCGGATCGCGTTGTGGTTGAGGCCGAAGGCGTCGGTGAGCTCGGCCACGGCCACCGGACCGCCGGCATCGGCGACGTGCCGGAAGATCCGGTGGCGGGTCGGGTCCCCGAGGGCCCGGGCCTGGATCTGGAGGTCGGTCACGTCGCGAACGCTACCGCCGTCGCAGGACGGGACCAATAAATATGGTATTCACTAGAACTATGACTGCTTCCTCCACCACACCCCCGGTCGACCCCGATTCGCCGTGGCTCGAGGCGCCCGGCATCGGCAAGGCGCTCGCACGCGGCGTCGCCGTCGGGATCGTCATCTCCTTCCTCGGCGTCGGCGCCGTCCTGCTCGCCGCCGGCCAGAGCATCGGCGCGGCACTCGCCATGGGCGCGTTCGTGGCGATCTGGGGCGGGCTCGGCTTCGGAGGCATGGTCGGCGGCGTCGTCTGGGCCAACCGCCTGGAGCAGCAGGCGGCCCACGACCGCCCGCTGGCCCCGGCCGCTCCGACCGAGGCCGCCGACCCGCTGCGGCCGGCCCCGTGACCCCGGTCCCCGCACCCGGGAGCCGAGACCCGGGCCGGCCCGCGCACCCGATGCGAGCCTCGATCCTGCTCGTGGTCGGCGTGGCGCTGCTGATCGTGGTGCTGGCCACGGCCAGCACCCTCTCCTGAGCCCGACGGTCAGCAGCCCTCGAACAGATCAGGCCGGTAGGCCGCCAGCTGCTCCCGATCGAGCAGCGACGCCGTGAGGTCCGTGGCCACGACGTTCGAGCCCTCGGGCAGGGAGTCGCGCAGCGCCACGAGGTCGGCGCGGTCGAACGCGGGCTTCTCGATCGGGTGGTCGATCAGCAGGTCCAGGTTGAAGCGGGAGAGCAGGACCTCGCCCGAACGGTCGGGGAGCCGGAACATGAGGGTGGCCCCGATGAGGTCGCCCTGGTCACCGGGCAGCGCCGCGAGCGCAGCCGTGAGGTCGTCGCCGAACACGACCTCCGGGCCCTCGACCTGGTCCTGCAACCGGGCCAGCGCCTCGCGGTCGAGGGTCGGCGCGGCGTCGACGCGGGACAGCTCGGTGCCCTCGGGCGGCTCGACCCCGGTGCGGATGAGGCCGATGACGAGGGCCTGCTGGACGGCGCAGAGGTCGGCGAGGCGGTCCGGGTGCACGAACCCCTTGGACGACGGCGGGAAGGTGATGGGCATCCCGTCGATGGCGAGCCGGGTGCCGATGGTGTCGCCGACCTGCACGTACCGGTCGTCGCCGTGGACCAGCACGAGCAGCGGACCGTCGACCGAGTCGAGCGCCTCGGATCCCTCGAGGTCGGCGAGGAGCTCGCGGACCGACGCGGCCGGCAGCGGCTGCAGCAGGCGGTCGCTGGCCCGGTCGACGACGAGCGGGGTCACGGCCACCCCGGCGATGACGACCGCGGCCACCGCAACAGCGGTGACCGGGCGCCCGTGGCGCAGCTTGGGGGTGACGACGGGAGCGAGGCGGGCCAGCAGCCACCCGAACACGAGCAGCTCGAAGAACGAGAGCGCGAAGGCCCAGTGGTAGAAGTTCAGCCGCCCCTGCTCGGGCGAGTCGGGGATGTTCATCCCCGTGATGAGCGCGGCCACGGCGAGCACCCCGATCATGGCGACCGCGGCCAGGAACTTCGGCTCCCGCCGGCGCCACCAGGCCCCCACCGCCAGGACGACCCCGACCACGGCGAAGGTGAGCAGCACGCCGAGCGTCGACCGGTGGGCGACGAGGTCCCAGCCCTTCGGGCTCGAGCGGCCGAGGAACGGGCGCGGGCCGAGGGCGTTGGCGATCTGCGAGAGGGCCGACCGGGGGCCGAGGTCCTCGCGCTGGGCGTCACCCGAGTAGCCGGCGAGCGCGGTCAGGTTGCCCGGATCGCCCCGGAGCTCCTGGTACAGGACCGGGCTCCAGAGCACGAGCCCGACGCCGACCGCAGCACCGACCCAGGCCAGGGCCCCGGCCCGCCGGCCGCCCGGTGCCTTCCACACCCACCACGCCGCGGCCAGGAACCCCACGCCCCCCAGCACCGCGGCCGCCGGGAGGACCGACAGGTGCTGCTGCGCCGCGAACGACCAGAACGCGGCGGCCAGCGGCGCCACCCGCAGGTCGCCGCACAGCAGCGCCCACACCCCCACCGACGCCGCCAGCAGGGGCATGCGGCCGAAGTTGGAGCTGAGCGGGTCGATCAGGCCTGCGGCGCCGGCGCTGAACGCCGCCAGCGCGACCAGGGCGGCGCCGGCCGCCCCGCCACGGGCCCCCATCTGCCGGAACAGCAGCCACGCCACGGCCAGCATCGACGCCGCGCTGACCCCGGCGGCCGCCAGCAGCGTGCCGGTGACCGGGCCCAGCACCCGGGTCGTGGGCGTGAGCACCACGAACCCGAGCGGACCGGGGTGGGCGACGTTCTCGGCCTGCTCGCCGTAGGAGCCGCTCGTGGACGGCTGGCCCACCAGGGGCGTCCGGCCGGTGCCGACGTCGCGCGCCCGCAGCTCGATCAGGGCGTCGTCGCCCTGGGGCTCCCACCGCCCGTGGTTGACCATGGCCGCCACGAGCGGGACGAGCACCAGCAGCAGGGCGATCCCTGCGGCCACGAGGCGACCCCGGCGGTCGAGGTCGCGGAGCCGGTGGATCGGCCGCGCCGTGCCCGCTGGCCGGACGGCGCCGTCGTCGCCGCGGTCGTGGTCGTCGTCGTGGTCGTCGTCGTGGTCGACCTGGTCGGTTGGGGCGGTCAAGAGCGATCGATCAGTCGGCGGCGTCGCTGAGCGCCTCGGCCAGCGCCGGGTGCACGAACAGGCTCTCGGCGAGGTCGGTGACCTTGAGCCCGGCGGTGACGGCCACGGCGATCACCGAGATCAGCTCGGCGGCGTGCTGGCCGACGATGGAGCCGCCGAGCACCACCCCGGTGGCCGGGTCCGAGACGATCTTCACGAACCCGCGGGGGTCGTCGTTGATGAGGGCCTTGGCGGATGCCGAGAACGGCACCTTGGTGACCCGCACCTTCCGGCCCTCGGCGAACGCATCGGCCTCGGCCAGGCCCACGTCTGCGATCTCGGGGTCGGTGAAGATGGCCGAGGCCGCCTTCTCGTAGTCGATGTGGCGGTGCGGGCCGGCGTGCAGGCCGAGCGCGTGCTCGGCGATCTTGCGGCCCTGCATCGAGGCCACCGACGAGAGCGGGAGCTTCCCGGAGAGGTCGCCCGCCGCGTAGATGTTGGGCACCGAGCTCTTGCAGTTGTGGTCGACGGTGACGTAGCCGTGGTCGAGCTGGACGCCTGCGCCCTCGAGCCCGAGGCCCTCGGAGTTCGGGATGGAGCCGATGCACAGCAGCACGTGCGAACCGCGGGCGACCCGGCCGTCGTCGCAGCGCACGGCGACCTCGTCGTCGGTGACGTCGATGCCCTCGGCGCGAGCGCCCTTGAACAGCCGCACGCCCCGCCCGAGGAAGTCGTCCTCGAGGACCGCCGCGACCTCTGGGTCCTTCTGGGGCAGCACCTGCTGGCGGCTCACGATGAGGGTGACGTCGGAGCCGAACGCCGAGAACATGTGGACGAACTCCACGCCCGTGACGCCCGAGCCGACGACGACGAGGTGGCTCGGCAGCTCCGGCGGCGGGTAGGCGTCGCGGGTGGTGAGGACCCGGCGGCCGTCGATGGGCGCCCAGTCCGGGATGCGCGGCCGGCTCCCGGTGGAGAGCACGATCGTGTCGGCCTCGATGACCTGGGTGGCGCCATCGGCGTCGGTGATCTCCACGTGGCGGGCGTCGAGGAGGTGGCCGGTCCCCTGCACCAGGTGCACGCCCTGGCTCCGGAGCATCCCGCTGACCGAGCTCTCCAACCGCTGCTCGATCCCGCCGATGCGGGTGCGCAGCGCCTCGAAGTCGAGCTGGGCCTCGACGTGGACCAGGCCCATGCCGCTGGCGCGGCGCAGGTCGTTCATGGCCCCGCCCGTGGCGATCATCGCCTTGGAGGGGATGCAGTCGAGCAGGTGGGCCGCGCCGCCCACGATGTCGCGCTCGACGAGGGTGACCTCGGCACCGAGGCGGGCAGCCGTGGTGGCCGCGGTGTTGCCGGCGGGGCCTCCACCGATGACGACGAACCGATGAGCCATCGCCGCAGGCTACCGGGCGGGGTCCGGGCCCCCGAGCGCCGCCGACGCCTCGATGGCCTGGGCCGCGCCGTCGTCCTCGACGTCGGCCACGAGCAGGCGGGCAGCAGCGATCACCTCGGGCTCGGCGTTGCCCATGGCGACGCCCCATCCGACCGCCTCGATCGCCGGGAGGTCGTTGTGGCCGTCGCCGACCATCATCACGTCGGACAGCGGGACGCCGAGGTCGTCGGCGACGTGGCCGATGCCGGCGGCCTTCGACACCCCGGCCACGGTGACCGACACGAACGCCGCACCGGGCATCACCGGGGAGGTCGCCGCCGAGGCGGTGGTGCCGGCCGGCGCGGCGGCCACGGCGTCGGCGGCCTCCGCTGCGGTGACGACGAACTGGACCCGCACGACCGGGTCGGCGAGGTCGGTGACGGGCCGCCGCCGGTGCGGCAGGGCCAGCAGGGCGGCGTGGGCCACCGCGAGCGGATCGTCGGAGTCCACGACGTAGTCGTCCCAGGAGTAGGTCTCCAGCACCCACCCGCGCGCGGCGGCGATGTCGGCGCAGGCCGCCACGGCCTCGTCGGCGATGGGCTCGGCCCGCACCTCACCGGTGGCCGGGTTCCACCGGGCGGCGCCGGTGTGGAAGATGTGCCACCCCTGGGGATCGAGCTGCTCGGCCCAGGTGCGGGTGGGCCCGGCCGCCAGGCGGGCGGTGCAGAGCGTGAGGCGCTGGCCCCGGTCCCGGGCGTCCGCGGCGGCGCTCCAGAGCGCCGCCGACGGCTCCCCGGCCCGACCCACGAGGGTCCCATCGACGTCGAGGCAGATCAGCGGCAGCACGCACGGACGGTAGGCGACCGCCTCGCCATGGCCCCATTCGAGCGCCGGCCGATCGGAGATGGGCAGGTCGGGCACCCTGTGACGGATGCCACGCTCCGTGGTCGAAATGACGGTCCCGTGACGATGTGACAATTCCGTGACGATGTGCGAGGATGTCCAGGACCGAGCGGAGACCCCGAGGAGAGACGGCTCAGATGGCCAGCGCACGCGCCCCCCGACCGAACGCAGAGCGTGGCCGTTGGCCGCGCCGCGCCGTGACCGCGGCAGCGATGTTGGGGGCGATCGTCGTGCTTGCCGGCTGCCTCACGGCCAACCAGACGAAGATGGTCGACCTGGTGAACTCGAGCCGGCGCAGTTCCGGGCTCGGCGCCCTGAGCGCCAACCAGCAGACCACCACCAAGGCGCAGAACTGGGCCGCCCACATGGCCCGCACTGGCGTGGTCGAGCACACCGGCGGCAACAGCCGCATCGACACCAGCGGCATCCCGAAGTGGTGCTCGGTGGGCGAGAACGTCGGCATGGCCAGCAGCATCGACGCCCTCCACGCGGCCTGGATGCGCTCCGCCAACCACAAGGCGAACATCCTCGGGAAGTTCAACCGGGTCGGCACCGGCGTCGTCCGCAAGGGCAACTACGTCTACGGCGTGCAGATCTTCTACCGAGCCTGCTGAGCCCCGTCCGGGCCGTTCGCGGTTCTCTGACCTGCTGGTTCGCGAAACCCAGCGGCGATGACGCCGTGCGGCACGATTGCCGGACCTCGGCCCTGTGTCCGAGCCTCAGTCGCGCCTCGGGGCGGCAGGAGCCCTGATCGGGGTGCTGAGGGGCGGCGAGTTAGCGGGCTCGGGCGCGGCGAAGCCGCCCGGCTGGGCGGTTCAGGTCGCTGGGTTCAAGCCGCGGCTGGTGGGGCGGGAGGCACGGCACCGCGTCGGGGTACAGGTCTTCGGAGCCGAGCCGCCATGGACGCCCGGCAGCCTCCCGTCCGGCCCGCTCAACGTCCAGGTCGAAGCCGGGGCGGATCGTCTCGAACGCATCGAGGTGATGGCGCCGGCCAGCGATCGCCGCCCCCATCGCACCGAACAACGTGAACGTCGAGACGCCGAGCCAGTCCGCCCACTCAGACCACTGGCGAGTCTCATCTACGAGGGTCTCGCCCAGGTCGAACACCACCGACTCGAGATGCCGCACCAGTTCATCCTCGCAGGGCGCGTACACGAGCCGACCGGCAATCGTTGAGCCCGTGCCTCGATGCCAGGCCGACAGCAAACGATTGCCGACCGAAGGGTTCACTGGTACGTTCCGCCAGAACCCCAAGCACTGGGGTGCCATGGCGGATAAGGGGCGTTCGCCTTCGATTGCGGGTCTTTCGGAGGAGTACGGAATGAAGTTGACCAGCAAGCTCGCGGCGCTCGGCGTCGCAGGCGCCTCGTTGTCGATTCCAGCATCGGCGGCGTTCGCTCAGGAAGCGCCGACCACCGGCGGGCGCCCGCTCACGATCGACGACATCAAGTCGATGAAGTTCATCTCCGGCCAGGAGTCGGACAAGAAGGGCCAGTCCGGGACGCTGGCGGAGACCCGCCCCGAACTGCCCGACGGTGTCGTCCCCCCGGAGTACCGCTCGTCGAAGGCGCTCGCCGCCGCGGTGACGCCATGCCCCGATGGGAAGCAGTGCATGTGGACCGGCGGCTACTTCGCCGGACCTGGCCGATGGCTGACCGGCGGTCACACCGGGACCTACTGGAACTGGGCCGAGTCCAAGTGCACCGGCTCCGGCAACCCCGATGGCAACTGGAAGAACTGCGCGAGCTCGGTCCGCAACGACAATGGCTCGTACGGGTTCACCCTGTTCAACAACTCCGACACGGCACCCGCCGGCTCGTACAAGAACGTCCCAGCCACGGAGGAGCGCGACCAGCTCGGCACGTTCAACAACAACGTCGAACGCTCCGTCGGCGTCGGCGTCTGACCGGCGGTGCACCGCTGGCAGCGAGCACTCTGGCTCGGTGTGGCCGCTGTGCTCGCTGCCGGCTGCACCAGTTCGCCAGAGCCCAAGAACCACCAGGGGTCCGCCACGAGCGCTCCTGCTCCCATCGCCGTCGAGCCAGATGACGCGGTGATGCGGCCGGAGAGGTTCTTCGACAACTTGGAGACGATCGGGCGCGCCACGAAGCGCCTCGAAGACGCCTGCATGACGCGCAAGGGCTTCCGTCCGGCCGATGCGGCGCAACTCGTCGACCGGATCCAGGGTGAGATAGCGCCGGACATGGCCTTCCGGCGTTCGGAGGGGTACGGCTTCTCCCACTACCTGCGGCCGATCTGGCAGGTATCGGACGACGAGGCTGCCGATTGGTACCGGGCGTTCCGAGGCAACCGCTCCGACACGGTGGAGTGGAGGACCATCGGCGGCACCGGAGCCACCGCGGGAGGCGGCTGCGTTGCGGAGGCACGCAAGGCGGTGGCCGGCTCGGTGCTCGACTGGTTCTGGGCAGCGAGCGCCCAACAGGACTACTGGCTCGTCGTGGCAGCGGCCACCGCCAATGACCCGCGGTGGGAGCCCGCAGCCGCCCTTTGGGCCCAGTGCATGGCCGACAGCGGCTACCCCGGCCTGGGCGGCCCGCAAGGGGCCTGGGCGCGGGCGCGGTCGGCCCTCTTCGCCGACCACGAAAACGGATCCGCCGTGCCGCCGGAGGCCCGGTCCTTCGAAATTGAGGTCGCCACCGCCGACGGCGACTGCCAGACCTCGACCGGCATGGTTGACGTCCAGCGGGAGATCCGCAGCGACTTCCTCGCCGACGCCTCACCCAAGTACCTCCGCGACCTGGACCGGATCGCCGCAGCCCAGACCGCTGCGCTCAAGACGATCCGATCCGAGGGGCTCGACCGGTGACTCCGGCGGCTACCGCCTGACAACACCCATCTCGAACAGCAGGCCCGACATGCTCACCCAAGAAGAGTTCACAGCTGCGCTGGCTGCCCGGCTGTCCTGGGACCCGGGCGACCTCGACCCGAGCGTCCGCCTCAACCAGCTCCCACAGGATCGCGCCGCCGTCGCCTACCTGTACCGAGCGCTCTCCGACCTCCTCGGAGGCCCGCCAGCTGGTCTGCTCCGCAGCATCGAGACGATCGGCGAGGCGTACGAGTGGTACACGCAGCGCAACGCGCAGGGCGAGCTGACCGACGTCCCGATGGCAAGCCAGCGGGTCTACCTGCGCCCGATCGAGGAAGGCGACTACCGCGCGATCTACCAGGCGTCGATCCGCCCGGAGTCCGCGTTCCGGTGGCGCTACCGGGGCGCAACGCCCAGCATCGAGCGGTTCGTGGCGGGCCTCCACGACGGAGTGCTGGCGCAGCACATGATCCAGGCGGTCGACGGTCCCACCGTCGGGCTCGTCGTCGCCTACCAGGCGAGCATGGAGAGCCGCACCGCGTACTTCGGCTTGCTTCGAACAGCCGAGAGCTCCCAAGAGGGGCGGATGTTCGAGGGACTGATGCTGTTCATCAAGTTCCTGTTCGACACTTGGGACTTCCGCAAGCTCTACGCCGAGATCCCTGAGTTCAACTTCGACGGGATCCTCTCGGCTGACACGCGAGGAATCGACATCGAGGGGATTCAGAGGCAGCACATCTTCCACGGCGGCCGGTGGTGGGAC
>Ga0182736_1003426_pt1 | contig 10711 bp, 9 predicted proteins | sample eDN5th30CKraftBY_FD_128882 | JGI IMG/M metagenome (GOLD analysis project Ga0182736, IMG submission 128882) | Enriched backyard soil microbial communities from Emeryville, California, USA - eDNA 5th pass 30_C Kraft BY (version 2) (version 2) | ecosystem: Environmental > Terrestrial > Soil >...
ACGGTCAGCAGCAGGATCCCGACCCAGAAGCTCGGCGTCGACACGAACAGCAGCTCGAGCGTCGAGAACAGCGACTCGGCGCGTGGGCGACCCGCGGTGCCGACGGCCAGCACGAGCGCCAGCCCGAAACCGAGGACCGCCGCCCCGAGCGCCAACGCGACGGTGGGACCGAGCTGGTCGACGATCACGGTCGTCACCCGCTGGTTCAGCTGATAGGACATGCCGAGGTCCCCTCGGGCCAGCTGGCCGAGGAACCGCCCGTACTGGACGATCAGCGGCTCGTGGAAACCGTACTGCTCGTTGATCCGGGCGAGGATCTGCTCCGACGAGCCGCTGACGGCCCCGCCCCCGCCCGCGATGATGCGGGCGGGGTCGCCGCTCAACAGGTGCAGGCCGATGAACGACAGGGTGGCGGCGCCCCAGATCACGAGGACGCCGAGCCCCGCCCGGCGCAGCCACCACCGTGTCGTGACCATGGCCTGCTGCGTCACGGTACGAGCCAGGCACCGTAGAGCTGGGCGATCCCCTGCGGGTCGAACGTGACCCCCTGCAGGGCCGACGTCGTGCCGACGAGCGAGGTCGGGACGTAGCCCGGCAGGAGGTAGCCGCTCTTGAGCACGTCGGCCTGGGCCAGCGCGTAGTCACGGGCGGCGACGGCCGCGTCCGAGGTGGTGGCGGCCTCGTCGAGCCACCCGTCGAGCTGCGGGGAGTCCGACAGCGACACGTTCGCGCCGCCCTTGGCGAAGGTCGAGCCCGAGGCGAACATGAACCGCAGGATGTCGGCGTCGGCGCGCGCGTTGCTGCTGTCGAGGATGTTGTAGGTGCCGTTGAGGACCGACTCGGAGTAGGCGCCGGCGTCGAGGTTCGGGCGGTCGATGCGGATGCCCGCCTTGCGGGCCTCGGCCTGGATGGCCTGGCCCAGCACGTCGCGCTGGTCGCGGTTGATCAGCGCGAGGTACGGCCACGTGAGCGTCAGCTCCTGGCCGTCCTTCGTGCGGTAGCCCTCCGCGTTCCTCCCGGTCCAGCCGGCCTGGTCGAGCAGCGCGCCTGCCTTGGCCGGGTCGTAGGCCTGCAGCGCCGCCGCGGCGGCCTGGTCGTGGTCGGGTGTCGTCGGTGACAGCACGTTCCTGGCGGCCGCATACTGCCCGGCGTAGATGCTGCCGACGAGAGCGGGGACGTCGATCGCCGCCTGCAGCGCCTGCCGCACCAGGGGGTCGCTCGTCGGACCGGTCTTCGCGTTGAGGAACAGGTTGTAGTTCACGCCGGGCAGCTCGGTCTTGAGGACGCTGAACCTCCGGTCGGACTGCAGGGACCCGACGCGGTTGGGCGGCACCGCCGCGATCGCCTGCACCTGGCCGCTCGTCAGTGCGCCGTAGCGGGTGGCGTCCTCCGGGACGTAGTTGAACCTGAGCGTCTGGAGGTACGCGGCGCCGGTGTGCGGCGCGTTCGCGGGCGGTGAGGTGTAGTCGGGGTTGCGGGTGAGCGTGATGTCCTTCTGCTGTTCCCATGAGACGAACGCGAACGGTCCGGTGCCGACGGGCTTGTACTCGGCCGGGGGCACGGCGAGTGCCCGGGGGCTCTGGATGCCGAGGTAGGGAGTGGACAACGCCTGCAGGAACGGCCGGAACGGCCGGGACAGCGACACCTTGACGGTGAGGTCGTCCACGACGGTCGAACCCTGGTACGGCGCGATCAGCGACGCCGCGTACTGGGACTTGCTGGCCGGGTCGACGACGTGGTCGAGCGTCGCCTTGACCGCCGCCGCGTCGAACGGTGTGCCGTCGGTGAACCGGACACCGCTCCTGAGGGCGAAGGTGTACTCGCGGCCGTCGGGGGAGACGTCCCACCTCGACGCGAGCCACGGCTCGAACCGCGTCGGGCCGGCCTGGACGACGAGCGAGTCGAAGATCGGGCGGGTGACCAGACCGGTCACGGTGGCGGGACTGACCGCGGGGTCCAGCGTGAGCTGTGTCTGGTCGACGAGATAGGTCACCTCGCCCCCGCTGACGGGGTCGCCGCTCGCGCTACCGCCGGAGGGTCCGCTCGTCGCGCAGGCCGCGCTGGTCGCCAGGAGGATCAACCCGATGGCAGCGGCGGCGAACCGCCTCGAGCGCGTGCGTTGGGACATCTCGTGCTCCTACGTGGATGGGACGGCCGTGGCGCTGGTCGCGCGCGCGGAATCCGCGCGTCACGACGGCGAAGGCAGGGAGGGTCCCGAGGGCCTGCCGTCCGGAGCCCCCGGGAGGCGACCATCTCAGGATCCAATATTGACGAATATGAATCCTAAGCATAGCGTCGTGGGGGCCGCCGAGGTCAAGGACCAGGCGAGATACCGCACACCGCAGGGGAGGAGATCACCGTGTCCGACGCGAGGGGACCGCTGTTGCGAGAGGCGGTCCACGGCGGGCAGGCTCGGCACTCCGCCCGGCAGGCTCGGCACTCCGCCCGGCAGGCGTGCCCTCCCGGTCCGCTGCCGTCGGCGCCGGAGTTCGTCCGATGACGGGAGCGTCGAGCGTGGCCCGAACCGGCACGGTCCGCGCCAACGGCATCGAGATCTGCTACGAGACCATCGGGGATCCCGCCGATCCCGCCCTGCTGCTGATCATGGGGCACGGGACGCAGCTCGACGCGTGGGAGCCGGGCTTCTGCCAGGAGTTCGTCGCGCGGGGCTTCTTCGTCGTCCGGTTCGACAACCGCGACGTGGGGCTGTCCACCAAGTTCGACGGCAGCATCCCGGACCTCGACGCGGCCCGCAGGGGCGATCGCGCCGGTGCGGTGTACACCCTCGACGACATGGCCGACGACGCCGCCGGCCTGCTCGCCGCGCTCGGCATCGACCGGGCGCACGTGCTGGGCGCGTCGATGGGCGGCATGATCGCGCAGACGTTGGCCGTCCGGCACCCGGACCGCGTCCGGTCGCTGTGCTCGATCATGTCGACGACCGGCGCCGCGGGCGTCGGCGGGGCGCGACCCGAGGTCCTCGCCGTCATCAGGTCCGGCGCGCCGCGAACCCGCGACGAGATCGTCGCGGCACAGGTCGCGATGGCGCGGGCGTTGTGCGGCGGCGGGTTCCCGTTCGACGAAGCGCGGGCGCGGGACCGTGCGGAGCACGCCTACCAGCGGTGTCACTACCCCGAGGGCAAGCTGCGTCAGCAGGCGGCGATCCTCGTCGCGGCCGACCGCACGCCGGCACTGCGGACGCTGCGGCTGCCGGCGCTCGTCATCCACGGCGCCGACGACCCGCTCGTCGCGGTGAGCGGCGGCGAGGCGACGGCGGCGGCGATACCGGATGCCCGGCTCGTCGTCGTGCCGGGCCTCGGGCACGAGTTCCCGGTCGGCGTCCAGGCGACGGTGGCCGAGGAGTTCGCGGCGACCGCGCAGCGGGCCCGTCCATGACCACGGCCCGCGCCTGACCGACTCCCGCCGACACCGACACCGACACCGACCGCGGTCGGCCGTCGTCCTCGACCCACCCTCGGAGCCGTCGCCCGCGGCCGGCCCGGGCCCGAACCCGTCCGTCACCAACGAAGGAGCCGATGACCATGCCCGAGTCCCGCCGCGTCGCGATCGTGACGGGTGCCGCCCGCGGAATCGGTGCCGCCACCGCGGTCCGGCTCGCACAGGACGGCCTCGCGGTCGCCGTGCTGGACCTCGAGGAGAGCGCGGCGAAGGTCACCGCCGACGCGGTGCTCGCCCAGGGCGGGCAGGCGATCGCGGTGGGCGCGGACGTCGCCGACGCCGAGGCCGTCGAGGCCGCGGTGGACCGGGTCGTCGCCGAGCTCGGCGCGCCCACCGTCCTGGTCAACAACGCCGGCGTCACCCGCGACAACCTGTTGTTCAAGATGACCGAGACCGACTGGGACACCGTGCTCGGGGTGCACCTGCGGGGTTCGTTCCTCATGAGCCGCGCGGCGCAGACCCACATGGTGGCCGCGGGCTGGGGCAGGATCGTCAACCTGTCCTCCACGTCGGCGCTGGGCAAGCGCGGCCAGGGCAACTACGCGGCCGCGAAGGCCGGCCTGCAGGGCTTCACCAAGACGCTCGCCATGGAGCTCGGCAAATTCGCGATCACGGCGAACTGCATCGCGCCCGGGTTCGTCGTCACCGACATGACGCGGGCGACGGCGGACCGGATCGGGGTGCCGTGGGAGCAGTACCTGCAGGACCGCGCGGCGGCGATCCCGGTCCAGCGCGCGGGGCGGCCGGAGGACATCGCGAACGCGGTGTCGTTCTTCGTGGACGAGAAGGCGGGGTTCGTGTCCGGCCAGGTGCTGTACGTGGCCGGCGGCCCCTGGGGGTGACGGGTCCACGCCGGGCGACACGAGCGGAGCGGAGGCGGCCCGCGGCCACTCCGCTACCTCCGCTGCGCGACGGAGCCCGGCCCGATCTCGTCCACGGTGCGGACCAGGAGGTCGGCGGCGCGTCTGGCGTGGTTGATCAGCTCGCGGCGTGCGGTGGTGCCGTCGCCCCGGCCGATGGCGTCGAGGATCGCGGCGTGTTCCGCGGCGTCCTTCTCGAGCCGCCGGATGTCGTTGCCCAGCGCGATCCACGTGAGGTTGCGGGGAACCTTGCGGTGCAGGCTCTCGACGACCTCGGCGAGGCGCTTGTTGCCGCTGGCCTCGATGATGACGGTGTGGAACTGGGTGTTCGCCCGGTGCCAGCGCTGCTGCGCGTCGGCGGTGCCGCCACCGGTCCTGAGCTCCTCGACGACCTCACGGAACATCCGCTCGGCCGCGGCCAGCCGGTCGAGCTGCTCCGAGGTGATGAGGGTGGCGGTCGCCGCTCCGGCGTGCCCCTGCAGCAGCCCGTGCAGCTCGTAGACCTCGATGATGTCGCGCGCCGACGGAAGCCGGACCCGGGCGCCCCGGTTCGCGACCACCTCGACGGTGCCCATGGCCTGGAGCCGGCGCAACGCCTCGCGCACGGGCGTTCGGCTGACCCCCAGCTCCTCGGCCAGCGGCGCCTGCCGCAACCACGTGCCGGCGGGGATCCGTCCGGCGTTGATCCGCTCCTGGAGCTCGTCGACGAGCGAGTCGACGAGGTCGCGGTCGGCAGCCGCCTCCTGCGCCGCGGGCGCCATGTTCATGAGCGCCCCGATCGGGGTGGGAGCAGCGCGAGTGCCGCGCGGAGGTCCACGCGCCGCCCGCCGGCGCAGCCGCGGGCGGGGACGTCGGTACAGGGTCTGGTCACCATGCGCGCCATGGGTCTGCGGCTCCGTTCGGTTCTGCTCACAGCGACAGCACCGCGACGGTCGTGTCGCGGGTCTCCCGGTCGATGACGGCGAGGACGTCGGCGCGAGCCACGCCACGCAGGTCCGAGGGCCGGTGCCCGGGGACGACGGCCAGGTGGTCGCCGTCCCAGGCGGCGGGGACGAGCAGCGTGTGGCCGTCCACGGCCGGTGGGACACCTGCGACCGCTGTCCGGCGCAACGGCGGGACGGGGCGCCCGCCGAGCCCGGCGAGCAGCGGCGCCAGCAGAGTGTGCGCCGCGACGATCGCCGCGTAGGGGTTGCCGGGCAGCCCGATCAGCCAGCGACGGGAACCCAGCGCGGCGAGCAGCTGGGGGTGGCCGGGCCGGCAGGTGACACCGTCGACGACGGCGCGGGCGCCGAGGCCGTCGAGCAGCCGCTGCAGGTGGTCGGTGACACCCACCGAGGTCGACCCGGTGACGAGGACGATCTCCGACGCGGCGCCGCTGCCGACCGCGGCCGCGAGCGCGGCGAACGAGTCCTGCACGTGCGCGGTCTCGACGAGGTCCCCACCGAGTCCGGCGACGAGCGGCGGCAGGGTGGGGCCGAGGGCGTCACGCACCCGGCCGGCCCCGCCCGGCCCCGCCGTCACCAGCTCGTCGCCGGTGATGAGCAGCCGGACGCGTGGTCGTGGCCGCACCACGAGGTCGTCGTGGCCCGCGGCCGCGGCCAGCCCGAGCATCGCCGGGCTCACCACCGAGCCCGAGTCCGCGAGCAGCGCGCCCGCGGGGGAGTTCTCGCCCGTCCGGCGGATGTGCCGGCCGGGTTCCGGTGCGCAGCCGTCGAGACCGCGGACCTCGTCGCCGGACCGGGAGGTGTCCTCGACCGGCAGCACGGCCCGGGCCCCGGCGGGGACCGGAGCGCCGGTGGAGATGGCGACGGCCTCCCCCGGGCGGAGGCACCCGGGCCACTGCCGGCCCGCCCGGACCTCGCCCAGCACGGTCCACGGCCCCCGGCCGGCGACGGCGTAGCCGTCCATCGCCGAGGTGTCGAACGCGGGCTGGGCGACCCGGCTGACGAGGTCCTCGGCCAGGACGAGCCCGGCCGCCGCGGCGAGCTCGACCGGCCGTCCGGGCAGGGGCCGTCCCTCGGCGTGGGCCCGCCGGCGGGCGGAGTGCCAGTCCACCGCCCGCCCGGACCGGGCGGCGCGTACCTGCTGCTCGTGGGCTCGCGTCGTGGGCATCGAAGGTCCCTTCCGTGCGGGAGGTCGGGCGGACGTCCTACGGGCTGCCCCAGCGGTCGCGGAAGATCACCTCGGAGACCGGCTTGCGGGCGACCGGGCCGTAGCGTCCCTCGGGATAGCCGATCGGGATGACGGCCCCGATCTCCACGTCGTCGGGAATGCCGAAGTGGGAACGGACGCCCGGTTCGTTCCACAGATGGTAGGTCGTCATGGCGGCGCCCAGGCCCATGCCGCGCGCGGCCAACAGCAGGTTCTGCGTCGCGAGGTAGACCGACGACCACGCATAGTGGGGGTCCGGCGCGTCGGCCGTGGGGAAGGCGTTCTCGACGGTCGTGATGATGAACGCGGGGATCTTGTCGAAGTCGAAGACGAAACGACGCATCAGCCGCAGGTTCCGGGCCGCCGCGGAGTCGTCGTCGTCAGCGGGTGGCTCGCTGAACAGCAGTCTGCCCGCCGTGTCGGCCAGCATGTCCCGGAACCAGAGGCGGTCCTCGGCGGCGGTCACGATCACGAACCGCCAGAGCTGCGAGTTGCCCGCGCTGGCCGCCCGGGTGGCGTAGTAGACGAGCCGTTCGAGATCCTCCGGAGGGACTGGATCGCTTTTGAGCCTGCGGATGGAGCGGCAGGTCTCCATCGCTTCGAGAATGTCCATGTTGTCTTCCTGTCCTCGGGCCGAGTGCGGCAGCGTGCGACGAGACCGCCGGCCCTACAGCGCCATCCCCCCACCCATCGGGATCATCACGCCGGTCATCGCGCTGGCCGCGTCGGTCGCCAGGAAGCCGATCATGTTGGCTACCTCCTCCGGCAGCTCGAAGCGCTGGATCGCGGTGCGCCCCAGGGCGTACTGACCGAGGACCGAGTCGGGGAGCAGATCGCGGCCCGGGCCCCACATACATCCCCCGTACACGCCGAGCACCTTCACACCGTGCCTCTCCACCTCGGCGCCGAGCTGGGCGGTGAAGGTGGCCAGCCCGCCCTTGAGCGCGCCGTACATCACCTGCCCCGGCATGGCCGTGAGCGCCGACTCCGAGCCGACGTTGATGATCCGGCCCCACCCCTTGGGGATCATGTAGTCGAGCGCCGCTCGTGCGCAGTAGACGGCGCCGGTGAACGTCCCCCGGACAGACCGGTCGATGTCCTCCGTGGTGAAGGAGGTGAACGGGCCCATCGCGACGTCGGCGACGTTGTTGACCAGGATGTCGATGCCGCCGAGGCGCTCGTGGCACTCGCGCATCACGGCCTCCACGCCGTCGGCCGTAAGGACGTCGCCCTCGACGGCGATGCAGTTCGTGTCCCAGCGCTTGGAGAACTTCTCCGCCACGCCCTCGGCGTCAAGCAGGGGTGTGCGCCCGGCCGCCCGGGTCCATGCCTCGGACCGCTCCTTGGGCAGGTCGACGACCGCGACGTCCGCGCCGAGACCGGCCAGCCGGTTGACGCACGCCTGGCCGAGGTTCACCCCCGCGCCGCCGGTCACGACGGCCTTCTTGCCGCTGAGGTCCATCAGGTCGGTGACGCGCTTGTCGATGCTGTCGAGGGGAGTGCGCTCCTCGTCCCACCAGTAGGTGGGGTCGGTGCCCTCGTCGACGTCCTTCTGGAGCAGGTTCAACAGGTAGTTCTCACGCATTCCGGCCTCCTCGGCGAAATGATGTCCACGGCGAAAGTCCGGTTCCGGGGTGAGCACCGCGCGGTGGCGCGGAGTCCGGCGTACCAGCCGCCACCAGCCTGATCAATGCCCGGCGTTCGGGGCGAAGGTCCGGAAGGACGGTATTGTGTGAATACAATAGTGTCAATATAGGATCCTATACGCGATCCCGTTGTCAGGGTGCGCCTCGGACCGACACCAGCGTCGTGATCCGCCAACTCGCGTCGGCCTCAGGTCGCACCACGAGGTAGAGGACGTCGAACGCCTGGAGCGTCGCTCCCGCTCGGTCGTGGCGGGTGCCGCGCGACCGCACCAGCGCGGCCGTCCGGTCGAGCACGGAGACCTCCAGCGACGCGACGCTCGACCCGCTGTAGCCGAGGGCGTCGAGACGCTGCGTCATGCCGGCGAGCATCCGCCGGACGTCGTCCGCGGTGGGATGGACCGTCGTCCGCCCGTCGGCCACCCGCAGCAGCGGCGCGGTGAAGTACGCGGCGGTGGCGTCCGGGTCGCCGCGCTGGAAGCACGCGACGTAGTCCGTGTACGCGGCGCGCACCGACCGTTCGACCGCCACGGCGTCGGCAGGCGTGGTCATCGTCGGCTCCCTCCGTCGGTGGACGGTGTCGGTGAGCGGTGGCGGGTGAATGGCCTCGACGAAGGGGGCGCGGTCATCCGGTGCGGGCCCGCACGGACGGCCTGTCGGTGCCGGGCGCCGGGAACCCCAGCCACTGCCGGATCTCGGCACCCGCGGTGCCCAGGTCGGGCGGGCCCGACCGGTAGGTGGGCGGGGTCTCGGACATCCGGAGCGGGTTGCGCACCATGGGCACCCCGTCCACCGTGACGACGGGCTCCAGGCCGAGCCGGTCGGCCAGCTCCACGCCACCGGCGACGTCGTTGATCGGTCCGCACGGAAGACCGGCCGCCGACAGCAGCTCGAACCAATCCTGCGCGGACCTGCGCGACAGCGCGCCCGCCAGGATGCGACGCAGCTCGACCCTGTTCTCGTTGCGCAGGCGCATCGAGCGGAACCGTGGGTCGGCGCCGAGCTCGTCGAGGCCGAGGACGCGGCACAGCGTCGCGAACTGCCGGTCGTTGCCCGCGATGATGACGAGCTCGCCGTCGCCGGTGGCGATGGGCTCGTAGGGGTACAGGCTCGGGTGCTCGTTGCCCATGCGGCGGGGCACGACCCCGCCGGAGACGTAGGCGGAACTCTGGTTGATCATCGACGACAGCGCGGCCGACAGCAGGTCGATCTCGACGAGCTGACCGGTGCCCGTGCGGTCCCGGTGGCGGAGCGCGGCCTGGATGCCGACGGCCGCGTGCAATCCCGTCATCACGTCGAAGGCGGCCATCCCGGCCCGCAACGGCCGGCCGTCCGCCTCGCCGGTCAGGCTCATGAGGCCGGACACGGCCTGGATGAGCAGGTCGTACCCCGGCAGGTCCGCTCCGCCGCGGGTTCCGAAGCCGCTGATCGCGCAGTAGACGGTGTCCGGCCGGCGGGCGGCGACGTCGGCGTACCCCAGCCCGAACCGCTCGATCCCGCCCGGCTTGAAGTTGTGGATGACGACGTCGGCGCGCGCCGAGAGCGCATGCGCCACCGCGAGGTCGGCCGGATCGGCGAGATCGAGCGCGATGGAGCGCTTGTTGCGGTTGACCGCCTGGAAGTAGGTGGAGACGCCGTCCCTGACCGGTGGGGTGAAGGCCCGGGTGTCGTCACCGGCCGGGGACTCGACCTTGACGACGTCGGCCCCGAGGTCCCCGAGCAGCATGGCGCAGTAGGGCCCGGCGACGATCCGTGAGAAGTCGGCCACCACCAGGCCGGACAGCGGCCCCCGCGGCGTGGGCGCCGGGTGGAGATCGGACACCGGCGCGCTCACTCGAACTCGAGCCCGGCGTACTCGCCCGAGGACCGCCACTCCGCAAGCAGCTTGCTGAACGGCAGGATGCCGCGCGCGTACGGACCGTTGCGCCGGAACAGGGCCAGGTTGGGCTGGCCCTCGTTGTTGTAGTACGACGGCGTGCACGACTCGAGGAAGTCGGCCGACGCCGTCGACGAGCTGATGACGGTCTGCACCCACTCGTCCTCCGCGGCCTCGGTGATGTCGACCGTGGTGGCCTGCCGGTCGCGTGCCTCGCGGATGATGTTCGAGATGTGCTTCGCCATCTCGTCCAGCGGGTGGGTCTGGTTGGACGCGACGCCGGTCTGGAAGTACGACACGACGAAGAAGTTGGGGAAGTTGTGGGTCTGGGCCCCGAACAGCGTCGAGATCCCGTCCTTCCACTTGTCGCTGAGCGCCTGGCCGCTGCGCCCGAAGACGTCGTAGCCGAGGCGGGTCTTGAGGTCCTGCCGGATGCTCGCGAAACCGGTCGCGTAGACCAGCGTGTCGATCCGGTACTCCTCGCCCGCGACGACGATGCCGTTCTCGGTGACCCGGTCCGGGCCCTTGCCGTGGGTGTCCACGAGCGTGACGTTCGGCCTGTTGAACGCCTGCAGGTACTCGTCGTGGAAGCAGGGGCGCTTGCACAGGAACCGGTAGTAGGGCCGCAGTGCCTCCGCGGTCACCGGGTCGTGGACGATCTCCCCGACCCGGGCACGTATCGACTCCATGTGCTGGAAGTCGGCCAGTTCCATCGCCTCGGC
>Ga0182736_1003427_pt1 | contig 10711 bp, 11 predicted proteins | sample eDN5th30CKraftBY_FD_128882 | JGI IMG/M metagenome (GOLD analysis project Ga0182736, IMG submission 128882) | Enriched backyard soil microbial communities from Emeryville, California, USA - eDNA 5th pass 30_C Kraft BY (version 2) (version 2) | ecosystem: Environmental > Terrestrial > Soil >...
AGGCCCGCTTGCTCGAATACGCGTTTCTTGCTGGTAACGGACAGTCCGAGAACCACGTTCTCGATGGGAAGAAATTTGGCTAAACGATTCATGTTGGCAGGCGAAAGCGTGGCCTGATAGCTCCTCATCGTGGCCGCTGTCTGAAAGCGCTCACGGCGATGGTGAAACGGAAAGTGCGCTGGCGGCGTTGCCTGCAGCGTGCCTGTCGTGCGACCCCGAAAATTACCGGACCATTATAGAACAGGGCACTGCCCGATGGTGCGCCGCGCAATGGCACGGTTTTCAATTCAATGTGCAGGACAAAGCCCTGAAAATCAATGGCTTGTATCACCTAGCGGCAGAAATCCAACAAAAAAGCCGCCAGTCGGGGCGGCTTCGGTTCGGTGCATGCGCCGATCCATCGTTTCCGGATATTCGAGGACTCCCTCCAATCAGTCCCGCCGTCCTGTGGCGGCGGGTTTTGCTGTCATCCGGCGATCAGACTTCGTGCATGCGGTGCTTCATGCTCACGGCGACGGCGCTTCCATCTCATGCGACTCGCCGCGGTACTTCACGGACTCATGGGCGTGGCCCTGGATCTTGTCCTTGTGCTTGATGACCTGCCGATCCAGCTTGTCGACCATCAGGTCGATGGCCGCGTACATATCAGCGTCACAACTCTCGATGAAAATGTCCTTGCCCTTCAGGTGCAGGTTGATTTCCGCCTTCTGCCTCTTTTCCTTTTCCCTATGATTGTCGACCGAGAGGACCACGTTGCCGTCGATCACTTGATCGAAATGACGGAGCACCCTGTCCAGTTTCGTGATCACATACTCGCGCAACGCAGGCGTCAATTCGAGGTGGTGTCCACTGATCTTCAGATTCATAGTTGCTCTCCAAGCTAATGGCCGCTAGGCCACGTCGGCTCGTCCGATACCGGTCGGCAATGTGTCCCGCCGGCGCGTCATCCTGGCGCGCTTGACAAACGGGGCGCATCGGCCGGCACGTCCGCGCTTTCGCGTTGCGGCCGGTAAACGCCCATCGCAACACGCGATGGACTACAGAGACGGGTCATAGAGACTTGCGCAGATTCACTGCCGGGATCTTGAGGGCTTCGCGGTACTTGGCTACGGTGCGCCGCGCTACCACGAATCCTTGTTCCGCCAGCAGTTCGGCGATGCGGCTGTCTGAAAGAGGAGTTTTGGGGTCTTCCGCTCCTATCAGTTGCTTGATGAGGGCCCGGATCGCCGTTGACGATGCCGCGCCTCCTGTGTCGGTCGAAACGTGCGATCCAAAGAAGTACTTAAATTCAAGCGTCCCGAATGGGGTGAGCATGTACTTGCCTGTGGTCACACGAGAAACCGTCGACTCGTGTAAACCCAGCGTATCAGCAATCTCCCGCAAAACCAAGGGGCGCATGGCGATTTCGCCATGTGCAAAAAAGTTCTTCTGACGCTCGACAATTGCCTGCGCGACACGCAGGATCGTCTCAAACCTCTGCTGAATGTTCTTGATGAGCCAGCGCGCTTCCTGAAGCTGCTGACGCAACGAACCGCTGCCCGGATCGCCGCGATTGTTGCGCAGGATGTTCGCGTACAAATGGTTGATGCGCAGCTTCGGCACGATCTCCGGGTTGAGTTCAGCCGTCCAGCCGCCCGACGTCTTGCGCACGAGAATGTCCGGAACGACGTAGTCTGCTTCGCTCTTGCCATACGCCGCGCCCGGAAACGGCTCCAGCGACTTGATGAGCAAATGTGCGTCCCGGAGGGCGTCGTCGCTTGCCTTCAACTGTTTGCGCAGGCGCGTGAAGTCGCGCGCGGCGAGCAATTCCAGATGATTCGTGACGATCTCGAGCGCCAGCGTGCGCGTTGGCGAGCCATCGAGCCGCAGCAACTGCAGCTTCAAGCATTCCGATGCCGAGCGTCCGCCCACGCCGGGCGGATCGAAACTCTGCAGCAACGCGAGTGCCGCGCTCAGTTCGTCGAGATCGACTTCGAGTTCTTCGGGAAGATCGGTTTGGACTTCATCGAGCGATGCCGTGAGATACCCGTCCTCGTCCAGCGACTCGATCAGAAACGTGACGAGCGCCCGATCGCGCTGATTCGCCGCGGTCATGCGCAACTGCGCCGTCAGATGGTCGCGCAGCGTCGTGGTCGATTCGTGGATTTGCAGCGGCGGCAGATCGTCGTCGTCGGAAGCGTTGTTAGAACGGCCGTAGTCTTCCAGATTCCATGAACTCGAGTCCTGACCGCTGTCGGAGCCCAGGCCGTTGTACTCGTCGACGCCTTGCGGCTCGCTGTTTTCCGAACGCTCGGAACTGGAACTGCTCGACGTGGAGCCGTTGCTCATCATCGAATCGGGCGGCGCGCTCGATGTGGCCGGCGCCGCGATCAGCGAACCGTCCGCGGCGACGCGCAAAGGGCTCGCAATCCAGTCGTCGTCGTTCTCGAGCAGCGGATTCTGAGCGATGGCCATCGCGACTTCCTGCTGCAGTTCGAGCGTCGACAACTGCAGCAGCCGGATCGACTGCTGAAGTTGCGGGGTCAGCGCAAGATGCTGCGAGAGGCGGAGTTGGAGGCTGGCTTTCATGGCAAAGTTTTAATCATTGTAGAGAGTTTGCCACGCGCGCGAAACCTCGCGGGGATTCCAAAAAAGCGCATGCCGCCCACGGGGGCGGCACGTAAGTTTTGCAACTTTCGCATGATGCGGCGCACTATCAATGCGGCCTTTGCGACGGTGCGCTCACATGCGGAAATGCTCGCCGAGATAGACGCGGCGCACGCTTTCGTTCTCGATGATTTCGCTCGGCGCGCCCGCCGCGAGCACGGTGCCGTCGCTGATGATGTACGCGTGATCGCAAATGCCGAGCGTCTCGCGTACGTTATGGTCGGTAATCAAAACGCCGATGTTGCGCTGCTTCAGAAACTTCACGATTTTCTGAATTTCCAGCACCGCGATCGGATCGACGCCCGCGAAGGGTTCGTCGAGCAGGATGAAGCTCGGGTTGGTCGCGAGCGCCCGCGCGATCTCGACGCGACGGCGCTCTCCGCCCGACAGCGACAGCGCCGGATTCTCGCGAAGATGCGCGATCTGCAACTCGTCGAGCAAGGCTTCGGCGCGCTGTGTTATGGCGTCTTTTGACAGGCGTTTGCCCGACGCATCGGTTTGCAGTTCCAGCACCGCGCGGATGTTCTGCTCGACAGTGAGCTTGCGAAACACCGATGCTTCCTGCGGCAGATACGACAGGCCGAGGTGCGCGCGCTGGTGGATCGGCAGAAGGCTGATCGAGTTGCCGTCGAGATCGATTTCGCCGGCATCGAGCGGCACGAGGCCGACGATCATATAGAACGACGTGGTCTTGCCCGCGCCGTTAGGGCCGAGCAACCCGACCACTTCGCCGCTCTTCACATCGAGCGACACGTCCTTCACCACGGTGCGCGAGCCGTAACGCTTCTTCAGATTGCGGACGACGAGCGAACTCGACTCGCCTTCCGGCTTACGGTGGGGCATGGCGGGCGAATTCACTGCTGCGGCGTTCCTTGAATGGTATTCGACGGAGAAAGCGTGGCAGGCGAACCGTTCAGCGGCGCGGCGCCGCCTGAACGCGGCGCGAGCATCGCGCGCACGCGGCCGCTCGGATTGCCGGGTCCGGCCTGGTCCTTGCCCGCGCTCGCCGTGTAGAAGTCCTTCTGGCCGTCATAGGTGATCACGCTGCCGTGCACTTCGTCCTGCACGGTCGTCAGGCCTTGCAGGCGGCGCACGACCGCGCGCGTCGTGAGCTTCGTGAAGTCGTTCTTGCCGTCGTAATCGATTCGCACCGCGTTGCCGTCGATGTACTCGTTCAGACCGTCACGCTTCTGACGGAAATACGAGAGATTGTTGCCGGTCGACGTGCCGGTGGCGTACTGATAACCCTGCGGGTCTTGCGTCACCTCGACGCGGTCGGCCTTGATCACGATCGTGCCTTTCGTCGCGACTACGTGACCGGTGAAGATGTTCTTCTGATTGAGATCGTCGTACGACATGTTGTCCGCTTCGATGTTGAGCGGTTTGTCGCGGTCGGCCTTTTCGGCGTGCGCCGGCAGCGCGGCCAGCGCGACCGCGATGGTCAGGGCGGCAGCGAGCCCGGCCCGCACGGCGTGCGTGGCACGGCGCGCGAGCATTGCGCGCGCAGGGCCGCCATCGGGACGAGGGAACCTTTCGTTCATGCAGTCACAATTCGGATGGGAGTGCCGGGATTACTTGGACGAACCGCCGTTGATATCCGTGGCTGCGATCGCGCCGCGCACGTTACCGAACAGCTTCATCACCCGGGTCACGTTGTTGTAGTTCATGCCAGAGGCCGTCATCACCGACGGGCCGCGCTGAAGTCTAACCGGTTTTTCCGTTTCGATGACATCGTCGTTCACCAGCACGCGAAAATGCTGGGAATCCGCCTGCATCTGCGGATCTCCGTAACCGGCCGCGCGCACGATGCGCGCGTCGTCGTAGAGATCGACGATCGAGACGTCGCCATTGACCGTGCCGCGCTGGGCCGTCGCCGTGACGGTCGGCTTCATCGGCTGGAACATTCGCATCGCGGGCAGCGTGAGCTCGCTGATCTCGTCGTCTTCGTAATGCACCATCGACTTCGCCGTCAGACGATATTGCGTCGTGCCGGTGGCGTCGAGCTCGGAAACCGAAAAGTTGTTGGCGAAGTAGTCGGGCGTGTGGCGCTTCTCGGGCGCGGGCGCCTGCTGTGCTGGAGGCAGCGTGGCCTGCAGCAGCCAGTAGGTGATGCCGGCCAGCGCCGCCACCGCGAGAAGCGGCAGGAGCGAGGCGAGCTTTCCGGGGCGCGGCATGGCCTCAGCCTCCGAGCGCTGCGGCGAGCAGTTCGTCGTAGCGATGTTGCGCGCGCAGGATCGCGTCGCAGACTTCGCGCACGGCGCCGTGGCCGCCGCGCGCTTCCGCGACCCAGTGCACGCGCTGAGTTACTTCGGGATGCGCGTTCGCGGGCGCGGCCGCAAAGCCGCAGCGGCGCATCACCGCGAGATCCGGCCAGTCGTCGCCCATGTAGCCGCATTCGTCGGCCGGAATGCCGGTGGCTTCGAGAAGTTCGGCGAGCGCGACGGTTTTATCGCCGACGCCCTGATAGAGATGCGTGATGCCCAGCTCGCGCGCGCGCGCCGCGACGATGCCCGATTGCCGTCCCGTGATGATCGCCGTCTGCACGCCGACCGACTGCAGCATCTTCACGCCGTGGCCGTCGAGCGAATTGAACGACTTCATCGCGTCGCCTTCGGCGGTGAAATAGAGACTGCCGTCGGTGAAAACGCCGTCGACGTCGAACACCATCAGCTTCAGACGGCTCGCGCGTTCGGCGGCGGTGAGAGGCTTCTGCGCCATCAGATTACCTTCTTGGAGAAGAGGTCGTGCATGTTCAGTGCGCCGATCAGCGTCGCATCGGCGTCCACGACCAGCATCTGATTGATGCGAAAGCGCTCCATCAGTTCCACGGCTTCGACCGCGAGATGATCCGGCGCAATCGTGCGCGGATCACGGGTCATGACATCGGCGAGTTTCAACGCGCGGAAATCGCCGTCGCGCTGCAGGATGCGGCGCAGGTCGCCATCGGTGAAAATGCCGTGGACGTGACGATTTTCGTCGATGACCGCGGTCATGCCCATGCGCTTGTCGGTGATCTGGAAGAGCGCGTCCGCAACGGTTGCGTCGAGCGAAACGACCGGCACTTCGTCGCCTACGCGCATCACGTCGCGCACATAGGTGAGCAGGCGCCGCCCGAGCGCGCCGCCCGGATGCGAGCGCGCGAAGTCGTCGGGACCGAAGCCGCGCGCGTCGAGCACGGCGACGGCGAGCGCATCGCCGAGCGCCATGGCGGCGGTCGTGCTGGCCGTCGGCGCGAGATTCATCGGACACGCTTCCTTTTCGACGCGTGCATTCAGATGCATGTCCGCCAGTTGCGCGAGACTCGATTCGGGACGGCCGGTGATCGCGATCAGCTTTGCCCCAAGCCGCTTGATGAGCGGCAGAATGGCGACGAGTTCCTCGGTTTCGCCCGAGTTCGACAGCGCGATGAAGATGTCGTCGGCGGTGACCATGCCGAGGTCGCCGTGGCTCGCTTCGGCCGGATGCACGAAGAACGCCGGCGTGCCGGTGGAGGCGAGCGTCGCGGCGAACTTGCGCGCGACGTGGCCCGACTTGCCGATGCCCGAGACGACCACGCGGCCGCGGCAGCCGAGCAGCGTTTCGACCGCGTTCGTGAAGTTGTCGTCGAGGAGTTCGGAGAGCCCGCGAACGGCGTCGGCTTCGATCTGAATTACGTTGCGAGCCAGCGCCAGCGCCCGGTCGCCATTGATTTTCGCTATCATGCGCGGAGTATAGCAAAGGCGATTCCGGGCCGCCCCGTACGGAGCCCGGTGCGCCGCCGTCTATCCGCCCCCGCAAGCCCTGTCGTCAGGGGCCTTTTTAAGATGCCGGAGCGCCCGATTCACGCGCCTCGGAACGCTGACGAACGAGGACGCTAGTCGGATGCCGATTTCTCCGCTCGAAATGACGCTGTTGCTGCTGCTCTGCTCCGTGGCAGGCGTCGTCGTATTTCGCTATTTCAACCTGCCGCCGATGCTCGGCTATTTGACGGTCGGCATCATCGTCGGGCCGCACGCGGCGGGCATCGCGCCGGACACCGACCGCGCGCAGCATCTCGCCGAATTCGGCGTCGTGTTCCTGATGTTCTCCATCGGGCTCGAGTTTTCGCTCTCGAAGCTGCGCTCGATGCGGCGCATCGTGTTCGGACTCGGCGCGAGCCAGGTCGGTGCGACCATCGCGCTCGCGATGATCTTCGGCTGGATCGCCAATTTCTGGATCGGCATGTCGTGGCAGGCGAGCTTCGCGCTCGGCGGCGCGATGTCCATGTCCTCGACCGCCATCGTCAGCAAGCTGCTCGCCGAGCGGCTCGAGCTCGAATCCGAGCACGGCCGCAACATCTTCGGCGTGCTGCTGTTTCAGGATCTGGCGGTCGTGCCGCTGCTCATCATCATCGCGGCGTTCGGCAACGGCCAGTCGTCGCAGCTCGCGATGTGGCTCGGCATCGCCGCGGTGAAGATCGTCATCGCGTTGACGGTGCTGCTTTTCATCGGCCAGAAGTTCATGACGCGCTGGTTCGACCTCGTCGCGCGGCGCCGCTCGCAAGAGCTGTTCATGCTGAACCTGCTGCTCGTGACGCTGGGCGCGGCGTTCATCACCGACAAGTTCGGTCTGTCGCTTGCGCTCGGCGCGTTCATCGCGGGCATGCTGATCGCGGAGACGCCGTATCGGCATCAGGTGGAAGAGGACATCAAGCCTTTCCGCGACGTGCTGCTCGGTCTGTTCTTCGTGACGACCGGCATGCTGCTGAATCCGCGCGTGATCTGGGAGCATCCGTTTCTCGTGCTCGGCTTTTTCGTCGTGCCGATCCTGCTCAAGGCGGTGATGATCACCGGTCTCGCGCGCGCCTTCGGTGCGACGCCGGGCGTCGCGATGCGTACGGGCCTCGGTCTCGCGCAGGCGGGCGAGTTCGGCTTCGTGCTGCTGAATCTGATTCTGGATTCGCATCTCGTCGATTCCACGATCCTGCAAGCCATTCTTTCCGCGATGCTGCTCTCGATGCTCGCCGCCCCGTTCATCATCCAGAACGCGGACCGGATCGTGCTGCGGCTCTCGTCGACGGAATGGATGCTGCAATCGCTGCAAATGACGAAAATCGCGACGCAGAGCCTGAAGCAGAGCGGCCACGTCATCATCTGCGGATACGGCCGCGCCGGGCAGAACCTCGCGCGCATGCTGGAGCAAGAGGGCATTTCGTATGTCGCGCTCGATCTCGACCCGGACCGCGTGGCGGCGGCAGCGGCGGCGGGCGAATCGGTCGTGTTCGGCGATGCCGGACGGCGCGAATCGCTGCTCGCGGCGGGCCTGCATCGCGCGGCGACGGTCGCGATCACGTACGCGAACACGCCGTCCGCGATGCGCGTGCTGCACAACATCCACGAACTCGCGCCGACTTTGCCGGTGATCGTGCGCACCGTCGACGACGCCGATCTCGAAAAGCTCACCGCGGCGGGCGCGACGGAAGTGATTCCGGAGATCGTCGAGGGCAGCCTGATGCTCGCATCGCACACGCTCGTCCTGATGGGCGTGCCGATGCGCCGCGTCGTGCGGCGCGTCGAGGAAATGCGCGATGCGCGCTACAGCCTGCTGCGCGGCTATTTCCACGGCGCCGACGACGTCGACGACGACGATGGCCACGAGCAGGTCCGGCTACAATCCGTACCCATCGACGCAAATTCCGAAGCCGTCGGGCATTCGCTCGACGATCTCGGACTCGTCGGCAACGGTGTCGAAGTGACCGCGATCCGGCGCCACGGCATCCGGGGCGTCGCACCGGACCCCGAAACCAAGCTGCGCGCGAACGATATCGTCGTGCTGCGCGGCCTGCCCGAAGTGCTGGCGCAAGCCGAGGAACGGCTCTCGCGCAATCGCCGGGCAGCCTAGCTTCCCTCTTTTGTCACCAAGGCGAACGCGCGGCCTCACGGCGCGGACTCCGGAGAAGTCATGTCCATTACCCCCTCGCACGCCCAGCTCGACGCCGCGCGTTTCATCAAGGAGCGCGTGCGCACCGTCGATAACTGGCCGCAACCCGGCGTGCAGTTCCGCGATATCACGACCATCCTGCAAGACCGCAAGGCGCTGCGCATGCTGATCGACCTGTTCGTGCAGCGCTATATCGACGAAAACGTGAACGTGATCGCCGGCATGGACGCGCGCGGCTTCATCATCGGGCCGATTCTCGCGTACGAGCTGAGCCTCGGTTTCGTGCCGATCCGCAAGAAGGGCAAGCTGCCGTACAAGACGCTCGAACAGTCGTACGAGCTGGAATACGGCCGCGCGACCGTCGAGATTCACGAGGATGCGTGCAAGCCGGGCGACCGCGTCGTGATCGTCGACGATCTCGTCGCGACCGGCGGCACCATGATGGCCGGCAAGATTCTGCTGGAGCGGCTCGGCGCGCAAGTAGTCGAGGCGGCGGCGATCATCGATCTGCCGGATCTCGGCGGCTCGAAACTGCTGCGCGAAAATGGCGTGCCGCTTTATACCGTGTGCGAATTCGCCGGACATTGACATGCCCAACTTTCTGCTCTTTCTCGCGGCTTCCGTCGCGATCACCGTCGCGCCGGGGCCGGACAATCTTCAGGTGCTCGCGCGCGGCATTTCGCAAGGACGGCTCGCGGGCGTGGTCGCGGCGTGCGGGTTCGCATTCGGCGTGATCTTCCATACGACGCTCGCGGCGCTCGGCATTGCGGCACTGCTGCGTTCGTCGCCGATGGCGTTTCAGGCGGTGAAACTGGCGGGCGCGGCGTATCTCGTGTGGATCGGCATCAAGGCGCTGCGCAGCCACGGCCTCGCGACCGCGCACGCGCGCCCGAGCCAGCCGCTTACGACCGTGTTCCGCCAGAGCGTAATCGGCAACATGTTGAATCCGAAAGTGACGCTGTTCTTCATCGTGTTCCTGCCGCAGTTCGTCGATCCGCACGGCGCGCAAAGCGTGATGCTGCAGATGTTCGAACTCGGCGCGCTCTTCATGCTGCAGACGGTCGTCGTGTTTTCGCTTTTCGGCATCGGCGCGGGAATGATCGGCGCGTGGCTGAAGCGCCGTCCGCGCGTGGGCGTGTGGCTCGACCGGCTCGCGGGTGTCACGTTCATCGCGCTCGGCATTCGCGTCGCGCTCAAGGACTGAGAGATGCCGCTCGCTTCGATCGTTGCCGCACGCCGCTTCGACGCCGCCGCGCACCTATCGTTCTTTATCGGCGATGAACGCGTCGGCTGGATTCGCCGATCCGACGTCGACGCGCTGCGCCGCTGGCCGGACGTCTTCGTGATCGACGCCGCTTCGGTTCGCCTGCACGCAGCGCTCGCCGATGTGAACGCGCGCAGCGCCGCGCTTGGCGCGGTCATCGGCGCGCTTTTCGCCGAAGGCAAGATTCCCGGTTGGCGCGACGAAACCTACGCGATCCGCAACGGCTTCGACGCCGCGCCGCTCGCGTTCATCGAGCGTGCGGCGTCGCGCTTCTTCGGCACGATGACCTACGCGGTGCATCTGAACGGCATCGTAAAATACCGGGATAAGGCGCCGCAGTTGTGGATCGCGCGCCGCAGCGACACCAAGGCGACCGATCCCGGCATGCTCGACAACGTCGTCGCGGGCGGCATCGGCTGGGGTTTCGCACTCATGCCGACGCTCGTGAAGGAATGCTGGGAAGAGGCGGGCATGAGCGCCGAACTCGCTTCGACGGCGACGCCCGGCCGCACGTTTCATGTGCTTCAGTCGCTTCCGGAAGGCACGCAGGCCGAGCAGATCTTCGTGTACGACGTCTCCCTGCCGCCCGATTTCGCGCCGCACAATCAGGACGGCGAAGTCGGCGAGCATCGCCTTGCGCGCATCGAGGACGTCGCGCGCTGGATCGAAGAGGGCAAGCTCACCGTCGATGCGAGTCTCGCGACGCTCGATTGCATGCTGCGTCATCAGTGGATCGACGAAGACGCGTGCGAAGGCATCGACGCGCTGTTCGAAGCGCCGCAAATTTGAAAGAACCGAACGAGGAAAGGTCATGTCGACCGAACATAGTTTTTATCTGAAGTTGTCGTGCCCGGACCGGCCGGGAATCGTGCATGCCGTGTCGGGCTTCCTGTTCAATCTCGG
>Ga0182736_1003429_pt1 | contig 10707 bp, 9 predicted proteins | sample eDN5th30CKraftBY_FD_128882 | JGI IMG/M metagenome (GOLD analysis project Ga0182736, IMG submission 128882) | Enriched backyard soil microbial communities from Emeryville, California, USA - eDNA 5th pass 30_C Kraft BY (version 2) (version 2) | ecosystem: Environmental > Terrestrial > Soil >...
CGCCGTGGGTGTCGGCCAGCACCTGGACCTCGACGTGGCGGGCCTGCGGCAGGAACCGTTCGACGAAGCACTCGCCGCGCCCGAACGCGGCCGTCGCCTCGCGGACCGCGGACTCGAACGCCGACGCGATCCCGGCCGCCTCGTGCACGACCTTCAGCCCCCGGCCACCCCCGCCGAACGCCGCCTTGATCGCGATCGGGAAGCCGTGCTCGGCGGCGAACGCCTCGACCTCGTCGGCGCCGGCCACCGGCGAGGAGGTGCCGGGGGCCATCGGCGCCCCGACCCGGCGCGCGATCTCGCGGGCCGAGACCTTGTCCCCCAACGCGCGCATGGCCTCGGGCGTCGGCCCGACCCAGACGAGCCCGGCGTCGACGACCTGCTGGGCGAAGCCGGCGTCCTCGGACAGGAAGCCGTAGCCGGGATGGACGGCGTCGGCACCGGCCAGGGCGGCGGCGTCGAGCAGCGCGGCGGCGCAGAGGTAGGTCTCCCCCGGCGCCGTGCCCGGCAGCCGGATCGCCTCGTCGGCGAGCAGCGTGTGCGGCGCACCGGCATCGGGGTCGGCATACACCGCGACGGCGCGCAGACCCGCGTCGTGACACGCCCGCACGATGCGGACGGCGATCTCCCCGCGGTTCGCGACGAGCACCGTCTCGATCTTCCTCACTGCGTCTCCCCCGCCCGGGCCAGCACCTGGCGGGCCAGTTTCAGGTGCACGGCGTCGACCATCTCCCCGTCGACGACGGCCACCCCTGCCGACTCCGCCGCCAGGACCCGGCGCGCCCGGTCGACCTCGTCCTTCGACGGGGTGAACACCTCGTGGGCGAGCGCGACCTGGCTCGGATGGATGCAGATCTTCCCCGTGTAGCCGAGGTCGCGGCCGTCGGAGGCGTCGGCACGGAAGGCCTCGGCGTCGTCGATGGCGGTGACGACCTGGTCGAGCAGCGGGATCCCCGCGAGCCTGCTCGCGAGCACGACCTGGCTGCGCGCGTAGAGGACCTCCAGGCTGCCGGCGGTGCGCCTGCCGCCCAGGTCGGCGATGTAGTCCTCGGCGCCGAAGAACCCGGTGTCGGCGTGCGCGAACAGCTCGCGCGCGTTGACGACGCCGAGCGCGGACTCGATGCCCGCCATCAGGATCCGGCCCCGGGTGCGCTCACGCACCGCGGCGAGCACCGCGGGGTCCTCCGCCTTGGGCACGATCACGCCGGCGGCCGGGCTCGCGAGCACCGCGTCGAGGTCCGCGTCGAACCACGGGGTGCCGGGAGCGTTGACCCGCACCAGGACGACGGCCTCGCCGGCGTCGAGCGACGCCGCGGCCACCCCGGCCCTGGCGGCGTCCTTGCCCGGCACCGCGACGGCGTCCTCCAGGTCGACGGCGACGGCGTCGGGCGCCCAGCGCGGGACCTTGGCGAGCAGGTCGAGCTTGTCGGCCGGAACGAACAGCAGGCTGCGGAAGGTGCTCATACCGGGCTCACCACGTGGTGTCGCCGGTCGCGCGTGCGGTCCCACCCGTCGGCGGCCGCGAGCCGCGCGACGAGCTCGGCGCGCATGTCCCCCGGCTCGACGACGGCGTCGACGACCAGGTCGCTGCCCATCCGCAGCAGGTTCACCTCGGCCTCCTGCTCGGCGACCCGGCGCGCGACGAACGCCGCCCGCTCCCCGGGATCCTCGATCTGGGCGATCCTGTTGGCGTACATGGCGTTCGCCGACGCCTCGGGGGCCATCGTGCCGATCGTCGCCGTCGGCAGGGCCAACGTCGCGCGGGGCTCGAAGCCGGGGGCGCACATCGCGTAGTAGCCCGCGGCGTAGGCCTTGCGCAGCACGACGGTGAAGCGCGGCACCTCCGCCGAGGCCATGGCCACCAGCATCTTCGCGCCGTGCCGGATGATCCCCTGCCGCTCGACGGCCACCCCGACCATGAAGCCCGGCACGTCCTGCAGGAACACGATCGGGATGTTGAAGGCGTCGCACAGGGAGATGAACCGGGCGGCCTTGTCGGCGGAGTCGACGAAGATCGCCCCGCTGCGCACCGACGGCTGGTTGGCGACGACGCCCACGACGCGGCCCTCGATGCGCCCGAGCCCGCAGACCATCTCGGTGGCCCAACCCGACTTGATCTCGAAGAACGAGCCCTCGTCGACGATCCGGTCGATGACGTCGTTCACGTCGTAGGGCTGGTTGGGGTCGCTCGGGACGAGGTCGTCGGGCCAGTGCGGCAGCGCGGGCGGCCGCGGCTCGGCGACGGCGGGCCGGTCGCGGAACGAGTCGGGCAGGTAGGTCAGCAGCAGCCGGGCGGCCGCGATGGCCTCGCCGTCGCTGCCGAAGACCTCGTCGCCGCAGCCGGAGACCGTGGCGTGCATGCGCGCGCCGCCCATCTCCTCCAACGTCGTGACCTCGCCGGTGACCTTCTCGGCGACCCGCGGCGAGGCCAGGTACATCGACGCGTTGCCCTCGACCATCCCGACCCAGTCGGTGAACGCGGGCATGTACGCGCCACCCGCCGCCGAGGGGCCGAGCAGGCAGCACACCTGCGGCACCCGCCCGGACAGCCGGACCTGCAGGTGGAAGATGCGCGACGCGCCCCGGCGGCCCGGGAAGAAGCCCATCTGGTCGTTGAGCCGCCCGCCCGCCGAGTCGACGAGGTAGACGACGGGCAGCAGGTCGCGGTCGGCGCGCTCGAGGATGCGGATCTGCTTCTCGCAACCCAGCTCGCCCCACGAGCCGGCCTTCACCGTGAAGTCGTGCGCGATGACGGCGACGAGCCTGCCCTCGATCCGGCCCACCCCGGTGACGACACCGTCGGCGGGCAGGCCCTCGCTGCGCGCGTTGGCCAGCAGCCCGTCCTCGACGAACGAGCCCGGGTCGAACAGCAACGTCAGCCGGTCGCGGACGGGGAGCTTCGCGGGCCAGCGGGACGTGTCGAGCCCCGCGAGCGCGGCGGCGCGGGCAGCCGCGACGTCGTCGCGACGGCCGAGCTGGGCCGTCACGACGACGCCTGCGGGGAGCGGCGGATCAGGCCGGTGCGCCGGGCCTTGCAGACCAGCTCGTCGCGCTGGTTGTGGGCGCGGTGCTCGAAGACCACGATGCCCTGCGTCGGCCTGCTCTTCGACGCGCGCGCCGAGACCACCTCGGACTCGACGCGGATCGTGTCGCCGACGAAGACGGGCTTGGGGAACACGACCTCGTCGAGGCCGAGCTGGGCGAGGATCGTGCCGTGGGTCAGCTCGGGCACCGACAGCCCGACGACGAGCGCGACGGTGAACATGCTGTTGACCAGCACCTGCCCGAACTCGGTGCCCTTCGAGTAGTCGGCGTCGAGGTGTGCGGCCGCGGGGTTCATCGTCATCGTCGTGAACAGGACGTTGTCGGTCTCGGTGACCGTCCGCCGGATCGCGTGCTCGACGACGAGCCCCTCGGTGAGCTCCTCGAACCAGAGCCCGGACACGACCCGGCCCTCGGCGTCACGACGTTGCTGCAGAACCACTCAGACTCCCTGGAATTCCGGTGCACGCTTGCCGGCGAACGCGGCGAGCCCCTCGCGGGCGTCCGGGTTGCCGGTCAGGTGCTCGACGACGGTGCGCTGCTCGGCCGCGAGCGCCTCCCGGTAGGGCACCGCGAGCCCGTCGAAGTACATCCGCTTCATCCCCGCGAGCGCGCTCGGGCTGTGCCGCAACAGCCGGGCGACGATGCCGCCGACGGTCGGCTCGAGGTCGTCGGGCTCCACGCACCAGCCGACGAGTCCCATCGCCGCGGCGGTCGCGCCGTCGACGATCTCGCCGGTGTAGAGCAGCCGGCGGGCCAGCGCGGCGGGGAGCACGCGCGGCAGCCGGACCGATCCGCCCGCGCCGGGCAGCATCCCGTACTCCATGTGCCGGTCGCCGATCCTGGCCTCGGTGGAGGCGACGACGAGGTCGCACGCCAGCATCAGCTCGCACCCGCCGGCGACGCCGTAGCCGTCGACGACGCAGACCGAGATGAACGGCGCGGCCTCGATCGCGTCGAGCGCGGCGCCGATCTGCGCGATGTACGCGGCGACGGCGTCGCGGTCGTCGCCCAGCCCGAGCAGGTACGGCAGGTCCGCGCCGGCCGAGAGCGCCCTACCGCGGCCGCGGACCGTCGCCACCCGGCAGCCTGCGTCGGTGACCGCCTGCACGGCGGAGTGCAGCCCCTCGAGCAGGTCGGGGCTCATGGCGTTGTGCGCCTTCTCGCGGGTGAGCGTGATCGAGGCGGCGCCCCCGTCGATCACGACCTCCACCGGCGGGGCGCTCATCGCTGCCTCCGCACGGTGATGCCCGCCTTCTCGCGGTCCCACAACTCGTCCCTGCCGTCCACCGCAGCGGCCTTCAACTTGAACTTCTCCACCTTCTGGCTGGGCGTCTTCGGCAGCTCGTCGATGAGCTGCCAGTACCGGGGCACCATGAAGTACGCCATGTTGTCGACGCAGTAGCCGACCAGCTCCGCGAAGTCGGGCGTCGCGCCCTCGGCCGGCACGACGTAGACCATCACGTCGTCCTCCGAGAGGTCCGACGGCACCGCGACGGCGGCGGCCTCGTGCACGTCCGGGTGCTTGCAGAGGATGGTCTCCAGCTCGTAGGCGGAGATGTTCTCGCCACGGCGGCGGATGACCTCCTTCTTGCGCTCGGAGAAGTACAGGTAGCCGTCGGCGTCGAGCCGCCCGCGGTCGCCGGTGAGGAACCACAGGTCGCGGATCGCCCCGAGCGTGGCCTCCGGCATGTCGTGGTAGCCGAGCATGATCATGCCGGGGCCGTTGGGCCGGATGCAGATCTCCCCGACCTCGCCCGGGGGCAGCGGGTTGCCGTCGTCGTCGGCGATCTGGACGTCGACGTGGTCGCGCACCCGCCCCGCCGACGCGGCCTTCTCGGGCGGGTCGTCCGGGCCGAGCACGGTGACCGCGCAGTTCTCGGTCATCGCGAACACCGACGTGACGGTGATGCCGTAGCGCTGCTTGAAGCCGTCGACGAGTGGGCGCGTCGTCGGCACGACCATCGCCGTGCGGACCCGGTGGTCGCGGTCCTGCGGGCCCTCGGGCAGCTGCCAGATGATGTTGGCCATGGCACCCAGCGCGTTGAACTCCGTGGCGCCGGACTCCCGGATGTCGGTCCAGAACGAGCGCGCCGAGAACCGCGGCGCGAGCGCGACGCACGAGTCGCCCCACAGGGCCGCGTACACCGAGTACCAGATCGCGTTGCCGTGGAAGAGCGGCAGGCAGGTGTAGAGGACGTCGTCGGGGCCGTACTCGCAGTACCGGGCCATCAGCTCGCCGACGGCGTGGCCCTGCGAGTGCGGGGAGACCACACCCTTCGACGGGCCCGTCGTGCCCGACGTGTACATGATCAGCATCGGGTCCGACGGCGTGATGTCCTCGTCGGGGGTGAAGCCCTCCCCCGGCGCGGCGGCGATGTCGGCGAGGTCGTGGTCCCCGCCCGGCCCGCCGTGCACGATCAGGCCCTTCATCGCCTCCGGGGCGCGCACCGCGTGTGCGAGCGTGGGCAGGAAGTCCGCCTCGGCGACGATCCACTCCGACCCGGACTGCCGCAGGTAGTACTCGAGCTGGTCGCCCTTGGCCGCGGTGTTGAGCGGCACCGCCACCGCGCCGATCTTGCCGAGCCCCCAGCACACCCACAGGAACTCCGGGCAGTTGCCCAGCATCACCGCGACCGTCGTCCCCTTGCCGACGCCGAGGCGGGCGAACCCGCGCGCGTAGTCGTCGGTGATCCGGTGGACCTCGGCGTAGCTGGTGTCGGCCCACCGGCCGTCGGCGCCGCGGAACCGCAGGAACGGCCGGTCCCCGACGCGCGCCGCCTTCTCCGCCAGCACCCGGCCGATCGTGCGCTCCTCGCGCGGATACACGTGCATCGCCGTCACCCCTGGGGCTTCCGGGCCACGAGCGCCTTCAGGTCGGCGACGCAGCGCGGCTCGTCACGGTGGTTGAGCACGACGAACCGGTATGTGACGACGCCGTCGCCGTCGGGGCGTTCGGCGACGTCGAGCACCTCGGTCTCGACGCGCACCGTGTCCCCGATGACGGTCGGCGCCACGAACCGCAGCTTGTCCAGCCCGTAGAAGGCCTTCATCGCGGGCGGCCAGAACTCGACCAGACCCAGCCCGAACGAGATGACCAGCGCGCCGTGCGCGATGCGCTGCCCGAACCGCGGGTCGGCCGCGGCGTACTCCTTGTCGGTGTGGATCGGGTGCCAGTCGCCGGTGACCATCGCGAACTGCACGATGTCGGTCTCGGTGATCGTGCGGCTCCGCGACACGGAGGTGTCGCCGACGCGGATGTCGTCCAGGTAGGTCGTGATCACGTGCTGCTCATCCCTGCTTGCTCGGCACGCCGGCAGCGACGATGGCCGTCTCGTCGAGGTCCGCGCTGCCGCGGGCGATGGTCCGGGCGCTGATCGCCCACACGCACACGAGCGAGATCAGCGACATCACGCACACGTAGACGGCCACCGACACCACGGTCCCGGTGCCCTTCACGAGCGCGGCCGCGATGATCGGCGCCAGCGCGCCGCCGAGCAGCACGCCGATCTGGAAGCTGGTCGACGCCGCGCTGAAGCGGACGCGGGCGTCGAACATCTCGACGATGTAGGTCGCCTGCGGGCCGTAGGAGATGCTGAAGAAGACCGCGCCGACGAGGTAGGCGAGGATCATCAGGGTCAGGTTCCCGCTGTCGACCGCGAGCATCGTCGGGAAGATCCAGACGGCCATCGCGGCGAGCCCGGTGAGGATCATCCGTTTGCGGCCGAAGCGTTCGGAGAGGGCTCCGAAGACCGGCAGTGCCGCGGCCGCGACCGCCGCCGACAGCAGGATCGCGAAGAGCATCTCGTTGCGGGAGAACGACTTCACCGACGGGCCGTAGCTCAGCGCGTAGGTGTTGACGACGTAGAAGTACGAGCCCGTGCTGACGATCGAGCCGATGGCCAGCAGGATCTGCAGCGGGTAGGTCCTGATCGCGAGCCACAGCGGGACACGGGCCTCGGTGCGCGTCTCGCGGACCTTCTCGAACACCGGCGTCTCGGTGAGCTTCAGCCGGATGAACAGCCCGATCGCGACGAGCACGATGCTGATCAGGAAGGGGATGCGCCAGCCCCACGACCGGAACTGGTCGTCGGGCAGGCCGCTGACCGCGAGGAACGCGAGCGTCGAGAGCAGGAGGCCGGCCGGCACGCCGATCTGCGGGAGGCTCCCGTAGAGCCCGCGTCTGCCCTTCGACGAGTACTCGACGGCGGTCAGCACCGCGCCGCCCCACTCGCCGCCGACCCCGAAGCCCTGGAACAGGCGCAGCACCACGAGCAGGATCGGTGCCCAGATGCCGATGCTCGCGTACGTCGGCAGCAGGCCGATGAGGAACGTCGCGACGCCCATCATCGTCAGCGACATGACGAGCACCTTCTTGCGCCCGATCCGGTCGCCGAAGTGCCCGAAGACGATGCCGCCCAGGGGCCGGGCGCCGAAGCCGATCGCGAAGGTCGAGAACGCGAGCAGGGTGCCCGCGACGGGGTCGACCGTCGGGAAGTACAGCGGGGCGAACACCAGCGCGGCGGCCGCACCGTAGAGCTGGAAGTCGTACCACTCGATCGTCGTGCCGATGAGCACCGAGAGCGCAACCCTGCGCATCGGTGGTCGCTGCTGCGTCGTTGCAGGCGTCGCCATGTCGTCTCCTCGTCGATCCGCAGGCCCGCCCGGGTGGGGTGGTCCGCGGACGTCGTCCACGGTTCGTGACTGACAGACGCGAGATGGGCCGCGTGGCGGGAGCGGCCGCTCGCGGGGCCACCGGTCCGGCGTCGCCGGCGGCCTCGTGCGTTCGTTCGGCTTAATTAACGTTCATTCAGCGCGTGGTGACGATAGTGTGGCCACGTGACGCGGTCAACGCCCGTCTCCCCGCAGACGGTTCAGCACGCGGCGCGCGACCTCTTCGCGAGCCAGGGCTACCGCGGCACGTCCATGAAGGACATCGCGCAGGTGCTCGGGGTGTCGGCGCCGAACCTCTACAACCACGTGCCGTCGAAGCAGGTCCTGCTCTACACGATCATGGACGTGGCGATGGACCGGGCGCTCGACGCGCTCGAGGCCGCACTGGCCGGAACCGCCGACGTCGCCGAGCAGCTGCGGCTCGCCACCGTCGCGACCGTGCTGGACTTCCTGGAGAACCCGGCCGAGGTCACGGTGTGCAACACCGAGATCCGCAGCCTCGTCGAGCCCTACCGGACCACGATCATCGGCAAGCGCGACGCCTACGGCGCCCGGATCCGCGCCATCGTGGAGCGAGGGTGCGCGGAGGGCCGGTTCCACGTCCGCGACCCCCGCACCGCCAGCTACCTCATCCTGGAGATGGGCAACAGCGCCAAGGCCTGGTTCCGCCCGGCCGGCACCTACACCGCCCGCCAGGTCGCCGAGCAGTACGCCGACTACGCGCTGCGGATCGTCGGGTGCACGGACGCGGCCGATCACCCCGCCGGCCGATGATCCACCGATCGCTTGACCTGCCGTTGACCTGTGACGCTCACCACTGTTAGCGTGCATCGTCTGAATTAACGGTCGTTCAGGGCGCCGCCGGTCCAGGTATGCGCGCCCTGCCGTCCGGGCGTCCCGTGCCGGGCGCCCGGTCCCGGCCCGCTCGGGCACGCCGCCCGCTCCGGTCGCCGGCCCCCACCCTCGCCGTCGGCCGCCCCTGCCGCCGGCCCACCCCGCGAAGGAGCACCCTCATGCCGTTCGTCCCTGCCGACGACGGTGTCCTGCTGCACTACCGCAGCGTCGGCACCGGCCGCCCGATCGTCCTGATCCACGGCTGGACGATGAACGGGCGGTTCTTCGACCGCAACGTCGAGCACCTCGCCCGCACCCACCGGGTCGTCACGATCGACATGCGCGGTCACGGCCGGTCGGGCCGCGATCTCGTCCACCTGACGATGGAGCAGCTCGGGCAGGACGTCGAGACCGTCCTCGACCACCTGGACCTGCACGACGTCGTGCTCGGCGGCTGGTCGATGGGCATGGCCGTCGTCTACAACTACCTGGACCTGTTCGGGACCGGCCGGCTGGCGGGCGTCGTCGACATCGACATGACCCCGTACCTGTTCGCCACCGACGACTGGGAGCACGGCGTCTTCGGCACCCTCGACCCCGCCGCCTCGCTCGCCGTCCAGCGTCAGATGGTCAAGGACCGGATCGGGCTGTGCGAGACGCTGATCCCGGCGATGTTCGCCGCGGGCGCCGAGGTGGACCCCGCGACGCTGGAGTGGTGGAAGGACGAGTCGACGACCGTCCCCGACCTCACCGCGCTGGCCCTGTGGGTCTCGTTCTCCAGCCAGGACTGGCGCCCCCTGCTGCCGACGATCGACGTGCCCGTCCTGCTCGCGCACGGCGCCCGTAGCCAGATCTATCCCACCAAGGTCTGGGAGGCACTCGCCGCGGCGATCCCCCGCACCAGCACCGTCATCTTCGAGAACAGCGGCCACTCGCCGTTCTGGGAGGAGCCCGACCGGTTCAACGCCGAACTCGAGGCGTTCGCCGAGAAGCTCTGACGGCCGGCCCTGGACCGCCCGGCGCCGCACCCGTCGGGGCGGGGGCGCCGGGCGGCGTGGCCGTCCGGGGAGCGGACCGTCAGGCGAGGGGCTGCTCGAACGCGGCGAGCACGGAGCGGACCAGGATCCGGACCCCGACGGGCAGCGCGCGCTCGTCGAGGTCGAACGTGGGCTGGTGGATGTCGCGCATCGGGCCGTGGCCCGGCCACACGCCCAGCCGGGCCATCGAGCCCGCGGCCTCCTCGAGGTACCAGGCGAAGTCCTCGCCGCCCGAGGACTGCTCGGTGCCCGTCGCGCCCTCGGGGCCCAGCGTCGCGATCGCCGCGTCGCGCAGGATGCCCGCGCTGACGGCCTCGTTGACCACCGGCGGGACGCCGCGGACGTGGTCGAGCACGTAGCCGACGCCGGTCGGCGCGAGCACCGCGGCGACCAGCGACCGCAGCTTGGCCTCGACCTCGTTCCACGTGGCGTGGTCGGCGGTGCGCAGCGTGCCGCGCAGCACGCCGCTGCGCGGGATCGCGTTGGCGGCGTGCCCGGCCTCGACGGCGCCCCAGACGAGCACCGTTCCCGAACGCGGATCGACCTGGCGGGTCAGCAGAAGGGGGAGCTGGGTGATGAGCAGGCCCATGGCCTGCACCAGGTCGGCCGTCAGGTGGGGACGGGCCGTGTGGCCGCCCGGCGAGGTCAGCCTGATCTCGATCAGGTCGCACGCCGAGGTGATCGGGCCGACGCGGGTGCCCAGACGTCCGACCTCGAGCCGGGGGTCGCAGTGCAGGGCGAAGATCCGCTCGACGCCCTCCATCGCACCGTCGGCGACCATGTCGAGCGCGCCGCCGGGCTGGACCTCCTCCGCGTGCTGGAAGATCAGCCGCACACGGCCGGGCAGCGACGGCGCCGAGGCCAGCGCGAGCCCCGCGCCGAGCACCATCGCGGTGTGCGCGTCGTGCCCGCAGGCGTGCATGACGCCGGGGACCGTCGAGGCGAAGGGCAGACCCGTGTCCTCCTCCAGCGGCAGCGCGTCGAGGTCGGCGCGCAGGGCGACGCACCGGTCGCCGAACCCGACGTCGCACACCAGGCCCGCGCCACCGGGGAGCGTGCGCGGCTCGAGCCCGGCGGCCATGAGCCTGCGGGCGATCATCTCGGTGGTGCGGCGCTCGGCGCG
>Ga0182736_1003432_pt1 | contig 10705 bp, 8 predicted proteins | sample eDN5th30CKraftBY_FD_128882 | JGI IMG/M metagenome (GOLD analysis project Ga0182736, IMG submission 128882) | Enriched backyard soil microbial communities from Emeryville, California, USA - eDNA 5th pass 30_C Kraft BY (version 2) (version 2) | ecosystem: Environmental > Terrestrial > Soil >...
CCAGTCCGGCAGGTCGACCGTCTGTCGCTGCGCCACGGCACCATCTTCGATGCCATCCTGATCCACGCGCCAAGTTCGACCAAAAACAAGGTAGGCAAGCGCGATCCAGAGATGCATCAAACGAAGAAAGGCAACCAGTACCGGCGTACTCGAAATCGGAAAAACTCATTTGACTCATGGGCAGGGCTTGATGGATGGCTGAATGGAGGGCTATTTCAACACGGGTCAGGTCGACTTGTGCTGACTTGATCGGAGAATCCCTAGGAAGGAAACGATACTCGCATCGGGTTTGTCAGCCATTGAAATCTAAAAGCTTTCAGTTATCCCAGAATCAAGAATAGCCTTGATTCTGGAAACATTCTTCACAGCAGGCAAATGATCGCAGACTTTTACCATTTCTTTGACGAGCAACGCGTACAATAGGCACCGGGAAGGCAATTTGAACAAAGCGAAACCAACCTTTACCGAACGCCTCGACTGAGCTTCGATAGTTACTCCAGCGCGGTTTGTATGACCGTCGCGCTAGCAAGATGTTCCAATGTCGACTAACATCTCGGCAACTTGGGGGATGGGAAACTGCTGACAAGTCCGGACAAGTTACAGTATTCATTGACGGTAATCTTGGCGGTAGCACTGCAGGTGCAGAGTCGGAAGGGCGGCGGGATCAGGTCGATCAACGGCTCATCGCCGTCAGGCCAGATGACATGACAGAATAACCCCTCCTAGAAGTCCAGAACCTATTAATATAATGCACAAGAACGCCGGTTTGCGGTTGTATCTGCTAGGACGAACCTCATCCATAGAAGTGGCGTTCATGTGCCTGTCTTTCCCTTAATTCCGTGAAACCATTTAAGCGCTCATGAATTTTCGATTATCGATCAGATGCTGGACAACCCCGGGATCCGCCAAGGTCGAGATGTCCCCCAAACCCTCATATTCAGCCACCGCAATCTTGCGCAGAATTCGACGCATGATCTTGCCCGAACGAGTCTTCGGCAGGCCAGGTGCCCACTGGATGACATCCGGCGAAGCGATCGGGCCGATCTCCTTTCGCACCCAGTTTTTCAGCTCGAGTCGCAATTGCTCGTTCGGCTCTTCGCCATTTTTAAGGGTTACATAGACATAAATGCCCTGCCCCTTGATGTCGTGCGGCACACCCACCACGGCGGCTTCGGCGACTTTGGGGTGAGCGACCATCGCGCTTTCGATCTCGGCGGTGCCCATGCGGTGTCCGGAAACGTTGAGCACATCGTCCACCCGCCCCGTGATCCAGTAGTAACCATCGGCATCACGACGAGCGCCGTCACCGGTGAAGTACATGCCGCGAAAGGTCTTGAAATAGGTATCGACGAAGCGGTCATGGTCACCAAACAGCGTACGCGCCTGGCCCGGCCACGAATCGAGAATCACCAGATTGCCCTCGGCTTCGCCTTCGACGATGTTGCCCGAGTTGTCCACCAACGCTGGCATCACGCCAAAGAACGGACGCGCGGCAGATCCTGGCTTGAGCGCATGAGCGCCCGGTAGCGGGCTCATCATGTTGCCGCCAGTTTCGGTCTGCCACCAGGTGTCGACGATCGGGCAACGGGACTTACCGACATGTTTGTAGTACCAGTCCCAGGCTTCCGGGTTGATCGGCTCGCCCACCGAACCCAACAGGCGCAGGCTGCCGCCATCGGTACCCTCAACGGCGGCGGTGCCCGAGGCCATCATGGCGCGGATCGCGGTCGGTGCGGTGTAGAGGATATTGACCTTGTGCTTGTCGACGATCTTCGCTAGCCGGGTGATGTCCGGGTAGTTGGGTACACCTTCGAACAGCAGCGTTGTCGCGCCATTGGCCAGCGGACCGTAGACAATGTAGCTGTGACCAGTGATCCAGCCGACATCGGCGGTGCACCAGTAGATTTCACCCGGGCGGTAGTCGAACACGCGCTCGTGGGTCATGGCTGCGTACAACAGGTAGCCTCCGGTGGTGTGCTGCACGCCCTTCGGTTTGCCAGTGGACCCGGAGGTGTAAAGGATGAACAGCGCTTCTTCAGCGCCCATCTCTTTCGGCGCACACACGGCATCAGCTACTTTCATCAACTCCTCGAACCAGATATCGCGATTCTGGTTCCACCTGATGTCGCCACCGGTGCGCTTGCAGACGATGACTTTCTGGATGCTGCTGGTTTCCGGGTTGGTCAGCGCGTCGTCGACGTTGGCCTTGAGTGGGATCCTCTTGCCGGCACGAATGCCTTCGTCAGCAGTGACCACAACTTTCGAGCGGCAGTCGATGATGCGACCCGCCAATGCTTCCGGCGAGAAACCACCGAACACCACCGAATGAATCGCGCCGATTCGTGCACAGGCCAGCATGGCGACCACAACTTCAGGGATCATCGGCATATAGATCGTCACTACGTCGCCGCGGTGCACGTCCTGACCACGCAGGGCGTTGGCGAACTTGCAGACTTGCTCGTACAGTTCGCGGTAAGTGATGCTCCGGCTTTCGGAAGGGTCATCGCCTTCCCAGATGATCGCGACTTGATCACCGCGCTCGACCAGATGTCGGTCGAGGCAGTTGTGAGAAACGTTCAGGGTACCGTCGGCGAACCATTTGATGTCGACATGTTGATCGTCGAAAGAGGTCTGCTTCACCGTAGTAAAAGGGTTGATCCAATCGAGGCGCTTAGCGTGCTCGCGCCAGAAAGCGTCTGGATTGACAACCGACTGCTGGTACATGGTCTTGTAGGTCGCCTCGTCAGTCAGAGTCTTGGCCAGAACCTCGGGACGAACGGAATACTGAGAAGCCGCAGTCATCTTTCTTACCTCGGGAGTAATCTTGTTTGTTTAATATTGACGCTGATTGAAGATGTTTAGTTTGGAGAATACAGCAGATGCTTCAGACGCCTGCGATGTTGTGGGGCGCTGTAACGACCGGACACTTCCACTCACGCTTAATTCAAAAGTCAGGTGGAAAGCTCTTTTCATAAAGGGCTATTGGGTTGCACAGAGAGTATGATGATCTATGCTGCAGGACCCTACGGAACAGGACGGCGCTAACGCTGCTATACCTCAGCGATGCAACAACTTGCGCAACGGCACACCATCCTTCAGCACCGGCGATTTGATAACGATGTAGCTGAAGTACTTGGCGATACCGATGTTCTTATCCAGCAACTCCTCCATTACTTCCTGATAATGCGGAATGCTACGGGTCATGAAGCGTGCCAGGTAATCGTAGCCGCCACTGATCAAATGACATTCGAGCACCTCATCGACCAAACGAATATTGGACTCGAACTTAGCGAAATCTTCGCGTTTATGGTCGTGCAGCGTGATCTCCGTGAACACCGTGACTGACTCAGTGATCTTGGCCAGGTTGAGATGCGCGTTGTATCCGGAAATATACCCGGCCGCCTCGAGCCGCTTGACCCGCTGCAGGCAGGGGCTGGCCGACAGGCCTACTGCATCGGCGAGACTGACGTTGGTAATGCGGCCATCTTTTTGCAGCTCAACCAAAATGTTGATATCAATGCGGTCAAGCTTGACTAACCCTTCCATCGCATACCTCGTGATTGTTCTATGCAATCATGCCGTCAGTATCAGCGCCTGAGAGATCGTTGATGCTGTGTCACTAGGTCCGCCATGCTGTCGATATCAAAGTCCGCAGGGCCCGCTGATCGATGTTCGCCGCAACCGCGCTGGATCAGACACACGCCACCTGCCAAAGATAGATCGGCAGGCGAACCGCACACCAACAAAAAATCTTTAGGTTCCAGGCCGTTGGTCAATAGCCAGTCTCGATCTTCCAGCGGCTTGCTGGTCAGCGACAAAAAATCTTCCGACGGGATTCCCAAACGTTCACAGAATGCCTCGCGATCAGCACTGTCACGGTCTCCGTAAATCAGCAGCCGGTAAAACTTGCGCAGGTACAGCATTGCGCCAGGTGCGTCCTCGTATAGGGGCCAGTCGCAAACCGAACGGGCAAATGTCATACCCTCCTCCCAACTGGCCTTGAGCCCCAAACGCTCGGCCAACTGGCGATGTGCGAAACACAGCAGACCACTGAACCCCAATTCGGAGAAACGAGGATAAAGTCCGCGCATCACCTGGTCATATTCAGCCAACGCCTGCTCTCTACTCAGAGTATTCGAATAACTCTCGAGCAGCGGTTGCAATGCCGTCCAGATGCCAGCGTCCCGATCAAACAGGACCTCATCGCAATTGATCAGCAGTGCGCGGTAGTCAGTCAGCTCCATGGCCTTGATACCTCCCATAATAGCACTTCAAGAATTGAGCCTCGTGAGGGTGCTCGGTCGGCCACATGTGTCAGTCGCCGACCGAGTCCAGACTCAGCCTGAAACGCGGGACAACGCCATCTCAAGGATATCCAACGCTTCATCGACCTGTGCGTCCTCGGCAACCAGCGGAGCGAGAAAACGCAGCACGTTACGGTACACACCACACTTGATCACCAGTAGGCCACCCTTGCGAGCCTCATCGATCACTTGCTGGTTCAGCTCTGGGTCCGGGCTGCGGGCCGCATCGTCCTTAACCAGTTCGATAGCCAGCATGAGCCCGGTACCGCGGACGTCACCAATTTGAGGAAAACGCGCTTGCAGGCGCAACAGGCCTTGACGCAGGCGCTCACCTAGCTTCACACCGCGCGCCAGCAATTTTTCCTGTTCGTAGGTTTCGATCACTGCCAACGCTGCCGCGCAAGCCAGCGCGTTACCCCCATAGGTACCGCCCAGGCCGCCGGGGGCTGGTGCATCCATGACCTCTGCGCGACCAACCACACCCGAGATCGGCATCCCGGCAGCCAGGCTCTTGGCTACTGTGACCAGATCCGGCTGAATGCCGGCGTGCTGAAAACCGAACCAAGTGCCGGTACGGCCGAAGCCAGTCTGTACTTCATCGGCAATCAACACGATGCCATGCTGTTCAGTCAGCGTGCGCAACGCCTGGAGGAATTCGACCGGCGCGGCAAGGAAACCGCCGTCGCCCTGGACTGGTTCGATGATGATCGCAGCTACGCGATCTGGCGAGACCTGAGTGGCAAACAGCTCGTTCAGTGCTTGCAGTGCCATTTCGGTGGTGAAACCGCGATAAGCATTCGGATAAGGTGTGTGGAAAACCTCGGGCGCCGTACCGAAGTTCTGCTTGTAGGGCTGGCTCATGCCAGTCAGGGTCGTACCGAGCAATGTGCGACCATGAAAACCGCCACGGAAGGAAATAACCGCCGGACGCTTGGTATGGGCGCGGGCAATCTTCACGGCGTTCTCCACGGCTTCCGCACCCGAGGTGAACAGCGCTGCCTTGTGCGCAATGCCGCTGGAGCCTGCGACCAGCTTACACAGAGACTGCACCAGGTCGAGGTAGGGCTTGTACGCCACCACTTGGAAACAGGCATGGGTGACCTTCTTCATCTGCGCCTGAACCGCCGCCACCACCTTCGGGTGATTGTGGCCGATGTTCATCACACCGATCCCGCCGACAAAGTCCAGATAACGCTTACCACTTACATCCCACACTTCGGCCCCTTGGGCCCGATCGATGACCAGCGGGTGAGCAGTGACCAAACCCCGCGGCACGAACTGATCACGCTGCTGGAGCAGATAAGGGGAATCTTCGCATTTGCTGTTCATGGCATCTCCCATAGTGAGCCAGGCAACCAGGAGGCGGCTGCGATGTGTCTTAGGTTAAGCCTTTGACGCAATGCTCTAAGCCGAACTTGGCCGCTGAGAAATTCGGATCGACTGTTTTCACCCCGCCAAACGGCAGAATCCATCAAGCGCTGAAGCCCCCTTGGAAACTGCCGATTTATGCCGAGATACAACACCACCGCCCCTTTTGAACCAGACTTTCCGACAGATTCTGCTCCGCCATTCGGGCATGCTCCATCTTCGCTCAAAAGAGGAAACGCCCATGACCCTGCTCTACAAAGCCGACCCGGTACGCGGCGAACAATGGGAAGCGTTATTCGCTGAACGGGCCCCGGATATCGAATGGCGCGCTTGGCCAGACCTCGGCGATCCGCAGGATATCCGCTACCTGGCGGCTTGGCAGGCACCGGACAATCTCGAAACGTTGCTGCCAAACCTGCAGGTGCTGTTCGCCCTGTCGGCCGGTGTCGATCAGCTCGACCTTGACCGCTTGCCGGCGGATTTGCCGGTGGTTCGCTTGCTTGATCCGGGCATTACCCAGGGCATGTGCGAATACGCCAGTTTCGCCGTACTCAGCCTCCACCGGGACATGTTGCGATATCGCCAGCAACAGGCCGAAAAGCACTGGCAAGCCCACCGATTGCTTCCCGCATCGAAACGCCGGGTCGGGGTCATGGGCCTGGGCTTGCAAGCCCAGCAGATACTCGCCACTTTGAAGCCCTATGGCTTCGAATTGTCGGGTTGGGCACGCAGCCGGCACTGCATACCAGGGGTCGACTGTTTTGCCGGTGCCGAACAATTGCCGTCGTTCCTCGGTCAGTGCGACATCCTGCTTTGTGTCTTGCCACTGACCGAGCAGACTGTGGGGATTCTCGACCATCAATTGTTCCAGCACCTGCCCAAAGGTGCCGCACTGGTCAACATGGGGCGAGGTGGGCACTTGGTGGAAGATGACCTGCTGGAGGCCTTAGCCAGTGGCCAAATCAGTGCTGCGGTGCTCGACGTACTAAGAGAAGAACCGGCCCGGCCCGAGCATCCATTCTGGCAGCACCCGCAGATTTTGGTGACCCCGCATATCGCCGCGATGACCCAACCAGAAAGCGCGTTTGACGTGCTGCTGGAGAATATTCGCCGGCATCAGCGTGGCGAACCCATGTGGGGCCTGGTCGACCGAAAACAGGGCTATTAGCGCTGTTTCAAAATGACCCAAGGGCTTACCGGATGGCGCCCTGACTGTCCGCCGCCCGCAGGTTGAGTGGGTAGGACGCATCGTTACGTCTGATGATGCTATAGATGACGCCCTCCCGCTCAAGATCGAACAGGATCGCGTCCAGACGTTTCTTGAAATCACCCTGGTATGGATAGGTCGACGTATTGATGCGGGTATAACCCAAATACCCCTCCTCGCCTGAGAGCCAAGGCCCTTCGACTAACCAATCGAGAGAGTTTTCATCAAAGAGGCCGTCGCGTCGCATCTGCTCCAGCTCCCACAGCACGGCCCGACGGTCATTGATATAGGCATCCAGTCGTCCACGATAGAGCATGGCCAGGTTGGTGCGATTGTCCTTGGAATTGATCTGTCGCAGCTCACCCTTGGCCAGCATTGCCTGGTAGTCCTGATCGACAACGTTGAGGAACCCTCTGTTCTGGCCGATGCGCAGGCCGCGATAGGCTTGCGGGAAACGTTCCTGCTCAATTGTGCGAGCCACTTCGGTGCGCAAAAAAACGACCAGCGTTTCCCGCACGATAGGGCGTGAGTAATCCATCCAGGGACGTTCGCCAGGCCGTCGATATGGCGGGTAAAGAGCGAAGGCCCGACCTTGCGACAATTCACTCAGGCCTCGCGCCCAAGGGACGGGGCGAATATGCACGCGATATTCCGGCATACGGGCAAACGCTGCGCGCAACACATCGGTATAGATACCCTTGGCCTCATCACCCTCGGCGTAGCTGTAGGGTGGGTATCCGGCGTCGCAAAGAATGACCACATCTATCGGCGTGCCTGCCCAGTTGAAGGTGTGCCAGACGCAAGTAAAGAGAAAGATCGACCATCTAAGCATGACAACCTTCCGACCAAGAAAAAAGCCCGCAGTGTGAGCGGGCAAAAGGGTGATGCGCGATTGATTGAAACTAGATCTAGAGCGCGTCGACAATTGCCTTGCCAACGTCCTGGGTCGAACCTTGTCCGCCCAGGTCGGGGGTGACTGGCCCTTCGGCGATCACCTGCTCGATAGCCTTGAGAATGCCATCATGGGCGGCACGGTAGCGCTCATCCCCATTGCCAAGGAAATCCAGCATCAGCGCACCGGACCAGATCATCGCGATTGGATTGGCGATGTTGCGCCCATAGATATCCGGGGCCGAGCCGTGCACCGGCTCGAAGAGCGACGGGAATCGTCGCTCGGGATCGAGGTTGGCCGAGGGGGCAATACCGATGGTACCGGCGCAGGCAGGGCCGAGATCGGAAAGGATATCGCCGAACAGGTTCGAGGCCACCACCACGTCGAAACGATCCGGCTGCAGCACGAAGCGCGCACAGAGAATATCGATGTGTTGCTTGTCCCAACTGACGTCCGGGTACTGCTCCGCCATCAGCGCGGTGCGCTCGTCCCAGTAGGGCATGCTGATGGAAATGCCATTGGACTTGGTCGCAGCAGTCACATGCTTGCGCGGCCGGGTCTGGGCCAGGTCGAAGGCGAATTTGAGAATGCGATCCACACCCCGTCGGGTGAATACCGACTCCTGCAACACGAACTCATGCTCGCTACCTTCGAACATCTTGCCACCAACCGAGGAATATTCGCCTTCGGTATTCTCGCGGATCACCACGAAATCGATATCACCAGCCTCGCGACCGGCCAACGGACATGGCACGCCGGGAAACAGGCGCACCGGGCGGATGTTTACGTACTGGTCAAAGTCGCGGCGGAATTTGAGCAGCGAGCCCCACAGGGAAATATGATCCGGCACCTTGTCCGGCCAACCCACCGCACCGAAGTAGATAGCATCGAAGCCTTTCAGTTGCTCGAACCAGTCGTTGGGCATCATTTGCCCGTGTTCCAGGTAATAATCGCAGTGGGCCCAATCGAGCACTTCGATACTCAAATCCAGATCCCACTTGCGGGCAGCCTGTTCCAACACCCGCAGCCCCTCGGGCAGTACTTCCTTACCGATGCCATCGCCGGCAATCGCGGCGATCTTGAATGTCTTGCTCATGTCATTACCTTCGCGGATTTGCATCAATCAAGCCTGTACAAACAAGTCGTCCTACAGTCCACCGATATGGAATGCTTTGACTTCCAGGTACTCGTCCAGACCATACTTGGAGCCTTCGCGGCCAAGACCGGACTGCTTGACACCACCAAATGGGGCTACTTCCATGGAGATCAGCCCGGTATTGAGACCGATCATGCCGAACTCCAGCGCTTCGCCGAAGCGCCACGAGCGGCGCAGGTCCTGGGTGAAGAAATAGGCACCCAGGCCATAGGGTGTGGCATTGGCAAGGGTCAGCGCCTCTTCTTCAGTGCTGAAGCGCATCAGTGGTGCGACCGGACCGAAGGTTTCTTCGTTAGCCAGCAACATCCCGGCATGAGCATCGGCGAGAACCGTCGGCTGGACGAATTGATCGTCCCCCTTAGGAATTGCGCCACAGAGCAGACGAGCTCCATTGCCCAGGGCATCGTCGATATGCCGGGCGACCTTTGTTACCGCTGCTGCATTGATCAACGGGCCTATGGTCACGTCAGCCTCCAGGCCATTGCCGACCTTGAGCTTGCCCACCTCCTCCACCAGGCGCTGAGCGAAACGCTCGTAGATCCCGTCCTGTACCAGGATCCGGTTGGCGCAGACGCAAGTCTGCCCGGCGTTACGGAACTTGCTTTGCATGATGCCGGTCACCGCCTGCTCCAGATCCGCATCGTCGAACACGACGAAGGGAGCGTTGCCACCCAGCTCCAGGCTCAGGCGTTTGATCTGTTCGGCACTCTGACGCATCAGCAAGCTCCCCACGGCAGTCGAGCCAGTGAAGGAAATCTTGCGCACTGTCGGGTTGCTGGTGAGTTCTTCGCCAATGCCCTTCGGCAAGCCGGTCACGACGTTGAACACTCCCGCCGGTATCCCGACTCGCTCGGCCAGCACTGCCAATGCCAGTGCCGAGAGTGGCGTCAGCTCCGAAGGCTTGACGATGACCGGACAACCGGCGGCAAGGGCCGGTGCACATTTGCGAGTGATCATCGCGTTGGGGAAGTTCCACGGAGTGATAGCGGCACAGACGCCGACCGGTTGCTTCAGAGTGAGCAGGCGTCGGTCACCGCTCGGGGCAGGAATGGTCTCGCCGTAAACGCGCCGTGCTTCCTCAGCGAACCATTTGACGAAGCTAGCGCCATAACGGATCTCGCCCTTGGCTTCGTTGAGCGGTTTGCCTTGCTCGCAGGTCATGATCAACGCCAAGTCGTCGAGATTGTCGAGCATGGCTTGATACCAGCGCTCCAGCAGCACCGCGCGCTCCGCAGCCGGCCGAGCCCGCCAGGCCGGCCAGGCGCGCTCCGCAGCTTCGATGGCGAGACGGGTTTGTGCGCCTTGCATGGCAGGAACCTGGGCCAAGCACTCACCCGTGGCAGGATCGAGGATATCCAGAGTGGCGGCGTTATCAGCCGCCACCCACTGGCCGTCTATGTACGCCAGTTCTACCAGCAGGCTGGGGTCTTGCAAACGATTCTTGAGCATGATCGAGTCCTGTTCCGAGACAGCCTTCAGTTTATTCAGGCGCTACAGGCCAGGATGCTGAAAGCATCACATCAGCAGTGTTGGCTGCTGATTATCAGCCAACGGCAGCAGGCTCTACCGAAGGCATGTCGAGGTTGGTATGAACATCAAGCCGATCGACTCTGACACCCCGAGCGCGCAGCCCTGCGTATGCAACCCCGGGGTCAGACATTGAAGTGCCTCACCCTTCCGCTCAACTCGCTGGCCAGACTGGCGAGCTCCTGGCTGGAAACCTGCGTCTGATTGGCGCCTGCCGAGGTCCGTGCGCAAACATCGCGGATATTCAAAAG
>Ga0182736_1003433_pt1 | contig 10705 bp, 8 predicted proteins | sample eDN5th30CKraftBY_FD_128882 | JGI IMG/M metagenome (GOLD analysis project Ga0182736, IMG submission 128882) | Enriched backyard soil microbial communities from Emeryville, California, USA - eDNA 5th pass 30_C Kraft BY (version 2) (version 2) | ecosystem: Environmental > Terrestrial > Soil >...
CGACGGTCGTCTCGACGTCGGCCACCCGATCGGGTCCGTCGGTCCGCTGGGCGGTCGTGCCACGGCGCGGCGGGGACGATCCGGCCCCGGAGGAGGTGGGCGCAGAGGAGGTGGGCGCAGAGGAGCCGGGCGCAGAGGAGCCGGGCGCCGAGCCGGGGGGCGGGGTCGTCGGCGGCAGGGTGCCCGGGTTCGCCGCGCCGGGCGGGGTCCCCGGCGGCGGGGTTCCGGCGTGGCGCGGCAGGGAACCGGTCGTCGGCGGCACGGGGTGCGAGCCGGTCGCGTGCGGGGCCCCGGGCGTGGGCGTGCGGGGGTGCGTCGTCCCGGCCCCGGTCTGCGCCGCCCCGGCCGGTGCTGCGGACGGTGCTGCCGCCGCGTGCGCCGGGCCGGAGCCACGGGCGGGCGAGCGCGGCACGTCCTGCGGCTGCGAGCCGCGTCCGGGCGTGTCGTGCCCGGGAGCACCGTGCCCCGGTGAGCCGGGCGCGGCGCCCGTGCCGGGACGCGTCGTGTGCGAACCGGGCGGCGGCGACTCGACGTACGAGGACGCCTCGACCGAGGCCGACGTCCCGGGGTACGGCGGCGACTCGACGTACGACGACGAGTTGGAGGCCGACTCCGCGTACGGGGACGGGTCGAGGTAGGGCGACGGCTCGACGTAGGGCGACCCCGACATCGGCGACTCGGGCGGCGGCCCGACGAACGACCGGGGCAACGAGTCCGACAACGACCCCGACACCGACCCCGACACCGGGGCGGCCAAGGGGCCGGACCGCGGCTCCGGGTACGGAGTGCCGGCGAGGGGATCGGACACCGGCGGCCGGACGGACGTCTCCGGCGGGGCCTGTGCGGCCGCGGCGTGCGCGGGGGCCGTGTGCCGGCCCGGCGCCTCGCCCGCCCCGTCAGCGGCTCGGTGTCGGACGTCGTCTCCCTGGCCGGCCGCACTGTCGCGGCCGGTGGCTGCCCGGCTCGCGTCGGTTCCGTCGCCGGTGTCGGTTCGGGCGTCCGCGAGGTAGGGGCCCGGGGCGGCGGGTGCGTCGTCGGACGATCCGTCGGCGCGGTGCGCGGACCTGGTCCGCGCCCGCGCCCAGCGACCCGCCGCGGCGGCGACGCGTCCCTCGGCGGCGGTGAGTGCCGCGCGCCTGTCCTCGTCGCTCCCGCGCTCCTCGGCCATGCGGCGCGCCCGCCGGGACCGGCGGCGCTGCGGCTCGGCGGCGCCCTCGGACTCCGGCCCGCCCACTTCCGGTCCGGGCCCGGCCGATGCCGCGCCGGAACCCGGCCCGGCCGATGCCGCGCCGGAACGCGGGCCGCCGGACCCCGCGGTGCCCGCGACGGTGCTCGGACGCCGACCGGCCTGCCGAGGCCCGGCCGCGGGCGAGCCGTCGGGGTCGAGGTCGTCGGCCACCCCGGACGGACGTGGCACCGGCTCCCCGCGGCGCACGGCGGCGACCGCGCGCGCCAGCTCGGCACCGTCGCGGTAGCGCTGCGCCGGGTCCTTGACCAGCACGGTCTCGATGAGCCGGCGGACCTCGTCGGGCACGTCGTCGGGGAGCGGCGGAGGCTCGTCGCGCACCTGCATCATCGCGACGACGACGGGGTTCTCGGCGCGGAACGGTCGCTTCCCGGCCAGGCACTCGTAGCCGACGATCCCCAGCGAGTAGACGTCGCCCGCCGGCCCCGCCTCGCCGCCGCTGGCCTGCTCGGGCGCGATGTAGTGGGCCGTGCCCATGACCATCCCGGACCGCGTGACCGGCACGGCGTTGGCGGCCTTGGCGATGCCGAAGTCGGTGAGCTTCACGACGCCGTCGTCGCGCAGCAGGATGTTGCCGGGCTTGACGTCGCGGTGCACGAAGCCCCGCTGGTGGGCCGCGTCGAGGGCCCAGGCGGCGTGCTCGAGGATGCGCAGCGTCTCGTCGCTGTCCATGCGGCCGCGGCTGATCCGGTTGGACAGCGGCTCGCCCCGGACGAGCTCCATGACCAGGTACGCGGTCCGGCGCTCGCCGAGCGCGGCGTCGTCCTCCCCGTAGTCGTGGACCAGCGCGATCCCGGAGTGGTCGAGCGAGGCGACGGTGCGCGCCTCGATCCGGAAGCGGTGCAGGAACTCCTCGTCGCCCGACAGCTCGGGGCGCAGCACCTTCACGGCGACGGCCCGGTCGAGCCGGGTGTCCGAGGCCTCCCACACCTCGCCCATGCCGCCGACGGCGATCCGCCGGTCGAGGCGGTAGCGATCGGCGATGTGCAGGCCGGCGGCGAGCGTGGTCACTGGCCCGCCCGCAGTGCCTCGGCGATGACGGCGCGTCCGATGGGGGCGGCGATCGATCCGCCCGTGGCCTCCAGCGCGCGGTCGCCACCGTCCTCGACGATCACCGCGACGGCCACGACGGGGTTCTGCGCGGGCGCGAACGCGACGTACCACCCGTGCGGTGGGGTGTTCTTCGGGTCGTTGCCGTGTTCGGCCGTGCCCGTCTTCGAGGCGATCTGGACGCCCGCGATCTTGCCGCCGCCCTGGGTCCGGTTCTCCGAGCCGATCATCAGATCGGTCAACGTCGCAGCCACGCCCGCGGGTACGGCCTGGCCGATCCTGTCGGCCTTCGTCGTGTCGATCGTCTCGAGCTCGGGGCCCTGGATCTCCTTGACCAGGTGCGGCGCCATCAGCGTGCCGCCGTTGGCGATCGCGGCGACGACCATCGCGTTCTGCAGCGGGGTGAGCCGCACGTCGCGCTGGCCGATGCCGGACTGCTCGAGCGCCGCGGTGTCGGGGAGGTCGCCGATCGACGACGGGACGACGGGCATCGGGATCGTCATCCCGGACGTGCCGATGCCGAACGCCTCGGCCTGCTTGCGCAGGACGTCCGGGCCGAGCGCACCGGCCAGCGTGGCGAACGCCGTGTTGCAGGAGCGGGCCAGCGCGTCGCGCAGGGTCGCGGTCGCGCCGGTGCCGCACGGCGTGCCGTCGAAGTTCTCCAGCGTGGTGTTCGTGCCGGTCAGCGTGATCCGCGGCGCGGCGGTCAGCGGACTGTCGGGGGTGTACCCGTTCTGCAGCGCCGCGGCCGTGTCGATCAGCTTGAACGTCGAGCCCGGCGGATAGGTCTCGGAGATCGCCCGGTTGGGCAGGACGGGCGGGTCGGCCGCGTTGTCGGCCTTCCACGCGTCCTGCTGGGTCTTCGTGTTGTGGCTCGCCAGCGGGTTCGGGTCGAACGAGGGCGTCGAGGCCATCGCGAGGATCTCGCCGGTCTGCGGCCGCAGCGCGACGACGGCGCCGGCGAAGTGCTTCGCCGTCATCTGGTCGTAGGCGACCTGCTGCACGGTCGGCTGGATCGTCAGTGCGACGTTGCCGCCGCTCGGGTCGCGCCCCGTGATCAGATCGGAGAGCCTGCGGCCGAACAGCCGGTCGTCGGTGCCGTTGAGGACGGAGTCCGAGGCCCGCTCGATGCCGGTCGAGCTGTAGAGCACGGAGTAGTAGCCGGTCAGCGGCGCGAACGCGGGCCCGTTGGGGTACTGGCGCTGGAAGCGCAGCCGGTCGTCGGTCGCGACGCTCTGTGCGAGCACCTTGCCGTCGGCGGTGATCTGGCCGCGCTGGCGCGAGTACTCGGCGAGCAGGACGCGCTGGTTGCGCGGGTCGTTGCGGTAGTCGCCGGCCTTGACGACCTGGACGTAGGTCAGGTTCGCGAGCAGCAGCAGGATCATCACCATCACGGAGATGGCGACCCTGCGCACGGGGGTGTTCACGCCTGTGCCCCCCGCGCCTCGTCGGCCGCGGCGGGCCGCTGGACCAGCTCGGTCGCGGCCTGCGCGAGCGGCGCCTGGGGTACCGACGGCCGCTGCGGCAGCGGGGCGCGGGCCGCGTTGGAGATCCGCAGCAGCAGTGCGACCAGCGCGTAGTTCGCGACGAGCGACGACCCGCCGTAGGACAGGAACGGGAGCGTGAGACCGGTCAGCGGGATGAGCTTGGTGACGCCGCCGATGACGACGAAGATCTGCAGCGCGACGGCGTAGGACAGACCCGTCGCGAGCAGCTTGCCGAAGCTGTCGCGGACCGCCAGCGCGCTGCGCAGGCCGCGGGTGATCAGCACCAGGTAGATCACGAGGATCGAGGCCAGCCCGATCAGGCCGAGCTCCTCGCCGAGCGAGGACCACATGAAGTCGCTCTCGGCGAACGGGACGAGATCGGGGCGGCCCGCGCCCAGACCGGTGCCGCCGACCCCGCCCGTGCCGAGCCCGAACAGCGCCTGGCCGATCTGGTAGCCGTTGCCGTTGAAGTCGCTGAAGGGGTCGAGCCAGACCTGCACCCGCACGCGGACGTGGCCGAACAGGTTGTAGGCGAGCACGGCGCCGCCGACGAAGAACACCAGCCCGATGACCATCCACGAGATGCGCTCGGTCGCCACGTAGAGCAGCACGAGCAGGATCCCGAAGAACAGCAGCGAGGTCCCCAGGTCGCTCTCGAACACCAGGACGCCGACCGACAGTCCCCAGGCGACGATCAGCGGCGCGAGGTCGCGGGCGCGCGGGAACTCCATGCCCAGGAAGCGGCGGCCCGCCGTGGTGAACAGCTCGCGTTTCTGGACGAGGAACGTCGCGAAGAACACGATCAGCAGCAGCTTGGCGAACTCACCGGGCTGGATGCCGATGCCACCGATGCGGATCCACAGCTTCGCGCCGTTGACCTGCGAGATCGACGCGGGCAACAGGCCGGGGAGCGCCAGCAGGATGATGCCGGCGAAACCGGCGGTGTAGCCGAAGCGGGCCAGTGTCCGGTGGTCGCGGACGCGCCACAGCACCAGCATGAACAGGGCGAGGCCGATCGCCGTCCAGGCGACCTGACGAAGCACCAGGCTCGACGGCGGGGCGTTGCCCAGGAGGCTCGCGCGATCGGCGTTCGCCAGGTCGAGCCGGTGGATCATGACCAGGCCCAGGCCGTTGAGCAGCGCCACCGAGGGCAGGATCAGCGGGTCGGCGTAGGGGGCCCAGCGGCGGACGGCCAGGTGCGCCACGGCGAACAGCCCGAGGTAGGCCAGCCCGAGCCAGAGCAGGGTCGTCGTGACCTCCTGCTCCTGGTTGGCCTCGACGATCACGAGCGCGCCGGTGACGATCACCGCGGCGAACGCCAGGAGCAACAGCTCGATCCCGCGCCCCGTCGGGAGCGGCGGTGCGGGGGCCCTGCCCGGTGCCTGTGGAGGCGCCGCCATCAGCTCGCCGGCCGGCAGGTCTGCCCCGGCACGGGCGTCTCGGACTGCAACGGGGTGTCGGGGGCCACCGGCTGCTCGGGAACGACGGCCGCTCCCGACGGCGGTGCCGCGGGCGGGGTCGTCGTCGGGGCTGCCGGCGGCTGTGCCGCGGTCCCGTTGGGATCGGCCGGGGGAACGACGGGCGTCGTGGGCGGCGGACACACGGGCAGCCGCTTGTCGCGCAGCACCTGCAGGGTGCTCTGGGCGCTGGGCATCCCGTCGGACGCGACGATCCCGTCCTGCACCCGGCTGCGGTAGTCCTCGGGGAGATCCGACAGCGCGATGTCGGAGGTCTCGGAGACCCGCTGCAGCGGGATGCCGAGCACGCTGCCGCGCACGCCCTGGTAGATCGCGACGTGGTCGGCCGACGCGCCGACGTAGTACTGCTGCATCACCCAGGTGCGGGCCAGCAGGACGGCCGCCACGACGACGACGACCGCCACGACGGCGGTGATCACGATGCGCCGGGTGGGCCTGCGGCGGCGCTCCTCGGCGGCGGGCTGCTCGGCCGTGCGGCGCGGGGCGACCCGGGGGAGCGTCGTCGCCGACGCCCGGCCGGCCGCGGTGTCGGGGCCGGGGCGGTGGTCGTCGCTGCCGTCGCCGGCCGCGCCGCCGACGATCGGGGCCACGTCGCCGTAGTCGACGTCGACGACGTCGGCCACGATGCAGGTGATGTTGTCGGGGCCGCCGCCGCGCAGGGCCAGCTCGATGAGCCGGTCGGCGCACTCGCGCGGGTCGGAGTACTCGGCCAGCGTGTGCGCGAGGGTCTCGTCGCTCACCGGGCCGGACAGCCCGTCGGAACACAGCAGGTACCGGTCGCCCGCGCGGGCCTCGCGCATCGTCAGCGAGGGCTCGACCTCCTGGCCGGTGATGGCGCGCAGCAGCAGCGAACGCTGCGGGTGCGTGTGCGCCTCCTCCTCGGTGATGCGGCCCTCGTCGATCAGCGACTGGACGAAGGTGTCGTCCTTTGTGATCTGCGTGAACTCGCCGTTGCGGAGCTGGTAGCACCGCGAGTCGCCGACGTGCACGAGCCCGAGCCGGGAGCCGGCGAACAGGATCGCGGTCAGCGTCGTGCCCATGCCCTCGAGGTCGGGCGCCTCGGCGACGTGCCGGGTGATGGCGGCGTTGCCCTGGAACGTGGCGTCGCGCAGATGACCGAGGAGGTCGTCGCCGGGGTCGTCCTCGTCGAGCGGGGCGAGCGCGGAGATCACCAGCGAGGAGGCGACCTCGCCCGCGGCGTGGCCGCCCATCCCGTCGGCGAGCGCGAGCAGGCGCGGGCCCGCGTACACCGCGTCCTGGTTGTTCTGCCTGACCAGCCCGCGGTCGCTGCGGGCCGAGTAGCGCAGGACCAGGGTCATATTGCGACTCCGTCGGCACCATCGGCTCGACCCCACGTGCGCGGACGTTCTCGGTCCTGCACGCAGGTCTCGCGGGAACGGCCCGGGCCGCTCAGCTCGCTGATCTCGTGCGGTCTCATGAGCGCAGCTCGATCACGGTCTTGCCGATGCGGACCGGCACCCCCAGGGGAACCCGGGTGGGTCCGGTGACCTTAGCCCGGTCCAGGTAGGTGCCGTTCGTCGACCCGAGGTCCTCCACGTACCAGTCCTCGCCCTGCGGGGCGATGCGGGCGTGCCGCGTCGAGGCGTAGTCGTCGTCGAGCTTGAGCGTCGAGTCGTCGGCGCGTCCGATGAGGATCGGCCGCGAGTCGAGCGTGATCCTGCTGCCGGCGAGCGGCCCTTGCGTGACCAGCAGCTGGCGTGCCGTGCGACCCCGACCGGACCGTTTCGCGGCGCGGCTGCCACCGGGCAGGATCGCCCGCAGCCCCGACGCCGCATACAGGTCCGATCGCACGACACGCAGCGCGAACAGCACGAACAGCCAGAGCAGGGCCAGAAAACCCGCCCTGGTCAGCTGCAGCACCAACTCGGGCACGTGCCGTGCTCTCCGCTCTGTTCTCCTCGTTCCCGCCGCGACGGGCGACGAGACGTCAGCCGTGCGCCCGGAAGACGAGGCTCGAGTGGCCGACGCGGATCACGTCGCCGTCGGTCAGCTGGCAGCTCTGCACCGGGCTGCCGTTGACCGTGGTGCCGTTGGTCGACCCGAGGTCGGACAGGGTGGCGTTGTGGCCGTCCCAGCTGATCTCCAGGTGCCGGCGCGAGACACCGGTGTCGGGCAGCCGGAAGTGCGACTCCTGGCCCCGGCCGACGACGTGGGTGCCCTCGGTCAGCTGGTAGTTGCGACCCGAGCCGTCCTCGAGGCTGAGCGAGGCCTGCAGCTGCTGGTAGCCGCCGTAGCCCTGCTGGCCGTAGCCCTGGTCGTAGCCACCCTGCTGCTGGTAGCCCTGGTCGTACCCGCCCTGCTGCTGGTAGCCCTGGTCGTACCCGCCCTGCTGGTAGCCGCCCTGCTGGTAGCCCTGGTCGTAGCCACCCTGCTGGTAGCCGCCGCCCTGGGGCTGACCGTAGCCCTGGTCGTAGCCACCCTGCTGCTGGCCGTAGCCCGGGTCGTACCCGCCCTGCTGGTACCCGCCGCCCTGGGGCTGGCCGTAGCCCTGGTCGTAGCCACCCTGCTGGTAGCCGCCCTGCTGCTGGCCGTAGCCCTGGTCGTAGCCGCCGCCACCACCCTGGGGGTAGCCGCCGCCCTGCTGGTCGTACTGGCCGTAGTTCTCACGACCACCGCCTTGCTGGTCGTAACCCTGCGGCGGGGCGTAGGTCTGCTGACCGTAGCCGGGGGCACCACGGTCGTAGCCGTACTGCCCGTTCTCCTCGGGGTGGCCCGGTTGCTGGCTCATGGGTGCTTCTCCTGCGTTGCGTGCCCGCGTGGGCCGACGGGAAGCGTCGGGGTCCACTGACGAGCGGGTGCGGAACTGTCCCGTGTGCAGCGCCTCGGAGCGCTCCAGCAAGACTACGACGTCGCCGTAGGTGTCCCATCCCTGGTCGGCGAGTTGTGCGGTGACGTAGCCGGACAGCGATTCCTCGATGTGGCCTTCGTCGCCGGCCATGCGTTCGATATCGGACGGTCCGAGCTGCACGACGTACCGGTTGGGCGCGAGGCGACGCCCTCCCGCGAGCTGCTCGATGTTGTCCTCGGCTTCCCTCAGCAGTGCTTGTGCGACCTCTTGGGGAACGACACTGCCTCCGAAGACCCGCGCGAACGCGTCGCCCACCATCCCTTGCAGACGGCGCTCGAATCGCTCGACGCGGCCCAACCGATCTTCCTCCGATCGCATCGGCGTGTTCTCTGTGTGCCCGATCGTAACTGTGCTAACCCGACGCCGCGGCGCGGCCTCGTGACCCCATCGTGACCGACCGCGAGTGTGCCCGGTGATCGACGTCCGGGGGGCCCGGCGGGAGGGCCTTCGGGGGGTCGTGCTAACTTCTGCGAGTCGCTCGGGCGAGTGGCGGAATGGCAGACGCGCACGGTTCAGGTCCGTGTGTCCGAAAGGACGTGAGGGTTCAACTCCCTCCTCGCCCACAACGCATCTTCGCCCCCATCCGATGTCTTCCGACCACGGTCGTGGTCCGTCAGGACCGGATGGCGGGCCGCTCCGGATGATCCGAGAGCACCAGTAGGTCCGCCTCCTTCCCGGGGGACCTCTCCGTCTCGTAACGCTCGTGTGCCGGCAGGGTCCACCCGAGGTCGGCGGGCAGCCTGCGGCCCAGCGCCGCGGTCGACATCCGCAGGTGCACCCGCAGGTCGAACGGCAGGCCCCGGCCCAGCAGCAGCTCACCCGCGAGCACGACGACCGCGTCCGCCGCGAGCGTCGTGTAGTCGTCGCGGAAGGCGCGGTCGCGCCCCGCGTCGTGGAAGCGGCGCAGCACCCGGCCCGAGCCGTCCGCGCCCGCGGGGCCGAGCAGCTCGCGGCGCAGCGCGCCCTCGTCGAGCCAGCCGTCGAGGAACATGTCGACGTCGGTGCGCCCGTACTCGAGCCGGACCGACGCCGGCCGCAGCCAGTCGCGCGCGTCGGCGACGAGCGGCGGTCGGCCCGCGGCGCGCAGGAGCTCGGCGACCGCCTCGGCGAGCTCGACCGGCGCGGTGGGGGGCGGGCCGTCGACCGCGACGCGGACCCGTCCGGGCCGGGCTAGGGCGAGGTCGGCGATGCGCCGGGCGAGCGCCTCGCGCGTCGTCGGGGTGATCGCGGCGGTCACGGTGCAGGTCGGCTCGGTGTGTGCGGCTCGGTGTGTGGCCGGCTCGGTGCCGGGACGGGCTACTGACGGTATCCCTCGACGACGGACGCCGACCGCTCCTCCGCCGCGTCGACGTCGAGACCCGCACGGCGCCGCGCGTCGCGCTGACGCAACAGGTCCCACAGCCGGTCGAGCTCGACGGCCAGCGCGTCGAGCCGCGCCTTCTCGTCGCCGTCGAGCGCCTTGCCGATGTGCGCGCGCTCGAGCCGGTGCTCCTCCTCGACGAGCTCGTTGATGCGGTGGCGCAGCGTGGCGTCCGGATCCTGGTTCGCGGTCACGGCGCCCACGATAGGCCGTCCGGGCTCTCGGAAGGGGGCGTCGCAGCGTGCCGTCGTGAGCGATGCTGGGCGCCACACCCCGCGAGCGAAGGAGACACCTTGTCGCGACTCACCGGCCTGCGCCCCGCCGACATGGACGACGAGCAGAAACGGCTGTACGAGGAGATCGTCAGCTCACGCCGGGGACCGGGCTCCACGGCGGCCGCGCCGATCACGGACGAGTCCGGCGCGCTGCGCGGCCCGTTCGAAGCCATGCTGCGGGCGCCCGGGATCGGCGACGCGCTGCAGCGCCTCGGCGCCGGCATCCGCTATCGCGGGTCCCTCAGCGGCAGGGAGCGCGAGATGGCGATCCTGGTCGTCGCCGCGCACTGGGAGTCGGCGTTCGAGCAGCACGCGCACGAGGCGGCCGGCCGTACCGCCGGGCTCGCCGACGCCGAGCTCGCCGCGCTGCGCGCCAAGGGCCCGGCGTTCGACGGTCCCGTGCTCGACGACCCCCGCGAGGCCTGCGTGCTGGCCACGGCCCGGGCGCTCGTCAGCACCGGGGACCTCGACGACGAGCAGTACACGGCGGCGGTCTCGACGTTGGGTGAGGCCGATCTGTTCGAGCTGACGACACTCGTCGGCTACTACGCGACGCTCGCCCTGCAGATGCGGGTGTTCCGGGTCACGTGACCCCCGATCGGCGCAATGCGCGGGCCGTCCGGGTATCCGAGACTGTCAGTCGTGGCACGTGAGGAGGCGAGCGCCGGCAGCTCCGTGCTGCGCGCGTTGCGCGTGGTCGACGCCGTGGCCGCGGCGGGCGACGGGGTCACCGCCAAGGCGATCGCGCGCAGGCTCGGCAGCCCGCTCCCGACGATCTACCGGGTGCTCGCCACGCTGGTCGAGGAGGGCTACCTCGTCCGGATGCAGGACGTGCGCGGCTACGGGCTCGGCTACCGCGTCGCGGAGCTGCACGCCGTACTGACGGCGCAGGTCGCGCCCCACCCGGCGGTCGTCGCGATCCTGCAGGAGCTGCACGCCG
>Ga0182736_1003434_pt1 | contig 10705 bp, 24 predicted proteins | sample eDN5th30CKraftBY_FD_128882 | JGI IMG/M metagenome (GOLD analysis project Ga0182736, IMG submission 128882) | Enriched backyard soil microbial communities from Emeryville, California, USA - eDNA 5th pass 30_C Kraft BY (version 2) (version 2) | ecosystem: Environmental > Terrestrial > Soil >...
CCGGCTGGTCGGTCGCCCTCCATGAAGAACTGCTTCACGGCCTCATCGCTCTTGAAGCCGAGTTCCGGAACGCCGGGAGGGTCGCAGCATGACCTTCGATGTCAACACCCTCAAGCGGCTCGCCTACTTTCTTGCGAACACCGACATGTCGGAACTCGTCGAGGCTGGCGTCATCACCGAAGGCAACACTGACCAGTGGAAGCGCTTCAACCACGACTTCGACGTGTTCGTGATCAAGCTGCCCGACGACCGCCGGCAGAAGCTCTGCGATCTGATCAATGACCGCCTGGGCCTTCGCTCCTCTGTTCTGGAGGCTGCGGAATGACCCGCTGCGACCTCCACACACACCGGGAATGCTCCTGCATCGCCTCTGGCGACTCCTGCAGGGTTCAATCCCCCATCCTCCTCATCCTTGAGGAAGCAAACACCGGCGCTGCCAAGCACGGCAACGCCTGCCTGATCCTCCTCTCCATCATTGTTTTCGCAATCGTCTTCGGAGCCGGCCTCACGGTCGGGCCGGTCAACGTGTGAGGCGAGGCCCATGACCCCTTACGAGACCTTCATGAATGGCGTCCGGATGGCTCGAAAGATCGCCGCCGAGTGTCTGGACGAAGCCAAGACGGCCGACACGGCACGCGGCTTCCACCTCATTGCTGAACACGACCGGCACATTGAGCGTGCCGAGGACTACGAGATGCGCGCCGCCTGGTACGCGCCCGAAATCGAACAGGAGATCGCAGCATGACCGGATACGTTTTCAAAGAAGCATCCATCGTTCGTAACCAGATCGAGGCGCTGAAATCTCTCTACCCGGAGATCGAGGAAGACATTGATCTTCTCGCCGATACCATCGAGGGGCAGACCGATCTTGACGGCATCCTGTCTAAGCTCGTTGATTTCGTTCTCGACGCTGAAAGCATGGCGGAAGCCGTCAAGGCTCGCAAGAACGAGATTGCCGAGCGGCAGAAGCGCTACGAGCGCCAGGGCGAGACCGGGCGTAAGGCGATCCAACAGCTTATGGAAGCTGCGTGTCAGAACAAGATAGTTCTGCCGGAAGCTACACTCTCGATTACCACCCCGCGCGAAAAGATCGAGATCATTGATGCAGACGCGCTACCCCAAGGCTTCTTCAAGGTCGAGCGCAAGCCGCTCTCCAAGGAAATTCTTGCCGCGCTGAAATCCGGCGAAGCGGTTGCGGGCGCTCATCTGCGCCTCGGCGATGCCGGCCTTATGGTGAGGACGCGATAATGGCTCTCAAGGTCACACGATCCGACGAAGTTATCACCGTCGACACACTCTGCTTCACAATCTATTCGCAGCCCGGCCTTGGCAAAACCAGCCTCGCCTTCACGGCTTCGCGGCCTCTCCTTCTCGACTTTGACAAGGGGGCACACAGAGCCGTTGATCGCAAGGACACGGTGCAGGTTTCCGACTGGGGCGATGTTGCCGGCATAACCGCAGCGGACGTTGCGGCATACGATACCATCATCATCGATACGGTCGGCAAGGCTCTCGACGTTCTCGCGCAAGACATCATCCGCGGCAATTCCCGCCTTTCGCATGGCGGCGCTCTCAGCCAACAGGGGTGGGGCCAGCTCGGCGTCAGGTTCTCGGCGTTTCTCAAGCTCCTGCGCAGCTTCGGTAAGGACGTGATCCTGATCGCCCACATGGACGAGCAGAAGGATGGGGACTCCATCAAGGAGCGTCTGAAAATCTCCGGCGGGTCGAAAGACCTTGTTTTGACCGACAGTGATGTGATCGCTCGTATCTCGATCATCAGCAAGCAGCGATATCTCGTCTTCTCGCCGACCGAAACGGCCTTCGGCAAGGACCCGGCGGGGCTTGGCGAGGTTGCCGTCCCGAATGCCGGGACGTCGGAATATGCCACCTGCCTTTCGGAAATCATCCATCAGATCAAGGAACGCCTCAACGCTCTCTCCGAGGAGCAGGTAGCCCATAAACAGGAAGTCGAGTGGTTCGCTGAACATCTGCCGAAGATCGATAGCGCCGACGACATAAACGGCTTGGTCGGTCGGGCCAAGGACGCCGGCCGCGACGTCGCCCGCCTCCTCCATGATCGCGCAATCGCAATCGGCCTGACCTTCGACAGGGCATCGGGCGAATACGTTCTCCAGCAGAAGGAAGCTGCCTGATGTCCAGCAAGAAAATCCGTGACCTCCTCGTCAAGGTCGGCTCCTACACCGACCGCAACACCGGGCAGGAAAAGGCCCGTTGGGAAAACGTCGGCGCATTGATGGTCAACGATGACAACGGCGAGAAGAGCTATTTCATCATGCTCAAGAAGACGTTCAATCCTGCCGGTGTGCCGAGCCAGGAGGGGCGCGAAAGCATCCTGATCAGCGCCTTCGTGCCGCAGGAGCGGGACAGCCAGAATAGCGGCGGCGGTCAGCAGGAGCGCTCCGGTGGGGATTATTCGTCGGCATCGAACGGCGAGCGTGGCGGCAACCAGTCCATGTCCCGCGACATGGATGATGAAATCCCGTTCTGAGGCCCGCCATGGAAAAGCTCGCCATCAGCGCAACGTTCGTCGACTACCGGCGCATCAAGGGCCGAAAGGTCCACCAGATCATTTTCGAGGTCCCGTCCGAGAAATGGCCGGAATCCTACGACGTTCTTGGTGAGCCTTCCATCGACACTTCCGAATGGTTTGCTATCGCCAAGATGAACGGTGCAGAGCCTGTAGCCGCCAAGGGCGGAAGGCTCGCCCAGCGCGCTGGCATCCTCAGCGGCGAAGGTGGGTTTGCCGCCTTCGCGGCCGAGAAGCACGGCAAAGAGCCTGTCGCCCTCATCTACGATTTCTGCGGCGTCACATCCCGCGCGCACCTCGATCATGACGATCGCGCCGCCGCCAGATTTCATGAACTCACTCGCGAGTATGACGCATGGAGGCTGGTAGCATGAAAATCTCCTTCCGCTCGCTTTCCGACCTGTTCTGGTGGTGGAATAAGCGGCATCCCGCTCTCCGCAAACTCCCGAACTGGCGGCGCGCTGCAGATGCCGAGCTGATCGCCAAGCATCGCGGCTGCACCCAGGATATTCACCGCGCTCGCCAAGCCAAGCGCAAGGCCGTCCTCGATGATCTGAGGAGGGTGTGATGGCCTACAAAACCATTACCGCAGGCGGCCACGATCCTGAGCATGGAGAATGGGAAGTCTATTACGTCGTGCCGGATCATGTCACCGGGCAGATGGTCATGTTCTCCCCGGAAGAGGCTGATGTCTTCTGCGAGTGCTATGAGAAGGAGAATGCCGACCTGATTGTTTCCTTCCTGAACAGGGAGGCTCGGCACTGATGGCCCGCATCAACCTCGCATATTTCCAGCGCGATCCCGAGCCGCCGAAGAAGCGTCCGGCAAAGCGTGCCGACTATCTAGCGTGGCTCCACGAACTGCCGTGCTGTGTCACCGGCCGAACCGGCGTTCAGGCAGCCCATCTGTCCTATGCCTCTCCATGGCACGGACACTACGGAAGGGCGAAGGGCACAAAAGCCCCTGATCGTTTCGCGCTGCCTCTTTGCCCGGAAGAGCACGCCAGACAGCACAGCATGAACGAGGAAGCGTACTGGAGGGGCGTCGGCATAGAGCCGCACCTTCTCGCGCTGACGCTCTTCGGCATCTTCAATGATTACGACAAATTCGAAGCAACCCAGCGCGCCACGTCTCGGATCATGTCCGGTCTTGCTGCTGCTGGCCGCTATCCTACGAGGGACGAGGTATGACCAAGAAGATAGAAGACGGCGGGCCGGAGTGGCGGCCTATAGACACGGCGCCCTATGGACAGACTATTCTTGTCCGCAACAGGCTGTTGGGAAAGCCAGTTCGTGCAACGCGCGGGTACGTTCACAACGGCGCCGTGCACCAAGATCAAACGTTCTGCACCTCGGTTTACACGCCGGATGAGTCCTTCCCGTTCCCGGCTGGGAAGCTGGTCTGCCCTGACGAGTGGTGTGAGCTTACTGAACCTTCAGGCGGTGAAGCATGACCGACCTGTCCTCACTCATCGCAGACACCACCAAGGAATGGCGCTGCTTTCATTGCGGTGACGTTTTCACGACCGAGCGCACCGCTAGGCTTCACTTCGGCGCGACCGAATGCAGCGCCCCCGCATGCCAAATTAAGGCCGGCGCGGAGATGAGCATGCTTGAAGCGCTTCGTCGCGCGGAGGATGACGCAGAGCGTGCGACAGCCGCTATGCACAACGAAAGCAGCGAAGGCTGGCGGGCATATCATCATGTGACGACGCGTCTCCGCGAACAGGTCGAGGCCGCAGAAAACCTTGGTTACGAGCGCGGCTTACGCGATGGACGCCAGGAACACGCAACACTTCGCGACACTATCAACGCGGTCCTGACGTGGGCAGAACAGCGCTGCCCGTGCGAGAATGAGACGCCTGATCCCTGCCCTCTCTGCGGCGCAAGCGTCGAAAACCTTGAGGCGTGCAAGTCGGCGGAAAACACTATCCCGCATCGCCTCCTCGCCACCCTCCGCGCTCTTGATCAGAAAGGCTCCTCCAATGGGTGAGCATGGCAACATCGTGGACAAGAGCAATGACTGGTACACGCCGCTCTATGTATTCGAGGCGCTTGGATGCACTTTCGATCTGGACGTTTCGGCTCCAATTGAAGGCCCTCGATACGTTCCGGCCGCGCGCTGGTTTTCGGAGCGCGGACTTGAGCAGGATTGGTTCGGGTTCGTCTGGATGAACCCGCCGTTCGGGCACCAGAGCACAAAACTGGCGTGGCTGACGAAGTTCATAGAGTATGGAAATGGCATTGCGCTGCTACCAGATCGTACTTCTGCGCCGTGGTGGCAGTGGGCCGCTCCGCAGATGCACGGCATCCTGTTCGTGTCCCCGAAAATCAAATTTGAGCGGCCGGATGGCAGCATTGGCGAGCAGCCTGGAACAGGCACAACGCTGATGGCACTCGGCGGCAGAGGGGTGCAGGCCCTGCAACGCGCGGCGGCGGCCGGCCTAGGTATCATCACGCAACCAGTTCAGAACACTGGAGAAGCGGCATGACCTCCCCCGTATCAGCCATAGAGGCAATAGAGAAGGCAATGGAAGGCGTGACGCCGGGGCCGTGGAACGATCACCGCGACATTCGCCTCCGCGGTCAGCACGACGTCGGGTTGAGCATTTGTTTCGTCAACTGCGAGAACGGCTCACGAACTGACATCGAAGCCCGAGCCAATGCCGCCTACATCGTCGCCTGCAACCCTGTCGCCATGCGTGAAGTCCTCGCCCTCGCCCGCCAGGCAGAGGCGTTGCAGCGGGAGAATGCGGAGCTTGCGAAGAGCTTTCTGGAAGTTTTGAACGCGGTCCGCGACTACCTGCCGCCTGACGGGATTAGTGCGGGGGATTGCCTATCTCGCGTCATCGGCGCTGTGGACAACAGCGGCATCAACCCCCTCATCAAAAAGCTGGAGCATGCCGATGTCGATGCGTGAAATCCCGGTCGCCTATGAATTTACCTGCGACGGATGCGGGGCCAAGGAAACGAAGACTTCCAAAAGCAGGCCGGCCTACTGGTGTGACCTGACCGTTGCGCAGGATGCCTACGACTACAGCGGCGCTGCCGTAGCCGACGGCACGGTCAAGAAAAGCCTGTGCTCGGATTGCCGCAAGGTGGTTGTCGAGGCCATCAACGCCGCCACTGCCTGCCGCCGCGCACTCCTCGGAGGATCTGAAAATGCAGAGTGAAACCAAGGCGAAGGCGCTGGAGCAGTTCACCGACTACTTCGTGAAGAACTACCCCGGCCCAGATACAGTCATCTACGACCCGAAGTGGCACGCGCCGAAGCTTTTTGCCGCCGCTCATCACGCAATCACCGCCGCCCTATCCGATCAAGAGCGGGCGGTAGAGGTGAAGGCGTGCCAAGTTTGTGGTGGCGATATCGCCCGCTACGATTTCGACCCTCAAGGATGCGCCTGCGGCCGCCCAGCAGAGAACCTGCGCCGCTTCACCATGGTCTTCGACGGTGAAGATGGCTGGACGATGCTGCCTGACCCAGATGGCGAATACGTCAAGTTTGAAGATGCCACCCGCTCTGCCCTTGTCGATGTGCCGGTAGAGCCGGTCGGGTATGCCAGCGAGTACGGCCTTAAGACGCTGGCAGACAAGGCGCACCATTATTGCCTCTCCCTCAGCAAGAAGCCTGAGAACGAATTCACCCAGCCCATCTACATCCGCCCTCCCCATAGAGAAGGAGAGGACAGCGCGGAGGTGATCGAGGAAGGCGCGAAAATTCTCGCAAAGTGGATCGGCTATGCGTGGGACGGCCTCTCCGACCGCGATATTTCCGCCGAGTATAAGGATTGGGCTTACAACGGCATCGGCGCCCTCGGAATGCAGGGAGGCAAGCCGGCGCTCCGCAAGGTCGCGGCTTCAATCCTCGCCCTCGCCGCCTCGCGCAGCGGTTCCGCCACTACAGCGAAGGACGCCGACCATGGCTGAATTGCCGATCGAACTGAACGGCGTCGCCGACGCGCTCGCCTGCGATAAGGGTTTCTGGCGCAGCTGCACCGGCTGCCATGAACTCAATGAAGGGGTTCCAACCGGGCCTTTCAGCGACGTCATGAAGTGCCACCTCGGCATGGGCTGCTTTGAATGCGGCGGCATCGGCGCCGTCTGGGACATGACCGATTATGCCGAGATGGGCCGTTATCTGGCGCTAGAAACGCCAATCGCGTTTGGCCTCATGGCGCAGGGACATATCCCCGCCGTTGAGGCCGCTCTCGCGGAGGGCGCGGACTGGCAGGAAATCGGCCGGCGCATTGGCTGGGATGGAGATACGGCGAAAGCTTACTACGAGCGCCACGTCGCCACCGAACCGAAGGGGGTTGACCATGGTTGAGGCCATTACGAAAGACACCTTCGTTGCTGTCCGGAATGCGGCGCGCGATCGGTTTGCGGCAACGGGTAAATCCTACGCAGATCTGTCCAAGGCTGATCTTGATGCCCTTCGCGACCATATCAGCGAGGCGATGAGCGATGCCAAGCTGATCGACGGCACGTTCAAGATGAACGCTCATATCAAAACTGTGCGCTGGCCGACCGGCTGGGCGGCGCTGACCTGCCGCTCTCACTATTTCCGGAAGCGCGAAGCGGTCACGTTCAATGGCAACGGCTTCATTGGCTTCGCCGGATGGGCAGACGCCGAGAACGTGAAGCCGATCATCGCCGGCTTTCTGGCATGGTGCGACACCCTAACTGCGTCTGGAGGCGCCGGATGAAGCTCTCCGAACTCATAGCAGCCTATGGCGACGACAAGGTTCAATTCCAGAACCTCGATCAATGCGCCAAGTCGATGCACATGAACGGCGGAACGACGACGATCACCTTCGGCACGGAACAGCGTGTCCATTTCGAAGGGATGGAAAAGCTCGGCCTTGTCGTCTGGCTCGATCGCGAGCGCGTTGACGAACTCATCGCCGAAGAGAAGAAGGGCAGATCTGATGGGTAATACGATCCTGCACTGCGCTGTCTGCGGAGCAGATGAGGCAAGCACCTATCTCGGCGTCCCCGGCCCAGGTATCGTCCGGTGCTTCGCGGTAGGCTGCGATGCACAAGTGGGCGGCTTCGCTACAGACGAAGAGGCCATAGCCGAATGGAACCGCCGCGCCGTCGAGATGGATGCGGCAATGACGGAGGCATATTGCTCCGAAGGTACTGACGATGACGATCTGAAAGAATGCTTCCTGCATCACGTCAGGACCACAATTGGCTTCTTGGCGTTCGGCGCTCGGACTGGTCCGGAAATGACAATGTACGAGGAAGGCTTCAAAGCTGGATATCGTCGCTGCAAGGCCGACAACGAACCGGACATGGGTGAAGGTGAAGAGGACGATCTGGAGCGGAAGGAGATTATGCTCCTCCAGATTATTGAGGCGATGGGCGGCCAGACCGACAGCGGCGAGAGCAAGTGGAGCTGGTTAAATTGGTTTTGTGCTGACGAAGTTCACCGCCTTCACTCAGATACCTTCAATCGTTGCCACACGAAGGGCTGGCTTCACACAACCCATGACAGCGACACCGATCACAGTGTCACGACCCTGACGGCCGCCGGTCGCGAGGCTCTGGCCGCCATAACTGCAAAGGGAGGCCGCGAAGATGGCTAACCAAGAATTCCGCATTCAGCCAGACACCCGGTATCAGGCTATTGGTTGGGGCATCCTCAACAACGTAGGCGGCATGTGGGGCCCTAGGCTCTTTGAGACGCCCGAGAAGGCTTTCGAGTACCTCGACACGTTCCAACGCGAAAACCCTCGCGTGGACTTGTCCGAGCACTCCGTCGTGCAATGCCGCATGACCGTGGAGCCGATTGCCACGACCTCCATCGGCCGTCGCGCAGTTCGGCCTGATGGCACGCCGTCATCTGGAACCTCCGCTATCCGCCAGAGAGGAGAGAGCGATGCTTAGGCTGATCGTCAGAATAGACGATGCGGCAATGGCTGCGCACGTCGGTGGCCTTCCTCACACGACTTTCCGCACCTTCGACATCGAGCACGCCGAGATCGAAGCACTGCTTCGCGAGAGCGGCAAGAAACCGGCACAGTTCACTTACGCGACCGTGGTAGGCGCTGAAATCGTTCCGGCGACCTCCCGCAACGCACTGGATAAGGAGCGGGGATGAGCAGATCCGTTCTACGCCAAAAAGACACCGAGCGGCTTATCAAGGCTGCAGAGAATCAGGGGGCCATCGTGCAGATCGACCTCAAGACGCTGGTTGCTACCGTTATCCCCGCTGTCCACAGGCCAAAGGTGGTTGACCTATCCGTGATCCCGACCGGCATCCTTTCCGTGGGCAATCTCGCCCCTGACGGAAAGGAAAATTGGGATGAGGACTGATAGGCCCGGCTACCAGAGCCGGCGAAACAAGGATGGGACGCCCGTCCACTACTGGAATCCGAAACGGGCGGTTAAGGGAGCGCCGGATTATCTCAGCACTCGCCGCCTCGATTATGGCCTCTCCGACGAACAGATTGCGGAAGAGTGCCGGCGACTGACTGAGCTTCTGCGGGATGATTTGCGGAAGCTCGGGGCGGCGCCGACATATGACGGCACGATCAAATCGCTGATCGATCTCTACAAGCACGACACGACCAGCAGCCTCCATCGAGTCAAGCACTCGACGCGCATCCGAGACTATGAGCCGAGCCTTCGGATACTGGAAAAGGCAGTTGGGGGCAGGCGCATCGACGCCCTACGCGCCTCTGATTTCATCCGGTGGTTCGATCAATGGCGCCAGAAAGGCCACAGGAGGGCAGCAGGCGCGATAAAGCTGCTTCGGGTGGTTATCTCCTACGGGGCTGGGGAAAAACTCCACGGCTGCGCTGAGGCTCGCTTAATCCTCTCGGACATGCGCTTCGAGCAACCAGCCCCTCGCAAGGTCGCTATGACCTATGAGCAATGCCTGGCTATCGTAAAGGCGAGCGCCGAACTGGAGTGCCCATCAATCGGATTCGTGGAAGCGCTGAAATTCGAATCAGCCCTGCGGCGAATTGATGTGATTGGGGAATGGCAGCCGACGCCCGATGGTGGGCCGTTCAGATGGCGTGGGATGACGGCGGGGGATATCTCGCGCGACATGATCCTGAAGGTGACAACCAGCAAGACCGGCGTCGAGGCAGCGCGAGACCTCAATCTCATGCCGCTGGTGCAAGAAGCCTTGAAGGCCTACACCATCCCGGAAATCGGCCCTGTCGTGATCGATGAAGACACCGGGAAGCCGTATTGGGAGAATCGCTACACGGAGAAATTTCGCGTGGTGAGGAAGAAGGCGGAAGTTCCTGATTATGTGTGGTCGATGGATTCGCGCGCTGGGGCGGTTTCGGAAACCGTAGAGGCTACAGGATCGCTTGAAGCCGCCAGAGATTTGGCGACCCATACCACAACAAAGACGACCCGGCGGTACAGCCGAGGCGACGGCCTGGAGGCAAGCAGGAAGATTGCCGAGGCCCGCGCTGAAAAGCGCAAGTGACATGACGTGACACGAGTGACACGCCGATTTTGTAAGTGATTGAAATAATTGGAGCGGGTAGCGGGAATCGAACCCGCGTATTCAGCTTGGAAGGCTGCTGCTCTACCATTGAGCTATACCCGCGGGGGTCTTGATCCGAAGCAACGGAATGGTGGAGGGAGTTGGATTTGAACCAACGTAGGCTGAGCCAACGGATTTACAGTCCGTCCCCTTTAACCACTCGGGCATCCCTCCATATTCCGTCGGGATCAAGCGACCAGTATCGACCGTTCGGCAGTGCCTTGCGGCGGCGCCTTCGATCTGGCGCGGTATATGACGGGCACAATTCATCCTGTCAACACGACGTCACGGAAAAAATTGCGAAAAATGTCGTCGTCCCCATGCGGGGCGTCCAGGCGCCCGCAATTGCTTCCTGCCCGATTTTTCGCGCGCCTTGCAAAACCGCTGCACACTTTTGCGCGACATGCATTATAGAAGCGGCATGAGCAAAGACGATACCGGCGGCAAGTCCGCAAAAGACACCCACTATGCCAAGCTCCGCCGGGCGCATCGCGACCAGCGGCGCGAGCGCGGCGAGATTCCGACGCCGAAGGACGACCGCCGCCGCCGGCAGGCCGAAGGCTGGAAGCCGCCGGCCGTCGCGCCGGATCAGGTCCTCCTCTATGGCCTGCACACGGTGCGCGCGGCGCTCGACAATCCCGAGCG
>Ga0182736_1003435_pt1 | contig 10700 bp, 7 predicted proteins | sample eDN5th30CKraftBY_FD_128882 | JGI IMG/M metagenome (GOLD analysis project Ga0182736, IMG submission 128882) | Enriched backyard soil microbial communities from Emeryville, California, USA - eDNA 5th pass 30_C Kraft BY (version 2) (version 2) | ecosystem: Environmental > Terrestrial > Soil >...
CCAAGCTGGCGCTGAAGCCGGGGGAAAAGCGCACCGTCACGGTGGTCGCCGACCCTCGGTTGATTGCGGATTTCGACGAGGCGGCGCACGCTTGGCGGATCGCGGGGGGCGACTACGCCATCGCCGTCGGCGCCTCGGCCCTGGACCTGAGGCTGACCTCGGCGGCCAAGGTGAAGGCCCGGACGTTGAAGCCATGATCGGAGCAAGCCCATGGCGATAGCGCCCCTGGCCGCCACCGGAAGCCCTGTCGCCGAGGCCGGCAAGAGCGCGCGCATCCTGCCCTTCGTGGTGGCCCTGTTCTTCGCCTGGGGCTTCGCCACGGTGCTGATCGACACCCTGATCCCCAAGCTGAAGGGCCTGTTCGACCTCACCTACGCCGAGGTGATGCTGACCCAGTTCGCCTTCTTCCTGTCCTACCTCGTCATCTCCATCCCGGCGGGCATGCTGCTGACCCGGATCGGCTACATGCGGCAGGTGGTGGCCGGGCTGGCGGTGATGGCGGCGGGGTGCCTGCTGTTCGCTCCGGCGGCGGCCATGGGGGTGTTCCCAGGCTTCCTGATCGCCCTCTTCACCATGGGGGCGGGGATCACCATGCTGCAGGTGGCGGCCAACCCGCTGATCGCCCTGGTGGGCCGGGCGGAGAACGCCCCCAGCCGGCTGAACCTCGCCCAGGCCTTCAACTCGCTGGGCACCTTCCTCGGCCCCCTGGTCGGCGCCGCGCTGATCCTCAGGGGCGGGGTCGAAGCGCCCGATCCCGACGTCGCCACGGCGAGCGAGATCGCGTCCTACCGGGTCGCCGAAGCCCAGGCGGTGCAGGCGCCCTTCCTCGGCATCGCCGTGGCGCTGGCCGCGCTCGCCGGCCTGTTCTGGCTGCTGCGACGCTCGCCCGCCGCCCCCGGCGCGGCGGCGGACGCCCCCGGGTTCGATCCGTCGCTGCTGCGCCGGCCGCGGGTCGCCCTCGGGGCCCTGTCGATCTTCCTCTACGTCGGGGCGGAGGTGTCCATCGGCAGCCTGATGATCAGCTATCTGATGCAGGCCAAGACCGCCGCGGCCGTGCCGGCGCTGGCCCACCACCTGCCGTTCCTGGCCAGGGACACGGCCAATCTCGCCCAGATGGCCGGGACTTTAGTGGCCCTCTACTGGGGCGGGGCCATGGTGGGGCGTTTCATCGGCTCGGCGGTGCTGCGCAAGGTTCCCGCGGGGCTGGCGCTGGCCGCCTGCGCGGCGGCGGCCTGCCTGCTCCTGCTGGTGTCAGCCAACACCACGGGGGCCCTGGCGGCGGTGACCATCATCGCCATCGGCCTGTTCAACTCCATCATGTTCCCCACCATCTTCACCCTCGGCATCGAGGGGCTGGGGGAGCGGACGCCGCAGGGATCGGGCCTGATGTGCCTCGCCATCGTCGGCGGCGCCGTGGTTCCGCTCATCACCGGCTTCGCCGCCGACCATCTGAGCCTCAGCCTCGCCCTCGCCGTCCCCGCCGTCTGCTATCTGTGGATCGCGGCCTATGGGGTATTGGCCAATGCCCGACCGGCGGCCGAGCCGGGCCCCCGTGAGATCGAGTGATGCGTGAGCGACTGGCCCTGGTAGGCGACATCGGTGGGACCAACGCCCGCTTCGCCCTCACCGATTTGACCATGGCCGATCCGGCCCCCCCTGAGCTGATCTCCCCCAGGGCCTATCACTGCGCCGACTTCCCCCAGTTGGAGGATGCGGTCGAGCAGTATCTGAAGGACGTCGGCGGCCCCCGCCCCGACGCCGCCACCCTCGCCGTGGCGGGACCGGTGGCGAACGGCGCCATCACCTTCACCAACGGCGGCTGGACCCTGTCAGAGGCCGAGCTGAAGCGCCGCGGCTTCGCCTTCGCCAGGCTGATCAACGACTTCGAGGCCATGGCCCTCGGGTCCGTGGCCCTCGGCCCCGGGGACGTGGTGCGCATCGGCCCCGACGTCGCGGGCCAGCCGGGACGCCCGGTCATGGTGGTGGGCGCCGGCACCGGCCTGGGCGTGGCCGGCCTCGCCTATGGCGAAGGCGGCGCGGTCGCCTGCGCCACCGAGGGGGGCCACGTCTCCTTCGCCCCCGCCGACGAGGTGGAGATCGGCGTTCTGCGGGTGCTGATGCACCGGTTCGGGCGGGTGTCGCTGGAACGGCTGCTGTCGGGGCCGGGGCTGCAGAACCTCTACGCCGCCCTGGCCGAGGTGGAGGGCCGCACCGACCGGATGGGCGCCCCCCCCTCCCCCGACCTCATCACCGGCAGGGCGCTGGACGGGAGCGACCCGTTCTGCGCGGCGGTGGTGGAGCGGTTCTGCGCCATCCTGGGCACGGCGGCCGGGGACTTCGCCCTGGGGTCCGGAGCGCTGGGCGGCGTCTATATCGCCGGCGGCATCGCCCCGCGCATCCTGCCCCTGCTCAAGGCGAGCCGCTTCCGCGAACGGTTCGAGGCCAAGGGACGGTTCGAGGCCTACATGCGGCCCATCCCCACCGCGGTAATCGTCCACCCCTACGCCGCCCTGCTCGGCGCCCGGCACGCTTTGAGGATGGCGGAGCGCAACCGTTTCGGTTAGCCATCGCTTCGTGGCCGCCTCAACGATCAACGATGTCGCGAAGGCCGCGGGCGTCTCGATCAAGACCGTCTCGCGCGTGCTGAACGGCGAGCCCTATGTGCGCGAGGACACCCGCAACCGGGTGAACGCCGCGGTGGCCCAATTGGGCTATCGGCCCAACATCTCGGCGCGGGCGCTGGCGGGGGGGCGGGCCTATCTGGTCGGCCTCTATTACGACAATCCCAGCCCCGGTTACCTCAGCGAGATTCAGCTCGGGGCCATCTCCGCCTGCCGCAAGGCGGGCTATCACCTGCTGGTCGAGGAACTGACGCTGGAAGAGGGCGACATCGCCCGCCGCGTCGACGCCCTGCTGTCCACCGTGAAGATGGACGGGGTGATCCTGTCGCCGCCGGTGTGCGACGACCTTGCGGTGCTGGACGCCCTGGACGCCGCGGGCGTCCGTTATGTGCGCATCGCCCCGGTGTCCCAGCTCGAGCGCGCCCCTTACGTCTATATGGACGACCGCCGGGCGGCCTATGAGATGACCGCCCATCTGCAGTCCCTCGGCCATAGCCGGATCGGCTTCGTCATCGGCCACAAGGCGCACGCGGCGGCGCGGTTGCGGCACGAGGGCTTCCTGGAAGCGATGCAGCACGCGGGCTATCCGGTGCGCGACGACTGGGTCCGCCAGGGGGAGTTCAGCTTCCGCTCCGGCCTTGATGCAGGCGCGGCCCTCCTGCAGGGGGACGACCGCCCCACCGCCATCTTCGCCAGCAACGACGACATGGCGCTGGGCGTGATGACCGCCGCCCACCGGCTGGGCCTCGCCCTGCCGCAGGACCTGTCGGTGGTGGGCTTCGACGATTCCCCCAGCGCCCAGGTGATGTGGCCCCAGCTCACCACCGTGCGCCAGCCCACCGCCGCCATGGCCGCCACCGCCGCCGAGATGGTGATCGCCCGCGCCGGCCGCACCCCGCCGGAAGACCAGCCCGCCGCGCGCCTGCTGGACTTCGAGCTGGTGGTCAGGGAGTCCGCCGCGCCGCTCTAACGCGACGCCTGCGCCTTCCGCGCCTCCTCAGCCACATAGGCGCGGATCGCCTCCGCCCCGCCGGGAGGCATGTAGGCCGCCCAGGAGACCATCCCCGTCGCCTTCAGGGCGCCGCCCTCGACGATGGCGGACCACAGGGGCTTGCTGGCCAGGGCCTTGGACCGCCGCAGGTCCGGCACGATGTTGGACGAGCGTACCCGCACCCCGTGGCAGCGGGCGCAAAGCTGGGCGTAGTGGTCCTCTCCGGCCAGCACGGTGGCCGCGGGCCAGTGCTCCTCCGGCGGGGGCAGCAGGGGCGCAGGGGGCGGGTCGGGGGGCAGCACGCCCTTGCCGTCCAGCTTGAAGGCGACGAGGCGGCCGGGCCGGTTCTCGCGCACGTCCGGGCCACCGGCCAGGATGGCCCCGCCCCCGGCCCCGGTGGCCATCAGGATGTATTGCTCCCCGTCCACGGCGTAGCTGACCGGGGCGGTGATGATGGCGTTGGGGGTCGGATGCTTCCAAACCTCCACGCCGGTATCGGCGCGGAAAGCGACGAGCTCGCCCATCACATTGCGGCTGCGGCCCAGGAACACGAGGTTGCCGGCGGTGGCCAGCACCCCAGAGCCGGTCGCCGGCGTGGTCCAGGCGGGCTGGCGCGCCACCGGGTCCCAGGCGATCAGCAGGGGCCGGGCCGGGGTGGTGGGCGGACGCAGCGCCCCTTCCAGAATGCCGCCCTCCGCGGGCGGCTCCGCCCCCGGGGCGTGGGTCCCCCAGGAATAGATGCCCGTGTTGTCGACGCCCTTGCGGTATTCGAACCGCGTCTTGGGCAGGAAGATGCTGGTCGAGTCGGCCACCGCCTGCAGATAGAAGAGGCCGGTCCTGGGGCTGAAGGCGGTAGGCTGCCACGAATGGGCGCCGCCCCCGCTCGGGCCTACCCGCACGGGCTCGGTGTCGAAATAGGCGGCCGGATCGACCTGGGGCCGCCCGGTGGCGAGGTCCACGCCCTTGGCCCAGGTGACGCCGGAGACGAAAGGATCGGCCGAGATCAGCTTCCCGGTGGCGCGGTCCAACACATAGAAGAAGCCGTTCTTCGGCGTGTGCATCAGCGCCTTGCGGGGCCGCCCGTCGATGGTCAGGTCGGCCAGGATCATGTCGGCGATGGCGTCGTAGTCCCAGCTATCCCCCGGGGTCTCCTGATAGTGCCATTTGTACCGTCCGGTCTTGGCGTCGAGGGCGACGATGGAGGAGATGAAGAGGTTGTCCCCCCTGCCCTCCGACCGGAACTTGCGGTGCCAGGGGTAGCCATTGCCGGTGGCGATGTAGAGCTGGTCGAAGTCGGCGTCGTAAACCATTGAATTCCAGACGTGGCCGCCGCCGCGATAGTCCGTATGGGGGCCGAACCACGTAGGCTGGGCGATGGTCTTCAAGGGCTCGTCGGAGATGGCGCCGTCGGCCTTGGCCGGATCGCCGGGGGTGGTGAAGAAGCGCCAGACGAGCTTGCCCGTGCCGGCGTCGTAAGCCGACACATAGCCCCGGCCGCCGAACTCCCCACCCGCGTTGCCGATATAGACGAGGCCGCCCGCCACCCGCGGCGCGCCGCTGATGGTGTAGGTGCTGTCGGCCGGAGCCACCTCGGCGCTCCACACCGGCTTGCCCGTGCGGGCGTTCAGGGCGATCAGCCGGGCGTCGAAGGTCGCGACATAGACCCGGCCCCGATAGACCGCCGCCCCGCGGCTGACCACATCGCAGCAGCCGAACACCCCGGCGTCCCCCCGCACCTTGGGATCGTAGAACCACAGCCGCCGGCCGGTCCGGGCGTCGACCGCATAGACCTTGCTCCAGGCGGTGGTCACATAGGCCACCCCGTCGACGACGATGGGCGTCGCCTCCTGCCCGCGCTTGGTGTCGAACTCCAGGGACCACGCCGGTTTCAACCGGGCGATGTTGCCGGGGTTGATCTGGTCGAGGCCGGAGAAGCGGTGCGCCTGCTGGTCGCCGCCATGGACCATCCAGTTCTGCGGCTCGGCGTCCGCCCTGGCGATACGGGCGTCGTCGATCTGGCCGAACCTCGCCGGCGCCCTGGCCGCGCCGAGGCCGGCGAGGGCCAGGAGGACGATCAGGGCCGGGGCGATCTTCATGGGCCGCTCTCTTCGAGGCTGGGGCGGAGCTTAGAACGGAAACGGGCGGGACCCGCGAGGATCCCGCCCGAATGTCGAGACGATGTCAGGCCTTAGAAGCGGTAGTTGGCCTGGATCCCCACTTCGCGGGGGCGCTGATAGCCCTGGCTGACGAAGGGGGTGTAGTTGGTGAAGCCGGTGCAGGCGGCGGTGCCGCCGGCCGAGGCCAGCGGGCAGCCAGTGATGCCCACGCCCGCGCCGACGTTGTTGCCCCCCGGCAGCTTATCCCGGCTGTCCAGCAGGTTGTTGGCGAAGACGTTGACGTCCCAGTTGTTCAGCCGGACGCCAAAGCGGGCGTTGAGCAGGTCCCGCGCCGGCACGTGCCGCTGATAGGGGTTGTAGGTGGCGACGCCGAAGCTGCCCGGGCCGTCATACCCGCTCTGCCACTGGTAGTCGCCGCGCAGGTAGGTGTCGAAGCCCATCAGGGTCATCGTGTACATGGCGCTGAAGCTGACCTGCCATTTCGGGATGGCGAAGGGGTCGCCCGCATTGATCGACGGGGCGACGCCCGGCACCAGACCGCGGGGGCCGGCCACCGGATCGACATACTTGGCGTCGGTATAGCCGAGGTTCAGGGTCAGGGTCAGCGGGTTCACCGGCCGGTACTGGGCCTGGAAGTCCACCCCCTGGCTGCGGGCCTTGCCGCCGTTCTGCACGAAGGTCTGGCCGCAGCCCGGAACGCTGATGGTCGACTGGATGCCGGTCCAGTCGATGCGATAGACCGCGCCGTTCAGCTGCATCTTGTTGTCGAACAGGCGGAACTTGCCCCCGGCCTCATAGCTCCACACCGAGTCCGGCTTGAAGGCGGACGGGACGTCGTTGGCGGTGATGCCGAACTGGTCGAGGCCCACCTGGCAGATGGCCTGCGACACCGGCGAGTTGACGCCGCCCGCCCGGAAGCCCTTGGCCGCGTTGAAGTAGACGAGGTCGCTCGGGGTGAACTCGTAGGTCACGCCGATCTTGGGGGTGGTCGGGCTGTCGACCGTCTTGCCCTCGACGACGGCGCCCGCGGAGTTCGGGTAGCGGCCGCTGAAGGAGCCGAAGTTGAGCTGGCGGTACTGGAACTCGATCCGCGAGAAGCGGACGCCGCCAGTGACCTTCAGCTTGTCGGTGACCCAGTAGTTGGCCTCGGCGAAGCCGGCGAGTTCGGTGTCGATGATCTGGGCGTTGAGCGAAGCCAGGCAGTTGCACAGGTTGTTGATGCCGTAGCGGGTCACCGAATCGATGCCCCAGAAACTACGCAGCGAGGCGTCGATGTTGCCTGCGGTGTAGTTGTAGTTCTGGCGGATGCGCTGATTGGAGAAGAACAGCCCCGCCACCCAGGTCAACGGCCGCTGGTCCGCCGGCGAGGAGAAGCGCAGCTCCTGCTGGATGCCGTAGCGCGAGGTCAGGGCCTGGAAGTGGCCGGGATAGTCCGGGAAGGGCGCCCACAGGGGGAAGCCCGGCACCGTGCCGCCGCTGAGGGTCAGCGGCCCGCCGATCATGATCTGACGGGCGGTCTGGTCTTCCCCGCCGTTGTTCTCCGAGTAGCTCCGGTCGTGGACGTAGGAGCTGATCGACTTCACGTTCATATGCTCGAAGTCGTAGTTGAGGGTCAGCGTATAGACCTGGAGCTGGGTGTTGCTGCCCGTCAGGCCCTGCTGGCCGGTGAGCAGGGCATCGTCCTCGCCGAGATAGTTGTAGGGGCCGTAGGTGTAGGACGGCCGGTTGAACTGGAAGGCCGCCGGGGTCGCCGCCGTACAGGCGCTCGGCACGAAGCTGGCGCCGCCGGGGGCAGTGTTGGCCGCCAGCGCCGGGTTATAGGCGAGGATCGCTGTCGGCCGCTGGGTGTTGAAGCAGCCGGCCGGAGTGGTGAAGGTCTCGTTGGCGCCGGCCTTCTGGCCGTTGGCGCTCTTGGAATAGACGTCGGTGACGGTGTTGGGGCCGCCCTCGGTCTCGGTCTTCGAGGCGTAGGCCGACAGGTTGGCGCTCAGCCGGTCATTGATCTGCCACAGCACCTGGCCGCGGACCATCTTGTCCTCGACCGCGTTGGCGTTCTTGTACATGAGTTGGTTGGTGTAGGGGCTGTAGGCGTCGATATAGCCGCCCAGGCGCCGCTTCAGGGCGCTGACGCGGAAGCCCAGCTTGTCCTGCACGATCGGGCCGCCGATGGCGGCGCCCACTTCATAGTTCAGCTCGCCGCCCTTGGGGGCCGCGGTCTCGGCCCGCACCGCGCCGCTGTAGCGGGTGAGGCTGGGTTGCGGGGTGATGAAGCGCACCGTGCCCCCCTGCGAGGAGCCGCCGTAGAGGGTGCCTTGCGGCCCCTTCAGCACTTCGATCCGCTCCAGGTCGAACAACACCGGCACCGGGGCGCCGTTGTTCTGGCTGACCCCGTTGTTGGCGCGCTTGGTCAGGGAGGTGTCGTCGAGATAGACCCCCGTGGTCGCCGCCCCCGTGCCGCCGACGATGCCGCGGATGGAGAAGGTGGCGATGCCGGGGGTGACATTCCCCGTCGAGATGTTCAGGCCGGGCACCAGGCGGCTGATGTCGCCGACCTGCTTGATGCCCTGCTGGTCGAGGGTCTGCTGGGTCACAGCGGCGACCGACAAGGACACCCGGTTGACCGTATCGGCCTGACGGGTGGCGGTGACGACCACCTCCTCCAGCCCCGCGGCGGCCTCCTCCTGGGCGTAGGCGTGGGGCGCGGCCAGCAGGACGGCCAGAGATGCGCTCGCGAGCAACGTCTTGCACACTCGACTATGAGACATGTTCAGATCCCCTCCAATTTATTTCAATAAGCTACCGGCGCGCCGGCCGATCGGTTCTTCCAACTGTCATGCGCAGGATTTTCCGGCCCGCACGGCAGGCCGTCGCGCGGCTAAAAACGACGACTGGCCCTCAGCCGGCCTTGACGACGAGAGGTGTTCCGCGGCGGTGCATCAGACTTTCCATCCCTTGACCGAGCACTTCATTGCGGCAGGCGAACCTGCCGTAACGGGTCGGCATAATTATGATTCATAGGCTTTGCACATTGCAGTGATGAATCATCTTGTCAACAACGTAACATTCTACAGAATGATCTTGCCGGGTCACCGATGCGACGAGGACACAGGCGAGATCGCAAAACAAAAAGCTGTTAATATAACAACTTCATAAAACTCACCAAAATCCCGACGAGCACCCGCTTCGCCGCGATGAAACACCGGCGGCGCATTCAAGCCGCGGCCCGGCCGACGTCGGACCGTAAATTAATTCAGGCTGGAAATATCTACCGAGGGGGTCGGCGATCACGCTCCAGCAACTGACGAGGCGGCGGCGGCGACGCTAAACGGGCGGCCGCGGCCTTGCGTTGGGGGGTTCCGGGTAGAGCTTCTCCGTGCAGATATGCTGTTGCAGCCGCCCGTTCGGGACCTTCTTGAAGATCACCCGGGTGGTCCATTTTTCGGTATATGTCTTCGGATCGTCGATGGTGACGAGGTCTTCCAAAGTATTCTGATCGACCTTGCGGAAGCGCTCGGTGATGCGGGCGTCGGCCGATTGCGGCAGGCCGGCCTCATCGAGGCGCGTGTTCCCGTTGAAGCCGGCAGTCTCCACCACGAGGGCTCCGCCGTCCCAGCGGCCCACCGAATGGCCGCCGAACAGGGGGTCGAGGTCCCCCACCGGCTTCAGCGGCTCGTCCAGATAGATGTGGCGCAGGACGTGCTGGTATTCGTGGACGAAGGTCACCTTGCGCGGCGTCTGCACCAGCAGGAAGGGCCGGGCCTGCCACATCACCCTGGGCGTGCCGGGGCGCAGGCACTGGTCCACCGGATCGTCCGCCTTGCCGGCCTTCCGATCGGCGATGCGCTTGTCGTAGAGGGCCTTCGCCTCCGGGCGCAGCGGCGGCGGCTTGCCGTCCGTGGTGGCGATGGCGGCGACGTAGCGCTCCACCTTCCAATAGCCGGACAGGTCCGGGCGTTCGCCCTGGGCGGCCTGCGCGCCGACTCCGGCGGCGGAGATCGCAGCGACGGCGGCGATGGTCTGCAGCACCCGCATCGCCTAGCCCTTCACGCCGGTGCCGACCACGCCGTCGGAGCCCGGCGGGTTGCGGTTGTTCTCCTCGCACACGTAATCGAGGAAGCGGGTCTCGGGAGAGAACTTGTAGGTCCGCCGCACGGTCCAGGGGGCGGTGTAGGCGCCTGGATCGTTGATGGTGAACACGTTCTCCATCGTGGTGTCGTCGATCTTGCGGATGCGCTCGACCAAGTGCATCTGCTCGGTCATCGGGGTGCCGCGCTCGTCGATCTGCTGGCGCGGCGACAGGTGGATGGTGTCGATGACGAGGGTGTCGCCCTCCCAATGGCCCACCCCGTCGCCCATGAAGGTGGGCTCCACATCCTGGTGCTTGGCGTTCATCCGCACCACGCGGAACACGTGCTGGGACTCGTAGAGGAAGACGACGCTGTCGGGGGTCTGGATGATCTCGATGGGATAGCCGACCGTCAGCAGGCGCGGCATGCCGCTGCCGTAGCAGGCGGCGGTGGGATCCCACATGGGGCGCCCCGCGGCCTCGGCGGCGGCGCGATCCTCGAACACCTTCTTGGCCCAGGGTCGCCAGGGTGGATCGCCCTTCTCGGGGGCGATGCGCAGGCCATAGCGCTCCATCTCCCATACGCCGGATATGTTGGGGACGGACGCCGGCACGCGCGCGTCACGCAGGCCGGGATCGGCCACCCGAGGGGGGGCCTCCACGGCGTGAGCCGACAGGCCACAAAGGGCGATCGCCGACGCAGCCGCAAGGCCGCAAAGCGCGCGCAACATCGCAAACTCCTCCCAGAACCCGTCGTTCGGTGCGGGCTCAATTGATGTCGAGGAGACACTGGTTACAAATCATAATCAAGCGAATTCAAGATAAATAGCACCCAGAAAATCGCGCTCCGGCGGCGCCGCCTCAGGGGGCCGGGACTGCGCCGGTCGGCCCCGCCGCGCTCGCCG
>Ga0182736_1003436_pt1 | contig 10698 bp, 7 predicted proteins | sample eDN5th30CKraftBY_FD_128882 | JGI IMG/M metagenome (GOLD analysis project Ga0182736, IMG submission 128882) | Enriched backyard soil microbial communities from Emeryville, California, USA - eDNA 5th pass 30_C Kraft BY (version 2) (version 2) | ecosystem: Environmental > Terrestrial > Soil >...
CCTGCGCGTCCAGGACATGCAGCGCGCGCCGCAAGTGGCCGTCGAGCTGTCCAAGGTCCTGCCCCCCTACGTCATGGCCAGCGACTGGTCGCGCAATAACCGCACGTGGTTCGCGGCGGTGCAGACCGAAAAGCGCATGATGTTCCTGATCCTGGCGCTGATCGTGGCGGTGGCGGCCTTCAACCTGCTGTCGTCGCTGGTCATGGCCGTGAAAGACAAGCAGTCGGACATCGCCATCTTGCGCACCCTGGGCGCGGGCCCGGGCGAAGTGGCCCGCATCTTCCTGGTGCAGGGCGCGTTGATCGGCGTGGTGGGCACGGTGGTGGGGGTGCTGGGCGGCATGCTGATCGCCTACAACGTGCACATCATCGTGCCCTTCATCGAGAACCTGCTGGGCGTCCATTTCCTGCCGCGCGAAATCTATTTCATCAGCGAATTGCCCTCCGACCCGCAGTCCGGCGACATCGTCACGATCGGCGTGACCTCGCTGGTGCTGTCGTTGCTGGCCACCTTGTATCCCAGCTGGCGCGCCTCGCGCCTGCAACCCGCCCAGGTGCTGCGCCATGACTGATGCATTGTCGACGCCGGCGATCGATACCCCGGCCCTGCAGGCCCGCAACCTGGCCAAGGTATACGACGAGGGCCCGTCGCGCATCCAGGTGCTCGACGACGTCAGCCTGACGGTCGGGCGCGGCGAGATGGTGGCCATTGTCGGCGCCTCGGGCTCGGGCAAGAGCACGCTGCTGCACATCCTGGGCCTGCTCGACGTGCCGAGCACCGGCGAGGTCACCGTGGACGGCGTCGCGGCCGCGGGCCTGTCGGAAGGGCAGAAGAGCGCACTGCGCAATCGCAGCCTGGGTTTCGTCTACCAGTTCCACCACTTGCTGCCGGAATTCTCGGCGCTGGACAACGTGGCCATGCCGCTGATCGTGCGCCGCGAGCAACGCGACACCGCGCGCGAGGCGGCGCGCAAAGTGCTGGCCCTGGTGGGGCTGGGCCAGCGCGAAGGCCACTTCCCCGGCCAGTTGTCGGGCGGCGAGCGCCAGCGCGTGGCCCTGGCGCGGGCGCTGGTGACGCGGCCGGCCTGTGTGCTGGCCGACGAGCCCACAGGCAACCTGGACCGGGGCACGGCCCACAAGATGTTCGAACTGCTGACCCAGGTGAACCGCGAATCGGGCACGGCATTTGCCATCGTCACGCACGATGCCGAGCTGGCCGCGCTGGCCGACCGGCAACTGCTGATGGAACGCGGGCAACTGGTCTCGGGATAACGCCGGGTAGGCGCGGGTTCCTTCCGGTATGAACAGGCCCTGGCCATGCTGATCGACACCCACTGCCACCTGGACGCTGCCGAATTCGAAGCCGATCGCCTCGAGATCGCGCGCCGGGCGCGGGCGGCCGGGGTGGGGGCGATCGTCATCCCGGCGGTCGAGCACGCCAATTTCGCCGTGGTGCGCGACCTGGCGCACCGGATCGAGGGCGGCGCCTATGCGCTGGGCATTCATCCGTTGTATGTCGAACGGGCTCAGGCGGGCGACCTGGAGGCCTTGCGGGAAGCGGTCGTGTCGGCCCTGGACGACCCGCGCTTCGTCGCTATCGGCGAAATCGGGCTGGATTTCTTCGTGCCCGAGATCGCCGCCGGCGCGCCTCGCGCGCGCCAGGAACACTTCTACGACGCGCAACTGGCGCTGGCCGCCGAGTTCGGCCTGCCGGTGCTGCTGCACGTGCGGCGCTCGCAGGACATCCTGCTCAAGTACCTGAGGCGGCGGCCCGGCGTGCCCGGCGGCATCGCCCACGCCTTCAACGGCAGCGCCCAGCAGGCCGGCGCCTTTGTCGAGCGCGGCTTCGCGCTGGGGCTGGGCGGTGCCATGACGTATCCGCGCGCCTTGCAGATACGCCGTCATGCCACCGACGTCGGGTTGGACCACCTGGTGCTGGAAACCGACGCGCCCGACATCCCGCCCGCCTGGCTGTACGCGCCCCAGCGGCGCAACGACCCGGGCCAATTGCCCCGCATCGCCCAGGTGCTGGCCCAACTGCGTGGCGTCGACACGACCGGAGTTGCCCAGGCCACCACCGCCACGGCCCACCGCGTGCTGCCCCGCCTGGCCCAGGCCGCCTGATCCTGGCCGCCCGAGCGGCCGGATTCGTTCTCTTTCCCCGTTCAGTTTGGTTGATGAGCCGCAAAAGCTCATCGCTTGGTGACGCATTAACGCGGAATCGAATTGACACGATTTTAAGAATCAATATCATTACGTGTCTGACAATAAACTGAACAAAACATGACTGATTGCTGAATCTTTCGGTCGGTCCCCCTTTTTTTCACACGATTTCACCCTTTACCAGGAGATTTTCCCGTGACCGCTATGCTGTTCCCGCGGCTTGTCGCCCTTCATCCGCGCCCCTGGCGCGCCGTACGGTATTCGGCCCTGCTGGCCGCGGCCGTGGTTTCTCCGGCGGGGGCGCAGCAGGCCGTCGCCGAAGACACGATGGGCATCGCGCAACTGGATACGGTGGTCGTCACGGCCTCCGGTTTCGAGCAGGAAATCAAGAACGCGCCGGCATCGATTTCGGTGGTGACGCGCGAACAGCTGGAAAGCCGGCCGTTCCACAACCTGGCCGACGCCGTGGCCGACGTCGAAGGGGTGACGGTCGAGCGCGGCGGCAAGGCCGGCGGCATGAACATCAGCATCCGCGGCATGCCCAGCGACTACACGCTGATCCTGGTCGACGGCAAGCGCGTCAACCAGAACAGCAGCGGGGCCCGGCCCAACGGGTTCGGCGACGTCGATACCAACTTCATCCCGCCGATGGCGGCCATCGACCGCATCGAGGTGGTGCGCGGCCCGATGTCCACCCTGTACGGGTCGGACGCGATGGGCGGGGTCATCAACATCATCACCCGCAAGGTCGCCGACGAATGGACGGGGCAGGTCACGCTGGACGGCACCGCGCAGGGCGACAACCGCTACGGCAACAACTACGGCACCGCCTTCTACCTGAGCGGCCCGATCAAGCACGACGTGCTGGGGCTGTCGCTGCGCGGCGGCTATTACCGGCGCCTGACCGCCACCGGCGACTACCCCGCCAACCAGGCCGAATACGACAGCGGCAACTACACCGGCGACCTGGCCAGCTTCAGCGGCCTGGGCGACAGCAAACAAAGCAACGTGGGCCTGCGCCTGGCGCTGACGCCCAATCGCGACCACGACATCCTGTTCGACGTGGACCAGAGCTGGCAGGTGTACGACAACGCCAACGGCGAGGTCGGCACGCTGAACGACACCGTGGCGCCCAACCGGCCCGGCGGCGGCTACGAGCCCGAACTGAAATTCAACCGCACCCGCTACGCGCTGACCCACCTGGGGCGCTATGGGTCGGTGACATCCGACACCAGCCTGGTGTACGACACCACCGAGACCAAGGGGCGCACCAACCCCATGAGCGCGCCGCGCCAGCCCACCGACGGCGACCGCCGCAAGCTGGAATACGACAACTGGATCTTCGACACCAAGTGGACCATGCCGCTGTTCGACGACCGCCACAACCTGACGCTGGGCGGGCAGTGGCGCGAGCAGAGCTTCGTCGATTCGCTGGTGTCGGCGCCGCTGGACCTGAAGCAGTGGCAATGGGCGCTGTTCGCCGAGGACGAATGGCGCATCGTCGACGACCTGGCCCTGACGCTGGGTGCGCGCTACGACCGTAACGAGCAGTTCGGCGGCCAATGGAGCCCACGTGGCTACCTGGTATGGAATGCCGATTCCCGCTGGACCTTCAAGGGCGGCGTCAGCCGCGGCTACAAGACGCCCGACGTCAACCTGATGACCGACGGCATCATCGGCCTGGGCGGCCAGGGCACCATCCCGCTGCTGGGCAATGCCGCGCTCACGCCCGAGCGCAGCACCGCCTCGGAACTGGGCGTGGTGTTCGACGACCAGGAAGGCCTGACCGGCAACCTGACTTTCTTCCACACCCGCTTCAAGGACAAGATCGACACCGAGGATGTGCCGAACTGCCGCGCGCCGGGCAACAACGTGCCCGGCTGCCTGGACCTGGGCGACTGGGAACGCAACGGCGTGCCCGTGGCGACCTTCTCGCGTCGCGTCAACATCGACTCGGCCACCATCCGCGGGCTGGAGTTCGGCGGGCGCGTGCCGCTGTACGCGGGCGTTTCGTTCAACGGCAACTACACCTACACCGCCAGCGAGCAGACCTCCGGCGCCGAGCAGGGCCAACCCCTGGGCTCGCAGCCGCGCCATGCCCTGAACCTGGGCCTGAACTGGCGCATCAACGACCGCGCCAACACCTGGATCCGCGGCGAATACCGCGCCAAGCAGTATCGCGGCCTGGACTGGAACAAGAAGCAGGTGTTCTACACCCCGTACTGGCTGGCCAGCGCCGGCGGCTCGTACGCATTCAGCAAGAACGTGACCGTGTCGGCCGCCATCTACAACCTGTTCGACAAGAACTTCGTGGACTACGGCATGCCCGAGACGGGCACCAACCCGCCGGCGGCCAACGCCAGCTGGTCCAATTCCTACCGCCAGGTGCTGGAAGGGCGCCGGCTGTGGGTATCGGCCAACATCACGTTCTGATGCCGTGACGTTGCGGCTGCGGCCGCAACGCATGGACATCGCGATTCACTGCGGGCGCCGGCGAGGCGCCCGCGGCCTATGCTGGGGCGCTTTGGGAGGCGAACATCGTAGGCCGTCTGCTGTTGCTGGGCATTGTTGCGGGGGCGTCGGCGGTGCAGACCCTGCCGGCATTGCCGCCGCCTCGCGGGTTGCCCGCGGCGGCGCTGGCGGTGGCCCTGGGACTGGCGCTGCTGGCACGTTGGCGATCATCGCGGCGGCGGGTGGCGCGTCGGGTGGCGGCGGCCCTGCTGGGCGCCTGCGCGGGCGCCATCCCTGCCATCTGGCAGGCCCAGGCGCTTCTGGACGACAGCCTGGCCTGGGTCCATCACGACGCCGTCAGCCGGCTGCAGGTACGCATTGCCAGCCTGCCCCAGGGCGACGGCCGGCACTGGCGTTTTCTGGCCGATCCAGGCCCCGATCGCCCCGCCGGAATTCCCGCGCGTTTGGCCGTCAGCTGGCATGCGCCGCCAGGGGCGCCGCTGCCCGATGCGAAGCCGGGGCAGGTGTGGCGCATGGCCCTGGTGTTGCGCCAACCGCATGGCGTGCGCAACCCGCATGGCCATGACGCGCAAGGGCGGATGTTCGCGCTGGGCATACGCGCCACCGCCACGGTGCGCGGCGTGCCCCGGCTGTTGCGCGACGACCCCTGGGCCGACGCGGGCACCGCGATCGAACGCATCCGCCACGCGGTGCGCGAGGGTATGCGCCGCGCCCTGGGAGACCGCCGCTATGCGCCGGTGCTGATCGCGCTGGCGCTGGGCGATCAGGCCGGCGTGGCCCGCGAAGACTGGCGCATATTCAACCGCAGCGGCATTACGCACTTGGTGTCGATCAGCGGCATGCACGTCACCTTGATCGCCGGCCTGGGCGGGGCGCTGGCCGCCTTCGCCTGGCGGCGTGCGCGCTGGCACGGCGCGGGCCCGGCCGAATTCCTGCCGGCCCAGGCCGTGGGGGCGGCCGCGGCGCTGGCGGTGGCCTTGGGATATTGCCTGCTGGCCGGCTGGGGCGTGCCGGCGCGGCGCACGTTTTTCATGCTGGCCGTGGTGGCGCTGGCGGCGATGGCGCGCCTGCCGTTGTCGCCGTCGCGCATCCTGGCGCTTGCGGCTGCCGCCGTTGTCCTGCTGGATCCGTGGGCCCCGCTGGCGCCGGGTTTCTGGCTGTCGTTCGGCGCCGTGGCGATCCTGTTGCGTGCGGCCGCCGCCGCGACGGCCGCCCCGGCATGGCGGGCGGGGTGGCGCGCGCGGGCCGCGCTACTGCTGGCCGAGTTCGGGCGCACCCAGTTCGTCATGACCCTGGGCCTGGTCCCCATGCTGGCGTACCTGATGCACCAGGTATCGCTGGGCTCGCCGCTGGCCAATGCCTTCGCCATCCCGGTCGTCAGCTTCCTGGTGACGCCGCTGGCCTTGCTGTGCGCGGCGCTGGGCGCGCTGCCCGGGCTGGACGTGCTGGCGCGCGCGGCCGGCGTGGCCGGGCATGCCATCTTCGATTGGATGATGATTCCGGTCAGCGGGATCGGCGCGTCGCGCTGGGCGGTGCTGGACGTGCCTGCCGCGCCGTGGCCGCTGCTGGGGTTGGCGCTGGCGGGCACGGCCTGGGCCCTGCAACCGCCGGGCTGGCCGGCGCGTCAGGCCGGCTGGCTGCTGATGCTGCCCATGCTGTGCTGGCGGCCCGAACGGCCGGCGCCCGGCGACTGGACATTGACTGCGCTGGATGTCGGGCAGGGCGGGGCCATCGTGGTCGAGACCGCCACGCAAGCCTGGCTGTTCGATACCGGGCCGCGCTGGAGCGAGTCGGCCGATGCCGGCGAGCGTGTCGTGGCGCCGTTCCTGCGCGCCCGCGGCCATCGCCGTCTGGACGGCCTGGTGGTCTCGCATGCCGACCTGGACCACGCGGGCGGCCTGGCCAGCGTGCTGGCCGCGTTGCCGGTCAGGCAATCGTATGCCTCGTTCGACCTGGCGGCGCTGTTGCGCCAGCGGTCCGACGCCGCCGGCGTGGCGCTGCCGGCGCGGGTGCGCCATTGCCGGGCCGGACAGGCATGGCGGGTGGACGGGGTGGAATTCCGTTTCCTGCATCCCGCCGGCGAGCCCGGCGGGGCTTCCGGCAATGCGCGCAGCTGCGTGTTGCTGATCCGCGGGCGGGCGCATGCGGCCTTGCTGCCGGGCGATATCGGCGCGGCCCAGGGACGCCGGCTGGCGCCCGGCCTGCCGCGGGTCGACGTGGTGGTGGCGCCGCATCATGGGTCGGCCACGTCGTCGAGCCCGGCGCTGGTGGCCGCCACCGGTGCCGCGCACGCGATTGCGCAGGCCGGCCGCCTGAACCGCTTCCGCCACCCCGCGCCAAGCGTGCAGGCCCGCTGGTTGCGCGCCGGCGCGGCGTTCTGGCGCACCGACCTGCACGGCGCCATCGTGGCCACATCGGGCCCTGGCGGCCTGCACATCGCGGCCCAGAACAGCGTGACGCGGCGCTATTGGCACCGCGACCCGCCTTAGGCATGCCACATCGGCTGCTATAACATGAGGCACTTCACCGCGTTGCCTGGAGCCTTCATGCCGGACCCCCGATTCGACTTCGTCACCTGCGCCAGCCCCGCCGGGCTGCATCGCATGGCCTATTGCGAATGGGGCGACCCCGACAACGACCGGGTGCTGCTGTGCGTGCACGGCCTGACGCGCACCGGGCGCGATTTCGATCGCCTGGCGCAGCGGCTGGCTGGAAGCTTCCGCGTGGTGTGCCCGGACGTGGTGGGGCGGGGGCGGTCTGATTGGCTGGGCGTGCCGGCGCTGTACACCATCGCGCAGTATGTGTCGGACATGGTCACCCTGATCGCCCGCTTGCGGCCGGCCACGCTGGCCTGGGTGGGCACGTCGATGGGCGGGCTGATCGGCATGGCGCTGGCCGGCGCGGCGGCCTATGCGCGGGCCATGCACGCGGCGCAGCCGCACGCCGGCGGCTGGCCGGCCGATCACGATATCCGGCTGGACCAACTGGTGCTCAACGATGTCGGCCCGCGGCTCGACCCGGCGGCGCTGGGCCGCATCGGGCAGTACGTGGGGCAGCCGGCCGAATTCGAATCGTTCGCGCAGGCCGTCCAGGCCGTGCGGGACGTGTCCGCCACCTTCGGGCCGCATTCCGATGCGCAATGGGAAGAACTGGCCCGCCACGTCTATGTCGAGCGCGACGGCCGCTGGGTCAAGCACTACGACCTGAACCTGGCGCTGCCGCTGGCGTCCCAGGCGGCCGAGGCGTATTCGACCGGCGAACAGATCCTGTGGCGGTCCTACGAGGCGCTGGACTGCCCCATCCTGATCGTGCGCGGCGGGCAGTCCGACCTGCTGACCGAGGCCACGGCGGCGGAAATGCTGGCGCGCAACCCGCGCGCGCGGCTGCACGAGGTGCCGGGGGTGGGGCACGCGCCCACGCTGATGGATGCCGCGCAGATCGACCCGGTGGCCGATTTCCTGCTGGGCGCGGCGCCGAACCGGTAGGCGCTTTCCGCGCGGCGCGACAGACGTACAATGGGTTCATGCAAGCCGCTGCCCTGAATGTCGATCTGCATTGCCACTCCACCGTGTCCGACGGCGTCCTGCCGCCGGCCGAGGTGGCGCGGCGCGCGCACGCCAACGGCGTGGACGCCTGGGCACTGACCGACCACGACGAAGTCGGCGGGTTGCAGCAGGCCGGCGCAGCCGCCCGCGAGCTGGGCATGCGCTTTGTCACCGGCACCGAGATCTCGGTGACCTGGGCCGGCCAGACCGTCCACATCGTGGGGCTGGGCTTCGATGCCGGCGATGCCACGCTGGCGCAGGGCCTGCGCGATACGCGGGCCGGTCGGGCGGAACGCGCCCGCCGCATGGGCCAGCGGCTGGCCGACATGGGCATGCCCGGCGCCTACGAAGGGGCGCTGCCGTTTGCCGGCAACCCCGAACTGGTCAGCCGCACGCACTTTGCGCGCTACCTGGTGCAGGCGGGCTATTGCCCGGATGTGCAAACCGTCTTCAACAAGTACCTGGGCGACGATTGCCCCGGCCATGTGCCCATGCAGTGGGCCAGGCTGGCCGACGCCGTGGGCTGGATACAGGGGGCGGGCGGGCGCGCCGTCATTGCCCATCCGGGCCGCTACAAGTATTCGCCGCTGCAGTTCAATGCGCTGTTCGACGAATTCCTGCAGTGCGGCGGGGTGGGCATCGAGGTAACCACCGGCAGCCATACCGCCGACGAAGCCCGCCACTATGCCGGCGTGGCGCGGCGCTTCGGCTTCCTGGCCTCGCGCGGTTCCGATTTCCACAGCCCGGCCGAAAGCCGCGCCGACCTGGGCGCCTTGCCCGCGCTGCCCGACGACCTGACGCCGGTCTGGCACGACTGGTTCTGAAGTTTCCATGAACAAGGCTTTTGTCAAAGAGTCGGATCGCGACGACGACGACGACCTGCCCGAGGCGCAGGCGTTGCCGACCGGCACCCGCAACTACATGACCCCCGCGGGCTATGCCCGCCTGCGCGACGAACTGGCGCAACTGATGAATGTCGAGCGCCCGGCCGTGGTGCAGGTGGTGTCGTGGGCGGCGTCCAATGGCGACCGTTCCGAGAACGGCGATTACCTGTATGGCAAGAAGCGCCTGCGCGAGATCGACCGGCGCATGCGTTTCCTGACCAAGCGGCTCGATATCGCCGACGTGGTCGATCCCGCCGCGCAACCCAACCGCGACCAGGTATTCTTCGGCGCGACTGTCACGTACCTGGACAAGGCCGGCGACACGCACACGGTCACCATCGTGGGCGTGGACGAAGCGGAACCGCTGGCCGGCAAGATCAGCTGGATATCGCCGGTGGCGCGCGCGCTGATCAAGGCGCGCGAAGGCGACACGGTGGTGCTGCGCACGCCGGGCGGCATCGAGGAACTGGATATCCTGGAAGTGCAGTATCCCGAGTCATGAGGCGTTGTTGGGTGTCAGACACCTAGCCGTACCCAGGCAGGCCTAAGGCAGCGCCATGGGCGTCAGACACCGGGATATGCGCAAACTACCCATTCTTCAAAAAAACACGGACGCCGATGCCGGCGTCCGTGCTGGAGGCGGGGTTCTGTTGCCCGCGCCTTCCGGTTGGCGGCTTGCGCCGCCGTTCTCCCCTGGGCTGCTGCTTATTTCTTGCGTGCCGCGATGGACTTCTCGGCCAGGTCCACCAGTTCGGTGCCGATGCGCGGCTTCCACTTGTCGTAGACCGGCTTGGTGACTTTCACGAAGGCGTCGTGCTGCGCTTCGGTCAGCGACGTCACGGTCACGCCGTGGCCTTCGATCTCTTTCAGCAGCGACGGGTCTTCCGGCGTGACGCCCTTGCGGGCGATGGCGATTTCCTTCTTGCCGGCTTCCAGGGCCGCTTCGCGCACGATCTTGCGGTCGGCTTCGGACCACGATTCCCAGACCTCGCGGTTCACCACGAACACCAGCGGGTCGGCCACGTAGTTCCACAGCGTCAGGTACTTCTGCGCCACGTCGTACAGTTTGGCGCCGGTATAGATCGACAGCGGGTTTTCCTGGCCGTCGACCGCGCCGCTGGCCAGCGCGGGCTGCGCGTCGGCCCAGCTCATCTGCGTGGGGTTGGCGCCCAGGGCGGTGAAGGTGTCGATGTACAGCGGCGAACCCACCACGCGCAGCTTCATGCCCTTGAGATCTTCAGGCTTGGACACCGCCTGGCGCGAGTTGCTCAGCTGGCGGTAGCCAATTTCGCCCCAGGCCAGCGGCACCACGCCGGCCTTCTCGATGATCTTGAACATCTCTTTGCCCACTTCGCCGTGGATGAGCGCGTCGATGGCGGCGTAGTCGGGCATCAGGAAGGGCAGCGAGAACAGATTCAGCTGCTTGACCTGCGGCGACCAGTTGATGGTCGAGCCGATGGCCATGTCGATGATGCCCTGGCGGATGGCGGTGAATTCGCGCGTCTGGTCGCCCTGTACCAGCGAGGTGCCGGGATAGATCTTGATGTTGATGCGCCCATCGGTGCGCTCCTTGACCAGCTTGGACCAGATTTCGGCGCCCTGGCCCCACGGGAAGGTGGTGCCCACGACGATGGA
>Ga0182736_1003440_pt1 | contig 10678 bp, 12 predicted proteins | sample eDN5th30CKraftBY_FD_128882 | JGI IMG/M metagenome (GOLD analysis project Ga0182736, IMG submission 128882) | Enriched backyard soil microbial communities from Emeryville, California, USA - eDNA 5th pass 30_C Kraft BY (version 2) (version 2) | ecosystem: Environmental > Terrestrial > Soil >...
CCCCCGGTCAACCCCCTTACCATGGGGCTGACCTTCCGCACCTTCGTGGGCTTCGCCGTCATCTACACCGTCAACCTGAAGCCGCGCACGCCGCAGAACATCGTCATCGGCGGCCTGTCGGGCGCCATGCCGCCGGCGCTGGGCTGGGCCGCCGTCGCCGATGCCGTGCCGGCCGAGGCCTGGGTGCTGGTGCTGATCATCTTCATCTGGACGCCGCCGCACTTCTGGGCCCTGGCCCTGTATCGCAACCACGACTACGCCAAGGCCGGCTTGCCGATGCTGCCGGTCACGCACGGGCAGCGCTTCACCCGCCTGCACATCCTGCTGTACAGCCTGGCGTTGGTGGCCACCACCACGCTGCCCTATGTCATCCGCATGAGCGGCCTGCTGTACCTGGTGTGCGCGCTGGTGCTGGGCGGCATGTTCGTGGCCTACGCATGGCGGCTGTACCGCCAGTACAGCGACGCCCTGGCGCGCCGCCTGTTCCGCTTTTCCATCCTGTACCTGGCGCTGCTGTTCGCCGCCCTGCTGGCAGACCACTGGGTCAGCCTGCTGGCCTGATCTCGGAGACCCTGTTTCATGTCCGCGTTTTCCACCCACCGCCGCGCCGTGCTGCGCGGCGCGGCGGCCGTTGCCCTGGCCGGCATCCTGGCGGCCTGCGGCGATCCTGCCCCCAGCTTCAAGGGCAACGACATCAGCGGCACCCAACTGGGCAAAAGCCTGGCCCTGAACGACCACAACGGCCAGGCGCGCACCCTGCAAGACTTCGCCGGCAAGGTCACGGTGGTGTTTTTCGGCTTCACCCAGTGCCCCGACGTCTGCCCCACCTCGCTGGCCGAGCTGTCGCAGGTCATGCAGAAGCTGGGCGGCGACGCCGACCGCGTGCAGGTGCTGATGATCACGGTGGACCCCGAGCGCGATACGCCCGAGATCCTCAAGCAATATGTAACGACGTTCGATTCGCGCTTCCTGGGCCTGACCGGCACGCCGGACCAGATCAAGCAGGCGGCCGCCTCGTTCAAGGCGTATTACGCCAAAGTGCCGACCGATGGCGGCAAGAACTACACCATGGACCACACCGCCGCGTTCTACCTGCTGGACGGCAAGGGCGAATCGCGCGTGCTGGCCAATAACACCATCGGCGCCGACGCACTGGCGCACGACATCAAGGCGCTGCTGGGTTCGTAAGGCAGGGCGTCAATCCGCCCCGTGGGCGGCGCGCCAGGCCCGGTAGGCGGCCAGCGCCGCCGGGCTCAGTTCGGCTGGGGCGATCTCGCGCAGGTGGCCGATGATCATCAGGGCATAAGGCGTGGCCAGGGCGGCGGCCTCGGCGCACAGGCGCGATTCGTCGCCTTGCGAGGGCAGGCGGTTGCGCCAATAATTGATGGCCTGCTCGAGTTCGGGCAAAGGAATGGGCTTGTCCATCCGGACATTGTCCCAGAATGCGCGACAACAGACCGGCCGTGCCTTGCAAAGGGTCACTATCGCAACACGCCGATACCCCGCCCGGATGCTATACAACGGGCCGTGCTATCGATGGAGAACCATCATGAATACACCCGTTTCCCCCTCTGGCGCCACGCCGCGCCGTGGCCTGCACCCGCTGGTGGCGACCGCCGCCGTGGCCGTCATCGTGCTGTGCACGGTAGCCGTGGCTTCCCTGGTCGGCTGGCTGCCCACGCCGTGGGCGGAATCCTCCGGCCCCGCCCCGGTGCACGAGGCTCAGGCCCAGGCCGAGCAGGCCGCGGGCGAGCCCCCCGCGCCGCCCCAGCCGGCCGCGTCCCAGCCGCCCGCGCCCCAACCCGCGCCCGCCAAGACCGCCTCGGCGCCCAAGGCCGCGCCCGCGCCCAAGGCGCCGGCCAAGCCGGCCACCTGCGCCGATTGCGGTGTGGTCGAGACCATCCGTCCCATCCAGGTGCCGGCGCAGAACCCGGGCTATAACGTGGTCGGCACGGTCGCCGGCGGCGTCGTGGGCGGGGTGGTCGGCCACCAGTTCGGCGGCGGCAGCGGCAAGGACGCCCTGACCGTGCTGGGCGCCGTGGGCGGCGCTTTGGCAGGTCATGAAATCGAGCGTAATATCAGGCAGCAACAGACTGTGACGCACTACGAGCTGATCGTGCGCATGGACAACGGCAGCACCCACACGTTCCGCAGCGCGCAGCCGTTTGCCTATGCCTCGGGCGATCACGTGCGGGTCGAGAACGGCCAACTGTTGCCGCGCTAGGCATTGCCGGCGCCCCTGGAGACCGAATGTCCGATTCGAATAGCAATCCGTTCGTCCTGCCCGGCCTGGGGCAGGGCGGCGATCTTTCCGGCAACCCCCTGCTGGCCAGCATGGAAATGATGCGCAAGGCCTGGGCGGGGCTGGCCGGTCCGGGTGGCCTGGCGCAGGCCTTGCCGATGGCGCCGCCCATGAATCTCGAAGACCTCGAACGCCGCATCGCCGACCTGCGCACCGTGGAAAGCTGGCTGCGCATGAACCTGTCGATGCTGACCAGCACCATCCAGGGGCTGGAAGTGCAGCGCGCCACCATCGCCACGCTGCGCGCGTTCGTCAGCGGGCCGGCCGAATCGGGCGACGCCTCGCCGCTGGAAGTCGCGCTGGGCCTCAAGCCAGCCCCGGCTTCGGCCCCGGCCGCATCGCCAGCCGCCGACGCCGCGGCTTCGCAGGCCGACCCCAAGGCCGCCACGGCGGCCGAGCAGGTCAACCAGGCCGCGCAATCGGCATCGCAGGCATGGTGGAACCTGCTGCAGCAGCAGTTCAACCAGATCGCCTCGGCCACGGCTGCAACCATGCCCGAAGCCACCGCCAAGGCCCCGCCGCCGGCCGACAAGCCGGCCGACGCCGGCACGCCCAAGCGCGCCCCTCGCAAGACGGCGGCCAAGCGCGCGCCGGCATCACGCAAGTCATAATCTTCCGCTTCAATGGCGCGGCGGGCAGCCGCCCGCCCTCTTACGCTGTTTACGAATCCCTATGCTAAATGTTGTCATTCTTGCCGCCGGACTGGGCAAACGCATGCAGTCCGACCTTCCCAAAGTGCTGCATTCGCTGGCCGGCAAACCCATGCTCGGGCATGTGCTCGACAGCGCCAGCCAGCTCGAGCCGGGCCGTATCGTCGTCGTGGTGGGCCATGGCGCCGACCGCGTGCGCGCGGCCTTCGAAGGCCGCGCCGGGCTGAGCTTCGCCCTGCAACAGCCCCAGCAGGGCACCGGCCACGCCGTGCAGCAGGCTGTGCCCTTGCTTGAAGAAGACGGCAAAGACGACGTCACCGTGGTGCTGTACGGCGACGTGCCCCTGGTGCAGCCCGATACGCTGCGCCGCCTGTTGCAGGCGCGCGGCCAGGGCATGGCCGTGCTGACCGAGGTTCTCGACGACGCCACCGGCTACGGGCGCATCGTGCGCAACGAGCAGGGCCAGGTGTTGCGCATCGTCGAGCACAAAGACGCCAGCGAGGCCGAGCGCGCCATCCGCGAAGTCAACACCGGCATCCTGGTTGCGCCCACCGCCAAGCTGAAAAACTGGCTGGGCCGCATCGACAACAACAATGCCCAGGGCGAGTACTACCTGACCGACGTGGTCGGCCTGGCCGTGGCCGACGGCGTGGCCGTGGGCGCCGCCCAGCCGGCCGCCGGCTGGGAAACGCTGGGTGTGAACAGCCGCGTGCAGCAGGCCGAACTGGAACGCCGCTGGCAGCAAGAGCAGGCGCGCCGCCTGCTCGAGGCCGGCGTCACCCTGGCCGACCCGGCGCGCTTCGACCTGCGCGGCACGCTGGCGTGCGGCCGCGATGTGTTCATCGACGTGGGTTGCGTGTTCGAAGGCAAGGTCGAACTGGCCGACGGCGTGCGGGTGGGCCCGCATTGCGTGCTGCGCGACGTCACGGTCGGCGCGGGCACCCACATCGATGCCTTCAGCCACGTGCAGCAGGCCACCGTGGGAAGCGATGCGCGCGTCGGCCCCTATGCGCGCCTGCGGCCCGGCGCCAGCCTGGGCGACCGCAGCCACGTGGGCAATTTCGTGGAAATCAAGAACAGCGTGCTGGATGCCGACAGCAAGGCCAACCACCTGGCGTATATCGGCGATGCCGACATCGGCGCTCGCGTGAACGTGGGCGCGGGCACCATCACCTGCAACTACGACGGCGCCAACAAGTTCCGCACCGTCATCGAAGACGACGCGTTCATCGGTTCGGATTCCCAACTGGTCGCACCGGTGCGCGTGGGCCGCGGCGCCACCCTGGGCGCCGGCACCACGCTGACCCGCGACGCGCCCGCCGGGCAGTTGACGGTGTCGCGAGCCCGCCAGACCACCATCGAGGGCTGGCAGCGTCCCCAGAAAAAATCGTGAGCGCCGAACCCACGGCTTCACCCGAGCCATGTGCCCGCCAGGCGCTGCCTGACGGCCTGCCCACGCCGCGGCGGCACTGGGCGGCCGCCACGGTGCTGACCGGCATCAGCCTGTCGGTGCTCGACACCACCATCGCCAACGTCGCGCTGCCCACCATTGCCACCGACCTGAACGCCCAGCCATCGCAGGCGGTGTGGGTCGTCAACGCCTACAACCTGTCGGTGGTGGTGCTGCTGCTGCCCTTGTCCGCGCTGGCCGAGCGCATCGGCTTCAAGCGCATGTTCTCGATCGGGTTGGTGTTGTTCGCGCTGGCCTCGCTGTCGGGCGCCCTGTCGGCGTCGCTGTGGCAGCTGACGCTGGCGCGCGTGGTGCAGGGCGTGGGCGCGGCCTCGTTGATGTGCATGTTCGGCGGGCTGGTGCGCAACATCTACCCGCTGCGCATGCTGGGGCGCGGCATCAGCCTCAATGCCACCACCGTGGCGGTCATGTCGGTGCTGGGCCCCACGCTGGGTTCGGTCATCCTGGAAATCGCCCATTGGCGCTGGATCTTCGCCATCAACCTGCCGGTGTGCGTCGCGCTGATGTTCGGCCTGCGCTACCTGCCCGAAGTGCCGCGCAACAACGTCAAGCTCGACTGGCGCAGCGCCCTGCTGTGCATGCTGACGCTGGGCGTGTTCATTTCCGGTGTCGACACGCTGGGCCAGAATGCCTGGCGCGGCGTGCTCATGATCGTGTTCGCCTCGCTGGCGGGCTGGCTGCTGGTGCGGCGCGCCAGCAGCCAGCCGGCGCCCCTGGTGCCGGTCGACTTGCTGCGCATCCGCCAGGTGGGGTTCGCCGTGGCGGCCTCGGCCTGCACCTTCGCCGCGCAGATGGCCTCGTACGTGTCGCTGCCGTTTTATTTCCAGCAAGTGCTGGGTCGGCCGTATCTCGAGGTCGGCATGCTGATGGGCGCCTGGCCCGTGGGCACGGCCATCGTCGCCCCGTTCGCGGGCCGCATGTCCGACCGCTATTCGGCCGCCACGCTCAGCGGAGTGGGGGCGGGTGCCATGGTGCTGGGGCTGGGCACGCTGGCCTTCCTGCCGCTCAGCGCCGGCAACCCATGGATCGTTGCCGCCATGTTCGTCGCCGGGATGGGGTTCGGCTTCTTCCAGACGCCCAACAATCGCGCCATGCTGTCGTCGGCCCCGCGCCAGCGCAGCGGCGCGGCGGGTGGCCTGCAGGCCACCACCCGGGTGTTCGGCCAAAGCTTCGGAACGGCGCTGGTCGCCATCGCGTTCGGGGTCAGCAGCGCCAGCGGCCCCATCTTCGCGCTGATCCTGGCCACCGTGTGCGCGGCCCTGGCGGTGGGCGTGAACGCGGTGCGGGTGAACAAACTGCGGGCCGGCTGACCCGTGGCCTTACTCGTGGCGGGCCCCTTGTTCGACCTCGGCGTGGCGCCGGGCGATCAGCGCGGCCCGTTCGCGCATCAGCGTCACGATCTGCGGTAGCCGGCGGGCGTTCAGGCGGTCGGCCATGGCCGTGATGGTCACCGCCGCCAGCGGCTGGCCGTCGGCGGTACGCACCGGCACGGCCACCGCGCTGGTGCCCGGCATCAGGCCATGCGGCGCATGCGCGATGCCTTCCGTCCGGGCCGTTTCCACGCGCCGTATCAGGTCTTCCGGGCTTTCGCCCATCACCTGCAGGCGCCGCTCGTTCGAGCGGACCAGCGCTTCGCTTTCCTGGCGCGCCAGGCACGACAGCAGCGCCACGCCCGACACGCCGATGCCCAGGGGGCGCCGCACCCCGACCTCGATCGACAGCACCTGGATCGGATAGCGGCCCGTCTTGCGGCCGATGCAGATCGAATCCGCGCCGTGCCGCACGCTCAGGAACACGGTGTCGCCCGCCTGCTCGGCCAGGTCGGCCAGGTACGGGTCGGCGATGGTCAGCAGCGGGAAGCGGCGCGTGCGCGCCAGGCCCAGCAGGGCCACTTCGGGGCCGATCAGGTAGTGTCGCGTGGACGGGTCTTGCGTGACCGCGCCTTCCTGCGCCAGCGTCTTGAGCAACCGGTGCACGGTGGGCTGGTTCAGGCCCGACATCTGCACCAGGTCGGTTAGGCGCACGCCGCGCTCCTGGCCACACGCCACCAGGCGCAGCAGCGCCAGCGCGCGGCGCACCGTCTGGCTGCCGCCGTGGTCTTCCGGGTCGATAGGATGGGTCAAGTCTGGGTCTCGGGTGCGATCACGGTCTTGGGGGTCTGGGCGATGGCGGCCTTGGTCACGATGGGCCCCAGCCCCGCGTAGTTCGGGCCGGCCAGGCGGGCGACCGGGCGCAGTTGCGCGGTGTCGATCTTGCCGTCGCGCAGCAGGTTGTCGCGCACGTGGAAGACCAGCACCTCGCCCACCACGAATTCGGCGCCTGTGTCGCCGAACGGAATGATGGAATGCAGCCTGCATTCCAGGCTGATGGGGGCGGCCTGCAGGCGCGGCGGCGCCACCATCTCGCTGGGCTGCACCACCAGGCCCAGGACTTCCGGCTCGCTGACGTGGGCGGGGTATTCCACCGCGCTCTGGTGAATGGCGTCGATCAGGGTCTCGTCGCCGATATTCACCACGAATTCGCCTGTCGCGTGGACATTGCGCGCGGTGTCCTTGCGCACGCCGGCCTTGCGGCCGATATTGATGCCCACCATGGGCGGCTTGTTCGACACGAAAGTGAAGCAGCTGAACGGCGCCAGGTTGACCACGCCGTCGGCGCCGCGCGTGGTGATCCAGGCGATGGGGCGCGGCACCACCACGCCGGTCATCAGCCGATAGGTCTGTTCGGGGGTCAGGTCGGTGGAGCGGATCTGGGTCATGGTCGTAGGGAAAGCATAGTCCAATAATTGGACTATTTTTCTGGTGTTAGGGTTAACGATGAGCACGATGTTGCGCCAGTGAACCAGAAATACTAACGGTATCGATTCGATGCTGTCGCCAGGCAAGTTTCCATAAAGTCCATTATTCGGAATTTTTCGGGGGATTTTCATTGCCCTGCCCGGCAGGCCTGGCTACATTGCGGCCCATCGGCACAGCCGGGCAATGCGCCCGCGCCGGCCCGCTTCCCGGCGGCCGGGCGCCCAAGCGCCGTGCCGCGGGCAGCCGGCGTCTTGCCGGATGCCTGACACCACTAGAAAACACGCCCACAGGAGACACGACGATGAAACCCTCCATCCTGCGCTGCCTGGCCGCGCTGGCAGTGCTGACCACTTTCCAGGCGCATGCGGCCTGGCCCGACAAACCCGTGCGCATCGTGGTGCCGTATCCGCCCGGCGGCAATGTGGACGTAGCGGCGCGCATCATCGCGCCGGGCCTGCAGGCCGCGTTCGGCCAGCCCTTCATCATCGACAACAAGCCCGGCGCCGGCGGCACCATTGCCGCCGAAAGCGTCGCGCGCTCGGCGCCCGACGGCTACACCCTGTTCCTGGGCGCCAATGGCCCGCTGCTGTTCAGCCCCGTCATCTTCGGCCGCAGCGACTACAAATGGGACAAGGAATTCGAGCCCATCAGTTCCGTGTCGTTCACGCCGCTGGTGCTGCAGGTACGCCCTTCGCTGCCCGTGAAAACGCTGGGCGACCTGCTGGCCCTGGCAAGAAAAGAGCCTGGCAAGCTCAACATGGCCTCGCCCGGCGCCGGCACCACCAACCATCTGGTCAGCGAGTTGCTGCAATCGTTGACCGGCGCGCACTGGACCACCGTGCACTACAAGGGCAACGCGCCCGCCACCACCGACCTGCTGGGCGGACAGGTGGATTTCAACTTCGACCAGGTGTCGGTGTCGCTGCCTTTCATCAAGGAAGGCAAGGTGCGCGGGCTGGCCGTCAGCACGACCGAGCGCGTGCCGTCGCTGCCCGACGTGCCCACTTTCGCCGAAGCCGGCGTGCAGGGCATGGAAGCCGCGACCTTCACCGGCATGGTGGCCCCCAAGGGCACGCCGTCCGACATCACTGATCGCTTGAGCCAGGCACTGGTGAAGATCCTGAGCCAGCAGGACGTGAAGGACAAGTTCGCCGCGCTGGGCGCGCAGGCGCGCGGCAGCACGCCCCAGGAATTCGCGGCGCACGTGTCCAAGGAAGACGCGCGCTGGCTTCCCATCATCAAGAAGGCCGGCATCCGCGCCAACTAGTTCTTTCGTCTACATGGCCACGCACATCATGAAGCGCACCAGCATCTATGCAGAGGGGTTCAGCCACAAGAACCCCATCCCCGCCGCCTGCCGGATCGGCAACCTGCTGTATTCCGGCAGCATCCAGGGCACCGACCCCGCCACCGGCGCCTACGGCGCCACGCTCGAGGCGCAATGCGAGCTGATGTTCGAGCACGTCAGGCGCATCGTCGAGGCGGGCGGCGGCACGCCCGGGCACATTGTCAAGATGACGGTCTGGATGAACGACCGCTCGCAGCGCGCGGCACTGAATGTGCCGTGGCTGCGGATGTTCCCCGACGCCGCCTCGCGGCCGGCGCGGCACACCATGCAGGCGGCGCTGGATGGCGGCAAGCAGGTCGAGTGCGATTTCATTGCGGTCATCGACTGAGGACGCCATGCCGGATTATTTGCCGTTCCACCCCCATCCCACTGCGCCTGGCCGCCTGCCGCCGCCGCGCAGCTGCGACAGCCAGTTTCACGTGTTCGGCCCGTCCGCGCGGTACCCCGTGCGCCCCGGCGCCGCCTACGAAATGCCCAGCGCCACCATCGACGTGGCGTTGCGCCTGCATCGCACCCTGGGCATCGAGCGCGGCGTCATCGTGCAGGCCACCACGTACGGCGCCGACCACCAGGTCGTGCTGGACGGCCTGGCGGCCGCCGGCTCCGGCTATCGCGGCTGCGCCAACGCCGCCGTGCTGCTCGAGCGCGATGACGCCTACCTGGCGCGCCTGCACGATGCGGGCGTGCGGGGCGCGCGCTTCACCCGCCAGGCACTCGGCATCGTCATGGCGCCCGCCGACTTCCAGCGTGCCATCGCGCGCATCCGCGAACTGGGCTGGTACGCCAAATTCCAGCCCGAGCCCGACGGCATCCTGAACCAGGTGGCCCTGTTCGACACGCTGGACATCCCCGTGCTGATCGACCACATGGGGCGCGCCGATCCGTCGCGCGGCAATGGCGACCCCACCCTGCGCAAGCTGGTCGAGCTGCTGGGGCGCGGCAACTTCTGGGTCATGCTGTCGCTCACCGAAAAGCTGTCGCGGCAAGGCTACCCCTGGGACGACGTACTGCCGGTGGCGCAGGCTTGCATCCGGGCGGCGCCCGACCGTGTGGTCTGGGGCAGCGACTGGCCGCACCCCGTGTCGGTCAAGGCCCCGCCCGACGAAGGGCGGCTGGTGGACCAGCTGTTCCGCTATGCCGGCGACGACGCCACGCTGCACAAGATCCTGGTCGACAACCCCGCCCACCTGTTTGGATTCGATCGATGAAACTGGTTTCCTTCCTGGCACAGGGCCGCGCGCGGTTCGGCGTGGCCACCGAGCGGGGCGTGGTCGACCTGACGGGTCGCCTGGGCCCCGGCATCGACACCCTGCGCGCGGCGCTGGCCGCCGATGCCGTGGCGCGCATGCGGGATCTGGCGGCCACCGCCGCGCCCGACTTCGCCCTGGCCGACGTCACGCTGCTGCCGCCGATTCCCGACCCCGGCAAGATCATCTGCGTCGGCGTCAACTACGGCAAGCGCAACGAGGAATACCGCGACGGCAGTGCCGCCCCGGCGTACCCCAGCGTGTTCCCGCGTTTCCCGGCCTCGCTGGTGGCGCATGGCCAGCCGCTGGTGCGCCCGCTCGAATCCGCGCAGCTGGACTACGAAGGCGAGATCGCCATCGTCATCGGCCGCGGCGGCCGGCGCATCGCGCAAGACCAGGCCGAATCCCACATCGCCGGCCTGGCCTGCCTGAACGAGGGCACCGTGCGCGACTGGGTCCGGCACGGCAAGTTCAATGTCACGCAGGGCAAGAATTTCGACGCCAGCGGTTCGTTCGGCCCGTGGCTGGTCACCGCCGACGAATTCGACGGCTACGACGCCCTGGCCGTCACCACGCGCGTCAACGGCGAAGTGCGCCAGCACGACACCACCGCCAATCTGATGTTCCCGTTCCGCTACCTGATCCACTACATCTCGATCTGGACGGCCCTGCAACCCGGTGACGTCATCTCTACCGGCACTCCGGTGGGCGCCGGCGTGCGCTTCGATCCGCCGCGCTTCCTGGCACCGGGCGACCGGGTCGAGGTCGAGGTTTCGGGCGTGGGCGTCCTGTCGAACACCGTCATCGACGACACCGGAGAAACCCCATGCTGAGCCAGGCCGACCGCGCCGCCGCCGCCCGG
>Ga0182736_1003443_pt1 | contig 10674 bp, 17 predicted proteins | sample eDN5th30CKraftBY_FD_128882 | JGI IMG/M metagenome (GOLD analysis project Ga0182736, IMG submission 128882) | Enriched backyard soil microbial communities from Emeryville, California, USA - eDNA 5th pass 30_C Kraft BY (version 2) (version 2) | ecosystem: Environmental > Terrestrial > Soil >...
AGAGGAAATGAGCTTCAGCATGATTGTTGGCCGGTATGAGATCGTGGCAACTTCCGGCGTCGAAAACGGCTCGGTCAGAGTAGGGAAGTCGGAGGCGGAAGCCTATGACGTGATTGACAGGAAGCGTGGCGGTCATGCGCGACTGGAGAAACAAGGCGTCACGCTCGACACTGCATGGTTTTACTGCATTCGTCGACAGGCGAACGCCCAGGGGGTGACCCTTTTGCATTGGTAACCATCGCTATTAATAAAAAAACCCGGCCAAAGTGCCGGGTTTTTTTTTGTCCATAGCGTTGGTGCTCACCACGAACTAGCCTTGATTTTCAGGGCAACTTTGAACACATAGAGCACGACCTTAATCGCCGGAACCATCACGCCGCTGGCCCAAAAGGAGCCGACGAGAGAGAGCCCGAAGATCCAGTTACAAAATGGTGTATCCGGCAGGCGCGCTGCGACGCAGGCAACGAAGAAAAGTGTGATCGCAGTGACGGCGCGACGGGCGACTAGGGGTAATGTCATGAACTTATCGAGCATCGTCGGCACCTTCGCGTGGTCGAAAGACGGCACGACGAAACAGGTAAGCCGACTCCCACGCAGCTAACCCGGCTGCTACTAAGATCCAGACACGAACGGCGCGCGTCCAATCGAACTGCATGAAGGTATCGAGTATTGTCATTTCGTTTTCTCAGGGACTTTCCGACCGCTTGCCCGGCCTTATGAGCAATGATGCCACGACACGTTCATAGTCAAGGCGCGGGGTGGTGACACTGGCGGGCGGCGAGACAATGCCCCCCGCCCCCTGACAGAAACTTATGCAAAAGCCGACAGGCTGTCTGCTAGATAGTTCAGATGCGCATCGTCGCTAATCTCAGACGGCGCCTCCTTGCTATCGGCAAGCGTCTGCGGCCCTTTGTCCACAACCGACGCGGGCTTCATTCGCGTTTGGGCAGCCAGCGTTCCGCTGTCGGAAACCGCTGCTTGCTGCGCGACGGTCCGCCCTTGTTGGGCGCTATAGGCAAGCCCCACGTTTTCCCTGCCGCGAAGGGCGTCGTCCGCAAGACGTTTGAGCAGCGCAGCTCGTTGTCTAGGATTCGAGACCTCCATTAACGCAGCAAACAAAGAGGGCGTGACAACTTCGCTGACTGTCACCTTGATCTCGATAGTCCCTGTCATGCGGTCATAGCCTCCTTCCGCTTCTTATCGCGCTCGCGCATCTGTGTGGCCTCGCCGGCCGCAAAGAACCCACGGACGTTCGAGAAGCACGCGTTCTTCATGACTTCGATGCGGTTGCGGGGAAAGAACGCGCGGATAGCGGGCTCGTAAAGCGCCGCACCGCCGCCGGTAAGGAAAATGCAGCGGATGTCGTTGGTGGAACCGACGGAGTTGCCGATCGCATTGACCGCTGCTTCCGGGACGGACTGAGCCTGTGCAGCGTAGTGGTCAAGGTTGATCTCTTCGTTGAACACGTAGTAGGGCGCGCCTTCACGAACGGCTTCGTCGATTTCTTCAATCGCTAGGGCCGACTCTTTTGTCGCTGCACCGATCAGCTCCGCCATCTTCTGGAAGAAATGCGACGCGCCGCTCTGATGTCCGCCACTACGACGCTCCTCCATCGTAAGCCCCTTGGCGACGACCCAGTCGGTCGTGTAGTAGCCGACATCGATGATCATATTGCGCTGCGACGGGTTGAAGTCGGGGTGTTGGGAAAAGTGAACCAGAGCGCCCAACGGTTGCGGCAGCACCATCAAGTTTCCGACGCGAACTTCCTCATCGCCGAACTGCAGAGTTCCCGAAAACTTACTGCGCAACGCCTCGGCGTGTTGTTGAAATGTCTGGACGGGCAGTCCGAGCACAAGCCTGTCGACCGACGACACGTTGGCGAAGTGGAATGCTCCACCGAGGAGAGCTTCATAGCTATCCGTAGTGCAGTAGTTACCGACGAGGGTGCGCCCAGGGTCTCCGTTGCGAGAGGTCAGCGGCACTTCCGGTCCCACCTCGTACTGCTTGCCGTTCACTTCGATTCCAACGGTCCTGATTGCCCTCAACACGCCGTTGCTTTGCTTGGTCATGGTTCGGGCCTGATAGTCCGGAGTCAGCGACGGGAACATGAACGTTGAGACTTCCGAGCCATTGCGGACAGCGACCTTAGTGTTTCCATATCCGACATCGACGGCTAGGACGGATGCATGCGTTTTCATTCTCTCTCCAGAGTTGTTCGATAGGTGCACTTACCTGCCCGTTATCTGACCGAGAAGTGGCAGACGGGCAGCGGTGACGGCTCCTTTTCTCCGAACGTCCGGATAACGATCAGTTATCTTCACCTAATCGGTGAGATAGTTAATCGGCACGCTAGAACGGCGCCAATCTGTCAGTTATCGGTGCGAAGGCGGTGAGAAAAGTCCCCGTTACTCGTGTTCAACTCTACAGATCGCCGCGCAATGTCAAGGAAGCAAAAGCTCGCAACATTTGGGCAGCTTTTGACTCTGCTTTTAGTCACCGCGGCCGTTATTCTTCTACTCACCAACCGCGCGCATGCGCATCGACCTTCCTGAAATGGACCATCAAGGGGACCGCTTTGCCTAGCGAAAACCCCTCTGTCACGGCCGCAAAATGAAGCGGCCTTTTTCTGAATCTAATCAAGTTCAAAGCGACCCAAATTGAGGACGCTGGACACGCGATATCCATTGGGTTTGCGGGCGGTTTCGCCCGATTGTCCGAATTGAGACGGCTTGGGAGTGGTCATGGACAGATATCCATGGGCCGCTTTTCCACCCCTCAATGACGATGGACGCATCCTTACAGCACACGACGCTGGGTACGTTGCATGAGGTCCGACACACCGCGACCGAGTGAACGCGCTTTGGGATGGGGGACCAGCTAGGCCGACGCGCCAAGCTGATCTCTGTACGGAAGACGAACGGGCGGCGCACCCGGGAAAAAGCAGCGCAAAGAGATTACCGAGCACTTGGCCGTGGTCGTGCCGTCGTAAAGACGAGCACACCGGCGCGCAGCAGCGCGTTTGTGGCCGGCGCGGTAGCCGTAGCAGCGGCACAGCCGAATCGCACACTCAACAGCGCGCGATTCGACTGCTGGAGGCAGCAGGAAGCACACAACGACGAGACGTCCCGCGAAGCGGGCTACGCGTTGGACGTGCGCCGGCAGCAAATCAGCGGCGGTCAACGCGCGAAGCGTGACGACTGGCGGCACGCAGCAGTACGGAGGTCGATGCACGTTTCTTCCACGTGCGGGGCTATCGGATGGAATCGCTAAAGGACAGGAAGGCAGGACCCGGCGGGGATACGCAGCGGCTGTGCGGCAACACTCGGGGATAGGCTCCTGAGATCTGCGGTGCAGAGGCAACGAATGGCACCGCGCGCAGATGAGCACTGTCGCGCTTGTCAACAAATAAGGAGAACGCGCTTGCTAGAGCCGCTGAAAAGTTACGTGTTGCGAGCAGACCTCGTCTCGATGCACCTTGCCATCGGCTGGTATGTGTCGGCCCCGTACCGCACGACTGCCAGCCCTGATGCTTGCTGATGTGATCGATACGTCAGGCGCTGGCGTGCTGACGCGATTGCTACGTGCGTGCACGCCCAGGGTGAAAGAGGGGTTGAGCGTGACCGTCGTGGCAGTTGAGCGCAGCCAAGAACAAGGCGTTGACTACGGCAAAAAGCAACGACACCGCTCGACGGCCTGTACGCAAGCCCGACGGAGTCGGACTTTTGCACTCATAGATCACGCTTTCGAAGCTGAAGTCGCATGGTCTCTATGGCGGCTCTCTATTGCCTACGGATTTGACGATACCCGATCTCGGCGAAGGGCACTCCGTCATGCAGCGATTGCTGGATGGAGTTCGGCCTCGTGGGTAGCTGACGGTGTGCCAAACGGCCTCGCGCGAGCGAGTGAGTTGGCGGTGGCATTCGAGAGGGGGCGAGCAATGTACGTCGCGGCTATGAAACTGCAATCGACGCATGAAGAAGGAGCATTCAAATGACCGTAACCGTCTACGTGAAGGGCATCGTGTCCGACTATCCTGAGCTACCCGCCGACTTCCGGTCTGGTCTAGAGCGGATCTTTACCGACAATGTCAACCGAGTCCACAGTCGCACGCGTGTTAGCGCCAAGCCGCTATCAGTAAAGACGCAAAGCTTCAGACTGCGCAGGCTTTGCCGGTCGTTCGTCGAACTGCGCCAGATTGGCTTTGCGTTACAGACGCCATATGCGCTCAGGGAAAAGCACATTGAAGCTCTTGTGGCGCTGTGGCATAAGGAAGGGCAGAGTCCTGGGACCATCGAAAACAAACTGACGTACTTCCGCGCGTTCACCAAGTGGATCAACAAGCCCACCGTGGTTAAGACGATGTCGGAATACATCGACCCCGACGCCCACGACTTCCGACGGTCATATGTTGCGACGGAAGATAAATCGTGGGACGGTAAGGGGATCGATGCGGTCAAGATCCTCGAAGAGATCGCGAAGACTGAGCCGGTAGTCGCAATGCAGATGAAGCTGCAAGCTGCATTCGGGCTAAGGGTCGAGGAGAGTTTTCTCTTGAGGCCGAAGGACGCGGTCCGCAAAGACGGAAAGCTGAACGTTGTCCACGGCACAAAGGGCGGTCGTGCTCGTGTGGTGCCGATCGAGTTCAAGATGGATGTGCTACTTGAAGCTGCTCACCATACAAACCGGTCTACCGGCTCGACCATCCCCGATGGCTATACAAAGACTCAATGGAAAGACCACTTCTATACGGTTCTCAAACGCTATGGGGTGACGAAGGCTGGCTTGGGCGTTACCTGCCACGGCCTGAGGCATCAGTTCTTGCAACAAATGTTTGAAAAGTATGCTGGCGTTCCTGCGCCGATTAAGCGTAGCGACGAGAGGGCCGATCCGGTGCTCCATCGGGAAGCGATGCAAGCCGTGGTAGAGGCGGCGGGCCATAGTAAAGCGCAAAAGGCCGGTGCTTATCTGTCGAGCTATTCGGTCCAGAGGCAACTTGCGTCACCGAAGGTTTCGGTCGATCAAATTCGCGGCGCGATCGCTGCGGCAGAAGGCAATATTTCTGCTGCAGCCAAGTCTCTCGGGATCTCGAGGCAGATGGTGTATCGGACACTGGCAGCGGATAAAGCCGGCGCAGGCGCGCATGTCGTTTGAGCGGCAGCAGAGGAGCGAAACGGTGCACGATGACATTGCGCCGACACCGCAGTAGGGTGGTAACTGTGCCGAAAAAGGGGGGGTTAACTATCCGGCACACTCTCTCTGAAAAAAAAGGCCATTAGAAACAAGCGCCTACGGGTAGGGTTTGCTCCTCGCAACGCTATCCGGATAGCGTTGCCAAAGCCAGACTATCCTAAGAGCCAGCTTAGTTGAGGGCTCATGAGTGCGTGATATGTGAGGATCGCTGCCAGGGCAATGACGGTCGCGATTTGGGGGGCCAGCTTGGCGCGAAGACGGTAAGCGGCGACGATGTATTGGATGGGCGACATTATGTTTCCGTTGTTGATTCCGGCCGGAGGACCGAATTACCTTCAGTATGACCGGCGCGTCACGGAGTCAAGTCACCACCGGTTTCGATCGGGCAAATCGTCAACAGCGAGGTTGACGCTGTTCTCGAAACTTCCCTCGTCGCCGCCTGTGGCCGGAATGCGCGGAAACTGTATTGAAGCGACACCGTCGATGTAAATGCGTTTGGCCAACTGTTGCAGTTTTCGATAGCGGGCTGCATCGTTGAGGACGGTATCGACCGGCCAGAACTCGCTCATCGTTATCTTGCTGTCGGCGATCTTCTTCGCGAGCATTTGGAAAATCGGCCCGCGCTTCTCCCAATCGTCTTCATTCCGTGACAGTAGGTCAATAAGGTACGCAGCGTCGACGGCGCTAATCTCTTTGCGTACAAGCTTCAGAAGATCGCCCTCGTTGGCTTTGGGCCGTCGCACCCGGGCGTTCCAGATCTCGCCGGCCTTGTCCAGTGCCGCGTAGCGGTCGTTGCCGATGGAGATCCAAGGCGTCTGCATTCCGCAGTCTTCGCAGTAGATGCAGCAGACTTTCTCCTGAGGAATAGCATACAGAGATCGCGACTCCATGTCGTTCATCTCTGGCGCAATACTGTCGTCGGCGTTCAGATAGTCACGCGCGGGTGCGGACGGCCGCTTCAGTAACCGGTGGGAATAGCCAAAGGCCCACTTTCCGCCGCAATGGTCGCACGGAAACAGTTCGTCAGTCATGGCGCTGTCCTGTCGCCGGCAGTCCGGCGGTCCGATGTATTTGTAAGCCGCCGTGGATTATATCTACCTGTAAGGCGCCGCCCGAACGTGAATGTCGGAACGCTCCCTTGCAGCCGGTGCACTAAAGTTCTTCGCGGAACGAATTGCGTGGATTCTGCGCAGCGTCAGGCGAGGGCCAAATTTATCGCGATGGCGATGTACCTCGTCGGCAAGGTGCTGAGCGAAGCGCTAAGTCTTGGCAATTATGCGGCTACCCGGTTCGCCGCGATCCCGTTGTAATCTTCGTGACTGACGAGGCGCAGAGGTGTCAGAGACGGGGCGTCAAAGAGCAGGCGGTAGGAGCGGCCCACCGGTACTGACAGCAGCTTGCCCGCAGAGGACTTGATGAACTTCCCGTTGAGCGAAAATGGATGTACGCCGCTACTGACCTTCACAAGCAGGTCTCTTGCCTCTCGTTGTACCGCGGACAAGTGCCGGACGATGGACAGATCTATCGGATCGTCGGCATGTGACTGCTTCGCCGCGCGCTTATGGTCAAGGGCCGCGCGCTGTTCGGCTTTTTGCTTTTCAGCGGCTGCGCATGCGTGGCAATACTTCCCCTTGCCGGTGTGCCCGCACGAAAACGTCTGTTTCATGATGCTTCTAAATGAGTTGCCGATAAGGCTATTGGACCATCATTCGGTGCATGGTCAAGGCTCGGTAGATGATGGTTTTGAGGGCCTTTCGTCCCCGGGCAGTGCGTCGAGCTGCGCAGACAGTTCCAGCAGACGCGCGTCGGCGAGCGACAGTCGGGCGGACAGCCGCTCGATCTGCGACATAGCGAGGCTGTACTGTTCGGAGAGCATAGACAGCGCCCAGAAGGGCGCCAGTGTCGCGTTGCAAGCGGTGCACGTCACGAAGCCACCATGCTGGTCTAGTCTGATGCGGCGATGAGCGCAGCCGCCAGCGCGCAAGTCTCGTTTCTTAACGACGACAGGAACACGTGTGAAAGGGATGACTCGGCTCATTCGGGCATTGAGGTTTCCGGGCGATGAATGCTATCCGGAAACAGGACCTGCGAGATCGTTTCGTCGCGACGGTAGTGCAACTCCACGACGTCCAGATAGCGACGGAACGATGCAGTGTCAGTCGGTCCGCCGTCAAGGTTCCGGTTCGCGAACCGCAGGTCGATGGGCGCGAATGCATTGCTTTCGATCCAGTGCGCATCCGTGACGGTCGGCAGCCACCACCGATTCCAACGAATCGTGAACGCCAGCCAGCTACGCGCACTGGCCTCGATTTCTTTCCACGAAGCCTGAAAATCCAGGATCGCACCAAGGGAGCTGAAGAACACCATTCGCAGGTCGGTCTCATCGGCGGCTGCGACGACGATCTGCTTGCGCCGTTCGTCGACCGCGTCAGTGGAGCTTGCCATCGACAGTGCCGGATAGCTCACCTGCCAGTCGGCATCGCGCGCGACTGCGCGCTTGAGGAAGAACGAGTTCGAGTCCATGGGAGCATTTTCACAATTGGTTATGCGCTGAGGCTATCTTGGGAAAGCGCCGTGTCAAGCTGCGGGCGGAAGCCGAACTGATGCCAGATCGTCGGGTGGGATCCATTCCACGCATGGCGCGCCTTGGCGCGCGTACAGCGCCTGCTTTTCCGCTTTGCGCGCCACGTATTGAGCGTTGCCTTGTATCCCGTACACCTCGATTGCCGTGGGAACGGTCGTATCGATCAGCCTGAAGTCGGGCAGCATCGCGTCTCCCTGCTCAAGCCGCATGGGCTTTACGAATCGTCGGCGCTCCGCGACGAGGCGGTTCGCCATCGCGACCTCGAAGCTTGAGTCGCAAGGTAGAAATGCGCTGTTGCATAGTTGCAGCGCCAAGTCGATGATCCGGAGGTTGTCGTCTTTCGTGCGCTCGATGACGGCTAGCGCCACCACCCGAGCGGTAACGTCGCCGATCATCGCCCACGCCGGTCTAAAGGAATCGGCTGCAGACTCGATCACTCCTTTCGACGCGAAGAACGTCTCATAGGTCTGGCGCAGTTTGACGACGAACCCGTATTTAGACGGTTCGACGCTGCGAAGTTCGGCAATTAGAAGTCCGCGCTCCGACTTGGCGGGCGTAGTCTTTATACGATCAAGGAATGACTGGAACTCCGCGAGCACACAAGAACCGTCAGCAACATCGTATCGGCGCATGACGTGAAGCACGTCCTGCATCGGCTTGCCGTTCAGCTTTCCATCACCGAGCACCGAAACGAGCTGCGCGTTGCACGTACCCCAGCCGCGAGAGGGCGCGCCCGCCCACTCGTTCAGACCCGCTTCCTCCCACACTCGCTGAAGGAAGCCAAGCAGCGGCGCTGCGCGACGCGACATTGCCCCTGATGCGGCGCCAGATGACTGTCGCGTAGATCGATCGACGGTGCGGACAGACAGCGAGGTGCTGAGCTTGACGTCTAAACCACTAGCGATTGTCCGAATAGCCGCCAGCGTGTCGTTGCTGTTTCTAGAAGGCTGAGACGCCGCCCGATAGAAAGAGCAAGTCTTCGGATTGTGACGGTGACCGTCGTCCGGCCACCGGGCAAGATGAAAGAGCGCTCCATAACGCCGGATCACTAGACGCAATGGGGCAGTGGGTGATGTGGGCAGGCAGCGACAGACGGCGTATCCGGGAATCTTCTTGGCTCGCTCGAGCGCTCGCGCGTACTTTGCGGGATTGTCCTGAACCTCAGTGAGCGCGACGGTTACGCCGTCAAACGATACGAAGGTCATAACCCTTCGCCACGCGCAATGTCGAATGCGCTTGCTCGATCGGAACTCTGTGGATGTGAGCACGCGTGCCGAGGAGACTCGCCGCTTCACGAACGCTTAGACAAAACTGCTCGGCGTGGTCGCTGCTTGGGAAGTGCAGTCCAACGGTGGAGACGGCACCGGGCGCCGCGTAATCGCGTTTGAAGACAGCACCGGTGCCGACCAACGCGTCGAGCCAACTGTCGGGAAACCCGGCGGCCGGCGTCGCGTCAGCGCGCGCGCCTGCCGGGTCGAGGGTGAAGTCTTCGAAGCTGACAACAATCAAGTTCATCGTTCGATTCGTAAAGGGAGGTTTGTCCGAAGCGCGTCATCGCGCATAGCTGCAGGGCGTCCGATCGGAAAAGCGCGCTCGAGCTCGCCAGCCTCGACGATGTGCCTCGTGCCATTCGCTCGCTCGAATTCGAGAAAGCGCAATCCATCAACGGTGTGCTGCTTTAGGAAGATCCGGTTCAATAAGAGCCCTGGAAACAGCCCGTTAGAGTCCAATGGTCGAGTCTCAAGCCGATACGCGCGCAGCGGCACAAGCTCCTCGATGACGGCTGGCCAGTGCATCAAGCTGAGGCGACAGCGCCTGACATCCGTCGACGGCTTCGCGTCCCGCACAGCGCGAGAGCCCCGACAATGGAGACAACTGACGCGAAGGCACAGGCGGCCAGCACGGCTGCTAACCGCTCATCGCCCTTCGCGAGCTCAGTCGCGCGCCTGCTCAACGCACGGTTGAGATCGCCGCGCTGCTGCATCAGTGCGTCATCGAAAGACTGCCGGCTCGAGTATCCGTATGCGGTCAGTAACGCTTGTCTCTTGTCATCGGAGACGTAGTTAATGGCATCAGCGACGCTTTCCATGCGCTCCACGATGGCCGTATCAACGACCACATCCCTCGCGCTGCGTTCAACGAAGAACTGCTGAGCAACAAGTCCTATGGCGGTGGCCGAGCAGGCGGCCGAAACGCACATGATGGCGACGGTGGCGATGTGACTAAGCTTCATGGCGTCCGGTGGGCAATTTGAGTGCACGTTCATGTGGTCCGCCAATTTTCATCTGACGCCGAGCGATCGGCCGTGCGAAAAGATGACTTGAATCGGTGGTCTTTCAGCGGCGAATTCAGCGCGCGGACGCTCTTTCGGAAAGCATCCTGTAAAGCGACAAGGCGAAAGCTATATGTTTTTATGCTTCATTCCTCAAAACGGACGCTATCCGGATAGCGTCCGTGCGGGGATCGGTCCTGTGCTGAGTCCGACGCGATGCACGCGATGCGCTTCACTTATCCCCAGGGTTAGCCACAGAAACTGGGGATATCTTTTGGCGACTCCCGGCAATAGCCGCTATCAAAAGCTCCTCTTTCGCCTGCGATAGCAATATCCCTGACGAGTATCGTCTTGCAATCACCCGCGCGACTTGCGCATCGACCATCAGGCGGATAGCAGTCTGCCGCCGCCAATCACCACTTTTCTTTTTACCCGCAGGGGCATGTCCCTTTGCGGGCGTGCGCCTGCTCATTTCTTGGAGCAACGCATGTACACGCAATTGATCGAGCAGTTCAAGACGGCCCAAGCGGCAGCAGCCGTGGCATATCACGCTGTCGTTCAGGCGGAGCGCGATGTCTTCGCAGACGGGCTGACCGAGTATTCGGCGATGGAAGTGCGCAGCGAATAC
>Ga0182736_1003445_pt1 | contig 10672 bp, 9 predicted proteins | sample eDN5th30CKraftBY_FD_128882 | JGI IMG/M metagenome (GOLD analysis project Ga0182736, IMG submission 128882) | Enriched backyard soil microbial communities from Emeryville, California, USA - eDNA 5th pass 30_C Kraft BY (version 2) (version 2) | ecosystem: Environmental > Terrestrial > Soil >...
CCGCGCGCGGTCGCGCAGCCCGGAGATCCGCGCGCTCTCCTCGGCGAGGTCGGGCACGAGCCGGCGCCCGGCCTCGGTGGGCGTGGAACAGCGCAGGTCGGCGACGTGGTCGACGAGCGGGGTGTCGGGTTCGTGCCCGATCGCGGAGACGACGGGCGTGCGGGCATCGGCGACCGCGCGGCACAGCGTCTCGTCGGAGAACGGCAGCAGGTCCTCGACGCTGCCGCCGCCGCGGGCCAGCACGATGACGTCGACGTCCGGGTCCCGGTCGAGCACGCCCAGCGCCTCGACGATCTGTGGCACCGCGAGCGCCCCCTGCGTGGCGGTGTGCTCGATCCGGAACCGCACCGACGGCCAGCGCGCCGTCGCATTGGACACGACGTCGTGCTCGGCCGCCGACGCCCGCCCCGTGATCAGCCCGATGCGCCCGGGCAGGAACGGCAGCGGGCGCTTGCGCGCGACGTCGAACAGGCCCTCGGCGGCCAGCAGTCGGCGCAGCCGCTCGATGCGCGCCAGCAGCTCACCGAGGCCGACGGCCTGGATCCGGTCGACGCGCAGGCTCAGCGTGCCGCGCCCCAGGAAGAACGACGGCTTGCCGTGCACGACGACACGGTTGCCCTCGGTGACGGCGGGACCGCCCTCGCGAACCAGCCCGACGGGGCAGGTGAGCTGCAGGGAGACGTCGGCGGCGGGATCGCGCAGCGTCAGGAACGCCGTGCCGGTCCCGGGCCGCGCGGTGACCTGCGCGAGCTGGCCCTCCACCCAGACCGCGCCCAGCCGGTCGACCCACTCGGCGATCTTGCGGGCGACCGTCCGGACCGGCCAGGGCGACTCCGGGGACGTCGGGGCGTCGCTCACCCCTCGGTCATGGTGACGATGCGGTTCCCGAGCATCGTCACGTAGGGCGGGCGGTTGCCGTGGCTGATCTCCCACTGCAGCAGGGCGCGCAGCTCGTCGACGTCGAGCGCCCGCAGGCGCCCGCGCAGCTGCGGGATCGTCATACCGGCGTACCCGGGGAGGACGGCCGGGCCGTCGTCCTCGGCGGCCGCGTCGCGGATCGTCTCGGCGGCGACCTCGGTCGCCGGGTCGGCGGCGACGATCGGGTCCTCCGGGTCGGCGGGCAACGTCGACCCGCCCGTCGCCCCACCCGTCGACCCCGCCGCCGGTTCGGTGTCGTCGTCTTCGGTGTCGTCGTCGAACGTGGCCCGCCCGCGCATCGACGTCACCGACGCGCCGTTCACGGTCGCCGGTTCCTCGTCGTCGAAGGTCGCCCAGCTCGGGGTCTCGGGCACCGGTCGCAGCGCGCCGAGCGCGCGGTCGCCCTTGATGGCCAGCTCGGTCACCCGCTGCTGCACCCTCATCGACACCTGCAGCGCCTGGCTGACGGCCGTCACGGGCAGCTCGGTGACGAGACGAGGCAGGTCGCGGGCCTGCTCGACGGCGGTGGCGACAAGGCCGGCGGCGATCCGCACCGGCATCGGCAGCGGCTTCATGCCCGCATCATCCCCTGCGCCGCCGGGGCCGTCACCTGGGGGAGTGGCTGCGCCCCTTCGGCACGGCCCCGACGGGTGACGGCGTGGGTCACGTCGGGCGGCCCGTCGCCCGACACCGCCGTACGCTGGTGGCATGTCCCGAGCCGAGACCAAGCGAATCCTGCTCGCCAAGCCGCGCGGGTACTGCGCGGGCGTGGACCGGGCCGTCGAGGCGGTCGAGAAGGCGTTGGAGCAGCACGGGGCTCCCGTCTACGTCCGCAAGCAGATCGTGCACAACGTCCATGTCGTCGAGACGCTGACCGAGCGCGGCGCGATCTTCGTCGACGAGACCGACGAGGTGCCGCCCGGCTCTATCGTCGTGTTCTCCGCGCACGGGGTCTCGCCCGCGGTCCGCCAGCAGGCCGAGGACCGCGAGCTGCGCACGATCGACGCGACCTGCCCGCTGGTCACCAAGGTCCACGGTGAGGTCAAGCGGTTCGCCCGCGAGGACTACGACATCCTGCTCGTCGGTCACCGCGGCCACGAGGAGGTCGAGGGCACCTCGGGCGAGGCGCCCGGCAACGTCCAGCTCGTCGACAGCGCGGCCGACGTCGCGTCGGTGACGGTGCGCGACCCCGACAAGGTCGTCTGGCTCTCGCAGACCACGCTGAGCGTCGACGAGACGATGGAAACCGTTGCCGCGCTGCGGGAGCGCTTCCCGACGCTGCAGAACCCGCCGAGCGACGACATCTGCTACGCCACGCAGAACCGCCAGATCGCGGTGAAGGCGATGGCCCCGCACTGCGATCTCGTGCTGGTCGTGGGGTCGGCCAACTCGTCGAACTCGGTGCGGCTCGTCGAGGTCGCCCTCGCCGCGGGCGCCGGGGCGTCGTACCTGATCGACTACGCCCGCCAGATCGACGAGAGCTGGCTCGAGGGCGTGACGACGGTCGGGGTCACCAGCGGCGCCTCGGTCCCCGAGGTCCTCGTCCGCGGCGTGCTCGAGCACCTGGGCGAGCACGGGTTCGGCGAGGTCGAGGAGATCACGACTGCCGAGGAGACCTTGACGTTCGCCCTTCCCCGCGAGCTCCGCCCGAGCCGCGCGGGTCGCTGACCCGGCCGCCCTCGCGGCCTGCACGTTCGGCCTCCAGGCGCTTCTCGCGAGCCCGCCGGCGGGCCTCCTCCGCGACGGTCGGCTTCGGCTCCCGACGTCCCGGGGCCCGGCCCGCGGGGCCGCCTCGGCCCTGCGCAGCCCGGTCGCGGCCGGCGAGCCTGCCGAGCCGAAGCTCGGGATCGTCGTTGCGCTGCAACAGGAGCCGCCCGATCCCGATACCGACGACGACCGCTGTGGTGGTGGCCATCGTGGGGAACGAGTTGATCAGCGGGGCCCCGACGAGCAGCAGCGTCTCGGTCGTCCCGCCGCCGGAGCGCGACGGCCCGACCAGCAGCACCATCACCGGGACGAGCACCGCGACCAGCAGCGGCGGCTGCACGATCGGCAGGAACAGGCTGCGGCGGCGCACCCACATCACCGCGAGCAGGCAGCCGGTGAAGAACCCGACCTTGAAGACGATCCCCGCGGTACCCGACCGCAGGACGTCGATCAGCACGCCCAGCCCGGTGAACGCCACGGCGACGCCCAGCGCCGCGACCGGCGGGATGCCCAGCACCGTGCCGATGATCGACCGGTCGGGCATCGGCCACTGCCCCTGCGAACCGGACCCGCCGGACCGCCCCTGGCCGGGACGCCCCGGGTGGCGGACGGCGCCCGCCGGGCGAGGTGATGTCACCCCGTCACGGTAGCCGGGGCGTCGTCCTCGTCGTCGTCGGCATGCGGGCCGACGATCTCCCGTTCGAGCTGATGTAACGCGATCAGGGAGTCCGCGGCCGACGCGACGAGTTCGGGGGCGGCGACGGTGCGCGGGGCGCGGTCGACCTGGCCGGGGGCGGCCAGGTCGTCGTCGGCGACCTTGAGCTCGGTGAGCTTGCGGGCGGTGACGAGGACCCGCGACTCCAGCGACGACACCGTCTGGTTGTAGCTGGTGATGGCCGTGTCGAGACTGCGGCCCAGCTTGGCCACGTGGTTGCCCATCGTCGCGAGCCGCGAGTGCAGCTCCCTGCCGAGCTGGTGGACCTGGGCAGCGTTGCGCGCCAACGCTTCCTGCCGCCAGGTGTAGGCGACGGTGCGCAGCAGCGCGATCAACGTCGTCGGGGTGGCGATCACGACGTTGCGGGCGAACGCGTGCTCGAGCAACGACGGGTCGGACTGCAGGGCCGCCTCGAGGAACGGGTCGCCCGGCACGAAGAGCACGACGAACTCCGGCGACGGCTCGAACGCCGCCCAGTACGCCTTGGCGGACAACGAGTCCACGTGCTGGCGCAGCTGGCGGGCGTGCGCGGCGAGCCGCTCGGCGTGCACCTCGGGCTCCCGGGTCTCGACCGCGTCGAGGTAGGCGGCGAACGGCACCTTCGCGTCGACGACGATCTGCTTGTCGCCCGCCAGGTGCACGACCATGTCGGGGCGGACGCCGCCGTCGGCGTCGCCGCCCGTGCCGGTTCCGGTGACCTGGGTGTCGAAGTCGCAGTGCTCGACCATGCCGGCGAGCTGCACGATGCGTTCCAGCTGCAGCTCGCCCCAGCGGCCGCGGACCTGCGGCGCCCGCAGCGCGCTGACCAGCTGCCGGGTCTCGCTCTGCAGCTTCTCCGACGACCGGTGCATCGCGACGACCTGCTCGCGCAGCCCGGCGTAGGCCGACTCGCGGTCCTTCTCCACGGCCCGCAGCTGGCCCTCGACCCGGGCGAGCGTGGCCGTCATCGGGTCGATCAGCTTGTCGAGCGCCGCGGCGCGGGCCGCCTCGTCGCCCGCGGCCTTCGCGGACAGCGCCGCCGTGGCCTCCTTGATCCGACCCTCCGCCAGCGCGACGAAGTGCTCGTTGTTGCGCGCCAACGCATCTGCCGACAGCGACCGGAACGCCTCCTTGAGCTCGGCGTCGCGCCGCAGCAGGAGCTCCTCGCGGGCCGCGCCGGCCTCGCGCTCGCTGCGCAGGGCCGCACCGTGCGCGGCGGCCTCGCTCTCCGCGCGGCGCAGGCGCTCCGAGGCGGTGTCGACCTCCTCGGACAGCTCCTCGACACGCTCGAGCAGCGCGGCCCGCTCGGCGCGCAGAGCCGCCGTGTCGGCCCGCGCCGTCGCCGACACCTCCGCGACGCGGCGGGCCGCCTCCGCCGCCGCCACCTTGTGCCGCGAGCCCAGGAACAGCCACGCCACGCCGAAGCCCGCCACCAGGCCCACGAGCAGGCCGATGAGCAGCACGTTCACGGCGGTGACGAGATCCACGGCCCCAGGGTGCACCCGCGCTCCGACAGAACCGGCGTGCCACGCCGACCACCCGACAGGGTGTACGGCAAGAGGCCGAGACGGATCGGCGAGCGGTCGAACAAACGGTCGAATCGTCGACTTCGGACCGTCGCGCCCTCAATGCACGAGCGTCAGCCGGCCTCGTGTGCGATGAGCGCGCGCTTCACCGGCAGCCCCCACCGGAAGCCGCCGAGGCTGCCGTCGAGTCGCAGGACCCGGTGGCAGGGCACGAACAGCGCGGCCGCGTTGCGCGCGCAGGCCGATGCGGCGGCGCGGATCGCCGCCGGGCGCCCGGACAGCGTGGCGTACTCCGTGTAGGTCACCGGGCCGCCCGCGGGAACGGTCCGCAGCACGTCCCAGGCGTGCTCGAGGAACGGGCCGGAGCGCTGCCGCACCGGCACGGCGTCGATGACACCGAGGTCGCCCTCGTGGTATGCGAGGACGGCCTTGCCGACGGGACCCAGGTCCGGCACGGCGCGCGCGTCGGCGGGGCGCAGCGACGGGTGGATCAGCGGCAGGAGGTCGTCGACGTCGCCGGTCCAGCCGGAGGCCAGGACGGCGCCGTCGTCGGCGACGACCGCGGTGAACGGTCCGATCCGGGTGTCGATGGTGGACCACGCGTTCATGACGTCTCCTTCGTGCGGGCGGCGGGAACCGATGCCCGCCAGAGGTGGGTGGCCGCGTAGGACCGCCAGGGCCGCCACCGTTCGGCGTGGGCGGTCAGCGCGGGGATGTCCGAGGGCAGGCCCAGCGCGGCGGCCCCGCGACGGACGGCGAGGTCCTCGGCGAGCAGCTCGTCGGGGTCGCCGAGCAGACGCATGGCCAGGTAGCCGGCCGTCCACGGGCCCACCCCGGGCTGCGCGAGCAGGTCGGCGCGCAGCGCGGCGGGCTCGCGGCCCGCGTCGAGCACGAGGTCGCCGCTCGCGATCGCCGAGGCCAGCCCGACGAGCGTCGCCGTCCGCCTGGCCGGCCCGCTCACGACGTCGGCCGCGCGCTCGGCGAGCGCCTCCGCCGTCGGGAAGAGCAGGCCCGGACCGTCCCACTGCTCCGGGAGCGGCTCGCCGAGCTCCGCGACGAGGCGCGACGCGGCCGTCCGGGCGCCGCTGACCGACACCTGCTGGCCCAGGACCGTCCGCACGACGAGCTCGACCGGGTCGACCGTGCCGGCGACCCGGATTCCCGGCACGGCCCCGACCGACGGCGCGAGCGCGGGATCGGCGGCCAGTGCGGTGTCGACGGCGACCGGGTCGGCGTCCAGGTCCAGCAGTCTGCGGATGCGTGCGACGGCGGGGCCGACGTCACGCGGGTCGACGGGCCGTAGCGTCGCCGTGACGTGCCGGGCCCCGGGCGGCGCCGACAGGTCGAGCGCCACCGTCGCCGGACCGTGCGGGAGTCGCAGCGTGCGCCGGTAGCAGCTGCCGACGACCTCCTCCACGCCGGCGATCGCCCTGTGGCGCAGGTGGTCGAGCAACCCCTCCGCGTCGAACGGGAGGCGGTGGGGCAGCCGTAGCACCAGCGCGCCCGCGACCGGGGTGAGCCGCTCGCCGCCGCGACGGGCCGCGTCCGCGCGCAACGTCCGCGGCGGCACCGCGTAGACGGCGCGGACGGTGTCGTTGAACTGCCGGACGCTGGCGAAGCCCGCGGCGAACGCGACGTCGGCCATGGGCAGGCTCGTCGTCTCGACGAGAAGTCGTGCGGTGTGCGCGCGGTGTGCCCTCGCCAGCGCGAGCGGGCCCGCGCCGAGCTCGGCCGTCAGGACGCGGTTGAGCTGGCGCTCCGAGTAGCCGAGCGCCCTCGCGAGCCCGGGCACGCCCTCCCGTTCGACGAGCCCGTCGCCGATCAGCCGCATCGCTCGGCCGGCGAGATCGGCGCGGCAGTCCCACTCCGGCGAACCGGGCACGGCATCGGGCAGGCAGCGTCGGCACGCGCGGTAGCCGCGCTGCTGGGCGGCGGCGGCCGTCGTCAGGAACTCGACGTTGCGGCGCAACGGGGTCGTCGCGGGACACGAAGGGCGGCAATAGATTCCGGTCGTCCGCACCGCGGTGACGAACTGGCCGTCGAACCGCGCGTCGCGCGAGGTCACCGCGCGGTAGCAGAGGTCCTGGTCGAGGAGCACGACGTCGATCGTGCCAGTCCCGCCCGGCCCGTTCCGGCGGGAATCGGACACGGACGTCCCTGCGTCAGTCGCGCTCGCAGATGGGACCCGAGAGGTAGCCGAGCGCGCACGCCGTCCGGATGTTGTCGTCCTGACCGCGGCGGGGCCCGCCGCGCGTGTCGTCCCGCGGTCGGGTGACGGTCGGCCGGTCGGCGTGCGTCGTCGGTGCGGCGTCGCGGGTCGCGGGCGGCGCGGTCGTCGCCCGGCGTGGTGCGGGTGCACGGGTGGTCGGCACCGGGGCGGGCGGTGCGGCTGCCGCGCCGAGGTCGGGCAGCGGGACCGGCGGGATCGCGTCGTCGAACGTGGGGAACGTGGCCACCGACGTCCCGGGAGCCGACGACGCGAAGCGCGGCAACGCCACCGGGCCCGCCGGGCTGCCCGCCATCGCGACCGCGGTGACCGCGCCGAGCGACAGCGACGCCGTCACGGCCGCGGTGAGGGCCGCACGAGGACTCGGGAACCGCACCAGGACCACCTTCGCCGACGACGGGACCGGCCACACCCCGGCGGCCTCACCGGGTCCATCGCCCGGAACCGCGCCGACGTTAGCCTTTTCGGATCATCAGGGGTACGGCGACCGGCGGTGTCGCGACCTCGCGCGGCGGTGCGACTACGCTGGTCGGTCGTGTCCCTCACCCTCGGCATCGTCGGCCTGCCGAACGTCGGTAAGTCGACCCTGTTCAACGCGCTGACCCGCAACGACGTGCTCGCCGCGAACTACCCCTTCGCGACGATCGAACCCAACGTCGGCGTCGTCCCGCTGCCCGACCCGAGGCTGGACAAGCTGGCCGAGATCCACTCGTCGGCCAAGATCGTCCCCGCCACCGTGTCGTTCGTCGACATCGCGGGCATCGTCAAGGGTGCCTCCGAGGGCGCCGGGCTCGGCAACAAGTTCCTCGCCAACATCCGCGAGTCCGACGCCATCTGCCAGGTCGTGCGCGTGTTCTCCGACGACGACGTCGTGCACGTCGAGGGCAAGGTCGACCCCGCCGCCGACATCGAGACGATCGCCACCGAGCTGATCCTCGCCGACCTCCAGACGCTGGAGAAGGCCGTCCCGCGCCTCACCAAGGAGGCGCGGATGCAGAAGGACCGGCGCGCCGTCCTGGAGGCCGCCGAGGCCGCCGTCGAGATCCTCAACAGCGGGAAGACGCTCTTCGCCGCCGGCGTCGACAAGGAACCCCTGCGCGAGCTGACGCTGCTCACCACCAAGCCGTTCCTCTACGTCTTCAACGCCGACGAGAGCGTCCTCACCGACGACGCCAGGCGCAAGGAGCTCGCCGACCTCGTCGCCCCCGCGGACGCCGTCTTCCTCGACGCGAAGGTCGAGTCCGAGCTGCTCGAGCTCGACGAGGAATCCGCCCGCGAGCTGCTGGAGTCGATCGGCCAGCCCGAGCCCGGCCTCTACTCCCTCGCCCGGGCCGGCTTCCACACCCTCGGCCTGCAGACCTACCTGACCGCGGGACCCAAGGAGGCCCGGGCCTGGACGATCAAGCAGGGCGCCACCGCCCCCCAGGCCGCGGGCGTCATCCACACCGACTTCGAGCGCGGGTTCATCAAGGCCGAGATCGTCTCCTACGACGACCTCGTCGCGGCCGGTTCCATGAACGCCGCCAAGGCCGCCGGCAAGGTGCGCATGGAGGGCAAGGACTACGTGATGGCCGACGGCGACGTCGTCGAGTTCCGGTTCAACGTGTAGGCGGAATCTCGACGGGCTCCTCGGCCCCGGACGCTCCGCACGGTTGGCGGGAGCTGTCGACCGGCGGATCACGGCGGAGGGGGCTCGGGCTGTTCGGACGTCGGTGGCCGGGGGCTGCGCCGCCTCCGGTTGCGACGCAACCGCCGGAAGGTCTCGCGTTGCCGCTCGGCGAGCACGGGCGGGCGCCACGATCGCTCGGCGGGGCGGGCTGCTGCCTCGACCTCCACGCGCATCCGGTCGACCGCGGTCAGCAGGGCTCCGTGTTGCTCCCAGGCGGCCGGATCGGTGTGCGGGTCGACGAGCAGCAGCGTGCTGAGACGGTCGCGGCGCCGCCGCAGCTCCTCGAGGTGGGCCTCGAGCCCGAGGGCGTCGCGCGGGACCGGCCGGGTCGTCGAGGCATAGGACCCGACCGTGCGTACCGCGTCGGCCACGGTGTCGAGGAACGCGGCGAGTGCGGTGCGTACGTCGTCGTCGTACGCGGTGGTCTCCTCCTCGGCCGGGACGAAGTAGGTCCTGTCCAGTAGGGCGCGGCACAGCTCACGCACCGCCAGGTAGGTGCGGTCCAGACCGGTGAGCGCGGTCCGCAGCCGCGGCTGCTCCTGCCGGATGCGAGCCGCCCGCGGGTTCAGCCGGGTGCTCTCCTCGGCCCGGGCGAGGTTCCGGTCGGCCAGCGCCACCTCACGGCCCAACGCCCGGGCGTCGTCGAGCCAACGGTCCGCGTCGGCCCGGGACCAGGTGCTGCGCAGGGCCGTGGCCAGCGCGTCGGTGAAGCGGGCCATCCGATCGGCCAGCTCACCCAACGCCTCCCCGGCCGGCTGCAGGTACAGCGGTGGGGCGATCACCACGTTGACCAGCACACCGGCCGCGGCGCCGATGAGGGTCTCGTAGATCCTGCTGCCGGCGACGGCGGGTGCGCCTCCGACGGCGAGCACGAGCATCGCGCTGATGGGCAGTTCGAGCAGGTGCGGCCCGAGGCGGAGCAGGCCACCGAGCAGCAGCGAGACGGCGACCACCCCGGCGAGGCTCCACCAGGTCAACCCGACGAAATGGGCCACGGCGACGGCGACCAGCACCCCGGCGAGCACGCTCGCGACGCGTTGCACACTCTGGGTGACGGTCTGGTACATCGTCACCTGGACCACGAGCAGCGCGGTCAGGGGCGCGAGCACCGGCCCGGTGCTGGTGCCGATCCAGTCGGCCACGACGTAGGCCAGGGTCGCGGCGATCGTCGTCTTCGCCAGGCGCAGCCCGGGCCTGCCGACGCGCCGCACGAGCTCGTCGTAACGGGGCCGGCGACCTCGGACGAACGACGCCACCGTCGCCCTGCGCCCGGCGATCACGGACCGGTCCGTCGACGAGCACGCGCTCGCACCGCGCGGCGACGATCGCGCCGGCCCAGCCCGCCCCGACGAACGGCAGCCCGGCCCGGACCGCGGCGAGGGAAGGGCCTGCTGCGCTCTCCCCGCCCGGGCAGGTCGCGGACCCGCCCTCGGCGCAGTGTCACCGTGGCGGCCTCACCGGCGGGCGAACCCGCCGCCGAGCACCAACACGAGGACCAGGCAGGGCAGACCACGACGTCCACGGCCGTGATTGTCATGCCTCGCCCGTCGCGCTGCAGCCGGGACGATCCGCCCGCCCGCGCGGCGCGAGCCGAGTCCGTGGGCGTCGTCGAACGCCGGGCCCTGCTCCGTCAGAGGACGGTGAGCTCCAGCCGTGCTCCGGCATCGCCGCCGATGTCCAGTGTCTGCGTCGTGGAGCGCATCGACGTCGCGGACCACCAGCGCTCGTCGGTTCCGGTGAGCGGGATGAAGTCGGGGTAGTCGCTGCTGCACAGCATCAGCAGCAAGGAGTGGCCCGGCCGCACGACGTAGCCGGCCTGTCCGACGGACATGGTCAGGTCGGTCGGTTCGGCGGCCACCAGCCGCTGCTGACCGCGGGAGATGGACCGGACCGCGCCGTCCGGCTCGAGATCGAGCAGATGTGCGAACAGG
>Ga0182736_1003446_pt1 | contig 10665 bp, 7 predicted proteins | sample eDN5th30CKraftBY_FD_128882 | JGI IMG/M metagenome (GOLD analysis project Ga0182736, IMG submission 128882) | Enriched backyard soil microbial communities from Emeryville, California, USA - eDNA 5th pass 30_C Kraft BY (version 2) (version 2) | ecosystem: Environmental > Terrestrial > Soil >...
GAACGCTTTCAGTCTGCCAACGTGGCTAACCCGGACTGGCCTAACCTTAATCCGGCGCAACGCCAAGCGATTAAAGAGCGCCGTTCCCGTATTCAGGAAGAGGTGCGGAGGGAGGCCTATCAGGAAGTCGGGATCAGGCTGGAGGAAGGGGACGACCGTCTTCTTGAGGGGAATGCGCCTGAAGCGGTAGCTGCTGCGGCGGACCGTGACGGCAACGATGCTGCGGCGGGTGCTTCACCCGATACCAATGCCAATGCCGTCGCTCACCTGCGTCTCGGACAGCTGCTTCAGCGAGGCCGTACGATTCCCTTCGGCCTTCTAGACCCCGCGCCTATCCCGTCAAAGTGGCGCAGGATCGATCTGACTTTTGAGCCCTTCTCTTGGCAGCTCGAATGCGACCGGGCTCAACTTGCTGCATTGCTCGATGACTATAACCAGCGGCTTCGCCAATCCGCGATGCGACAGGTAACGGACTGGATTCAATCACCGGAAGGCTTGCGCAACGTCTGGCGCGATGTACGCGTTCAGCCTCAAGACAGCGTATCGGAGGCAGATTGGCAGAGGTTTCTGGACCGTACGGCGACACTTCCACCGCCATTTCCACGCCTTATGCCAAGCCTAGATGTATCCCTCCAAGTGGACCGTACGCCGGATTTTGTTGATCCCGACCGCGTCGCAATTAGAGCGACTCTTGACAACGGGTCTGCTGAATTATCCCGGCGCGATGCATCAACAAGAACGGATGCATTGTTCCAAACTAGTCTCTATGTGCAGATTCCGAACGCTGCACATCTTCCGTTACGGCTTGATCGTGTCGAGCCCTCTTACCGTTTCCGCCACTTCCTCAACTATCCGGCGATTGGCCTAAATTGCGGCGTTGTAGCTTGCAGGATCGCTCAAGACCTAAGGCTAGAAACAACGTGGTCTCCCCGTTTCGTTCAGCCGCGAATTGTGCCGCGCGAGCTTGATGGTGCTGTGCCAGTTACCTTCTCGGAACTTGCAGCAGAGCAGCTCGATGTCACTCGCCTGCTGCCGATCAGTGAGCAGTATGTTCGCTGGATCCATGAGGAAGAAGCACGCCTTCGCGGTGCCGTTCGCGAGGGATTAGGCGCCGCTGAGGCGGACATTGAATCGCGCCGTTTGGAACGCGACCTTGGTGACCAGCGCCGGGAAGCCGCGCTTATTGAGCAGGGCATCCGTCTGCTGCAAGAGTCGCAAACGGCTTATCGGCAACTGGCGGCGGAACGCGATCCCCGAAAGCGCAGCGAACTCGAACGGCGGTCTGCGCCATATCGCGCGTGGCAGCTGACCAATCAAAGTTTCCTAGACAGAGAGCATGGTGCAACAGCGCGTGGCTGGCGCCTGTTTCAGCTTGCTTTCATTCTCGCACATGTGCCCACGCTTTCCTCTCGCATGGAGGAGTATCGGGCGTATCAAAACCCTGAGATTGATGAGTCTTCGGCGAGCCTGCTGTACTTCCCCACCGGTGGCGGCAAATCTGAAGCATTCTATGGCGCTCTGCTTTTTGCCATGTTCCTTGACCGACTGCGTGGAAAGTCCCGCGGCGTCACGGCGATGATCCGCTATCCACTGCGCCTCCTGACACTCCAACAGGGCCAACGACTTCTGAAGCTGCTGACGTTTGCCGAGATGGTGCGGCGTCGTTCGAATGCCGGGAATTGGCCATTCGAAATTGGGTTTTGGGTTGGCGGCAAGAACACGCCTAACCGATACTCCTATGTACCCGCTATCGTCCCGCTATTTGGTGACGGCAGTCATCCAAACGACGAGAGGCTCGAGGAGGGCTTTCCAGGCCTTGGTGATGAAGAACAACGCACTGCGGCGCGTTACCGAGAATTTCGTTCAGCCTACAACAAAGTCCCTCACTGTCCCGTTTGCGGAGAGGCAACCGGGCTACGCCGATTTGAGGCCGATGGCACGACAGCGAAGCGGTTGGCAATCGTATGTTTCAATCAGCGCTGCGGCTTTCACGAGGTGCCCGGATCACCAGCCATCCTGCCGTTCCTGCTGACCGACGACACGATCTACGCCCGTGCGCCTTCGGTTGTTCTGGGTACGATCGACAAGCTTGCGATGCTTGGCCAGAACACAAGAACCATCCGGCAGTTGATGGGAATGTTCGGCCTTGCAAGAGGCATAGGCCCGACTGGACACTTATCCGCACCTGCTAACGAGGGTGATATTTCCGCGACGCTCACGGCGTCCGGATATGCGCCGGTGTTTCCCGCTTTTCGAAGTGGTCAGCGCGTTTTCTTCGATCCGTTTCCTTCTCTGGTCATCCAGGACGAGGCGCATCTGCTCGAAGAGAGCCTTGGTACCTTCAGCGGTCTTTTTGATACCTTGCTCGAAGAAAGCTTCCGCCGCATTGATGCGATGGCCGGTGCAGAACTCGGCGTTGCCCGCGTATGGGAAGCCGGTGAACCCGTTGGCCCGAGGATGCCCAAGTACATCGCCGCAACGGCCACGATTTCAAATCCCGACCGCCAGCTGGAAATCCTTTACCAACGTGGGCCGCTTCGCTTTCCATGCTCAGGTTCGGACATTTATCGCTCATTCTTTGCGGCACCGGCTCGTGCGCCGAACGAGAATCCAGGACGCGCGGCACTTGAGGCGCAGCTTGATCCCGCAGAGTCACCAGAACGAACAGCGCCATGGATGCGCTTGTTCGTCTCGATCATGACTAATGACGCCACGCATACGGTTACAGCCGTCGCTATTCTTGGTGCATTTCATTCAGTAATTACGACGCTCTGGCGTGGTCTTCTCGATCCAGCCCGGCGTCAGGCGACAATCGATAGTATCTTGCAGTCCCAAGGTGATGACGAAGGTGCCTCATGGCGGCGACAGGCAATTGAACGCTGCTGTGCGGCAGGCCTTCAGTCACAACTATTAGCGCTCGTTGACCTCCATCGCATTGCCTTGGCCTATGTAACGAACAAGAAGGGCGGCGACCAGGTAATGGACGCCTTGGACTCCGCTGTACGGCAGCGACACCGCCAGTTGCATGAGCCGCTCGATGGTTTTGTCAGTCGCCTGATTTCAGGCGGGATTGATATGACTGAAATCCAGGAAATCATGGAGCTGGCGCAGTCAAACTCGGCGGGCCGTCCCTATGAACCCCTCGATGGGCAGCTCCGCACCATTGTCGCGACCTCTGCAATCAGTCACGGCGTCGACGTGGATCGCTTTAACAGCATGTTCTTCGCGGGGCTTCCGTCTGATATTGCGGAATACATTCAGGCATCCAGTCGCGTGGGTCGTACCCATGTCGGTTTCGTGATGCTCATTCCTACTCCGCAGAGCCGCAGAGACAGGTATGTCGTGGAAACCCACGACATCTTCCATCGTTTCCTTGAGCGGATGATTGCGCCTCCGGCCGTAGAGCGGTGGGCCGAGAATGCAATCCGGCGCGTTCTTGCGTCGGTCGTTCAGGCATGGGCCGTTCTCAAGGAGAATGAGGGTTTCATCGGCACCCCGGATGCCCGGAAGGCTCAGAGCAGATGTTTTGACACGATCCAGCCCATCCGTGCCTTGATCCTCAACGATCCCGCCGGATTTGCAGATGAACTGGGAACTTTCGCTTTAAACGCAATCGGTTTTCTCGGCCGATCCCCGACGCATCTTGGCAGTCCGGTCTATCAGGACCTTTATCGGCGCTTGATTGTCTACGAGGTAAATCAATTCGTGGGCAGCATCCGTAATTTCGAGACGCCCATACAGCTATCCGAGTATTGGGAAGACTCTTCTGCCGTCTACAAGCCGCCCATGACGTCGCTTCGCGATGTCGATGAGGCGGGATTGATCGTCCCCGCGGCATACGACGCCCGTGTCAGGCACGGCAGTCGCTCTATCGCGCAAGAGGACATCGTCCATGTGATGCGGGCCATCAGGCAGCAACGCGGGGTTGTTGCTGAGACCGACGGAGATGCAGTCCAGGGGAGAGACCTATGACTGACACTTCAGGCGGTGGTATGGGCGGGAGACCGCGCCAAGATTGGCGAACCCGCGCTGTACGGCGAGGTCCACCGCAAGGCGGATTTAGCCAGCAAGATCGAGGTCCGACTGCCCCGACCATGTCACGTTCGCGAGTGCAACTGGCGACCACATACGCGCCTGGCGTTCTTTTCACATGGGAAGGCGCACGCGGCATTTGCCGCGCTGTTCCTGTCGACCGTGGTGAATTGCGTGTTCAGGACGCTACGCGACTTCTGGTCTTCGATGGCATCAAGGAAATCGCATCGAGCTGGCTCTATCGAGCGCAGGATGTGCGTAGTCCTGATCCGACGCCGATAGAACTAGTCCTTGATGATGTTTTCTACGATCCGCATACTCACCAAGTTGATCGAGACTGGCGGCTGGACTTCCAGCTCTGCGATCCGGCAGCCATGGGGTATGTGCCATACCCGCTGCTCTACCGATGTGCTGCCTGCGGCCACCTCCATGAATACGAGTCGATCTCGGAGCAAGCTCGCAATCCGCTTCCAGCACGATGCGGGGATCATGAGGCCCGCTGGACGCAGGTCGATGTCGTTTACGTCCACTGGTCCGGAAACCTGGAGCCTCTCAGCCCCTTCCGTAACAATTACGACCCGGTCCGGCGCACGGTCAGCAAATTGCCGAATTGCACCTGCGGCAGCCGGGACTTTTCCCTTCAAAACAGTGGCAATACATTTGCCGAGTGGCGCTTCGTCTGCGAAAGCTGCCGCACACCGCGCGAACTGAAGCAGCCCGACCCGTTAACATACGAAATGCTTGAGCGTGAGAAACAGCGCGGCAACGGCAATTATGAATTTATCGAAGTGAACATGCTCCCGGTATCCTACCGGGCAAACTCCGCCTTTTATCCCCAGAAGGGCATCTTTATTGAGTTTCGCGAACGAAGTGTCGTCGAGCTTTTACTGCCGCAACGGCAAGGTGAGCTACTTAGACGCTTGGCTCAGATTCACAATTTTCCCTATTCGTCGCCGTCCGACGAAGCCATCCAGGCTGCCCTGATTGCTGCTGACAGGGGCGCGGAGTGGGACGACTATCTCGATCGCGTTGGAATGGCAGACCGGGCAACCGCTCGCGGTCAGACGGGTCGTGCTGACGCATTGCGGCGCGAAATCGCCGATTTGCGGGAAAGCTGGTTCAACGACGAGGTTATCGATCGCGGCCAAATCCAAAGTACGGCGCTGATAGCGGCTGTAGCGCAGCGCGGAGACTGGGCCAGACGATATGATCCTATTCGCCTGACCATCGAGCATGATCGCTTTTGCGCAGAGCATATACACGAACGGCGCGCGCAACACGAAGCTATCAGCGTGATGGACCCGGATCGGCTGATCTGCGACGCCGTTGGCGATCCTGAAGCGTTGGATCGTTACCGGCGAACGACAGGCCAGCTTCTTGAGCGCATTGGCCTGGCCGAGATCGTGTTGATTCGGGGGCTACCGATTTGCGAATTCAGCTTTGCCTTCTCGCGCGTTTCTCCGTCGCCCGTCTATCACCGCGAATTCAACGGACGGCAGGAGCCGATGCCGGTTCGTCTCAACGCCTTCCCGATTCTTCCGAACAATCGACGACCCGTCTACATCACCCAGCAGAAGAACGAGGCTCTTTATTTCCGGCTCGATGAAACGCTCGTGCGGCGCTGGCTCAGGGCAAATGACGTCGATCTTCCAACAGGCTTTGACGATAAGACTCTTGGCGCATCCTACCTTGAGACGTACGAAGACTTTGGCTCTTTCCTCGATGAGTTCAAGGATCGTGAGGGCCGTGGCCGTGCTCCTCGATCACTGCCCGCCTACGTCTACCTGCTGCTGCACAGCCTTTCACATCAGGTGATGCATTCTATCGCTGATGTGTCCGGCTTGGATCGTGACGGGCTCGGTGAGCTGATATTCCCCACCGACCTCGCCTTTGTCGTTTACCGCAAAGGAATGACGCCGGACCTTGGCAATATCTCGGCGATGTGGCGCAATCATTCGACCGACTTCCTTCGCCGCATTCTCGATCAGCGTATGCTCAGGTGCGGATCGGGCTCTCTTTGCGATACCCGTGGGGGCGCTTGCCCCGCCTGCATCATGGTCTCGGAAGTAACCTGTATCGGCGGCAACCAGCTTCTTTCGCGATCTAGTCTGAAGGGGGGCCCAGCGCCTGCGTGGGAGCCTCAAGATAGCGCTCCGTTGATTGGATATTTTGAGCGGACGTTGCGAAATGGCTGAGTCGTTCATCGCTCCACAGGCGCGTGCCCGGTTTGTCGTTACGCTTCCGCCTTCACCTAGCCATATTGCTGCAGAACTAGAACGCCTTGCCGGTCAATCCTTCACGACCCATACGGATACCAAGGATGCATTCCTCCATCTGGCACGGCGTGCGAAGCAGAGGCTTGTCATCATGACCCCCTTTATGGATGCAACAGGCGCATCCTGGGCCGCAGACTTGTTCGAATCGACTGAGGCTCGTGAACGCATCCTCATTCTTCGTGGGGCTGAGCAGTTAGAAGGATGCGGACTGGGGAAAGCCAGGCTTCAGCAGATGCGCACACGCGTTCTCAGCTACGCTATGTCGGGTATGCGTGAAAGCGGTCAAGCCTACGAGGAGACCTTCCACGCTAAGGTCGTGCTTGCCGATGGTGTCGCCGCTTACGTTGGTTCAGCCAATTTCCTTTATCGGTCGAGGGAAGTGAACCTTGAGTGCGGGTTCCTGCTTGAAGGCGAAGCTGTAGCTCCGGTCTCCGTCATGATGGAAGCCCTTTTAAAAGTCGTCGCGGCCTGACATGGCAACCGAACCCGGCGATGAAGTGCAAGAAGACCTGCTCTCGAGCGTCACGGACATATCGTTGGTTCGCCACCTTCTCGCCGATCTCCATGACGATCTGCTGGGTAAGATTCAGCGTTTTCGCTTTCTCAATGATCTTGGCGAGCGTGATGGGCGACAGAGCATGCTGTTTGGTGGCCAACTCGTCTATAACGCTTGGATGGAGGCCCGTTCGTCTTTTGTCCATGGAAATTACGTCGCAACGGTGCTTCTCTGTCAAAGCCTTGTCGAAAATCTTCTTGCTGCTTTCCTGCACGGGGGATTGCTGGAAACCCTTCCGAACCGCGTCCGCTTCGATGAGACGCTGCAGCGCTGTCTTGCTACCAACGTGATTGATGAGCAGGACCAAGCCGATCTTAAGCAGCTAGTAGACCTTCGAAACCCGCTAACTCATTTCAGGAGCGTCGACGACGAACGCAATCTTGATCGTCGATCCATAACTACGGGAAGATACGCGAGCGATATATTGAGCCGGGATGCATGGTTTGCTATCTCGGTTGTGTCCCGCGTTATAGGAAAGGCACCGTTTCGTTTGGATGACGTCACGGCCGTTTAAAATCGACGAATTGCCAAAGGCTCAGCCTTCCGTCGAACGCCTTCGCGGCTATCGGGCCCATACCTTGAACCACGATAGTAAGGAGTGTCAGCTCACGGACAACGCTGTTACGAGGTTGTCGCCCGGTCTTCAGGATCTTCATTGCCAAGCAAATTATCGTACATGGCGTCTGTGAATGGACGCATAAATTTACAGATCCGATCGTATTGGTCTGCCCTCAGGAGATGATAGGCTTCGTCGAGTTCAATTACCTTATCGAAGGAAACGGTCGTCGGCGCTTCCACAGCCAGTATGACCTGCATGTCAGCCGGTAATTTCGTGGCGATATACTCGATCATGACCGGTAGGTTCGTCGCGTCCTGTCCTTGTTGCTGGGGTGAGTCTATGACCGCAGGCATAGAAAACGAGCCGTATTCACTTCGTGAAGTCTGCCAGAGAGCCGCGTAGTACGCCAATATAGACCTCGGCCCGCCGCTCCCGGAAAGCTTTGGACGACTGGTCAGCTTCATTCTCCTGGTCTCAACGGGCGGCATATTGAGCGCCTGCAACGCAGCCGCATAAGACGTCCGGAAAATAGAGAGGATATCCTTGGATCTTTTTGTACTGGTCAGTTCGCCAAGCTGCGCGATTAACCTATCGATCGCGAGCACCAAGGGATTGATCTTCGCTTCGAGCTCAACCAGCTCGGCCTCAAAGGCAGCAAACGCAGATTCCGCGCCCATGGCTCGGACAACATCGTCCAACCGGAGATCGCCGCGTCGCGTCTCGAGAATGGCCGAAATCCGATTGTAGTTATCGTCGAGTATCCTGAGACGAGCCTTCGATTTCTCCAGGATATCGTTCGCCTTTCGAGAATCGTCTTTCAACTGAACAGCGAGACTTCGAAGGATGCGGGCGTCCTCGGAATAGCGCAGGATGTCCATGAAGGTCTTGTCGTGCTCGGCATGACAGATAGGGCAGACCAGGACCTCGTGGGGCTCTGTTTGTAGAAACGCGGCATCACTGTCGTAATGAGCCAGAGCCTGCTCCGCCATTTTGACCTGAAGGATGAGGCTCTCGGCGGTTTCCTTCTCCCGAACGAGCGTGTTCCTAAGTTGCTCCTGCTCGGCGTTCAGCGCCGTGACCTCTTCTGTCAGCCGCGCGATGTCCTGGTCGAAGACGTCCGGTATCGTCTTCGGACCATCGAGGGGCACGGTCTTGCCGAACCGATCCTTGATGCTTTTTATGACTTTCTCTTCGCCTCTAAGCTCTGCGAGTTCTTTCTGGCGGACAAGCTTCTGCGAATTGAGTTCATAATACGCCGGTGGTTTAACGCCCGTGAAATACTCAAGCACAGAGTCGATCGGCTTTTGGTACTGCTGCAAGTTGGCAAACGTCGACCAGGTAGCCAGCCAGCTTCCATCCTGGTTGATGTAGAAGGGCAGGAAGAATGTTCTCGCGTCCCCGGTCACCGACTTTAATTGTCGGTCCGTAAGAACCAAATTGAACCCAACGAGGTCAGCAAATCTACGGCCCCAGTCGGTCGCATTAGCGGAAGCGAAATCCAGACTTCCATCAGCGTCGAAAAGTCCGCGGTGATTGTGTTGCTGGACGACATAGTAGTCTACGCCATCAACGGAAAACTCGACCAGAACCGTCGCGTCCGTGTTCCATCGATCGAGTTCGCCGGTAGGAAAGGCTCCGAGGGCGGTGAAGAGCGACTTAATCAGGCTCGACTTGCCGGTGTGGTTCATCCCCACCAACAACGTCTTTCTCGGACTGAAGCTCTCCGACCTCGCGCGCTGCTCGCTTTCTGAGAGCATCCATATGCTTTTGAACCTGAAGTTTTTCATATGACTTTGTCCGCAGGCTTCTGACGAGACGCGCTAGCTCGGGTCCACGCATTGCTCGATCGCTTTCAGCAAAAAATGAGCTTGAAGTTCGGCCTTCTTGACCGATGGAAATTGCGCTCGGAGATGGGCCAGCCCACTCTCGAAAACAGGCATGAGATCCGCGCCAATCGTGTTGACCCCGAGCCACGATTCGCAGCACGTCGCGATCTCGACGTCGGCAGGCAGCAGGCTTCCAAACAGCTTCCGACTGAATATCGCGGTGGATACGGCGCGTATCTGCGAAACCTCCCAAAATGCCATCCCTTCCTTCGCCAGCTGCTCCAGCCATTGCTTGAGGTGGAAATCAACGTCGGGAGTCTGCTGGAGATCCCCCAACGCGGCATTCAACTGTTCCAGGCTATAGCCGTGTCTGGATCGCATCTCATCAAGTGTCGAAGCCTTTGTCGTCTTGGCGCCGAGAGGGCCGAGTTTGGCCAGAAGGCTTTCGACGAACGACCGCGCCTGTCCAGCGTGCACCGGGCTTACCTTGTCCAGGTATTTGTGCACGATACCTATAGTGTAGGTCTGCGCATCGTCCACAGGCACGTCGACTTTTTCGAGCAGAATCTTCGACAGGTCAGGTTTCGCGCTGCCTGCCTTATGAACGGAGTCGAGCGCAGCCTGAAGCAGATCAGTGAAATGTGAGGGGAGCTCGGAGAGCGCGACCGGGAGAGACGTCGCCACGTTGCCGCCGGAAGCAAGAATAAGATTACATCCCGCGTTGGAAATGAAGCTTCCCGAATTTTCCAAGGTCTTGAAACTGGCGAGTGAGGCAAAGAGCTTTCCGAGTGGGCTGTCGGTGATCCCATCCAGCGGCTTCGTTTTCTTGACCTTGCTCTTCGCCTTCTTTGAAGGATCATCGGGGACATGCAGATTCGTGAGTGAAGCCCACGTCCATTCCATGCGGTCCTTCTTTTTGACTTGAAAGACTTCGATTCTGGTCGGGGCGGTAGAAGAGTTTAGTATGGCGACATCTTGGACAGCCTCAAACAAAAACAGGAAGTCGATCGCAGCCTGTTCTTTCAAGGCGAACATCTTCACGATGGCCCAGTTCTTCTGGAACTCGATCCCTTTCTGATTGTGAGCCCCACCACTTTCTGCGATGTCGGGGTCAATCAAGGCCAGCATGACCTCTTGTAGCGCAGTGTTCAATTGAAACGCCCCCACGAATTCAGTGCAATCTATGTCCCCATTTGCCTGGTGGGCAAGGAATTCCTTGCATATCCCGAAAGTAGAATCTCAAGGCCATGCGCGGATGGCAGCATCGGTCCGGACGAGATTGGGCGCGCGAAAACGCCTGGTTTCAATCCGCCGGCGGCCAAGGCTGTGGTAGGCCGAGAATATCGGCCAGGATCGTGCCTTCCGCTCGGCCGAACTCCTCCTCCTTGACATAAGTATATCCGGGGAGCGGCAGAA
>Ga0182736_1003447_pt1 | contig 10663 bp, 7 predicted proteins | sample eDN5th30CKraftBY_FD_128882 | JGI IMG/M metagenome (GOLD analysis project Ga0182736, IMG submission 128882) | Enriched backyard soil microbial communities from Emeryville, California, USA - eDNA 5th pass 30_C Kraft BY (version 2) (version 2) | ecosystem: Environmental > Terrestrial > Soil >...
CAGCGGCAGCAGCCGCGTCGGGAACAGGCAGACCGAGTACTCGAAGTCGCCCGCGGTGACGAAGCGGAACGGCCGGGCGCTGTCGTAGAGCACGAAGTCGCCGGGACCGATCACCGCCTCGCGCCCGTCCTGCGCGACGAGCGTGCGGCCCTTGCGGGCCAGGGCTATCTGGAAGTAGTCCTCGTCGGCCGTCCGGACCTGCCGGGTCGTGCGCTCGAAGTGGTGTGCCCCGGCGGCGATCTTGCGCAGCTGGGTGTCGGCCATGGACACCGCGGTGACACGGCCCCGGACGTCGGACCCGGCGGCGGGCCGCACGTCGAGCGTCACGAACTGGTCGCACACCGTCGAACGCCAGAAGTCGAGCCGGTCGCGCTCGGCCACCGACGCCGTGTCGATCGTGGTGATTTCCATGGCTGGTGGCCGACGCTACGCTGCGGCGCGGGGTGCGCGCATCCGGTCGATCGGGTGCTTCGACCTGCGGAGACGCATCCACGGGTTCCCGGTGCCCGTGGAGCCGAGAATGCGTCAGCGCGTCCTCGGGGACGGCGGCGCGTCCGGCCGGCAGACCGGCCCTTCGGCGGCGTCGCCAGGTTCACGAGGTAGCGGGGGAGCGTGCACAGCCGCCTCGATGTCCTTCGCGAACTCGGCCAGTCCGACGGCACGCGACCTCGGTGTCGCGACGCCCAGGCAACACAGAACAGCCCCTCGCCCTGTCTCAGCAGGTGAGGGGCCGTTTGGGCTGTAGGCACTCGGAGTGCCCCCGGTAGGATTCGAACCTACGCTCCCGCCTCCGGAGGGCGGTGCTCTATCCCCTGAGCTACGGGGGCCGTACGCGAGAAACCCTAGCGCACCGCGTTCACCGGCAACGGCTGGGCCCCGCGCTCGGCCAGCAGCTGCGTCATGTATTGGGCCTCCGACGTCTGCGAGCTGAGCATCTGCGCGGCGAGGTTGCGCACGTCGGGCACCTGCGCGTACTTGGCGCCGTACTCGAGCATCCCTGCTCCGCCCTCGTGGTGGCGGAGCATGAGCTGCAGGAACAGCACGTCGAGCTCCTTGCCCGTCGACGCCCGCAGCCTGCGCAGGTCGTCGTCGGTGGCCATGCCCGGCATCGCGGCCATCCCGGCGGCGGCGACGGTGGGGCCGTGGTCGTGCGCGGGCGCGCCGACCATCCACTGCATGTAGGCGCCGCTGTGCTGCGCCGGCTGGCCCCAGAGCGCGAGCCAGCCCTGCATCCGGCCGATCTGCGCGGTCTGCGTCGACTCGATGTCGAACGCGAGCTGGCGCAGGGCGGGGTCGCTCGTGTGGTCGCGCTCCCAGTTCGCCATGTCGACGGCCTGCTGGTGGTGCACGGTCATGTCCTGCGCGAACCCGACGTCGACCGAGTCGGCCTGCGGGACCGACAGGTCACCCGGGGCGTTGTGCAGCCCGACGAGCAGGCCGCCTGCGCCGCCGAGCAGCAACAGCGCGAGCACGGCGCCGATGATCACGGCGGGGCGCACCCAGCGCGGCTCGCCACCGCCGCCACCGCCGTCGTGCTCGTCCTCGGCGGGCGGGTCGTCGAGCGGGGGCACGGGGGGCGAGACCTCGGCCTCGACCGGGTCCACGGGTCCCGCCGGGTCGGGGTGCGTCACGTCCGCGGCGGTCACTGGCCGCCCGTGCGCGGGACGGCGCCGCCCATCCCGCTCTGGTCCGTGGTGGCCGCGGGGTTGCCCGCGGCGTTCTCGTCCACGACGGTCTTGCCGTCGATCTGGCTCGTCGGCGGCGTCGGCACGAACGGGGGCGGGTTGTCCTGGTCGAACTGGCCCGGGCCGAGCGCGGCGCAGGTCGCCCCGACCTCCGGGTACTGGTACCGGTTGAGCCGCAGGGCCTGGATGAACTGGTCGATCCGCGGGTCGTTCGGGTCCGACACCTTGAGCTGGTGGCCCCACGACTGCAGCGAGATCGGCTGGTCGAGCCCGGGGTAGGGGGCCATCACCATGTAGGTCTGGCCCTGCACCTTCGACGCGAGCGTCGCGACGCCCTCGCTGCTGACGGTGTCGGGGTTGTAGGCGATCCACACCGCGCCGTGCTCGAGGTCGTGCACGAGGTTCTCCTGGCGCACGGGCGTCGGGTAGACGACGCCGTTGCACGCCGCCCAGAACCCGTCGTGCGCGCCGCCGAAGGGCGGGCTGTGGGTGTAGGCGACACGCTGGTCGGGCAGCACGTGGTTGCCGCCGGTGTACTTGATCACCTGGACGCCCGCGATCTGTGTCGACGGGTCCTGGTTGCGCTCGGACGGCGTGTACGACGGGGCGTTGGCCTTGGCGACCAGGTACCACCCCAGCCCGCCCGCGAAGAGCACCACGACGAGGATCAGCGAGATCATGCCCCACGGCGTCGACCGGCCGCGGACGGCCGACGACTTGCGGGCCCCGCTCACCGCCGACCTCGAGCCGCGGCCCGACGACGCGGTGCGGGGAGAGCGGGAGCCCTGGCCGGCCCCGGTCGACCGGCCGCCCCGGCTCGACCGGTCGCCACGGGTCGGCTGCGCACCCCGCCCCGCCTGCGGATTGCGCGCCGACTTGCTGCTCTTGCCGCTGACCATCGAACCGCTGACCTCTTCCGACCACCCTGGGAATCGTCGCGCGCACCACAGCCCGCGCGGTGCCGCAGTGTAGAAGTGCCACCTGAGACCCACCTGAGCAGCACCTCCTAGACTCGCAACGGTGACTCCCGACGTGCTCGCCGACCTGGTCCGTGTCGCCGCGCTGGACGTGCTGGCCGACCGAGGCCTCGACGCGGCGGCGCTGCCCGACGACGTCGGCGTCGAACGCCCTCGCAACCCCGAGCACGGCGACTACGCCACCAACGTCGCGCTGCGCACCGCCAAGAAGGCGGGCGTCAACCCGCGCGACCTCGCGACCTGGCTCGCCGAGGCCCTCGCCGCGCGCGACGGCATCGCCTCCGCCGAGATCGCCGGGCCCGGCTTCATCAACCTGCGGCTGGCGTCCGACGCCCAGGGCGCCATGGTCGGGCAGGTCCTCGCGGCGGGCGCGGCCTACGGCACCGGCGACGAGCTGGCGGGCCGCAGCGTCAACCTCGAGTTCGTGTCGGCCAACCCGACGGGCCCGCTGCACCTGGGCGGGACCCGCTGGGCCGCGGTCGGCGACGCGCTGGGCCGGATCCTGTCGGCGCGCGGCGCGGCCGTCACGCGCGAGTACTACTTCAACGACGCGGGCGGCCAGATCGACAGGTTCGTCGCGTCGCTGGTCGCGGCGGCCAAGGGCGAGCCCGCGCCGGAGAACGGGTACGGCGGGGCCTACATCGCCGACATCGCGGCGCGGGTCGTCGCGGCCGAGCCGGGCGCGCTGGACTCCCCGGAGCGCGACGAGGTGTTCCGCCGGGTCGGGGTCGGCTTCATGTTCGACGAGATCAAGTCCGACCTGCACGACTTCGGCACCGACTTCGACGTCTGGTTCCACGAGGACTCGCTGCACAAGTCGGGTGCGGTCGAGCGGTCGGTGCAGGAGCTCAAGAACTCCGGCGCGCTGTACGAGAAGGACGGCGCCTGGTGGCTGCGCTCCACCGAGCACGGCGACGACAAGGACCGCGTCGTCATCAAGAGCGACGGGCGGCCCGCCTACATCGCCGGCGACATCGCCTACTTCCGCGACAAGCGCGCCCGCGGCTTCGACCTGCTCATCTACATGCTGGGCGCCGACCACCACGGCTACATCGGCAGGCTCAAGGCGGCGGCCGCCGCGTTCGGCGACGACCCTGCCGTCGTCGAGGTGCTGATCGGGCAGATGGTCAACCTGGTCAAGGACGGCACACCGGTCCGGATGAGCAAGCGGGCGGGCACCGTCGTCACGATGAACGACCTGGTCGAGGCCGTCGGCGTCGACGCGGCGCGGTACTCGCTGATCCGCAGCTCCGTCGACTCGGTCCTCGACGTCGACCTCGACCTGCTCGTCCGGCGCAGCAACGACAACCCGGTCTTCTACGTGCAGTACGCGCACGCGCGGCTGGCGTCACTCGCGCGCAACGCCGCCGACGTCGGGCTCACTCCCGGCGTGGAGTTCGGGCTGCTCGAGCACCCGCGCGAGGGCGACCTCATCCGCACGATCGGCGAGTTCCCCGAGGTGGTGCGGGCGGCCGCCGAGCTGCGCGAGCCGCACCGCGTCGCCCGCTACCTCGAGTCGCTGGCCAGCGCGTACCACAAGTTCTACGACGCCTGCCGGGTCCTGCCGCTGGGCGACGAGGAGATCACCGAGCTGCACCGGGCCCGGCTGGCGCTGTGCGTCGCCGCGCGCCAGGTGCTCGCCAACGGACTGGAGCTGCTGGGCGTGAGCGCGCCGGAGCGGATGTGATCAACGCCCATCCCGCGGGCCCCTTGCACGCGGGCGTCACCGTCCCGCCCGAGACGGCCGGCCCCCGGCCGGGCGGCGCCGCGGAGCTCGACGGGCTCGCCACCGCGGTCTGGCCGCGCAACGCGGTGCGCGGCGCCGACGGGGTCGTGCGGATCGCGGGCGTCGACGTCCGCGATCTCGCGCAGACCTACGGGACGCCGCTGTTCGTCGTCGACGAGGCCGACTTCCGGTCACGGGCGGCGGAGTTCGCCGCGTCGTTCGGGGCCGAGGCGGTGCACTACGCGGCGAAGGCGTTCCTGAGCACCGAGATCGCCCGCTGGGTCGCCGACGAGGGCCTCAGCATGGACGTCGCGAGCGGCGGGGAGCTGGCCGTGGCCCTGCGCGCGGGCTTCCCGGCGGAGCGGATCGCGGTGCACGGCAACAACAAGTCCGCGACGGAGCTCGACGAGGCGGTGGCGGCCGGGGTGGGACGGATCGTCGTCGACTCCTTCCACGAGATCGCCCGGCTCGACGCGGTCGCCCGTGCGCGCGACGTCGTCGTCCCGGTGATGATCCGGGTGACGGTCGGCGTCGAGGCGCACACCCACGAGTTCATCGCGACGGCGCACGAGGACCAGAAGTTCGGCTTCTCGATCTCCGGCGGCGACACGAGCCCGGCCGCCGAGGCCGCCCGCCGGGTGCTGGCCGCGCGCGGGCTGCGTCTCGTCGGCCTGCACAGCCACATCGGCAGCCAGATCTTCGACACCGAGGGGTTCGAGGTCGCGGCGCACCGCGTCGTGCGGTTCCTCGCCCGGCTGCACGCCGAGCACGGCGCCGACGCGCTCGAGGACCTCACGACGCTCGACCTCGGCGGCGGCTTCGGCATCGCCTACCGCGCCGAGGAGTCACCGCTCGACGTCGCCGAGCTGGCCGCGCAGCTGCGCGACATCGTCAAGCGGGAGTGCCACGCGGAGGACCTCGACGTCCCGGCCGTCGCGGTCGAGCCCGGCCGGGCGATCGCCGGGCCCGGCACGGTGACCCTCTACGAGGTCGGCACGCTCAAGGACGTCCCGCTGGGCAGCGGCGCGCGCCGCTACGTCAGCGTCGACGGCGGGATGAGCGACAACATCCGGACCGCGCTCTACGACGCGGTGTACGACTGCCGGCTGGTCTCGCGGTCCTCGGCCGCGGACAGCCCCGACGGCTCCGCCGACGCCGCGCTCTCGCGGGTCGTCGGCAAGCACTGCGAGTCCGGCGACATCGTCGTGCGCGACTGCTGGCTGCCCGCCGACCTCGGGCCCGGCGACCTGCTCGCCGTCGCGGCGACCGGCGCCTACTGCTACTCGATGGCCAGCTCGTACAACCGGCTGCCCCGCCCCGCGGTCGTCGCGGTCCGCGACGGGCGGGCCCGGCTGATCCTGCGCCGCGAGACGGTCGACGACCAGTTCCGGCTCGAGGTCGACCCGGGGGCCGAGGCGACGGCACCGTCCGCGGCCACCCGTGGGGGTGGCTCGTGAGACCGGGTTCGCAGTGACCCGGGCGACGGGCCGTACCGTGACGTACCGCGAACAGGGATGATCTGACGGGTCGCCGCGACTCCGGGCGGGCCGCGGGGCACGCCCGGGACCGGCCGGCAGGCGGCCCGTCGGCGCCGTCCGGCCGGTGCCACCCGCGTCGACGACGCCGTCGGCCGCGGGGAGCGAGAGCCGGTGACGACACCAGGTGCAGGGGAGACGACTTCGTGACTGACAGGGCCCAGGGCGCACCCATCAGGGTGGCGCTGCTCGGCTGCGGCACGGTCGGCGGCGAGATCGTCCGGCTGCTGACCGACCAGGCCGACGACCTCGCGGCGCGCGTCGGCGCGCCGGTCGAGCTCGTCGGCGTGGCGGTGCGCCGCCCGCACAAGCATCCCGAGCTCCCGGCCGGGCTCGTCACGGCCGACGCCGCGGGCCTGGTCACCCGCGACGACGTCGACATCGTCGTCGAGGTGGTCGGCGGCATCGAACCGGTCCGCACGCTGCTGCTCGAGGCGCTCAAGGCGGGCAAGTCCGTCGTCACCGCGAACAAGGCGCTGCTCGCCGAGGACGGCGCGGTGCTCGCCGAGGCGGCCGACGCCTCGGGGGCCGACCTCTACTACGAGGCGGCCGTCGCCGGGGCGATCCCGCTGCTGCGCCCGCTGCGCGAGTCGCTCGTCGGCGACCGGATCACCCGGGTCGCAGGGATCGTCAACGGCACGACCAACTTCATCCTGTCCTCGATGGCGTCCTCGGGGGCCGGGTACACCGACGCGCTGGAGGAGGCGACCCGCCTCGGGTACGCCGAGGCCGACCCGAGCGCCGACGTCGACGGGTACGACGCCGCCTCGAAGGCCGCGATCCTCGCGTCGCTGGCGTTCCACACCCGCGTCACCGCCGCCGACGTGCACTGCGAGGGCATCCGCACCGTCAGCGCCGCCGACATCGCCGCGGCCGCGAGCCTCGACTGCACGATCAAGCTGCTCGCGATCTGCGAACGCGTCCCGAGCGAGGACGGCGCCGCCGACGCGGTGTCCGCGCGCGTGTACCCGGCGATGATCCCGTCCGCGCACCCGCTCGCGTCGGTCGACGGCGCGTTCAACGCGGTGTTCGTCGAGGCCGAGGCCGCCGGCCAGCTCATGTTCTACGGCCAGGGCGCGGGCGGTGCCCCGACGGCGAGCGCGGTGCTGGGCGACCTCGTCGCGGTCGGGCGCAACCTCGTCGTCGGTGGGCGCGGGCCGCGCGAGTCGACCTACGCGAGCCTGCCGGTGCTGCCGATGGGCGCGGTGTCGACGCGCTACCACGTCAGCCTGGAGGTCGCCGACCGCGCCGGTGTGCTGGCCGCCGTCGCGCGCGAGTTCGCCCAGCACGACGTCAGCATCGCCGCCGTCCGCCAGTACGGGGGCGGCCGCAACGGAGGATCGGCCGGCGGCAGCGCTGCCGTGCGGCTCGTCGTCGTCACACACGCGGCGCCGGACTCGGCGCTCGCGTCCACCGTGGAGGCGCTGGAGGGTCTCGACGCCGTGCGCGGCGTCGAGAGCGTGCTGCGCGTCGAGGATCTGGGCCGCTCGGTGAGCGCCCTGGGGGTGACCGGGTGAGCGAGCCACAGCGAGTGAGCGGACGACACGGCGCGGGCGCGCAGCGCCGGCCGGGCGCCGACGGGGGTGCGCGATGAGCGCGGCGACGCCGTCGCGGACCGGGGCGGTGCGCTGGCCCGGTGTGATCGAGGCCTACCGCAACCGGATGCCGGTCCAGGACGACTGGACGATCGTCACCCTCGGCGAGGGCGGCACGCCGCTGCTGCCCGCGCCGGTCCTCTCGGAGCTCACCGGCTGCGAGGTGCACCTCAAGGTCGACGGCGCCAACCCGACGGGGTCGTTCAAGGACCGCGGCATGACGATGGCCGTCACCGCCGCGCTCGCCGAGGGCAAGCAGAGCGTGCTGTGCGCGTCGACGGGCAACACCTCGGCGTCGGCCGCGGCCTACGCCACGCGGGCGGGCATGACGTGCGCGGTGCTCGTCCCCCGCGGCAAGATCGCGCTGGGCAAGCTCGCCCAGGCCGTCGCGCACGGTGCGCGGATCCTGCAGATCGACGGGAACTTCGACGACTGCCTCGAGCTCGCCCGCAAGACGACGTCGGACTACCCGTCGATCGCGCTGGTGAACTCCGTCAACCCGACGCGGATCGCCGGCCAGGCCAGCGCCGCCTACGAGATCTGCGACGACCTGGGCCGCGCGCCCGACGTGCACTGCCTGCCCGTCGGCAACGCCGGCAACATCACCGCCTACTGGAAGGGTTTCCGCGCCTACCACGCCGACGGGGTCATCCCGGAGCTGCCGCGCATGTTCGGCTTCCAGGCCGCGGGCGCCGCGCCTCTCGTCCACGGTGCGCCGGTGAAGAACCCCGAGACGATCGCGACGGCCATCCGCATCGGCGCCCCGGCGTCGTGGGGGACCGCCGTCGCCGCACGCGACGAGTCGGGCGGGCTGTTCGCCGCCGTCACCGACGACGAGATCCTCGCCGCGTACCGGCTGCTGTCGGCCCGCGAGGCGGTGTTCGTCGAGCCCGCGTCGGCGGCCAGCGTCGCGGGCCTGCTCAAGTCGTCGGCCGGGGGGACGCTGCCGCGCGGCTCGCTCGTCGTGTGCACCGTCACCGGGCACGGGCTCAAGGACCCCGACACCGCGCTGCTCACCGCGCCGGACCCGGAGATCGTCCCGATCGACCCCGCGGCCGTCGCGGCCGCTCTGGAGCTGGCCTGATGGGTCGGCCGACGGAGGTGCGGGTCAGGGTGCCCGGGTCGTCGGCCAACCTCGGCCCGGGCTTCGACTCGCTCGGGCTCGCGCTCGCCCTCTACGACGACGTCGAGGTCTGCGTCGACGGGTACGACGACGTGCTCGTCGAGGTCACGGGCGAGGGCGCCGGCCAGGTGCCGTGTGACGAAACGCACCTGGTCGTGTCCGCGATGCACGCGACGTGGGCGCTGCTGGGCGAGGAGCCGCCCGCCGGGCTGCGCATGCGGTGCCGCAACGCGATCCCGCACTCGCGCGGGCTGGGCAGCTCCGCGGCCGCTGCCGTCGCCGGGGCACTGGCCGCCGCGGTGCTCACCGGCCGCGACCTGGAGCTGGAGCACACGGCGTTGCTGCAGGTCACCGCGGGTATGGAAGGGCACGCCGACAACGCGGCGGCGAGCCTGATGGGCGGGTTCGTCGTCGCCTGGGAGACGCCGGGGAATACCGCGCAGCGGTTCAACGCTGTACGCCTCGAGACCCACGCGGACATCCGTCCCGTGGCGCTCGTCCCGCAGGTCGAGTCGTCGACCAAGACGACACGTGGCCTGCTTCCCGAACGGGTCCCGCTGGCCGACGCCGCGTTCACCGGGAGCCGCACGGCGCTGTCGGTGCTCGCGTTCACCCAACGGCCCGACCTGCTGCTCGCGGCCACCGAGGACCGGCTGCACCAGGGCTACCGGCGACCCGCCTACCCGGAGTCGGCCGATCTGGTCGACGCGTTGCGGGCCCGTGGTGTGCCCGCGGCGATCTCCGGCGCCGGACCGTCGGTCCTGGCCCTGACCTCGGACGCGCGCATCCCCGACGACGTCGACACCACCGGCTTCACCGCGATGGTGCTGCCGGTCGACACCGCAGGCCCGCGCGTCGAGATCGGCTGACCGCCCGGCGGCACGTCGCAGGGCAGTTCCCGCGGCGCGCCGATGCCGGGGTTGGTTGCCCGGACCAGGGCGGACCGTCTACCCTCGGCGTCGCACGGCGATACACGCGTCATCCGCGTGGTCTCTCGAGCCGGAACCCTCGCCCTCGGTCTCCAGGGGAGGCAGCAGGCGTACATCCGGCCAGAGGGGCCTCTTCCCCGCGACCGTCGCATTGAATCGCCACCCCCTTGACGTCGGGACGGTTGCCGGCCACGCGGCCCCGTCTCCGATTCTCGTCCGGCCAACCGTTCGGACGAGCGTGTGAATCCGCTGGTCCGGGCCGGACGACCCGGGCCGGTCAGGAAGGACCTTCGTGAGCGAGACCGATCTCGTCAGCACCGCCGCCCCCGCCAAGCGCAAGGGCCTGTCCGGAATGGTGCTGGCGGAGCTGCGCCAGCTGGCGGGCGAGCTCGACATCCCCGGCACCGCCGGGATGCGCAAGGGCGATCTGATCGCCGCCATCAAGGAGCGCCAGGCCGGCGGCCCCGCGTCGCCGCAGCTCGCGCTCGGCGACGGCGCGACCGACGACACGGCCGGCGCCACCACGGGCTCGCGCCCCGCACGGGGCCGCGGGTCCGCTGCGGCGGCCGCCGACGCGCCCGCCGTCCCGGCCGCGGAGTCGCCCGCCGCCGCTCAGGCCTCTGAGACCGCGGCCCCTGAGACCACGGCGGCCGAGACGCCGTCTGCCGGAGCCACTGCGCCGGTGACCGAGGCGCCGCCCGCCGAGAAGCCGGTGCGCACCCGTCGCCGGGCCGCGAGCCGTCCGGCGGGGGCGCCCGCCCGGACGCCGGCCGTCGAGGCCCCGTCGGTCGCCGAGGCCGCGACCGGCGCGGATGCGGCCTCCGTCGCCGAGGCCCCGGCCGTCGAGGCCCCGGCCGCCGGAAGCACCTCCGCCGGGAGCACCTCCGCGGGGAACAGCGCCGCCGGGAGCACCGCTGTCGGTGAGACCGCGGCGGTCACCGAGATCGCGGCCATCACCGAGACCGCTGCCGCCGCTGAGCCCGCGCGTGCCGCCGCTCCGTCGGCCGACGCCGCCGACGCCGAGCCCGAGACCACGGGCCGGCGCCGGCAGACCCGTCGCCGTGGCGGCGACCAGGCCGACGGCGGCCAGGCC
>Ga0182736_1003448_pt1 | contig 10661 bp, 9 predicted proteins | sample eDN5th30CKraftBY_FD_128882 | JGI IMG/M metagenome (GOLD analysis project Ga0182736, IMG submission 128882) | Enriched backyard soil microbial communities from Emeryville, California, USA - eDNA 5th pass 30_C Kraft BY (version 2) (version 2) | ecosystem: Environmental > Terrestrial > Soil >...
ACTGCTCAAACCCCACGATGCACGCCTGGATGACTTGCGGCGCTACGCCGCGAAACCGGACCTGACCGACGACGACCGCGGCCACATCGCGCAGGACATGCGGGCGATCTACGCGGCGTGTGCTGACGAACACGTCCGGACGCGCAGCTTTCGCAATCTCCTCTTCGGAGCCACTTTCGTGCTCACGCTGTTCGCCATCGGGATCGGTCTGCTCGGCTGGTGCGCTCCGAATTGGTTCGTGCTGTGCGCGTCGAACCATCCGACCGCGGCCTCCTGCCCCACCGGGGGATCGGCGCCGAGCGGCGGTGATGTCTTCCTGGTGGAGCTCATCGGGCTGTTCAGCGCCGGCCTGATGGGTTCGGTCGCGATTCGCCGAATGCGTGGCTCCTCAACGCCCTACGCGGTTCCGATGGCCTCGCTGCTGGTGAAGTTGCCGACCGGCGCACTGACGGCATTGGCCGGGCTGCTGCTGGTGCGCGCCGGCGTCCTGGGCCCGGACGTCGCCGTCGCCGGTACCGCGCAGCTGGTCGCGTACGCGCTGATCTTCGGCGGTTCGCAGCAGGCGTTCACCAGGCTGATCGACATCCAGACCCAGAATGTGCTCGACAGCATCCCCACCCCGAACCGCGACGCGGCCAAACCCCCGAACACCGCCGTCCGGCCCGACCAGGAGGGGCCGTGAGGCGCCCCGCCGTCACAGCGTGGTCTGGAGCGGCGCTGCCGGGGCGGCGGCGATCGCGTCGAGGACCTGGATGTTCCGGACGATATCCTGGCTTTCCCGTTGGGCGATCTCGCGGATGACCGCCGCGGACACGGTGGTCAGCGCGGGCGCATCGAAGACCGACACCACCTGCGCGGCGACCCCCCGGTCGCGGATCCGGATCGTCGCAGGGCGCACGAACGCCGGCTCTACGGCCAGCAGCGCGGCGAAGCGCCACGCGCTGTCGCGCATCGCGCGCACCACACTGTTGATCGCGAACAATTCGCTGGGAGCCAGCACCGCATACAGATCGCTCAACGCCGGTGACAGCTGATTCAGCCGGGAGACGACATCGTTGACCTGGCCGGCCAGCACGGCATTGATCGTGTCGAAATCGTGGTGCAGCGTCCACAGGTCGGGCCCGGGAGAGATCTGCGTGGCGGCAATGCCGAGATCAAGAGCGATATGCGCGCTGACTCCGGCAACCAAGTGCTGCACCAGGATCGGCTTAGCAGTGTCCGCAGCCGCGAAAACCGTCCACCAGGAGCGGGTCGGTCCCGGGTAGCGCTGCGGATGGAAATATCCGTTGAGTGCGTCGAAATAACGGTTGGCGAAGGCGACATCGAACCGCTCCATCCGGGGGCCGTCCTCGAACGCGTCCTGCGCCACCGCCGTTCGCACCGCGATGGTGATCCGCTTGTACAACGCCGCAAAATATCCCAGACGGTTCGACGCACCGATCGACCAGTCGACGACGGTGCCGATCGTTTCGACCACGTCGTCCAGCGTGGTGGCGACGGGCAACGGTACCGGCGGTGACGGGGTTGCGCTCATCATCTGAGGATCCGCCGGTCGAGTCGCGGAACCTAGGGTAACCGACTACTCGAATCACCACTGCCCGCCTGAAGGGCGCCGAGGCGGGTACCGCACTACTCGTGTCCCGGGAGGCCGTGCGGCCCTAGCGTTGTCGACGGGCACGAAAGGGAAGGAGGCTCGATGTCTTCGAACAATCCGCTCTGGCTGCCCGAGGTGCTGCGCGCAGAAGGGCTCGACGTGGTCGAGTTCCCCCGATGGCGGTTCTGCGGCCACGGCGACTTCACCGACATCTGGGGGGTGATCTGCCACCACACCGGTGCTGACGAGGCTCCGCCGGAGCGCATCGCGGGCGGCACCCCCGCTCTGATCGGCCCGCTCGCGCAGCTCCACCTTGCCCAGAACGGCACCGTCACCGTCATCGCGGGCCGCATCGCGCGGCATGCCGGCTCGGGGCGTTATCCCGGTCTGCCCACCGACGACGCCGATCGGCACACGATCGGTATTCGGGCGGTGAACACCGGCACCGAAGGCTGGTCGACACCCCAATACGACGCCTTGGTGCGCTGTTGTGCCGCCATTCTGCGCAAACTGAGCCAGCCCAGCTCCCACGTGATCGGGCACCGGGAGTGGAATCCGCGCAAATGGGATCCGGGCGCACTCGATGTGGACCGCCTGCGTTGCGACGTCGCGGCTCGGCTACCGGAAGGCAAGTGGAAAAGCGAAAGGCCCGGCGTCACAGTCGAATAACTGAAGTAGTGCCGTACTCTAGGCGCGCGCTATCGGCCGCTCGATGATCGGAAGAGCAAACTCACCATCGAGATTGGAGTCGATATGCCCACGAAGAAGGCCGGATTGAAGACGCTGGCCACAACCACAACCCGTCCCAGCGTCATCCCTGCCGCTGCGCCCAGTAGAAACGGCACCGCCCGGATGGTTTTGAGTAACTCGGTCGGTGACAATCCCCTCGCGGAGCCCCAGTCCGTTGCCGGGAACGGCGCCGCGCGTGGTGGCGCCAATGCCTACGGCGCCTTCTCGATCGAAACCTTCGCCGACGCCGGTTCGCTGATGTCGACCCACGAGGATGCCGGCGGCTTCCTCGGCTATGTCGGCAAGTTCACCGCGCCGAACTTCTGGTACAAGGACGGCAATGTCCAAATCTGGTCCTACTACGAGGACTTCGACGACTGGCAGGACACCTACGGAATGGACGCGGTCAACGTCGCCTACCACTCCGGACACGGCGGCCGCCGCGCGGACGGAAGTTTGTGGTTCCCGCTGGGCGGCAACTGGAACAACCAGGGCACCAATGCGTGGGCCGGCACCATGCGCCTGGGCAACGAACGCGCCAACTACCTGTTCTGGTCAAGCTGTTTCGCCTGCCCGGTGTACGCCCCGCTGAACCCGATCATCACCTGGAACTCTGCGAATCTGGGCTTCCGGATGTTGTTCGGCTTCGAGACCGTCAGCCTGGACGACGGCAACTACGGCAAGTACTTCTTCGAGGAGTGGAACAAAGGAAAGTCCTTCAGCACGGCGTGGATGGATGCCAGCTGGCGAATCTCCCACGGCCAGGTGCCGTCTGTGGTCGCCTGCGGGGCAACCCAGGCCGAAGCCACCGATCGTCTCAACAACGAACGCCTCTTCAACTTCGCTCACGTCAGCAAGAACTGGTGGCAGTGGCGCTGGTACTACGCATCCAGCCTGGCGCCGACGAACCTGGGTACGCGGGAGCGACAGCTCGCGGTCCCAGCCGATCTCCGGGGCGCGCGACTGCGGCCGGTCGAGGTCGACCCGAAACTTCTTCGCTCGACGGTCGATCGCTTCGGATTGCGGGTCAGCATTCCTCGCGAGGTGCCGGTGTCGGCCACCGGCGCCCTCCGCATCGGCGACGGCGACTCACAGCTGGCATATGGCCCCGACGGGTCCATCGAAGCCCAACTGGCGAACCACAACTACGCCAACCGCGACCAGATTCCGGTGAGCCGAGCGGCGGCGATCGCCCAAGAGGCTCTCGGCTTGTACGGGTTGACCAGGGACGCGGAGTTGGTCTTCGACAAGGTCCAATACGCCGCCGAGGCCGGCGGTAGCGCCCAGGGCGACGGCGAGCTGCTGGACCCGGTGGTGACCGGCACGACCGTTCAGTTCAAACAGATCATCAACGGTCTGCCGGTGATCACCCCCGGTGCCGGCGAGGTCCGGGTGTCGGTCGACAACGACGGCACGGTCACCCGGGTCGCCAGCTCGGTCCGGGCGGTGGACCGGCTCACGCGTGCGGTAGGCGGTGGCGGACCGACCCCGACCCCGGACGGCGCCGAACAGCCCGCCGCCGTGGGGGCCGACCAGGATCCGGTGGAGCAGCGCCTCGGGGCGTCGTGGGCGCAGTATCTGGCGCGCTGGGCGACCAAGGGGCAGATGCCGGTCGGGTACTCGCTGGTGCCCGGGACCACCGAGGTCGGCTACGCCATGCAGCACGACCAGGCGGTCGTGGTGGCCACGCGCGAGATCGAGGTGGACTTCGGCAGCGGGCTACTCAAGCGCTACCGCGTCGAGGCGCCGCTGGGATGACACTCCCCGCTGGACTGGACCCGGGTTCGCGCAACTGAGCCCGGGTTCTTCCAGCTCCGCATCGGCCCCTAGCCGGCGATCGCCTGGACGTCGACGGCGAATCGTCTCAGCACCCCGGTGGCGCCCTCCCAACTCCGGCCGTAGGTGAACCGCAGGGTGCCTTGCCCCGGTGCTCGCACCGTGACTCGAAAGTACGCCTCGCCAACCGAACCCACCGTGGCGGTGGGGTAGTCGCCGCGTTCCTCGGTGAGTTCGAACAGTCCTTCCTCAAGACTGTCAACGCCCCAGCGGTAGCCCGCTGGGGCGTTCTCAGGCAGCCGAATCTCGATCGTATCGCCGACCCGTAGTTGAATCCGGCGGCCGTCGTCGCGTTCGGTCAGGACGATTGCCATACCGTGTTGCGCCTCGTGATCACAGTGTCACGCCGTAGCTTTCGTTGAAGAAGGCTCCGTTGATGTACTCCGGGCTCGCGTAGCCGAAGCCGTCGTCACCCCACCCGGTGCCCCAACTGTTGCGGATGATGAAGCGCCCGTCATCGGTGTAACCGACCACCGTCACAGCGTGGCCGCCCCGGACCGTTGCGGGCTGGAATTCATCCAGTTTGCCGCCCGTTGTCGCGGCGTTGTCCCACGTCGCATCGACATTGAGACCCACCAGGATCGGGCCGTGCTGGCTCACCCAGGCGCGCCAATTGTCCAGGTTGAGCTGCAGGTTGAAGTACGACGCGATCTTGTGCGTGGCGGCTGTGGCGTAGAAGGTGTTCTCGTTACCGGAGTACATCGCCGTGTTGATCTTGAACGGCAGCATGTTCTCGGGTACCGCGCCGTAGTTGCGCAGCACGTCGACCGCAGCCTTGAGCGTGGTGCCCGCGCCTTCGATCATCGTCTCCGGCCGCGACGTGAACTGGTCGGTCTCCTTGGACGCCATCCAGGCGAAACGCGGTGACAGCTTCTCGGTCTTCGCCATCCTGCCGGCCGTCACGAACATGTAGCGTGCCACGCCGTCGGTGGACGCCCAGCCGACACACGAACCGGTGTTGCCCTGATCGCCGATGCCCCACCAGGAGTTGCGCAGATCGACGCTGGCCGGCAGTGCGGCCGGGGCGCCGAGCACCCCGGCGGCCAGCGCATCGGTGAACTTCCAGTCGGTCTTCATGCTCTCTTCCGGCGTGGGAACCAGATTGCAGATCCGCTTGCGCTCGCCACGCCGCGTTGAAGCCTTTGCCATGTCACTGACCTCCGTGTGATCGGGTCGGGTTCGATACCCGCGTACGACCCCAATCATCGGGAGCCGAAAGGTGATACAGCACGAGTAGTGCACTACCCGATTCAGTCGATCAGGAAGCGAGACCGGCGGCCGTGGCGATGGCCCACGTGATCTGGGGGTGCCTGATGTCGCTGTGGGCACCGCTGAAGGCCGATTGGTTGGCGGCGACGACGGCATTGGCATCCAGTGCGTAGAACCTCTGGGAGCCAAAGGCATACGGGATGCCGGGCTCGGCCAGCTGAACGGCTTCAGCAGCGGGATCATTCTGGTATCCGTCATGGCCCATGGCGCCCCACCGGTATATCAGGTCCTCGGCGGCCTGGGCGTCCTGGCGTGCCAGCATGCTGGCGGCGGGATACCACCAACCGACCGCCCGGTCGGCCCGGCTGAACGTCGCCAGCAGGGGACCGTCGACGCGTTCCTCACAACCGGCGAGCCCGCCGGGCCGGCTGCTGTCGAAAGGAAGCGACCGGGCGAAGGTGAAGTGCGAGAACGCCCCCTGGATCAAGGTCAGGGATTTGACGGGGCTGGCTGCCTGGGTCGCGGAGTCGGGCAGGCCGGCCAGCGCGTAGGAGACCAACCGGGCGCCGAAGCTGTGGCCGATCAGGTGGATGCGCGGGGAGCCGGCGGTGTCGCCGAGCCGTCCGAGCAGGGGGCCCAGCCCGGCTTGGCCGACCACCCCGGCGCGGTTCTTCATCTCGTAGTAGCTCAGCGTGCGTAACACTTCCCGCGCGCCCGACCACAGCCCGGCGAAAGGATTGCCCAACCCTTGGGCATTGCCGGTGCCGGCGGGCGCCATCGCGGCGGCGTGGCCCAGCACGGCGGCGGTGTCGGCCGTCGAGTCGGACCGCAGTAGCGCCGATTCGCCGGTGTCCTCGCTGCCCTGCGGTCTGGTGGTGACGAGATCACTGGCCAGGGAATGGAATTCGACGAGCTTGTCGGGGTCCTGGGGTTGGTCGTCGAGCAGCAGGCCCAACGTGTCGAGGTGATCCTGCTGGTCGGGGAAGGCCGGGGCGAGTGCAGCGGCCAGTTGGGCTCCGGTGGACGGCACCGGCGGCGCGGTGGCCGGATCGTCGTCGGGAAACAGCAGCGATGGCCACAGCACGCCGACGGCCGCACTGGTGGTTCTGTGAGTCCCGAGCTGGTCTGCCAGCAGTGAGAACATCGCCTGGTAGAGGTCACGGGCAGAGTCGACACCGTTGTTCCAGCCGTGCGAGAAGACGAACAGGTCGGTGATGCCGCCGGCCTCGACCGCGGCGGGCAGCCCGCTGTCACCGTTCAGCGTGCCGTCGGCGTTGAAATCCAGCTCGTAGTACGGCAATCCGTTGATGGTGGTCATCGCGTTCCTCCCGGGTACTAGGTACTGGTCAGGGCCCGCAGCAGGTTGATCAGGCCGGCGCCCTGAAAGAACTGGTGGCGGCCGAGATCGGTCGCGGTGTCGATGAAGATCTGCTTGACACGTTGCGGCTGGCCGATGAACTCGGTGCGCGCCGATAGGAAAGCGGAGATCGCACCGGACACATGGGCGGCCGCCATCGAGGTGCCGCTGTCTTCGATGTAGCGGGCCAGCTCCGACGGGTCCGAGGGACCGGACGCCAACGGGGGCACGCCGGCCGCCTGTTTTCCGGTCGCCGCGGAGGTGATCCGTTCGCCGGGTGCCACCAGCTCGGGTTTGAGCCGCCCGTCGAGGGTGGGCCCCTTCGACGAGTCGAAGGTCACCCCGAAGGTGTGCGGCCGGTAGCGGTGTACCGACCCGACCGTGATGGCCGATGCGGCATTGCCGGGGTCGGTGATGGTCGACAGCTGCCCGTACACGTCGCCGGTGGCGCCGGTGGCCGCGGCGCCGACGCCGGCGCCGACGACTCCGGCGCCCAAGTTACCGGCGCTGACGACGGCGACCACGCCGGTCCCGACCAGCAGGTCCAGCTCCCGGCACAGCGGGCTTTGCCCGGCGGCGTAATCCCTGATGAGCCAGCCGCAGCCCAGCGACAGGTTCACCCCGTGGATCACCAGATCGCGGCCGCCGGCGTTGACGGTGCGCACATAGTCGAGCGCGTCGATCACCGCACTGGAGAGGGTCTGCCCGTCCTTGTCGAGCACGCGCAGGCTGACCAGGTTCGTTCCCGGAGCAACTCCGGACAGGGCGGCGCCGGGGGGCAGGTCTCGCGCAACCCAGCGCGGCAGGCCTTGGGCCGTCGGCTCGTTGGCGGCGATGCGGAGCATGGCCTGATCCGCGGGTGCCTGGCCGGCGATGATGCCCGCGACATGGGTGCCGTGCCCGAAGGGATCGGTCAGCGGGGACGACCCGGTGGTGGGCTGGGCGGGGTCGGTGATGGTGAAATCACGGTGCAGCGACGCCACCGAGCTCGCCGACAGCGTTGCGGTGCTGGTGAAGTGCGGATGCCCGGCGTCGATACCGGAATCGATCACCGCCCACACCACACCGGTGCCGTCACAGCGGAACGTGCGTGAGGCGGCATCGGCCTGGATGGTCGTCACCGAACGATCCAGATGAGCGTTGACCACGAAATCCGGCCACACGTGGTAGATCAGGCCCAGTGCGCGCTCGGCGGCGGCTCTGCTGGGCCGGGCGCCGCCCTGGACCAGTCGCTGCACCTCGGCGGGGGCCAACGTGCACCGCATGTAGTGCCGGCCGACGGGAACCGGACGGGGCGGTCGGTTACGCGCCCGAAAGACGTGGGCGAACAACTCGTTGAACTGGTCTCGGATCGTCTGCGGGTCCGCACCCGGCCCCAGCCGCAATTCGACGAGAACCACTCGGCGGCCCTCCTCGACGGAGAGCACCGCCTTATCGACCTCCGGCGGTACTTCCTCCGGCGGGGCGAGCAACAGCTGGCTGACCATCGGCCGGCTGCGGGGGCCCCGGGACTCTGCACCGGCGGTCACGGCCGTGCTTCCCGAGCCCGCCGCGGCCCCCGGCAGCGGATGAGGACGCGCGACGGTGGCGACATTCTGTGATTGTCACCCCGATGTTCGTGGTCCACAGCAATATCCGCCTACTCGATTTCCCGGTGCTGACGACCGCTTAGTCCTCAAAATGGCGTTCGTAGTCCCAACGCTCGAGCCGCAGCTGCAGTTCGTGCGCGCCGCCCGAGATGAGCATGATCAGTACGGCCACGCAGGCGGCCACGATGACGCTCATAGCCGGTCCATCTCGCGTGCCATGCGTGCGGGCTCCAGGTAGTCACGCAGGCTCGGGTAATAGGGCGCCGGCGGCGGAAGACTGGGCAGTGCCGCCAGCGTCCGGCGCACCGCGGCCATCAGCCGGTGGCTCACATTGGGGCGCGGCAACGAAACCGCCGCGGCCGTTCCTAACAGAACTTCACCCTCCGTGATGAGGACGGGCGTCGACGGTGGCGCGGGATGGGCCGCATCGACAGATGCGGTGTGCGCCTGAGATGACACGGACATTTCGATTTCTCCTCACATCGTCCGATTGCTGATGTGAGAAAAATTAGGGCCGGCCAACACGTGCCGCACGAGTGGCGAGCTACCTGTCTTGTACGGCGAATCCCCGCGAATCCACAGGTAAAGGCTGTACCGGCGACCCGGCATCGCCGAAGATGGAGTATCCGATTACTCGTGTTCTTCCCGACGTGACCCTCGACGATTGATGAAGCCGCAAAATCGGCATCAAAAGACCACAGAGAGGCGGGATCCAAGTGCGGGCAACAGTGTCGCGGTTCATGTCGGGAGTCGCCGAGAAGGCCGATCGCACGATCGGATGGTCCCGGCTGCCCAAGCCGCTGGCGATCGCGGTGTTGGTCGGGCTGCGCAATCAGCTACGGGCATACAACCTTTACGACGTCGGCCGCGGCCCCGCCGACCGTCCCCCCGACGACACACCGGACTCCGGCGACCGGCTGGGCGCCCGGACGCTCGACGGCACCTATAACGATGTCGACGACCCGCTGATGGGTTCGCTGGGAAGCAGGTTCGGCCGCAATGTTCCGCCTTCGCACACCTACCCCGAGGATCCCGCGCAGCTGCTGGAGCCCAATCCGCGGTTGATCAGCCGGCAGCTGCTCGGCCGCGACGAATTTGCGCCGGCGACAACGCTCAACCTGCTGGCCGCCGCCTGGATCCAGTTCGAGGTGCACGACTGGTTCAGTCACGGCACCGTCGACGAGCAGCCCTGGCAGATCCCGCTGCACGACCATGACCCCTGGCCGCAGCGACCGATGACGATCAAACGGGCGGCGCCGGACCCCAGCCCCGACGCCGACGGTCCGCCCACGTTCGTGACCGGCGACACCCACTGGTGGGACGCCTCGCAGATCTACGGTTCCACACCGGAATTCTGTGCTGCGCTGCGCACCGGCCACCGGGGTCAGCTCAAGCTGGATCAGGTGGGGCTGCCGCCGGCCGAGCTGGAGCGCTACCTGGACCTGACCGGCGCGGCCGGGAACTTCTGGGTCGGCCTTGCCCTCTTGCACTCACTGTTCATGCGTGAGCACAACGCGATATGTGAACGGCTGGCCGCCCGATACCCGCAGCTGGGTGATCAGGAACTCTACGACAAGGCCCGGCTGGTCAACGCCGCACTGATCGCCAAGATCCACACCATCGACTGGACCCCGGCCATCATCGCCCACCCGACGACCGTGTTTGCGATGCGCGCGAACTGGTTCGGGATTCTGGGCGAGCGGTTCCGGCGTCGCTTCGGGCGCATCACCGACAGTGAAGTGCTCCAGGGCATACCCGGGTCACCCACCAACCACCACGGCGTTCCCTACTCGCTCACCGAGGAGTTCGTGGCGGTCTACCGGATGCATCCACTGATCCCCGACAGTTTCCAGTTCCGGTCGGTGGCCGATGACCGTGTCGTGGCCGAACACGAGTTTCCCGACCTGACCCTGCTGCACGTGCGCGAGCGGCTGAGCGAGATACCGATGGCCGACCTGTTCTACTCGTTCGGTCGCGCCCACCCCGGTGCCCTCACGCTGCACAACTTTCCGCGGCACCTGCAGCACTTCGAGCGCCCGGACGGATCGCTGATCGACCTGGCCGCCACCGACATCCTGAGGGTGCGTGAGCGCGGTGTGCCGCGCTACAACCAGTTCCGGAGGCTGCTGCGCCTCGCACCGGTGACGTCGTTCGAGGAGTTGACCGACAACCCGGTGTGGGCCGAGGAACTACGTCAGATCTACGGCGACGTGGAGCGGGTCGACCTGATGGTCGGGCTCTACGCCGAACCCAAGCCGAGGGGATTCGGCTTCAGTGACACCGCGTTTCGGATCTTTGTCTTGATGGCATCGCGCCGACTCGCCAGTGACCGCTTCTTCACCCGCGA
>Ga0182736_1003451_pt1 | contig 10647 bp, 4 predicted proteins | sample eDN5th30CKraftBY_FD_128882 | JGI IMG/M metagenome (GOLD analysis project Ga0182736, IMG submission 128882) | Enriched backyard soil microbial communities from Emeryville, California, USA - eDNA 5th pass 30_C Kraft BY (version 2) (version 2) | ecosystem: Environmental > Terrestrial > Soil >...
ACGGGGCCGTTCTGGATCCCGGCGAACGAGCTGTCGCACGCGATCTGATCCCACCACACGGCGACGAAGGCGTGCGGCGCGGTGCGCGCGGGGATCGCCCGCGGCGTCGACGAGGTGGCGTGGAATGCGGTGCCGAAGGTGACGATGCCGTTGGCGCCGACGTAGGCGTTGGTCTCCGCCTGCCCGAAGAACCACACGGGGAACGGCAGCGTCACCTGCCGCTCGAGGACGCCGCCGTCGCCGAAGGGCGTGCCGCCGCTGAGGCTCCGCACCGGCTGGCCGCCGGACAGCGGGAGCTCCTGGTACGAGATGGGCCTGCTCGTGACGGCGTAGGTGGGGGCCGCAGCCAGCGCCGCACCCGGCACGAGCACACCCGCCGCGCAGGCGAGCGCCGACGCGCAGGCCCACAGCGCGGATCGAGAGCACCGATCGAACTTCATGGTTCCTCGTCGGTCGGCGCATGCGATGGAGCGACCCATGCCGGTCCCGACGCGGCGGAACATATCCCGAACGCCGTTGCGCACGTAGCAAACCTGCGCGCCGGTCCTCCTGGTGGGCGTCGACGTCGGCGAGACGGCGTTCACCCGTGCCGCCGGCTTCCCCTCGGCAACCTCGAGACCGGCCCCGACACCGGAGACCGGCCCCGACTCCGGAGGCCGGCCCCGATACCGGAGACCGGCCCCGATACCGGAGACCGGCCCCGATACCGGAGACCGGCCCCGATACCGGAGACCGGCCCCGATACCGGAGACCCACCTCGGTGGCCCGGTCATCAGCTCATCCGATCGTCCGGTCGGAGGCCGACGCAGGGTGGCGTCGTGGCGCGATCCCGGGAGGCGCGCGGACCTCTCCGGGATCGACCGACGCCCATGCGTCCTGCCGAAGGTTCAGGACCTACGGCGCATCAGCGTGATGCCGCCTGCCACGGCGAAGGCGAGGAGGCCCAGCTCTCCGCCCGCGGACTGGCAGCCGCCCTTCTTCTTCGACGACTTCGAAGACCCCGTCCCGGGATCGGGCGGCTGGTGCGGGTCGGTCCACGCGGGATCCGTCACCCGAAGCGTGAAGGATGCCGCTCCCTGGCGCAGCGCGCCGTCGATCACCCGAACGTCGAACGCGAAGTCGCGCTCCTTCTCGCCAAGGAGCTGCTCGCGTGTCGGCGTCCCGTGGAGCGTCCCAGACGGATCGAGCACCATGCCGTTCGGCAGCGCAGTGCCCTTCGCCACGCTGAACACGGGCGAGCCCGCCGCGTCCACCTCGAGCACGACCGCGTACTCGGAGCCGACCTCGGCGCCAGGGAGGTCCCGCGGGCCGACCACCAGCGCGCGATCCGCGGCGACCACCACCTCCACCGTCGCCGCAGCCGTGTCACCCCGCGCGTCCTGCACGGTCACCACCCACTCGTAGCTGCCGGCCTCCGCAGGGCTTCCGGAGACGTCGCCGTCCACGGAGAGCGACAGGCCCGGCGGGGGCTGGCCGATGCGGCGGATTGCTTCCGGCACGAGATCGTCTGCGGCGCGGGTGGACCGGGACGTGGACCACTCGTACGGCGGCATTCCGCCGGAGGCGGCCAGCGTCACGCCGGCGAGGGGCGCACCCAGCGAGATCGACAGGGGTTCGACGTCGACCTGGAGCGCGTCCTTCGACGTCACGACGAACGGCAGCTCCACGTGTGCCTCGTCACCCGGCTGGTCGGTGACGGCGACCGTGAGGACGCCGTCGAAGGGAACGGTCGGGGTGCCGAGGAGCATCCCGTTCTCCAGGAGCTGCAGCCCGGAGGGGAGGTTTCCGGAGGTGACCGTCCACGAGTACGGAGGCACGCCACCGGAGGCCTGCAGATCGACGTGGATCGGGTCACCGACCGAGATCGTCGGCAGCTCCTCGGTGAGGATCCGCAGGCGCTCCACGACCTCCAACGTGAACGTCGTGCGCTTGCGAAGGCCCAGCGACGTCACCTCGAGGGAGAAGCTGGTGGTCGCGAGCTTGGTGGGCGTGCCCGCGAGGATCGTGCTTCCTTCGGGCTGAGGCTGGAGCGAGAGACCCTGGGGCAGAGAGCCGGTCGGGACGGACCACGCGTAGGTACCGCCGCCGCCGGCGGCGTGGAGCTCGACCGAGTAGGGTTCGTTCAGGTTCGCGCGCGGCAGCGTCGTCGTGAGGATCTCCACGTCCGGCGCGATCACGAACGCCGCAGATGCCTTGCGGTTGTTGGCCCGCTGCGCCTCGTCGATGGTCTCGTTCGGATCCATCGCGACCACGACGTACCAGGCGCCGACCTCCGCTTCGGCCGGGAGCTGGAACGTGTCGTTCATGGGTACGTCGTCCCCGGCCAGGAGATCCACCCTTCCCTGATCCAGGATCCAGACGGGCGTCGCGTCGGGGCTCGTCGACGGCGCGAGGGTCACCGTGTAGGGGACGCCGGCTGCACCGAGGCTCCCCAGGTTGCGCGCCGACCACTGCACGGACAGCGTTCCCCCCGGATCGACGCGGCTCGAGACGACGATCGTGCCTACCGCGAAGTCGGGTGCCGTGGTGGCGACCGTGAAGGGGCCATGGGATCCGACGAGCGGCGCCGGGGCCACCGCGCCCGTCGTGTCGACCTCGGCGATCACGTAGTAGTTGCCATCGGTGAGGCCAGCCGGGAGCGGAGCGGAGAGCGTGAAGGTCGCCGAGCCGCCCACCGGGATGCTCTGCGCCGGAGCGGTGAAGAGCGGGACGGCAGAGCCGCCGAACGTCGGCGCATCGGAGAGCCAGAAGCGGGCGTCGACGCCCACGGCGTCACCACCGCCCACGTTCTCCACCGTGGCGGTGGCGTGGAAGGGGAGGCCGGGTGAGCCGTTGGCGTCGCCCGTCACCGACGCGATCCGCAGCGACGGACCGTTCGAGTACGTGAACGCCGTGTTGGAAGGGAAGTGAGAGGCAGAGCAGCTCGGGTTGCACACGGTGCCCGTGTTCGAGAGCCCGGGTGTACCGTCGGTGCCCGTGGAGTTCTCGATGCCCATGGAGGCGGTGAAGTTCGAGGTGCTCCCGGGGACCACGCTGCCGTACTGGACCTCGATGACGCTCGAGCCCTCGAAGAACCAGATCTGCATGGTCACCTTCGAGCCGGTGACCGCGTAGCGGCGGCAATCGGTCCACTGCACCACGAACGAGCGGTTTGGCGCCGTCCCCACCTCCTGGGTGAGGACAGGGCCATGGATGGTCCCCAGGAATTCGCTGTCGCAGACCAGCTGATCCCACCAGGCGGCGACCAGGTTGTGGGGCGCAGCGCTCCCCGGGATGACGCGCCTCGCGAACGAGGTCGCGTGGAACGCGGTTCCGAGCGTCACGTACCCGTTGGCGCTCACGAACATGTTCGTCTCGGGCGTGCCGAAGAAGTTCACGGCGAACGGCAGCGTGACCTGCGCTTCCTGCGGGGCCGGCGTATCGCCGCCGAAGCGATTGCCGCCGCTCAAGCTGGTGGTCGTTCCGCCGCCGATCGGCAGGGGCTGGAACGTGATCGGCCTCGTGGAGAGCGAATAGGTGCCCGCTCTCGCCGCGACAGGCGTCAGCGAGAGCAAGGTGAAACCAACGATCACAAACGACGACAGCCGGAGGAGAATCCGCAGACCGGACAACCGCATGGCAACACCTCGTGGTCGGAGTCCAACGCGGCGAACCGAAGGTCGCTACGCTTGTTGGAGGTCCAAACACAAGTGTACCGCGAGGCCGGCACCCGGGTCACCTGCCCCCCCAGGGGTCTCCTCCAGCTCGGCAGGAGGGCGATCCCGGGAGGTCTCACCGGGATCGCAGACGCCCGAGCGTCGGGTCAGCTCCGGCGGCGCAAGAGCGCGATTCCACCGACCACGATGAGACCTGCGAGGCCCATCTCGCCACCGGCGGACTGGCAGCCACCCTTCTTCTTGCCGCCCTTCGATCCGGAGCCGCCGTTGCCGCCGGGGTTCGGCTTCGCGTCGGGATCCGTGATCACCAGCGTGAAGGTGCGGGAGCCGACCCGGTAGGCCGCGTCCATGACCCGCACCTCGAAGGTGAACGACTTCTCCGCCGCACCGAGGAGCTGCTCGCGCGTCGGCGTTCCCGAGAGGGTGCCGGTCCCGTTGAGCGTGAGCCCCGCGGGCAGCGTGCTCCCCGCACCCAGCGAGAAGGCGTACCAGCCGACGGCGTCGGTCTGGAGCTTCACCTCGTAGCGGCTCGCCACCTCGGCCGCGGGCAGCTCCTCGGGGTCGAGCGAGAGCGACCGATCGGCCTCCACGGCGATGCGCACGACGCAGCTCGCCGTCTTGTCGCGATCGTCCGTCACCCGCAGGGTCCAGTCGTAGGAACCCGACTCGCTCGGGCTGCCGGAGACCGTCCCATCGGCGGCGACCTCGAGGCCCGGGGGCGCCTCGCCGGAGCGGGAGATGGCCTCGGCGCGATCGTCCGCGAGGCGGACGGACTTCAGCGTGGACCACCGGTACGGCGCCTTTCCGCCGCTCGCGTCGAGGGTGAAGCCGGAGGCCGCCGCGCCGATGACGAGCCCCTGCGCCGGGCCCGTCGCCGTGCAGACGACGCCGCTCCGGGAGCCCACGAAGAGCGGCAGTGCGCGCGTCGCGATCCGTCCCTCGTCGTCCTCGACCCGGACGGTGACGTCGCCGTCGAACTCGGCCTCGGGTATGCCCGACACCACGCCGGCCTCGGAGAGCTCGAGGCCCGGGGGCAGCTCGCCGTCGACGAGGGACCAGACGTAGGGCGCCGTTCCGCCGGTCGCCACCAGGGTCGCGGAATACGCGGTGCCGACGGTCGCCTCGGGGAGGTCGACGGTGGTGACGCGGAGCTTCTCGATGACCACCAGCGAGAACGTGGCCTGGCTGGTCATCCCCAGCGACGCGACCTGCAGCGTGAACTGGAAGGTCCCGCTCTGCTGCGGCGTCCCCGCGAGCGACGTCTGGTCCGCGGTCTTGGACTCGAGGACCAGGCCCGGAGGCAGCGCCGATCCGGGCGCGACCGACCACGCGTAGGCGCCGTCGCCGCCGACCGCCTCGAGCGCCACGGAGAAGGGCTCCTCGGTCTGCGCGACCGGGAGCGAGGACGTCACGACCAGCAGCTCCGACGCGATCACGAACGCCTGGGACGTCTTTCGGTTGTTCTGCCGGATCACGTCACCGCTGGTCTGGTCGGGATCCAGGTCGACTCGCACTAAATCCCGACCTCCCGCGACGTCTTCGGGCACGGACAAGGTGGCCTGCATGTTCCGCGTCTCGCCCGGTTCCAGGTCGAAGCTCCCGGCGTCCAGGGGCCACGTGGGGCCGACGAGGTTCGAGGACAGCAGCGTGACCGTCCAAGCGGCGTCGGTCGCCGCCACCATTCCGAGGTTGCGGGCGGTCCACTGGAGATCGAGGGTCTGGCCCTCGTCGATGCGCGCCGGCACGAGGACGGAGGTGACCGCGAGGTCGGGGGACGCGACGGCGACGGAGATCGGTCCCCAGACGCCCACGATGGGCGAGGGCCCCGCCGCGCCGGCCGTGTCCACCTCGACGATCAGCCACCACGCGCCGTCCGCCAGCGACGCCGGGAGCGTCACGTCCAGATCGAAGGTGGCCGACGAGCCCGAGAGGACGTCGACGGCGGGCTCAGTGCTGAGCAGGATCGCGCTCGGCGAGAGCGTCGGACCGTCGGACAGCCAGAACCGCGCGTCGACGCCGATCGCGTCCTCCCCGCCGACGTTCTCGATGACGGCGGTGGCGTGGAGCGGCAGGTCGGGGGCGCCGACGTCGTCTCCCGTGAAGCTGCCCACCTGCAGCGTGGGGCCGGCGGTGTAGACGAGCGCCGTCTGCGCGGGGAAATCCTGGGCCTTGCACGTCGGGTTGCACACCGTGCCCTGCGCCGAGAGCCCGGGGGTGCCGTCGGTGCCGGTCGAATTCTCGATGCCCATCGCGGCGGTGAACTCGGTGGACGTGCCGGGCACCGCGTCGCCATAGCGGGCCTCGATTCGGTTCGAGCCCTCGAAGAACCAGAGCTGCGCGTTGAACCACGCGCCGGAGGAGGCGTACTTGCGGCACTTGGTCCACTGCACCACGAAGGTGCGGTTGGGCGCGGCGCCGATCTCCTGCGTGAGCACGGGGCCGTTCACGATGCCGGAGAACTCGCTGTCGCAGACGATGCTGTCCCACCACACGGCGACCAGGTTGTGGGGGCTGGCGCTGCCGGGGATCGCGCGCGGCGTCGTCGACGTGGCGTGGAAGGTCGTGCCGAGGGTGACGAACCCGTTGGCGCTCACGAACAGGTTGGTCTCGGGCGTGCCGAAGAAGTTCACGGGGAACGGCAGCGTCACCTGGACTTCGAAGATGGCGCTGTCGCCGCCGAACATCTGGCCGCCGCTCAGGCTCGTGACGGGGCCGCCGCCGATCGGCAGCTCCTCGTACACGATGGGCTGCTGCGTGACCGTATAGGTCTGCGCGCCCGCGGCGGAGGAGAGCGTGAGCGTCGCCAACGCGAGGGCGACGCCGAGTGAAAACGAAGACCGACGAACTGCCAGACGAACCGAGCTGAATCGCATGAAGCACCTCTCGCGGCAGAGGATACCGTGGGTGCGAGAGGTTCGTCTCGGCGTTGGCTGTGGGAGGTCCGGGCCCACTCGAGAGGCCCGGACCTTTTGCGATCGCTACTCGGCAGCGCCGTCGTCGCCGGCCTCGGTCTCGGCCTCTTCGACCTCGCCCTCGACGATCTCGCCCTCGGCGACCACGCCCTTGTCCACGTCGGCGAGGCGGGCGACGCCCACCACCTTCTCCTGCTTGGAGTCGACGGTGATGAGCCTCACACCCTGCGTGTTGCGGCCGATGATGCTGATCTCGTTGACCGCCATGCGGATGAGCGTGCCGGCGTTGGTGATGAGCATCACCTCGTCGTCGTCCTTCGCCTGGCAGACGCCGGCCACCTTGCCGTTGCGCTCGGTGGTCTTGATGGTGATGAGGCCCTTCCCGCCGCGGCCCTGGAGGCGGTACTCGTCCTCAAGGGTGCGCTTGCCGTAGCCGTTCTCGGTGAGGGTGAGGATGGCGGCGCCGGCCTCCACCACGTCGGCGCCCACCACCACGTCGCCGTCGGCGAGGGTGATCGCCTTGACGCCGTAGGCGCCGCGGCCCATCGGGCGCACGTCGCTCTCCTCGAAGCGGATGGCCATGCCGTCCGCCGTGGAGACGAGGATGTGCGCCGTGCCGTCGGTGAGCATCGCCGCCACCAGCTCGTCGCCGTCCTCGATGCCGAGGGCGATGATGCCGTTGGAGCGCACGTTGCTGTAGGCCATGAGGTCCGTCTTCTTGATGATGCCCTTGCGGGTCACCAGCACGACGAACTTGCCCTCCTCGAAGTGCCGCACGGGCAGCACCTTCGCGAGCGTCTCGCCCTCCTGGAACTGGACCAGGTTGACGATGGGCCGGCCCAGCGCGGTGCGCCCGGCCTGCGGGATCTCGTGGACCTTGAGCCAGTAGAGCTTCCCCTTGGTGGTGAACACCAGCATGTACGCGTGGGTGCTCGCCACGAAGAGCGACTCGATGAAGTCCTCCTCGCGCGTGCCGGCGCCCGACTTGCCGCGGCCGCCGCGCCGCTGCGCGCGGTAGAGGCTGATGGGGTTGCGCTTGACGTAGCCGTTGTGGCTGAGCGTCACCACCATGTCCTCTTCCGCGATCAGGTCCTCGCGGGTGATGACGCCGGCCTCGCCATGGATCTCGGTGCGGCGACGGTCGGCGAAGGTCTCGCGGACCTCGACGAGCTCGCGCTTGATCACGCCGAGCAGCACCTGCTCGCTGCCGAGGATCTCCTTGTACCAGGCGATGTTGCGCACCAGGCCCACGAGCTCGGCGACGAGCTCGTCGCGCTCCATGTTGGTGAGCTTCGCGAGGCGCATGTCGAGGATGGCCTTGGCCTGCAGCTCGGAGAACCCGCTCGCGAGGTAGTCGTGCGACAGCCCGTCGTACTTGGGCTCGTCGCGCTGCACGCGCTCCACCACGCGGCGCAGGCCGGCTTCGGCCACCGTGCGATCGATCCGCGGCAGATCCGTGAAGCGCTCGTGCTCGTAGAGCGACGGCGAGAGGATGTTCTGCAGGCCCCAGCGGGCCTCCTCGGGATCCTTCGACTTACGGATCAGCGCGACCACGAGGTCGATGAGATCCTGCGCCACCACCAGGCCTTCGACGAGGTGCAGCCGCTCCTCGGCCTTGCGCAGCTCGTACTTGGTGCGGCGGGTGACGACGTCCCGGCGGTGGGCGATGAACCGCTCGAGCATCTCCTTGAGGTTCATCACCTTCGGCACGTTGCCGTCGATGGCAAGCAGGGTGACGCCGAAGGTGGTCTCGAGGTTCGTCTGCTGGAAGAGGTTGTTGACGACGATCTGGCCGATGGCGTCGCGCTTCACCTCGATGACGATGCGGACCTTCTCCTCGCGATCGGACTCGTCGCGGATGTCGGAGATCCCCTCGACCTTCTTGTCCTTCACCAGCTCGGCGATGCGCTCGATGAGGCGCGCCTTGTTCACTTGGTACGGGAGCTCGTTGACGATGATGGTCTCGCGGTCGCGCTTTTCGTCCCGCTCGATCTCGTACTTGGCGCGCACGCGGATGGAGCCGCGGCCGGACAGGTACGCCTCGAGGATCCCGTTGCGGCCGTTGATGATGCCGCCGGTGGGGAAGTCGGGACCCGGCACGAACTGGATGAGCTCCTGGATCGAGCAGCGCGGGTTGTCGATGAGGTGCAAGGAGGCGTCCAGCACCTCGCCCATGTTGTGCGGCGGGATGTTGGTGGCCATGCCCACCGCGATGCCCGCCGAGCCGTTCACCAGCAGGTTCGGGAAGCGCGTGGGGAGGACGAGCGGCTCCTGCGTGGAGTCGTCGAAGTTCGGCCCGAAGTCGACGGTGTCCTTGTCGATGTCGGCGAGCATCTGCTCGGCGAGCTTGGTGAGCCGAGCCTCGGTGTATCGGTAGGCCGCCGCGGAGTCGCCGTCGATGCTGCCGAAGTTCCCCTGCCCGTCGACGAGCAGGTAGCGCATGTTCCAGTCCTGCGCGAGGCGGACCAGCGCGTCGTAGACCGAGGCGTCGCCGTGGGGATGGTACTTCTTCAGCACCTCGCCCACGGTGCCGGCGCACTTCGAGAACTTGCGGTTGTGCAGCAAGCCCTCGTCGAACATCGCGTAGAGGATGCGGCGGTGCACGGGCTTGAGGCCGTCGCGCACGTCGGGCAGCGCGCGCCCGATGATCACCGACATCGAGTAGTCGAGATACGACCGGCGCATCTCGTCTTCGATGTTGATCGGCAAGGTGGCGGCCGAGCGGGCGCCCTGGGGAGGAAGCGTCGTGTCGTTGGACAAGGAGGCCTCTCTTCGAGAAGGAAGGTTCGCGCGAAACGCCGCTTCCGGCCGTCTGAAACCGGACGGAAGGGGCACGGCGCGTCAGCCTTCGTCAACACAAGGGTCTAGCCCCTTGTTCCACCCCGGTCAACGGCAAAAACGCCTTGTTTTCCTATAGGTTGAGATGGATCCGGTCCTTGCGGAGGCCGGCCTCGTCGAGGGCCTCGGAGACCCCCCGGATCATCCCCTCCAGCCCGCACAGGCAGGCCTCCGCGTTGCCGACGGGAGGGAGCTCCTCGCGGAACCGCTCCTGCACCCACCGGGCGTGGGAGCGGTCGCTCCGATCGGGCCGGGAGATCACGCGGTGGACCCGGACGCCCTGCAGCTCGAAGGCGTCCAGATCGGCGGCGTAGGGGAGCTCGCCGCTCGTGCGCACGCCGAAGAACAGGTCGATGCGGCCGTAGGACGCCCTCTCGCGGACGAGGGCCTGGAGCACCGCCCGGATCGGCGCGATCCCCGACCCGGTGGCGAAGAGGAGCACGTCCCGCCCCCGCATGGCGGCCACCGGGAACCCCGCGCCCATGGCGGGCGTGGTCTCGACCAGGGCCCCCACCGGGAGCGACGCCAGCTCGTCGGGGAGGCCCTCGCCGCGCTTCACGAGGAGCTCGATCGCCTCTCCGTCCGGCGCGTTGGCGATGGCGAAGTACCCGCCGCCGGCCTGCCCCGGGAGCCGCACCTCGACGAACTGCCCCGCCTCCCGGTGGCTGGCCGCGATGGAGGGCGCCACCGCGAGGCGGATCGCCCGCAGGCCTGGCGTCTCGTCGACGGACGAGATCACCCGAGCGGTGTGGAAGGCTGCGCCGGAGCCGAGCATCGCCGGCAACGTAACGGCGGCGATCGATCCGCTCAAGCGAGGATCGGGGGGATTCGGCGCGGGCGCCGTCAGGGCGAGAAGAGCGTCGAGTCCACGGTGAAGCTGGTGAAGGCCGACGTGGTCAGCACGTCGTAGGACCACTCGTCGAACGCGAGGCGCGGCTCGATGCCCTGCACCAGGGTGAGGCGGAGCTGCGGCCAGGACTTGAACCCCGCGCGGATCCACCACGGGATCGGCACGTGCGTCTCCGTGCCCGGCACCACCGCGTGCCACACCGGCGTCCGGTCGAGGGTCTCGACGAAGAGATACGAGAGCGCGGGGACCGGCCCGGGGCTGCGGGTCCATTCGATGTCGTCGCCGAGCAGCACGTCCGGCGAGACGAACTTCGTGAGGCCGAGGAGCGGACCGATGGTGAGGCCCTGGCGGAGATCGCCGGCCTGCCGGCGGAAGGTGACCGAGTAGGGCT
>Ga0182736_1003452_pt1 | contig 10647 bp, 10 predicted proteins | sample eDN5th30CKraftBY_FD_128882 | JGI IMG/M metagenome (GOLD analysis project Ga0182736, IMG submission 128882) | Enriched backyard soil microbial communities from Emeryville, California, USA - eDNA 5th pass 30_C Kraft BY (version 2) (version 2) | ecosystem: Environmental > Terrestrial > Soil >...
CGGCGTCGATTCCGCCGTGGCGGCTGTGCTGATCCATGAGGCCATCGGCGACCAGCTCACCTGCGTGTTCGTGGATCACGGCCTGTTGCGCGCCTCGGAGGCCGAGCAGGTGGTGACGCTCTTCCGCGACCACTACAACATCCCGCTCGTGCATGTGCAGGCGCAGGATCTCTTCATCGGCGCCCTCGAAGGCGTCTCCGACCCGGAGGTCAAGCGCAAGACCATCGGCAAGCTCTTCATCGACGTGTTCGACGAGGAGGCGAAGAAGATCGGCGGCGCTGACTTCCTGGCTCAGGGCACGCTCTATCCCGACGTGATCGAGAGCGTCTCCTTCACCGGCGGTCCCTCTGTCACCATCAAAAGCCACCACAATGTCGGCGGACTGCCTGAGCGGATGAAGATGAAGCTCGTGGAGCCGCTTCGCGAGCTGTTCAAGGACGAGGTGCGCGTGCTCGGCCGTGAGCTCGGTCTGCCGGATGCCTTCGTCGGCCGCCATCCATTCCCCGGCCCGGGCCTCGCCATCCGCGTCCCCGGCGAGATCACCCGCGAGAAGCTGGAGATCCTGCGCAAGGCCGATGCGATCTACCTTGAGGAGATCCGCAACGCCGGGCTCTACGACCAGATCTGGCAGGCCTTTGCCGTGCTGCTTCCCGTGAAGACGGTCGGCGTCATGGGCGATGCGCGCACCTACGACCACGTCTGTGCGCTCCGCGCCGTGACCTCCATCGACGGCATGACGGCGGACTTCTACCCCTTTGACATGGCCTTCCTCGGCCGTGTCGCGACCCGCATCATCAACGAGGTGAAGGGCATCAACCGAGTCACCTACGACATCACCTCGAAGCCGCCCGGAACCATCGAGTGGGAATAAGAGATGCCGGTTACGATCTACGGGATCAAGAACTGCGACACGATGAAGAAGGCGCGCGCCTGGCTTGACGCCAAGGGCGTGCCTTACGCCTTTCACGACTACAAGGCCGCCGGGATCGACCGCCCGCGGCTTGAAGGTTGGACGCGTCAGGTGGGTTGGGAGGCGCTTCTCAACCGCGCCGGCACGACCTTCCGCAAGCTGCCGGATGCGGAGAAGGAAGGCATCGACGAGCGGAAGGCCCTTGCGCTCATGCTCGACCAGCCTTCCATGATCAAGCGCCCGGTGCTCGATCTCGGCGGGCGGATCCTCGTCGGGTTCAAGCCGGAGATCTACGAAGAGGCGGTTCGTTAGGAACGCTCTGGTCCTGTCTCATTGTCCTTCTCTCCCCGTCATGCCCGGCCCTGTGCCGGGCATCCACGTTTTGGGGCTCAATTAAAGACGTGGATGGCCGGGACGAGCCCGGCCATGACGACACGCGTTTCATCCCAGGCCGCGCAACGGAGTCCAGGATCCATAAACGCTCACGATGTAGAACGAGGCGCGACGCTGTTCGCACTTTCCTGAAGCGCCACGGTTATGGATCCCCGCCTTAGCGGGGATGACAGTGAGGTGCTTGCGCGCAATCGGGAACAGTTACCCAAAACAAAAAGGCGGGCCGCGAAGCCCGCCTTTTTGTTGTCTGCATGAGCCGTTCTTACTGGATCTTCGGCGGCTCGTCGAAGTTCAGGCCGGGGAGGCCGCCCGGGTCGCCGGGAGCTCCCGGAGCGCCGAGGCCCGGGACCAGCAGCTCGTCGAGTTTCTTCTGCACCGCTGCCGGGTCGACGGCCTGGCCGGCGCCCTTGTAGTGCGTGACGATGCCCGGGAAGGCGATCACGATGCCGACCATGATCAGCTGGATGATCACGAAGGGAATGGCACCCTGATAGATCTGACCCGTGGTCACCGGCTCCATCTTCTTGCCCGTCAGACGGTCGATATATGGCACCTTGGGGGCCACCGAGCGCAGGAAGAAGAGCGCGAAGCCGAAGGGCGGGTGCATGAACGAGGTCTGCATGTTCACGGCCAGGATCACGCCGAACCAGATCAGGTCGATGCCGAGCTTGTCGGCCGCGGGCCCGAGGAGCGGGATGATGATGAAGGCCAGCTCGAAGTAATCGAGGAAGAAGGCCAGGAAGAACACCAGCAGGTTCACGAAGACCAGGAAGCCGACCTGACCGCCCGGAAGCGAGGTGAGCAGGTGCTCGACCCAGATGTGGCCGTTCACGCCATAGAAGGTGAGCGAGAACACGCGTGCGCCGATCAGGATGAAGAGCACGAAGGCCGAGAGCTTCGCGGTCGCTTCCGTAGCCTGGCGGACCAGCGTCCAGTTGAAACGAGACGGGTTGTTGTCGAGCTTGCGCTTGACGGCTGCGAGGATGACCGAGCCCAGAGCACCCATGGCGCCACCTTCCGTCGGCGTGGCGAGGCCGATGAAGATGGTGCCGAGCACGAGGAAGATCAGCAGGAGCGGGGGCACCATGACGAAGGTGACCTGCTGGGCCATGTTCGACATGAGACGAAGGCCGGTGAACCGTTCCACGATGCCGACGAAGAGCGCATAGATCGCGCCGGCGATGATCATCTCGAAGGTCAAGGCGAGACCTTCATAGCCCTGGCTGTGCAGATAGGCGTAGATGCCCACAAGGACGGCCGTCAGGACGGCGGAGATCGCGATGCGCTTGGCACCCAGCACCTTGTTCATGAGGGCGCAGATCAGCGCCACGACCGTCGCCACGCAGATCGTCAGGATCACGAAGTCGGCACCGGCCTTGGTGCCGGTCTGCGACAGGACATAATAGCCGACGAGACCGGAGAACACGACCAGGATGCCGAGCTGCCACACGCCGCGCGCCCCGTCGGGCTCGCGGTAGCCGATGGCTTCCGGGGGAAGTCCGGGCGCCGATTTCGGGAAAATGATCGATATCAGCATGATGTAGCCGGCGTAGAGCGCCGTCAGGATCAGGCCGGGCAGGAACGCGCCCTCGTACATGTCGCCCACCGAGCGGCCGAGCTGGTCGGCCATGACGATGAGAACGAGGGAGGGCGGAATGATCTGGGCGAGCGTGCCTGAGGCCGCGATCACGCCGGTGGCGACGCGGCGGTCATAGCCGTAGCGCAGCATGATCGGCAGGGAGATCAGGCCCATGGAGATCACGGACGCCGCGACGACGCCGGTGGTGGCTGCGAGCAGGGCGCCGACGAAGATCACGGCGTAAGCCAGTCCGCCGCGCACCGGGCCGAAGAGCTGGCCGATCGTGTCGAGCAGGTCCTCCGCCATGCCGGAGCGCTCGAGCACCAGACCCATGAAGGTGAAGAACGGGACCGCCAGCAGCACCTCGTTCGACATGGTGCCGTAGATGCGGTCGGGCAGGGCCTGGAGCAGGGGCCAGGAGAGAGTGATTGTATCGGGCGCGTACGGAGCAAGCTCCACCGCGATGAAGAAGAACAGAAGGCCGTTGGCCGCCAGTGCGAAGGCGACCGGGTAGCCGAGCAGGAGGAAGACCACGAGCGCCGCGAACATGATCGGCGCGAGGTTCTGGGCAATCAATGCAGCCATTGATGAAACTCCGGAAAACTAAGGACAGGCGCCGAGGATCAGCTGACGCCGTCGCCCGGGGGCGTTCCGCCCGCGCCGGGTGTGTTGACGGTACCGATTTCTTGAATGAGCCGCTCAGCCTCGGCGGCGGCGCTGTGGTGTCCGACGGTGTCGTGCTCGTCCTCCAACTGCCCGTTCATGATGGCGACGCGCTTGATCAGCTCGCTCAGCCATTGGAAGAACATCGAGATGAAGCCTAGCAGGATGAGGCCCTTGGCCGGCCAGATCAGCAGGCCGCCGGCATTCGAGGACACCTCCCCGGAGCGATAGGAGTTGATGAAGTAGGGAATGCACAGCCAGAGCAGCAGGGCCACGAACGGGAACAGGAAGAAGACGTGGCCGAAGATGTCGACCGCGTCCCGGCCGCGCTTCGACAGCCTGCTGGACACGATATCGATGCGGATGTGCTCGTTGACCTTCAGGGTCCAGGCGGCGCAGAGCATGAACACGGCGCCGAAAAGGTACCATTGCAGCTCGAGCCAGGCATTGGACGAGACGCCGAAAACGCGTCGGATGATGGCATTGACGGCGGAGACCAGGATGGCCACCACGATGGCCCAGGCCGCGATCTTGCCGATGCGTTCGTTGATCGAGTCGATGACACGGGATAGCCCAAGAAGCGCCGTCACCTGTCTCCCCCTTGAAATTGTAGATATGTTGCGGCCTAGCTATCGGACTTCGGGTGGGATCGCCAGTGCCGTTTTAGTCTAAGTGCGATTTGCAGCCCTCGTAGCGGGGAAATTTTCGGGCTGCAAGGTGGTCCGTTGTTAAAAGTTTAGGCAGCATAAGGCTTTGTTCGCGATAGGAAACTTGCGGCTCAATGGTTCAGGCTTTTCGTCTTACGTTGCCTCTCTCGATGGTGCCTCTTGGTGTCCCGGGACTGTCATGGCTATAAGTTCCTAAACCTCGGAGGTGACCGTGACGCTGCTGATCGTTGGACTGGTGATCTTTCTCGGCATCCACTCCTTCAGCATGGCGCGCAGCCGCCGGGCTGCCCTGATCGCGAAGATCGGGGAGGGGCCGTACAAGGGGCTCTACTCCCTCCTCTCCCTGCTCGGGATCGTGCTGATCGCCATCGGCTTCGGACAGTATCGCGCGAACGGATACATTCCGGTCTGGGATCCGCCGGTCTGGACGCGTCACCTCGCCCTTCTCCTCGTGTGGATCGCCTTCATTTGCCTTGCGGCGGCCTATCTGCCGGGGCGCATCAAGGCGCGCCTCAAGCACCCGATGCTCGCCGGAGTGAAAATCTGGGCCCTGGCGCATCTTCTCGCCAACGGTGACCTCGGATCGATCCTCCTGTTCGGCTCCCTTCTGGCCTGGGCGGTAATGGCCCGCATCAGCGCTAAGCGCCGCGACGTGGCTGCCCAGCACGGGGGCACCGCGGCGCCTGCGGGCTGGCGCAATGACCTGCTGGCAGTTGTCATCGGAACGGCGGTCTATCTCGCCTTTGCGGTTTGGCTGCATCCCTGGCTGATCGGGGTTCCTGCTCTGCCGATGCGGGCATGAACCCTCTCGCCTTGCGGCAGCGCCTGTGCTAGGCGACCTCCTTCGATTGCAGGAGGCGGCCACCGGGCCGCATGAGTGAGACGATGGCCCCGAACGACGAGTTCATTCGCGAAGTCGATGAGGAATACCGCCGCGACCAGATCGCCCAGATCTGGCAGCGCTACAACGGAATCATCATCGGCGTGGTGGTGTTGGTCGTGGCCGGCGTGGGCGGCTGGCGCTTCTGGGAGCATGTCCAGGAGACCCGGGCACAGGAAGCGGCCGTGCGCTACGAGGAGGCCCTGCGCCTCTCCTCCGAGGACAAGGGGCAGGATGCCCAAGCGGCCTTCGAGTCCGTGGTGAAGGAAGACGGCAGTACCGGCTATGCCATGCTCGCCCGCTTCCGCCTGGCTGCCGAGCTCGGCCAGCAGAACGCCGAGAATGGCGCATCGGCCTTCGACGCGCTCGCCAACGATGCCGCCGTTCCGGCCCTGTGGCAGGATCTCGCGCGCCTTCGCGCTGCGTGGCTGCGCATCGACACGGCCGAGCCGGCCAAACTGCGGCAGGCCGTGGAGCCGTTGGCCACGCCGTCGGGGGCCTGGCGCCATTCCGCTCGGGAACTCTTAGGCTTATCCGGCCTTAAGGCCGGTGATATGGATTATGCAGGTCGCTGGTTCGACCAGATCGCCGCCGACCGCGAGACGCCGTCCTCCCTGAGGCAGCGCCTTGCCGTCTACACCGCCCTCGTGGCGGGCGGTCCCGTCCAGGCGACGCAGTAAGATAGGACAGGACATGACGGCGACCGTCGCCATTGTCGGGCGGCCGAATGTCGGCAAATCGACTCTTTTCAATCGTCTCGTCGGCAAGAAGCTGGCGCTCGTGGACGACCGGCCGGGCGTGACCCGCGACCGGCGCGAGGGCGAGGCCAGGCTCGGCGACCTCGAATTCCGCATCATCGACACGGCGGGGCTCGAGGAGGCAACCGAGGAATCGCTCCTCGGGCGCATGCGCGCGCAGACCGAAGCGGCCATCGCGGATGCCGACGTGATCCTGTTCGTGATCGATGCCCGGGCGGGAATCCTGCCCGCCGACCGGCCCTTCGCCGAGATGGTGCGCCGCTCCGGCAAGCCCGTGATCCTCATCGCCAACAAGGCCGAGGGCGGCTCCGGAATGGCCGGTGCCTATGAAGCCTTTTCGCTCGGGCTGGGCGATCCGGTTCCGCTCTCCGCCGAGCACGGCGAGGGCATGGTCGACCTCTTCGAGGCGCTGATGCCTCACTTCCCCGATCCGAACGAGATGGAGGAAGAGGAGGACGACCCGAACAAGCCCTTGCAGGTCGCCATCGTCGGGCGCCCCAATGCGGGCAAGTCCACGCTCATCAACCGCATGGTCGGCGAAGACCGCCTGCTCACCGGACCCGAGGCCGGCATCACGCGCGATTCCATCTCGCTCGATTGGGAATGGCGCGGACGCCAGATAAAGCTGTTCGACACGGCGGGCCTGCGCAAGCGCGCCCGCGTCGAGGACAAGCTCGAAAAGCTCTCCGTCGCCGATGCCCTGCGCGCCGTGCGGTTCGCCGAGGTGGTGGTGGTGCTGCTCGACGCCACGATCCCGTTCGAGAAGCAGGACTTGACCATCGTCGATCTGGTGGAGCAGGAGGGCCGCGCACTCGTGATCGGCCTCAACAAGTGGGACCTCGTCGCCGATCAGCAGGGCCTCCTGAAGGACCTGAAGGAGAAGGCCACCCGCCTGCTTCCGCAGGTGCGGGGCGCTCCGGTGGTGCCGCTCTCCGGTCTCGCCGGCAGCGGGATCGATCCGCTCATGAACGCCGTGTTCCAGGTCTATGAGAAGTGGAACACCCGGATTTCGACCGCGCGGCTGAACCAGTGGCTTTCCGAAGCCCTGGAAGCCAACCCGCCGCCTGCCGTCTCGGGCCGCCGGATCAAGATCCGCTACATGACGCAGGTGAAATCGCGTCCGCCGCATTTCGCCGTGTTCGGCAATCAGCTGGACGCCCTGCCCAAGAGCTATACGCGCTACCTCGTCAACGGCCTTCGCGAGTCCTTCGATCTGCCCGGAACCCCGATCCGCGTGTCCCTGCGCATGGGCCAGAACCCGTTCGACAAGGAACGGAAATAGAGCGCGTTCGGACGTTCCATGATGGCCGGCGTGGTGCCGGCCATGGAAGGGGCGTTCATCAATAGAGCGGCCGCAGCTTCACGTTGGGGATCACGAAGGGTCCCATCGCCAGGAAGCCGTTTTCAAGACGCAGGGGCGGCAGGGAAGCGAGCTGCGGCTTCGCATTGGGCTGGCCCTGCTGTGGGCGCGGCCCCTGTCCGAGCAGCATGCCCAGAAGATTGCCGCCGACCCTCCCGCCGGTCAGGTTGCCCAGAAGGCCATCGAGGCCTGCGGCCGAGACGGTGAGCTGGCCCGCGGGGCGGTGCTGCTCGTCGAGGCGCAGCTCGCCCTTGGTTTCGATCTGGCGGGTGCCCTTCACGGCTGAGAGCATCAGGATGTCGAGCTTGCCGCCGGCATTGCGCCAAAGCTCCAACTCTTCGACGATGGTGCCGCCCTTGAACCCGTCGGCCTGGGTCACGGTGAGATCCGCGCTCAGGTTGGTCGGCTCCGCTCCGCCGACCAAGGCGTCCAAGAGGGGAATGCGTGCCTCCGTGATGGAAGCGGCCACGTCGCCGGCGAGTTCGGCCCGCCTTGAGGGATTGGGCCGGACATGAAGTTCCAGATGCCGGCCAGATCCGGCGATCTCGCCGTTGCCGAGGCCCGTTACCGAGACTTTGGGGGCATCGGCCGCCACGGAGAGGCGCTGCAGGCCGGTCTGCGAAGCATTGATACTGGCCTGCAGGAGGCTCCAGCTGCCGTCGACGGTCACCGTACCATCCGTCACCCGCAAGGGCCCTGCCACTTCAACGATGATCCGCCGAGGCTGATAGACCTGAGCCACGGCCTCGGTGCGTCCAAAGGAGGCTGACACGGAGCCACGCTTCAGGTCGAGGGATTCGCAGATGATTTCGATGCGGAACGGATAGCCCGCGATGGTGCGGTCGCCGCAGGTCCATTGCCGCCCGTTCCTGGCCTCTGCAGCGATCCAGCCGTCGAGAGCCTCGGCCGTGCGGTTGCGGATCACGAACCACGCGATGCTCCAGGCAACGGCGACGAGCAGCAGCAAGACGAAGGGCGTGTAGAGCCAGAAACGGCTGCGGCGAACACTCCCCGTTGGGGCAGCCTGATCCATGCGCGATCTCCTGTTGTGTGGATCCGTGGTTACTGGTAGCGCCGGATGCAGGCAAGGTTCAGGCGCGGGTGACATGAAGGATCTCACGGAGGATTTGTGGGTTTTCGGCTACGGTTCGCTCATGTGGCGTCCCGGCTTTCCTTATCTCGAACGGGCCCATGCCCACCTTTACGGTTACCACAGGTCGCTCTGCGTCTTTTCCCACGTTCATCGCGGAACGCCGGATCATCCGGGGCTGGTGCTGGGTCTCGATCGGGGTGGGCGCTGCCACGGAGTGGCCTTCCGGGTCGCGCCGGAGGAGGCTGAGGCGACGGTCCAATACCTGCGCGAGCGCGAGCAGGTCACGTCCGTCTATCTGGAGCGGCATTTGCCCGTGCGGCTGGCCGATGCGCGCCGGGTTCGTGCGCTGGCTTATGTGGTGGACCGCAACCATGGCCAATATGCGGGCCGGCTGTCCTATGACGAGGTGATCCGGTTCGTGCGGCAGGGACAGGGCATCTCAGGACGCAATCCCGATTACGTGCGCTCCACCTACGAGCATCTCATCGGCATGCACGTGGTTGATCCCCTGCTGCACCGGATCGTCGACGCGCTCGATCAGGAATCCTGAGTTTCGTTCTCGCGCAGATCCTCGAAGATCGCGCGTCGGTCGTCCTCGGTCGCGGCGAGGCGATGGATGTGGAGTTCGGTGGCGCCGAGATTCTGAACCTTGGCTAGCCAGCGCAGGCGGGTCTGCTCGCTCGGATCCGATGCCGCCATGGCGGCATCGACAACGATGCCGCTGCCCGTCCGGTCCCGCTTCACGGCCAGGATCACCGCGTCCGTGACTTCGAGAAGCTCCGCCTCGTTCAGCGGATGCACGCCGACGATGTAGCGGCGCCCCGAACGCCCGCGCCAGGAACTCAAGGTGGAAGAGGAGCGAAGCCCAGCGGTCGCCCGTAGCCTTTCCTCGCGCACACCAGCCCTCCGCATTCGGTCGTTGCGGAGGTCCCGCATGGCCGCGTTCCAGGATATGGTTCGTTTGTTCGCCATATGTTCTTATATGTAAGAATCGACGGCTGAGTCGTCAAGGCTGCTGAAAGCTTGGCTGGGCTTGGGTTTGCGGGTTTTTAGGTGCGTTGTGTGAATGTTGCGCGTGCTCAAGCGCTCTGCGCTATCACCGGCCTGGTGCCGGTCATCTCGACAGGAAAGACGCGGGGCTTCACAGAAACGAAATGGCCGGCATGTGGCCGGCCATGATGTACGGAGAGTTGGTGGCCGGAAGCGCCAGGGGAGACGCGTCACACCTTCGACAGCGATGTTTCCGATGAGGAGGCTGGGCCGATGCCGAGCTCCGCTCGGCCTTCCTCCAGCAGCCGGTTGGACGCCGTCTCGATCCTCTCCTGGACCAGCTTGAAGAACGCCTCGCGGGCCAGCCCCGGGGGAATGGGGTCCTGAACCTCGATCCGCACGGTGCCGGGACGGCGGATGAACTGGCGGCGGGGCCAGTATAGGCCCGAGTTCATGGCAATCGGAACGCAGGGGAAGCCGAGGTTCTGATAGAGATGCGCCACGCCGTACTTGTAGGCCGGGGGAGCGCCCGGCGGGCGGCGCGTACCCTCGGGGAAGATGATGATCTGCCGACCGTGCTGGGCCTCTTCCTTTGCCCTTGCGGTCATCTGCACCAATGCCATCGATCCTGCCTTGCGGTCGATGGGCACGCAGCGCGCCTTGGCCAGATACCAGCCGAAGAAAGGGATCCACATCAGCTCGCGCTTCAGGATGTAAGTGGGATCGTCGAGAAGCGGCAACAGGGCGAAGGTCTCGAGGAACGACTGGTGCTTGGCGGCCACCAGCGCTCCGCCGGCCGGGATCTTCTCCTGTCCCGTGATCACGACCCGGGTTCCGGCGACCACGCGCAGAAGCCAGACCGATGTGCGCGCCCACATCTTCACCAGCTCCATGAACTGACGGCGGGGCACGAGGGCGCCGGGGATCAGAATGATCAGCCACAGGATCAGGTTGGCGTAGAAGGCGACGTTGAAAAGCAGGGAGCGGACGATCAGCATGGTTTCTTGAAAGCGAAAAGCGGACCATCGTGCTCCGCGGGCGCGGCACCTTAATGGGTTTTCGCGCGGTACTCTAGCGCCAGAGTGGATCGGCGACGATCTGCGCCTTGATGGGCGCCCCGCCGCTGATGATCTTCGCCACCGAGGAGCGCTCCGGATCGTCCTCGAAGCGGGTGCGGATCCAGACCGCCAGGAACTTCACGTATTCGGTGAAGACGATGCGGGCCACCGCCGGTTTATGCCACCACTCATGCGGGTCGATGGTGGCCGCGACCGGATAGGGAATCTTCTGGAGGTTCGGCAGCGCGTGTTCGAGTTCCACCAGGGTGCGTGGCATATGGTAGTTCGAGGTCAC
>Ga0182736_1003454_pt1 | contig 10644 bp, 11 predicted proteins | sample eDN5th30CKraftBY_FD_128882 | JGI IMG/M metagenome (GOLD analysis project Ga0182736, IMG submission 128882) | Enriched backyard soil microbial communities from Emeryville, California, USA - eDNA 5th pass 30_C Kraft BY (version 2) (version 2) | ecosystem: Environmental > Terrestrial > Soil >...
CAGATGCTGGCCGAGAACCGCTCGGTCACCGAGATCGCGTCGGTGCTCGGCTATGACAGCCCGAGCGCCTTCAGCGCGATGTTTCGCAAATCGCTTGGACGAAGCCCCAGCGAGTTTTTCAGGGTGTTGTCGGAGTGATGAACTTGGCATTTACGCGATAGAGCGCGACCTATCCGCGAGAGCATGACGCCCGCGTCCTCTCCAGAATGATGTTGAGCCGCCTCGTTCCGGCGGCGCCAAGGAGAGAAGATGTCAATCTACGATCGCATTAAGGAAGCGGGTCTCAGCTTGCCCGTCCATACACCGGTCCGTGCAGCGTTCAAGCCATTCAATCGACACGGAAACTTGCTGGTCATCTCCGGGCAATTGCCGGTTCGTGACGGCAAGGCAAAGTGGACCGGGTCCGTGCCGGAAGTAGTGTCCGTCGAGGGGTGACCTTGATTTCCGTGCAAATTCCGGGTTAGGGCGCTCTAGCTCCGACAGGGCTTTGCGTTCTGGCGCCAAAATAATACCTTTTTAGATCAGGGACTTGCTGTCTACCCCCCAGCGTGATCCGGCGCATCGCTATGCGCGCTGAGTGGCTTCACGCGTCGCCGTACCTTGAACCAAGCTTGGAAGGAGTCTGCTTGCGTAGCGCCCAACCGGAAAAATGAAGGTCCCGCGCAGGTTGATGCCCTCCAGATGCGTCGGCGCAATCCTTCTGAGCTGTTCGGCTCCAGGCGATTCGCCTCCGGAGGCTTGCAGCGCCTCGAGCGCATGCTGCATGTGGGTCGTGTTCCATGCCATCAGAATGTTCGCAAGCAGCGTCAATGCGGAAGACACGGCTGAGAGCGAATCTTCGCGCCGTGCCAATTCGACGGGGATGCGTCCAACATGAATCGCGCGTTGAACCACATGCACGGCCTCGCCCCGATTCAACACGTGCTGCAGCTCCGTCCGGAATGTCGTGTTCGTGAAGTAATCGATCAGGAAGATGCTACGGAACAGCCGACCGATGTGGACGCCTCCGTCATAGACCGGCTGCCCACGCGCTGCTGAGCCGAAGCGGGTTAGGGCTTCCACTGCAGTACATTTTCCTGAGCGAATCGATGCAGCAATCCTGACAAACTCGTCCCAGACTTCAGCGATGAGGTCAAGTCTGATGTCGCGGTCTGTCACGGCACAAAGCTCTTGCGGCACGTCCTGGCTGCGAGGAACGTGAAGCCGACGATCACGAAGATGCGACAGGCGAGGGCAGAGATCAAATCCAAGCGCGCGGGCCAGGCCCATCGCGAAATCGGTGTACCCATGCGTGTCGACAGCGAGCTGAGCGATGTCTTTCGTGGCACTCTGGCGCACAACACCTTCGATGGCCGCACCTGCTTGCCGCTCATTCAAAACGATCGGCTGATCGTAAAAGATGCCCCAACGATCGAGCACGTGTGTGTACATTCCGATGGATGCCGAGCGGCGCCGCGGATCTGCCCGAGCCTGCCATACCTTTCGTGTGGTTTCGAGCGACATCATGTCGGAAGACGCGAGATCAGAGCGGCCCCAGTGAGCAGCGATAGGGTGCTCGTGCATGAACTCAAGAACTGCATCGGCGGCAAGCCTCAGCTTTCTCTCGTCCGCCAAGCGTTTCATCATTTGCCGGATCGCGTCGCCTGACACCTCGGGCACCATCCTAGAGAGTTCCGCGGCCGAGAGAGATGTTCCATGCGCGAGCACGGCAGAATAGACCATCAGCAGTTCCACTCGTGAGCGAGGTTCACGCCCGAGCAAAAGCCAACTGAATCGTGTTGCGCTATCGATCTCGAGGATGATCTCCGGTAGTTGCCCCTGCGGATGCGCCTGGTAGATCGCCTGTCGCAGGCGATCCGCTTCGTTGTCCGCCGGCTGGGCATTAAGCGGACTCAAATGCACGGCCGTATCAACTTGCACATCCCCTTGCTTCACCGCGTCGAGCAAGAGATCAAGCCTTTGATCGAGAAGTGCAAGGATCGGATCGAGAAATTCCTTCGGATTTTGCGGAAGACCCAATTGCCCGTAAAGATTGTTGCGCTTGGCGATCCACTCGCCCATCGGAATCAACATGCGCGTTCGACTACGGAACGCGAAACTATGCTCCACATAGACGGATCCGTTGCGAAGCGCGACGCGCAGGGCGAACAACGTGGCCCATTCGAACGCCTTCATGGCTTTGATTCGGTCGAATCCGTCGATCGCTTCGCGCCACGCGCGACCCAGACGAATATTCAACCCATCGGGCAGTAAGTAAGCGTGACGGCGATAAAGGTCCCGAAGCAGAACGATCGCGTCGAGTACGGGATGAGTGGAATCAGCCTCGAAGGGCAGTTGCACTATCCGCATCAATAGGTTCCGTGCCGAGTGTCGCTTGCCGATTAGATGCTGCCGCATGAGGCTGCGGCGGCTTTGCGGTGGGCAGAGAACCTTGTCGGCCAGTTCACAGAGCGCGCGACCAAGCTGTTCGCGCGACAGGGACTCGTCAATCGCCAACGCCTTCACAGCCAGGGCGAACTCGCGAAGCTGATCGTCAAGCTTGTTCTTCGCCGCGTCGAGCGCGCGAGATGCATCATTTACGACTTTCTGCACCCAGCGCCGGAGCATCGTGAGTACGTGATCGGTCGCCGTGCACAGCGAATAACGCATGAAACAGGCGGCCTCGAGCCTCCGGCTTTGCGGCGCGATCCGTTTGCTGATGGATGGAGAGCGGTTGGCACAGCGACGAGCGTAGTAGCGAACAATTGCATCGTTGCATGCGCTTGGCCATGGGGATGCGACGCCGTGCATGGTAAGGAGATTAATCTTGTCCAGCACTTCACCCATCTGCTGAGTCGAACCACGGAGCGGCACAGCCCAAAGCCAGCCCTGCAGGCTCACGTACTCCTTGTGTGGCTGGGGTAAAAGGCGTGCCCAGCTGTCCAATTTCTCCGGGCCGAAGGTTCGCTGAAATTCCTCGTGGAGCGAACTCTCGATATCGCGAACTGCTTGGACGATGAACTGTCGGATTGTCCGTTCGTTGGGTATGACGATCCGATGTTCGTAGAACCATTGCTTCAGGTCATTGCCCAATTGGCCGCGCTCTGGGCGACCCGTCAATTGTTCTTTCAGCCAACGGATCACGTATCGACGTTGGTGCTCTGAGATCGTGCGGAAGTTCGCGATGATTTGAGCAAATCGTTGATGGTCGGACAGCGTATCGAAGCGTCCGTCGTAGATCGAGCGCAGCGTTCCGAGATCGGGCGGCTGGACATGCAGTTGTCGACCGAGGTGCCGCCACAGCATCGCAGGTATCTGGCGATATGAATCCAGCGATCGGCCGGACATTCGTATGAACCCGACGTGCAACGCAACGGCGAGACGATATAAATCAGATCGCCGCGTCTCGATGAGCGCGATCTCTTGCTTCGAGAACGTGAAGAAAGTGTTGAGTTCAAACTCGCTCAGATCGCGGGGTACTTGACGGATCCCAAGATAGCGTGTTCGCCAGCTTTCCATCGTCTGTGCTCCGCGGCGATCACGAAGCGATCCAGCCTAGCGGCGCAAAATCGGCGGCGCTACGGTACAAATCGGGATGCCGACCTGGCATCGGCTGTCCAGCCAGCAGCAACCATCGGCGATTCGCCGGAATTGACATAATGTTTCCCGAAACGGGCCTAGTCAGCAGATAGTCCTTGACATAAGACCTCCCGGAGTAAAATGCGATAAGTTAGGTTATGTAAAATAATGGTGCACTTAGAGAAGACTGCGTACGGCTCCGCGGCGAGCTACGATCAAGCAATAAGACGCGCAGTTGTTCAGTCGATAGACCGATCTGCTCAAGAAAACGGGTTTATTACGGTCAGCTGGCCGAAGATGACTTGACCGTGGTGCATGTCTTCGCTGTAGAGGACTTCGCAATCCGCGAGCAATGCGAAAGCAATAATGCAGGAATCGTAAAACCTGAATCCGTAGTGCGCTGCAATCCGACGTGCTTCTTTATGAACTTCAAGTGTCAGCGGCACGACTTCGCAAAACACTTCGACATCGTCCAAGATGTGCTCAATTTCAGGCCACGATAAGCCCATCTTCCGGCTCATCACAAGCGTGACCTCGTTCATCACCTGAGTACTGATGACTGGCCTGAAATTTCCGCTAGCCACCAATGCCTCAGCCCTGTCAGCCTTCGCGGCATCGTCCGAAAACAGATAGACGAGTATGTTGCTATCAACGGCGAACCGAGTCGGTGCGGCCACTGTCATTCGACGTTATCCCGGTCGCTGAGCGATTCCCGATCAAACTTAAAGTCCGCGGGCAGACGTCCCCGATACTTGCGCAGTCGCTCAATCCGCTCGGCAACGGTCGGCTTTTTGCTGACCGAGAACGCGCCAGAATCGGCAGCGTAAATCTCAATATCGTCGCCCTCCTTCAAGCCCAGCGCATCGACGACACTTGCGGGCAACCGCACGGCAAGGCTATTACCCCATTTCGCGACCTGCATGATCACTCCCATGGCATGGATACACTTTAATATAATTGTATATCCGATTCGAGGTTGTATCAAGTCCAAGCCGTGGTGACCTCCTGGCCCGCGAACACTTACCCTGCGAGCGCGGTTTTCAACACGCCGCCGATGCTTGTCGGCTCTCCCGCACGCACCCGTCTTACGATCGGGTCGAGTCAGTGCCCATCGCCGGGCAGAAAAGAACCAACCTCCCGTGACGACCGTGGCAGCGATCAAAACTGTCGGGCGGTCGGAAGAACGTCGAAAAAAATAGGAATGTTGACCGCGATGCTGATCGCTGATCCTGCCCGGTGCGTCACGTTCGACGTGTCCGACGTCCGTATCACGCTATCTTGGCCGATGTGCTGCCATGCGGGAGCCCAGCATCAGGCCAGCCGATTGTTCGTGCGTGAGCACTCGCTGCCTCGCTGCCAGCGTTGGACCAGACGAACTGCCCCCCGATTTAGCCGCCGCGCTGCCAACCAGATGCCAATGCCATCGTCGTCGGTCAAGTTCCGGACCCTCGCCTGCTTTCTCTGCGAGTGTCTATGCGGCCCTATGTGAGGCTGAGATACAAGCTGGGAGATGTATTCTAAACACTCGCTGTCAACGAATTTTCGCCCAAATACCCCTCGAAACGCCTTTAGAACCGTGGAATCCGCTTTTGGCGAGTCGTACGCACCTTAGAGAAGGCTCACCAAAGCTTGATTTCAAAACTGGCAAGTGTCGTTCGACTGAGCCGGGGCCCGTCCGGATTAGCTGCCAGCGTCTGATTATCGACTACGACTGGCGACTCGCGCGACACGCGCGCGTCCGAAAACTTACCGATAGGAACGCGCGTTTCACCCGTTGCCCCGCCTAAAATAGTCAGCCACCGTCTCAGGAAAAGCCAACATTGCACTGTCGAAGCCTAGTGCGGCACCGAACCCTGCGCGCGCAACAGAGCGGGGAAAACGGAGGATCTCATGGTGATCTATCATTCAGGAGCGGCGTTCGAGCCCTCCGTTACCCGTAAGGGCGCTGCATTCGTCGCTAGCGTTTCGATCCTTGAAGAGGATGGACAGTCGACGTCGCTCGGTGAGCTCGGTGTTTTTGCCACGGGAGAGAGCGCTCTCAGGTTCGCGGTTTGGTACGCTGCGGCCTTCATCGAAGGCCACGACCTTCCGGTCCCGCCCCTACGCTCGCCACTGCCACCGAATTCTGAATCGATCAGACGGAATCGGCATTCTCGCAGTTACAGCGCCGCCGATCCGGTCGCCTGATCCCGCTCCCGCCGGGACCCTATATCGACTAAACGCGCTCGAAAGGCCGCCAATGCATACCTCCAACATCAGTCGACAACGATGACCATGCCTTCCGCAGGATAGCACTGGCGTGGCGCAATGCTGCAATAGCCTGCTGATTAATCCGCAAGTTGGCCGATCCTGTTGCTATGTGACCGAGAGAACGTCGCTGGTCGCTTTGCTCCTGACTGCATCACGCGGTGAGCGCCGGTGCAGTAGCCCATCGAATATGGCCGGGTCGAGATCTAAGCTTAAACAACCTGTCGCCTTGTTCGCTGGAGTTCAGCGCCGATTGAGGTACCCCCTAGTCGGTTGCCGGTAGTATTCGAACGTTCGCCTTGGGCCGGATATCACGCGCCAAGACAAGTGCCTCTTGTTCGCTGTAAGCGAAGGCGACGCGCGTGCCATGCTCAGTCGGAACCTCGACCTGCCATCCCCCGCCTGAACACGGGCGAATAATGATTTCGGCGTCGTCGGCGCCTTCTGATGTCAGCACGTGCCTTGACTCCAATGAGGATGCACCAACAGACGATCTGCAAAGCGTTTAGCAAACCACCAACGTCGGTGATTCAGGCCATAGTGTTTGCCGCTGCATTCTCAAAAAGTTCAAGTCCATTATAGGTCGTACACGGCCGACGCTTGCAGGCCCGACGTATGCTCGCACGGAATGATTCGTTTCTCAGAGGGCATCACAAACACAACTCATCGAGCGACGGCCAACGGCGGGCACTGACTTGCATAGAGAAATACTTTACAACTGGTCGATCCGACCACGGAACTCAATGCGGCCACACGCGTTCGTGATCGCCGATTTAAGCGCCTCTTCCTCGGACAAGTCTCCCGCAATAACGGGATACGGCTCCACGCATGCATAAACCACGACTCCAGTAACAACATGCCGAACCGTCACGTCGATCCAGACGCTATTCGTCTCTCGAAGCGGCTGCACAATGTCGAGCAAAACTTCAAAGTCTCCGTGCACAATGGTCTTCGCCAATGTGGCTCTCCTCTAATCGGAATGCAAGCGAGGCCGACAGACCGAGCGCGAACCGAGCCCTTCCCTCAAAACTCCTGCGCGCATTCCTGGTTGCCCCGATGCTCCGTTGCTCCGTTGTGATCCGTTGCTCTCGGGAGCCTGCCACTTTCTTCCTCGACTCTTAAACCTATCTTAAGTCGCTTAGGCGTTTAAGCGTCCGTGGACCTTTGGACGTCGATTCACTTCGAACAGCAAGCCGATGAACGGCTAATTGGTGTATGCCGAAAGCGGTTCGAACATAAGCTCAGCACGCTTTTGGGTACGCGAGCATTTCAGCATGCCACATTGGGACATCGAACTTTTAGGATGTTAATTTGCGGAACTCTTGCATCGTTGTACAGACAGACTGTAAGTGACAGTAACGATAAGAGGAGAATTTACCGATGCAATGGTTCAGTTCGGCAAAATGGTTCGATCTCGGAGCGGTGTTCGGCATACCGCCTGTCGAATGGCTCTACGCAGCAGTCGCCGTTGTGGCGAGCTACCTGATCTTGTCAGGACTACTTCGCATTTGCGTCGCACGTCTTGGCAGGATCGCGGCGAAGACATCAACTCACTTTGATGACATCGTTGTTGATGTGCTTGACCGAACACACCGATTGACGATTGTGATGGCCTCACTGCTGATCGGCACCGAATTCATTGATCTGTCGGCGAAGTGGGATAGTCGAATCAGCCATTTGTGGTTTCTCGTCGTTGGTTTCCAGATGGCGCTCTGGGTTAATCACGGCGTCTCGGTCTGGACCCACCGGCGCCTCACCAGCGCTGCGGCAACGGCGCACAATCCGGTCATTACCACAATGATGTCATGGATGCTCCGAGCGCTGCTGTGGTCTGTTCTTCTGCTCGCCGTTCTCGCCAACATGGGCGTGAATATCACCGCGTTCGTCGCCAGTTTGGGCGTCGGCGGTGTTGCCGTCGCACTGGCCGTCCAGAGCATTCTCAGCGATCTGTTCGCATCCTTGGCAATCGGCCTGGACAAGCCGTTCGAGATAGGCGATTTCATCGTGTTCAATGACGTCGCTGGAAGCATCGAGCACATCGGCCTCAAAACCACCCGCATTCGCAGCCTGAGCGGCGAGCAGATCGTCTGCAGCAACACGGAACTGCTCAAAAACACGATACACAACTATAAGAGAATGTCGGAGCGTCGCATCGTGTTTGCCTTCGGAGTGACCTACGACGCTAAACCCGAGCAACTGAAAGAGGTCCCACAGATCGTGAAGGCCGCCGTCGAATCCGCGGGGAACACACGTTTTGACCGCGCGCATTTTAAGCAATTCGGTGAGAGTTCCTTGGACTTCGAAGTGGTCTATTACGTCACCGATCCCAGCTTCAACCTGTACATGGATATTCAGCAGACAATCAATCTGGATCTTATGACCGGGTTAGCGGAGCGCGGCATGGATTTCGCGTTCCCCACACGCACTCTCTACGTTGTCGGCGACGCTGCGGATCAGGCGCAAGAAGACGAACCAAGCAAATCTACTCGGCCACGCGTGCGCGCTGTTGGCACCGCCTCAGCGCCGCTTAAAGGTTAGGCCGCGCGGCTCTGGCGAGCGCTGCATCGCACGTTGTGCGCCTGCCCGCTTTTAACCTCGCACAGAACCTGCGTAAAGAGGATCGACAGTGCTCGACATCGTCGCAATCAGCATCTCGATGACCGCGGTATTGGCCTACTTGAATCATCGATTCATCAGACTCCCGACAACCATTGGCGTCATGGCGACATCGCTGGGGGTGACGTTCTTGCTCGTGGTGCTCGATGGGCTCGGATGGGACCTGCTTGGGTTCGTCCATCGTCTGAAAATTGCCGAAGCGGGCTTCCTTCACTCTGTTGACTTCAGTCAGTTGCTCTTGCAGGGCATGTTGTCGCTTCTGCTTTTTGCGGGCGCCATGCATGTTGACTTTGCCAGACTTGCGCACTATCGCTGGCAAGTCCTGGCGCTCGCCATCGTGAGCACGAGCGTCTCAACCGCCGTGGTCGGGGTCGCAATATGGCTGTTGCTGCCGCTTCTCGACATGCGACTGTCTCTGCCCTATTGTTTGGTGTTTGGCGCGCTGATTTCCCCGACCGATCCAATTGCAGTCATGGGCATTCTAAGATCCGCCGGCGCGCCACGTAATCTGGAGATTGTCATTACTGGGGAGTCTCTTTTCAACGACGGCGTGGGGGTCGTGCTTTTTTCCTTGATGCTCGCCCTCGCAACAAGCGGTGACGCACCGAGCGTTTCGAGCGCTTCGCTCATCCTGCTGCGTGAAGCTGGCGGCGGAATCGCTTTTGGGTGGGTATTAGGATATGCCTTGTATCGACTCCTCGCATCGGTCGACCATTACCAGATTGAGGTCTTGCTCACCCTGGCAGCCGTCCTTGGGGGTTATTCGCTGGCCAGTCACCTTGAGATCTCCGGTCCGCTTGCGATGGTTATTGCCGGTGTGATGACCGGCAACCGTAGTCGCGAGCATGCAATGTCTGAGACAACGCGCCACTATGTCGACATGTTCTGGGAACTCATCGACGAGATTCTTAACGCCTTGCTCTTCGTACTAATTGGCATGCAGGCCCTGATCGTCCCATTCACCTCGAGGATGATACTTGCCGGCGTTGTCGCTTATGTCATTGCGCTAGCTGCTCGGCTTCTGACGGTAGGTGCTCCAATTGCCTTTTTCCGGCGCGCCGCAGGACTGCCGCGCGGCTCATGGCTGGTTTTGACGTGGGGTGGCTTGCGTGGAGGCATTTCCGTCGCGCTCGCCCTCTCACTTCCATCACTTCCGAGCGGCGACGCACGTGAAGTCATTTTGGCCATGACGTACCTCGTGGTCATGGTCTCAATCTTAGGACAGGGACTGACTATTGGGCGCATCGTACGTAAGTCCGTCCGTCAAGGAGAGCCGGCGCAATCGATGCAGACCGATGCAGACCGATGCTAGAGCTTGACACCCGAATTGCCGATGAGCATCTGAGACTTGTCCGGCCACGCGCGACGCGACATCCTTCAAACGGTCAACTCATTCCGGAGACGTCGAATGCAAATATTTGGTCTTCAACTGAACAAGCCTTCATTCTGGGATATCACGCTCACAATGGCCGGATGTTCGCTCTTGATTCTCATTGCTTTCGCATGTTGTTTGGCGCTCGGTTACTCTCCCGACCTCGTCACGAAGCTATTGTTCACTGTATCCTTGATGTGGGGCGCGTTATGCAGTCTCTTTGGCGTCCGACCGTCTTCAGGACGCCGCCATGTTGTTCTCATCATAGGAGGCTGGATCCTTCTCGGTACGCTGTCACTTTTTGCGGCGCAGGCAGCAAGCGTCTAAAGAGGACAATTTCACCTGATCGGACGCTGAAAAGAGCGTCGCTAGAACGCCCAGACAGATGCCGAAGGCGCAGCGCGGAGAAAGCAGTGGACCTGCAATCGACTAGCAAGTCGATCGGTCGGCTGAAACGTTGTCGTAAGCGCCTTGTCGATCAATGATGCAAATACAAGCGCTTTCGCTGGGCCTTGGGATGCCTTGAGGACGACGAGGCCCACAATCCGCCATACGTGAAACCGTAGCCCGACAGCTTTGATCCGGGTACTAACGTATTCCTGTCTGACAACCCCTCGGCTTGCAGCTTCGGATGGAACAGTCCAAAAGTTTCTGCATGCGCACCTGCCCCTCTGCGATCCCCTGCGGCTTGCGTCGCGTTCTTGTCAGATGCGAACGACGCACCAGAAACCAAAGAAGCGATGAAAAGTGCAGCGGTCAATAGGCGTCTCATTTCGTCTCCTGCATTTGCCCTGCGTCTCTCATGTTAGGTCGACCAAATTGAACCCCCACGGTTCCCATCAAGGAGCAGG
>Ga0182736_1003456_pt1 | contig 10639 bp, 8 predicted proteins | sample eDN5th30CKraftBY_FD_128882 | JGI IMG/M metagenome (GOLD analysis project Ga0182736, IMG submission 128882) | Enriched backyard soil microbial communities from Emeryville, California, USA - eDNA 5th pass 30_C Kraft BY (version 2) (version 2) | ecosystem: Environmental > Terrestrial > Soil >...
CTCGGCGAACTGGCGAACCGTCACCGCGCGCTGGCTGAGCCGGCCGGGTGCCGCCTCGATGACCAGACTGTTGAGATTGAAGCAATTGTTCGCATCTGTGAGCCGCGCCGTCCCCTGCCCGCCCGGCAGCGGCAGGACGAAATCGCGCCCCAACCAGTCGCCCGCGAGCGTCAGCTTGGCGGGGTCGCGGGCGACGAGATCGGCAACGCGGCGCAGCGCGATCTGTTCGGCGGCGAAACTGTAGGCGCGGCCCTGGTCGACCGCGGCGGCGCTGCCCGCGATCCGCGTCGCGAGCGTCAGCCGGTCGAGCGCGGTCGCCGCGATCACCGCCATCACCGCGACGAGCAGCAGCACGCTGAGCAGCGCCGCGCCGCGTTCCTGGGATCCGCGCGTCATGGTGCCGGAACCTCGACGCCGGGGGGCGGAGGCGGGGTCGGCGCGGTGAGGAAGAGGAGGACCAGCGGCGCGCGGCCGGTGCGCGTCAGCCGCAGCTCGAGCGCGCGCGGCAGGCGATCGGCAAGCCCAGAATTCCACGTCTCGCTCCAGTTGCCGGCCTCGTCGCGATAGCGAATCGCGGCGCCGGTCACCTCGCCCGCCAGCCGGTCGCCGTCGCCGAGCGCGGTGCCGTCCAGCATCGGCTGCGTCGCGCGGCGCCACTCACCGCCGACGAGCGCATAGCCGACGCGCTCGACCGCGGGGCGCGGCCCCGCATCGAGCGCGCTCGCGCCGCCGTGCACGAAGGCGAAGCCGGTCGCCGACCCGACGAAGGCGGGCACCTCCTCGCCCGAGGGGCCACGCGTCGCGCGCGGCAGCGCCTGCGCCAAATCGTTCGCCATCACCGCGCGCAGCCGGTTGATCCCGCCCATCGCCTTCAATCGCCCCTGCACCGCATCCTGCGTGTCGACGCTGCTGCGCAAAAGGCCGACGCCCATCGCCGCGATCGCCGCGAAGATCGACAGCGCCACGAGCATTTCGACGAGCGTGAAGCCGCGCTGCCCGTCAGAGCGGCGCGCCCAGGCGGAAGCCGGGGCCTCGGGAGGCCGCGCGGACCGTCGCTTTACAACGCCCTGGACCCCGGCTTTCGCCGGGGAACACGAGAATGGTAGCAGACGATGCCTCATCGCGACGGCCGGATGATCGTCAGCACCGCCTGCCCGCGCCCGCGTTCGGGCCGCACGGCGAGGTCGATGCGCAGCAGGCTGTCGTCGGCGGTCTTTGCGACGCGCTGGTCGATCCGCCAGTTGCGGCCGCCGTTCGCGACACGGCTGGTGCTCGCGCCGATCGTCGGCGGCGCGGGGTCGGTCCAAAGCTCGACCGCGCGGTTCTGCGCGACGATGCCCGCCATCGTGCTTTCGTCGAGATCGCCCGCGGTGCGCACCGCATAGGCGTCGAGCCGCACCAGCGTCAGCGCCGCGATGCTGATGATGCTGAGGGCAACGAGCATTTCGAGCAGGGTGAAGCCGCCTTCGCCCGCCGGGACGTCACGGACCACGGCTGACCTCCCCCGCCGCCGAGACGCGCACGACCTCGCGCGCGTCGCCGCCCGTCAGCACGACCGCCTGCGGCGTCGGGCTGGTGCCGACGCGGTCGAAGAGGATGCGCGTCACGCCCCCGCCGCTGGCTTCGATGAATCGCAGCCCGCCCGGCCAGTTCCGCTGTTGGAAGGCGCGGCCGGGGAGCGGCTGCCACGCGCCGCTCACCCGCCGCTCGAAACCATAGCCCGACGGCGCCAGATTGACCGCGACGCTGCGCCCCTCGATCACCGCGACGTCGCGCGCGGCGGCTAGGCGCGCGGCGAGCCGGTCGGCCTCGCTCCGCACGTCACGTTCCTCGCCCGGAATGGTGAGCACGACCGCGGCGGCCGCGAGCGCGAGGATCGAGAGCACGACCATCAGTTCGACCAGCGTGAAGCCGTTCGCGCGCGGCTTGCCGTCACCGGGCCGTCCGGCCCTAGCGGTCTCCACCGTGGATGTCCGCATTGTCATCGGCCCCACCGGGCGCGCCGTCGGCGCCCAGCGACCAGACGTCGAAGGCCGCGCCGTTCGGCCCCGGCGCCTGATAATTATAGGGGCGGCCCCACGGGTCCGCGGGCAGCTTCTTGATATAGCCGCCGCGGCGATAGCGTTCGGGCTGGGCGAGCGACGGCGGCGCGGTGACGAGCGCGTTCAGTCCGTCGGTCGACGCGGGATAGGTCAGATTGTCGAGCCGATATTGTTCGAGTGCCTGTTCCAGCTGCGCGATATCGGTCTTCGCCTTGGTGACAACCGCCCTATCCTGGGCCGGGATGACATTCATCATCACCACCGTCGCGAGCAGCCCGATGATGAAGATCACGACCATCAGCTCGGTCAGGGTGAAGCCGCGCTCGCCCTTGCGGCGGCGGCGCGGAGCGGCGGGGCGCGAGGTGTCGAGCATCAGGCGAAAGATTAGCTTCATCAGCGACATTTTCATAGTCCTGCAAGGTTCTGCAACTGGAGGATGGGCAAGAGGATGGCGAGGATGATCAGCGCGACGCACGACCCCATAACGACAATTATGACAGGTTCGAGTAAGGCCATCGAGGCCGCGGTGAAGCGGTCGAACTCGCGTTCCAGATAGTCCGCCGCGCGTTCGAGCATCTGCTCCAGCCGCCCCGCGCTCTCGCCGCTCGCGGTCATGTAGACGAGGAGCGGCGGAAACACCCCGGCGTCGCGCAGCGCGGCCGACAGGCTGCCCCCGGCGCGCACCTGGTCGACAAGCCCCGCGGTCGCCCCGGCGAGCGCGGCATTGCGGATCGTCGGGACGGTCAGGCGCAGCCCCTCGACCAGCGGCAGGCGGCTCGACACCATCGTCGACAGCGTCCGCGCGAAGCGCGCGGCATAGAGATCGCGCAGCAGCCGCCCGATCAGCGGCAGCCGCAGCAGCCGCGCATCGACGCTCGCCTTGAACGCCGGGCGCCGCATCGCGCTGACCCAGCCGAAGGCGGCGGCGGCGATCAGCAGCGCGATCAGCCACCACCAGTTCGCCGCGAAGCTCGACAGCGCGATGACGGCGCGGGTCAGGAAGGGAAGTTGCTGCCCGACGTCGGTGAACTGTTCGACGACGCGCGGGACGACGAAGATCATCAGCGCCGCGACGACGCCGATCGCGACGACCGCGAGCACCAGCGGATAGGCGAGCGCCGCGACCAGCTTGCCGCGCACTTCGGCCTGGCGTTCGAGCAGGTCGGCGAGGCGCGCGAGGATGACCGTCAGGCTGCCCGTCGTCTCGCCCGCCGCGACCATCGCGCGATAGAGCGGCGGAAAGCTCGGCGCCTGCCGCGCCATCGCATCGGCGAGGCGGCGGCCTTCGAGGAGGCCGGCGTGGACGTCACCGATGACGAGCCGCGCGCTTTCCGCCTCGCTCTGGCGGGTGAGCGTCCTTAGCGCCTCCTCGAGCGGCGCGACCTCCGCAAGCGTCGCGAGCTGGCGGGTGAAGAGCGCGAGTTCCTTGGCGGACAACCGGTTCCGGCGAAAGGCGAGCAGCGAGCGCCCCGCGGAGGCGCGCGACCCCGCGGGTTCGACCGCGACGATGTGGAGATGCCGCCGGATGAGGTCGGCGCGCGCGGCGTCGTCGTTGGCCGCGGTCAACCGCCCCTTGCGCTCGCGCCCTTGGCGGTCGATCGCCACATAGCGAAAGTCAGGCATCGACATCCTCGCGCCGCGCGACGCGGATCGCCTCCTCGGGCGTCGTCAGCCCCTTGGCGACCATCGCGCGCGCCGCACTGGCGAGCGTCGGCGCCTTCAGGAAAGCATGCTTGGCGATCATCGCCTCGTCGCCGCCGGCGTAGATGTAGCGGCGGACGGTCTCGTCGACCTTGATCGCCTCGAACACGCCGATTCGGCCCTTGAAGCCCGTGTGGCCGCACTGGTCGCAGCCCTTGGGACGCCAGATGACGGTGCCGATATCGAGCCCGAGCATCGCCGCGATGCTGTTGTCGGCCTGCACCGGCTCGCGGCAATGGTCGCAGAGCTTGCGCACGAGGCGCTGCGCGATGACCGCGCGGAGCGTCGAGGCGAGAAGGAAGGGCTCGACCTTCAGATCCTTGAGGCGCGTGATCGCGCCCACAGCATCGTTGGTGTGGACGGTCGAGAGGACGAGGTGGCCGGTCAGCGACGCCTGCACCGCGATGTCGGCGGTCTCGCGGTCGCGGATTTCGCCGACCATCACCACGTCGGGGTCCTGACGCAGAATCGCGCGCAGCCCCGCGGCGAAATCGAGCCCGACCTTCGCATTGACCTGCGTCTGGCCGACGCCGTCGACCGCATATTCGACTGGGTCCTCGACGGTCAGTATGTTGCGCTGACCGTCGTTGAGCTGCTTCAGCGCGGCATAGAGCGTCGTCGTCTTGCCCGATCCGGTCGGGCCGGTGACGAGGATGATGCCGTTGGGTTCGGCGAGCGCCTCGCGCAGGATGCGGTCGGCCTCGCCCGACAGGCCGAGCACGTCGAAGTCGATCCCCGCCGTATCCTTGTCGAGGATGCGCATCACGACGCGCTCGCCCGCGCGGCTGGGCAGCGTCGAGACGCGGACGTCGATCGCTTTCCCGGCCAGCGTCAGCGCGATGCGCCCGTCCTGCGGCACGCGGCGCTCGGCGATGTCGAGCCGCGCCATCACCTTGATGCGGCTGACGACGACGGGCGCCACGTGGGGCGGCATGCGCAGATGCTCGCGCAGCACGCCGTCGGTGCGCATCCGCACGACCAGCCCGCTTTCATAGGGCTCGATATGGATGTCGCTGACGCCCTGGCGGACGGCTTCGGCGATGATCGCGTTGATCAGGCGGATCGCGGGGGCGTCGTCGGCGCTGTCGAGCAGATCCTCGGCGCTCGGCAGGCTGAGGTCGAGGTCGCCGCCGTCGAGCGACCCCGCCATCGCGCTCGTCGCGTCAACGGCATAATGGTCGGAAAGCAGCCGGTCGAAATCGGCGGCGTTGGCGCTCACGACGCGCAGCGGCTGCGCGAGGTGGCGCTTGACCTCGATCAGCACCGCGGCGTCGCTGCCTTCGCGCAGGGTCGCGAGCCAGCGCCCCTCGCCGTCGGGCGCGATCACGACGCCGTGCGCGCGCGCGAAGCCATAGGGAATGTCGACCGGCGCCGCGGGCGGCTGCGCGGCCGGATCGCCGTCGCTCACGGCTGTTCTCCATCGGCTGCGGTCGAGGGCGGGATGTCGACCGGCACGGGCGGCGCGGGGGCTATGGTGACGTCGGCGGCGGTCGGCGCGCTCGGCGCCGGCGGCACGGTGCCGAGATAGTCGCGCACCAGCGCGTCGATGGCGGGCTCCCGGTCAGGATTCCGCTGGGCCTGGAAGTCGCGGATATAGCCATAGCGGCGCGCGGTGAGCGCGGCATTGTCCTCGCGATTGCGGAGGATCGTCGGGCGGATGAAGACCATCAGATTGGTCTTGGCGCGGCTGCGGCTCCGCGACTTGAACAGTTCGCCGATCAGCGGAATGTCGCTCAAGAGCGGAATACGCTCGATCGTGCGGCGCTCGTCGTCGTTGAGCAGCCCGCCGATCGCGAACATCTCGCCGTCGTCGACGGTCAGCACCGTCTCGAACGAGCGCTTGTTGAGGATGAGGTCGCTGTTGCGCGACGACACCGGGCCGGCGACGCTCGACACCTCCTGCCGGATGAACATCTTGACCTCGCCCGCGCCGTTGACCTGCGGCGTGACCTCCAGCTTGATCCCGACCTCCTCGCGCTGGACGGTACGGAAGGCGTTGTCGAAATTGTCGGACAGCGCTTCGCCGGTGGTGATCGGCACCTCCTGCCCGACGAGGAATTTCGCCTGCTGGTTGTCGAGCGTCACGATATGCGGGGTGGCGAGCAGGTTCGACGTGGTGTCGGATTTCACCGCGTTGATGATCGCGCCGAATACGGTGTTCTTGCCGATGTCGCCCGCGAAGCCCGCGAAGCCGCCGGTCGCCGACAGCAGCGACGCCGCGGCGGCCTCCTGCAGGCTGTTGCCGAGCGAACTGTTCTGCTGGGTCACGACCGTGTCGCCGTTGACCGTCGTCGTTTCCTGCGAGAGCTGGTGCGCGGCATAGGCGCCGCCGAGCGTCAATATGTTGGGCGAGGCGTTGCCGTAGCTCGTCGCGGCGAAGGGGATGTTCTTGCCGCCGAGCAGGAACTGGACGCCGAGCTTCTTCGCGGCGTCGTCGCCGATCTCGACCACGATCGCCTCGACCAGCACCTGCGGGCGCCGCGTGTCGAGCTGGCGGATCAGTTCGCCGAGCTGGCGCTGCACATCGGCGTTGGCGGCGACGATGATCGCATTGGCGCCTTCGTAGCGGGTGATGATCGCGGGCCCGCGCGTCGCGATGCTGCCGCCCGAGCCGCTGGTCGAAACGGGCGTCGTCGCCGCCGGGGCGGCAGCGGGCGCCGCCGCGCCGCCGTCGGAAGAGGACGACGAAGCCGGCGACAGGCCGGCTTTCTGCGCCGGATCGCTGCCGCCGCCGACGAGCTGCTGCAAGGTCGGAAGCAAGGTTTCGGCATTGGCATGTTCGAGCCAGTAGACGCGCAATTCGGTGCCGCCCGCCGCCTTCTGGTCGAGGTCGTTCGCCATCGCGACGAAGCGCGCGACGAGCGCCTGGTCGCCCCGGAGCGCGATCGCGTTGCTGCTGTCGATCGGCACGATCGCGACCGGCGCCTGCGCCCCCTCGCCCGCGGCGGGGACGAGCGCCTGCAGCGCGGCGGCGATCTCGCGCGCGCCGGCGTTCTTCAGCGTCACGATCTGGCTGGTCGAGCTGTCGCGGTCGATGCTCGCCGCGAGCGTGCGGATACGGCGGATATTATCGGCGAAGTCGGCGACGACCAGGCTGTTGGCGTTGCGGTTGGCGGTCAGCGAGCCCTGCGGGCTGACGAGCGGGCGCAGCGTTTCGACCGCCGCCACCGCGTCGATATGCCGAAGGCGGATGATCTCGGTCACGAACTGGTTTTGCGCCGCGCGCGCGCTGCCGATGCGGCCGGGCTGCGACGCCGCGCCGTCGATCGGCTGGATGCGGTAGCTGCCGTTCGGCCCCGGCACCGCGACGAGCCCGTTCGAGCGCAGCGTCGCGAGAAAAATCTCGAAATATTCGCTTCGCGACAGCGGCCGGTCGGTGACGACCGACACCTTGCCGTTGACGCGCCCGTCGATGACGAAGGTGCGCCCGGTGATCCGCGCCGCATCCTGGATGAAGGCGCGAATGTCGGCGTCGCGGACGTTCAGCGTATATTGGGCGAACACCGGTGCCGGCGTGGCGGAAACCAGCGCGGCGGCGAGCATCAAGGACAGTTTGAGACGCATAAACCCTATGACTTTGAAAGGAAGATCGCGACGGGGACGACGTTGGCACCGCGCTCGACCTCGAGCGAGAGGCGCGCGCCGGGGGTGAACTGGCCCGCGAGCCCGGCGGCGTCGCCCGCCGAACCGATCGGGCGTCCGTTGACCGAGCGAATCACATCGCCGGGACGCAGGCCGGCGGCGCGGAAGGTCGCCCCGTCGCCCTGCGGCTGGACGACGAGCCCGGTCACCCGGCCGTTTTCGGTGCGCGGCGCGAAGCCGACCCCGGCTTTCAGCGCCGCGGGCGACAGTTCGCCGCCCGCGTTCGGGGCGCTCGCCGAGCCCGGCTCGGGGGTCGGCGCGGGCAGCGGGGCCGCCGGATTGGCGACCGGCGCGTCGCCGCTCTGGTCGAGGAACAGGCTTTCCTGCGCGCCGCCGCGATCGAGCGTGACATGGTCGAACGCGACCCCGGCGAGCCGGACCCCCGGAGCAATCTCGTCGCCGACGGCGTAGCTCGCCTGCACCCCGTCCTCGCCCGCGATGATCGCCGACCCGCCGCCCGTCGCCTCGTTGAGGTTGATGCCGTAGAGGGTGAGGCCGAGCGAGGTGACCGTCGCGCTCGCGGGACCCTGCGCGCCCGAACGGAAGAAGGGGTCGAAGCCGGCGAACAGCGCGCGGCGCTCGGCGGGTGAGGCGATGACCGCGGTCTGCGGCTGCCACGCGCCGAGCGGCGACAGCGGAACGATGAGGGTCCAGAGCAGGCGCACGCACTGCCAGACGAGCAGCGCGCCAATCAGCCCGAGGATGAGCCCCGGCGCCAGATCGCGCGCCGACCGCGAGCGGGGACGCAGCCAGGCGGGCAGCGCACGCGGCAGCCGAACGGCCGATCCGGGCATCAGCGTCGCCATAGGATGTTCCTGTCCCCCAAAAAGTGGCCGTCTCGCGAATCGCCTAGGGGCGATTGGTGACAATCGGTTGACAGGAAGATTACAGTTTTTTGTCAGAGGGGCGAGTCTGGTGGTGACACTCTTCGCCCTCCCCTTCAGGGGAGGGCAGCGAGACTTGCGAACTTGTTCGCCAGTCGCAGCGGGTGGGGTCCATCGGCCTTGCGCAAGGCCGATGGACCCCACCCCAACCCCTCCCCTGAAGGGGAGGGGCTAAAAGGCGTCAGAACTTCACCGACGCGCTCAGCGAGAAGCTGCGTCCCAGCTTGTAGCGGTTGAAGTAGATGCGATTGTCGCCCGCTTCCTGCACTTCCTTGTAGCTGCGGCCGGTCAGATTGCGCGCCTCGAACTTCAGTTCGATCTCCTTGCCCATCAGCTGCAATCCCTGACGCGCGACGAAATCGAGCGAGATGCCCGGCTTTTCGAGGAGGTCGGGCTGCCCCGAGGGGCCGCGGCTGGTGACGCGCGGGCTGGCATAGGTGAGGAGCAGGGTCTGCTGCGACAGCCTGTCGGTGTCCTCGAGCCCGATCTGGACGTTGACCAGATGGTCCGACTGGCCGGTGAGCGGCGAGCCGTCGAAGAAATAATCGCCCGCATCGTGCACCACGCCGTTGATCGTGGTGGTGTCGCCGTCGCGGACCTGAATGTCCGACTTGGTATAGGTGTAGTTGCCGATCAGCACGAGGCGGCGGCTCTGCCAGAAGGCCGCATCCGACATGGTATCGAGCGGGATATATTTCTGCAGCTCGAACTCGGCGCCATAGAGCGTCGCCTTGGGGGCGTTCGCATAGCTGGTGTTCACCGAGGAATCGGAGATCGAGGTATAGGCCTCGATCGGATTGTCGATCGACTTGTAGAAGGCGGCCGCCGAGAAGCGCTGGTCGCGGTCGAAATACCATTCGTAGCGCGCCTCGGCATTCCACAGGGTGCTGTCGGTCAGCGAGGGGTTGCCGCGGAACAGGCGGTTCGATTCGGGATCCTGATAGACCTGCGCGACCAGTTCGCGGAACTGCGGGCGCGCGATCGTCTTCGACCCGTTGAGGCGAAGCTGCATGTCGGGCGCGACTTCCCAGGTCAGAGTGATCGCGGGCAGCCAATAGTCGTTCTTGAGGTTGGTCGGGACGATCGCCGACGAACCGCTGTTGAACAGGTCGATCGGAGCGACCGTCTGCTTCGCGTCCTCGTAGCGCACGCCGGCGTTGACATTCAGCCCCGCCATCAGTTCGGCCTGGAGCTGGGCATAGCCCGCGTGGGTGGTAAGGTTGGCGTCGAACGCCGCGGTGCCGTCCTGCGCCGAGGTTTCGAGCAGCGTGATGTCGTAGAGCTGGATGGTCGCGTCGGAGAGGAGATAGTCGGGGCGCAACTGCTGCACCGCGACCGGCAGGTTCGAAGCGCGGTACTGGAACGAGCGGCGCGACGAGACGCGGTGCGTGTCGCTATAGGCGTAGCCGACCGTCGCGGTGAGCTGTGGCGCGAGTTCGTAGGAGAGGTCGACGCCGCCCGACCACAGATCCTCGTTAAGGTCCGAAAAGGCGATCGTCGCGTCGCCCTTGTTGCCACCGAGGTCGTTGACGAACTTGTCGCCGGTCGGGTCCTGCTCGACGGGCAGATTGGTGCGGACATAGGTGAAGCTGCGCTCATAGGGCGCCTCGCGCTGCGAATTGGCGTAGCCGCCGCGCAGGTCGACGCTGAGGCGGTCGAACTTGAATTCGCCCACCAGCTGCGTGTTGATGAGCTGGCGTTCGTACCAGGCCGTATCCTGCTTCATGATGTCGCGGTCGGACTGGTTGCGGTCGGTGCCGAGCGCGAGCCGTGCCTGTTTCAGCGTGTCGCGGATATAGAGGCTGGTCCAGCGGATCTTCTGGTCGCCGAGTTCGAGCCCGAAACCGAGCAGGCCGTTCACCACGACGCGGTTGTCGGTGACGACGCGGTTATAGCTCGTCTGCGGATCGCCCGACAGGTCGGCGTTGACCGACGTCTGCTGCAGCGTGTCGCGCGTGCGCCACTTGTTGCTGATCCCCGCGGTCGCGATGATGCCGAGCTCGCCGTCGGGCAGCGCGATCGTCGTGCCGCCGGTGAGGCCGGCCGACCAGTTCACCGGGATATGATTATTCTGCTGGAGCAGCGTCGTCGGCGCGTTGACGAGATCCATCGCGATCGCTTCGAGGTCTTCGTCGCTGAAATCGGCGCCCTCGAGGATCGGCTTGCCGCTGGCGAGCGCGGCGGCGAGCGAGTGCGGAATGTCGCGCGTGCCGTCGTCGAAGCCGGTCCAGTCGGTGTCGCTGCCATAATAGGTGTAGCCGAGCTGGTTCGTCGTCTCGCTGTCCCAGCCGATCCCGCCCGACACGGTGAGAAAGGTCTCGCGCGGGCTCGCCTTGGTCGTGAGGTTGATCACGCCGCCGCCGAATTCGC
>Ga0182736_1003458_pt1 | contig 10630 bp, 6 predicted proteins | sample eDN5th30CKraftBY_FD_128882 | JGI IMG/M metagenome (GOLD analysis project Ga0182736, IMG submission 128882) | Enriched backyard soil microbial communities from Emeryville, California, USA - eDNA 5th pass 30_C Kraft BY (version 2) (version 2) | ecosystem: Environmental > Terrestrial > Soil >...
AATCACACCGAGAATCCCCTCGATCCGGAGCAGGTCGGCCGCTCTCGCGTCCCAGCCCTGCGGGGCGCCGGAGGCGGGCTCCAGGTACGCGGCGCCGGAACCGTCGTCGCCCACGCACAGATCCACCGAGGCGAGGTGCGGGATCGGCCGTTCCCGCAAGGACGCGATCACCCGCAGCGCGAGCGCCTCGAGGGCCGGCACGAGGAGCGAGCACTCCTCCACCGCCTCCAGCTCGTCCGACTGGCGGCGCAGGTAGCCAGCCCGCTTTCCCCGCACCGCGAGCTTGCAGCGGATCCGGTACCGGAGCGGAGACGGCGATGGCAGGATCGGCAGCGCCGCGCCGATCGAGTCGCGGGGGCACTCGCCCAGCCGCGCGAGCGCCTCGTAGAAGGCGTCTTCCTTCGCGCGCAGCTGGGTGTCGTAGGAGAGATGCGGCAGCTGGCAGCCGCCGCACGAGCCGGCGTGCCTGCAGGCGGGCTCCACCCTCCCCGGCCCGGGCTCGATCAACCGCGCGAGGGCCGCGCGGGCGTGGCGCCCGCGATCCTCGACGATCCGTGCGTCCACGAGGTCGCCCGGCGCGGCGAGCGGCACGAAGATCCGCTTCCCGTCGGCGGCGGTCCCCACGCCGTCGCCGCCGTGGGCGATCGACTCGATGCGGATCGGCTGCATGAACGATCGAAACCGCGGGCGCGCCGCGCGCATTTGCGCGGCGCGACGCTAGCGGATCATCGGCTTGATCTCGGGGGCGACGATCATCTTCGCCTCCGTGATCTTGCGGATGTCTTCCACGGTGAGGCCGGGCGCCAGCTCCTTGAGCAGGAGGCCGTCCGGCGTCACGTCGAAGAGGGCGTGGTCGGTGACGATGGTGTGGACGCAGCGCTTCCCGGTGAGGGGGAGGCTGCACTCCTTCAGCACCTTCGACTTCCCGTCCTTGGACACGTGCTCCATGGTGACGATCACGCGCTTGGCGCCGGACACGAGATCCATCGCGCCGCCCATGCCCTTGATCATCTTCCCGGGGATCATCCAGTTGGCCAGGTCGCCGGTCTCCGACACCTCCATGGCGCCGAGGATCGCGAGATCGATGTGGCCCCCGCGGATCATCGCGAACGACTCCGACGAGTCGAAGTACGCGGTGCCGCGAATCTCGGTGATCGTCTCCTTGCCGGCGTTGATGAGATCCGGATCCTCCTCACCCGCGTACGGGTAGGGGCCGATCCCCAGCATGCCGTTCTCGGACTGGAGGATCACCTCGATGCCGGCGGGGACGTAGTTGGCGACCAGCGTGGGCATGCCGATCCCCAGGTTCACGTAGAAGCCGTCCTGCAGCTCCTGGGCGACGCGCTGGGCGATCTGCTCGCGGGTAAGGGCCATGTTGCACCTCGGGTTCGAAAGGTTGGGCGATCAGGCGCGGGGGCGGGTGGTGCGACGCTCGATCCACTTCTGGTGGTCGCGGCCCTGGACGATGCGGTGCACGTAGATCGACGGGACGTGGATCTCGTCTGGCTGGATCTCGCCCACCTCGACGATGTGCTCGGCCTCGACGATGGTGACCGCCGCCGCCTTGCACATCATCGGGCTGAAGTTGCGGGCGGTCTTGCGGAACACGAGGTTGCCCCACTTGTCCGCCTTCCACGCGCGCACGATGGCGAAGTCCGCCTTCAGCGGCTTCTCCAGGAGGTACTCGCGGCCGTCGATGACCCGCGTCTCCTTGCCCTCGGCGATCTTCGTGCCCACGCCCGTGGGCGTGTAGAAGCCTCCGATGCCGGCGCCGCCGGCCCGGATGCGCTCGGCCAGCGTGCCCTGCGGGTTCAGCTCCACCTCCAGCTCGCCGGAGAGGAACTGCCGCTCGAACTCCTTGTTCTCGCCGACGTACGAGGCGGTCATCTTCCGAATCTGCTTGGCCTGCAGGAGGATCCCCAGGCCAAGGTCCGTGGTGCCGCAGTTGTTGGAGATGAGGGAGATCCCCTTCACGCCCTTGCGGTGGATCGCCTCGATCAGGTTCTCGGGGTTGCCGCTGAGACCGAAGCCGCCCGACATGAGCGTGATGCCGTCCTTCATGTCGGCGACGGCGGCGTCTGCGCTCTCGTAGATCTTGTTCACGAAGCAGCCTCCTCGGAGGGGATTAGCGCTCGACCACCATGGCGATGCCTTCGCCGCCGCCGATGCAGAGGCTGGCGAGACCGCGCTTCTTGCCCATGTCCTTCATCGCGTACAGCAGCGTGACGAGGATGCGGGTGCCCGACGCGCCGATGGGGTGGCCCAGGCAGACCCCGCCGCCGCGCACGTTCACCTTGCTCGCGTCGAGGCCGAGGAGCTGGTTGTTGGCGATGGCGACGACGGCGAACGCCTCGTTGATCTCGAAGAGGTCCACGTCGCCGGTCTTCAGGTTGGCGCGGTCGAGGGCGCGGCGGATCGAGTCGGCCGGCGCGATGGTGAACTCCTCCGGCTTGCGGGCGGCGTGACCCACCGAGACGATCCGGCCGAGGATCTCGCGGCCTTCCTTCTCGGCGCGCTCGCGGGTCATCAGCACCACGGCGGCGGCGCCGTCGTTGATCGACGAGGCGTTGGCGGCGGTGACGGTGCCGTCCTTCTGGAACACGGGCTTGAGGCCGGGGATCTTCTCTGGCCGGGCGTTCTTCGGGCCCTCGTCCTCGGAGACGACGGTGACGTCGCCCTTCTTGCCCTTCACCTCCACCGGCACGATCTCGGCGGCGAACTTGCCGCCCTTCTGCGCCTCGATGGCGCGGCGGGTGGACTCGATGGAGAACTCGTCCTGCGCCGAGCGCGGGATGTTCTGGCTCTTGGCGCAGAGCTCGGCGGCGGAGCCCATGTGGAAGTCGTTGTAGACGTCCCAGAGGCCGTCCTTGATCATCGCGTCGACGAGCTGGACGTTGCCCATGCGCGCGCCGGTGCGCTCGGTGTACGAGAGGTACGGCGCGTTCGACATGGACTCCATGCCGCCGGCCACCACCACCTCGGCCTCGCCCACGGCGATGGCGCGGGCGCCGTAGACCACCGCCTCGAGGCCCGAACCGCAGACCTTGTTCAGCGTGACGGCGGGGGTGTTCTCGCCGATCCCGGCGAAGATCATCGCCTGCCGGGCGGGGGCCTGGCCGACGCCGGCCTGGAGCACGTTGCCCATCACCACGAGGTCGACGGCGCCCTTCTCCACGCCCGCGCGCTCGAGGGCCGCGCCGATCGCCACCGCGCCGAGGCGGGGGGCGGGGACGGAGGCGAGCGATCCCAGGAAGGCGCCGATGGGCGTACGGGCCGCACCGACGATGACAACTTCGCGCTTGTTCGACATAGCCTGGTCTCCGGGCGGTCCCTTGGAGGGCCGCGAAAGTCGGGTCCAAATAGCCACCCGCCGCGGGGTGGGTCAAGCCGCTCCTCGCCGGGCGCCGGCGCGACGTGCGATCGCCGACCTCGCGCCGCCCCAAAGATGGCCCCTGGAACGTCGGAGGCTCAGGCCCTGGCGATGATGCCACCGCCGACGATCTCGTCGCCGCGGTAGAGGACGGCCGCCTGGCCGGGGGCCGGGGCGCGCACCGGCTCGAGGGCCTCCACCTCGAACCCGGCGCCGGCGGCGCGGACGGTGCAGCGGGCGCCCTCGTGTCGATGGCGGACACGCACGGTGAGCACCTCGTCCGGCGCCGGCGGCTCGCCCGCCACCCACGACGCGCGCTCGGCCGAGAAGCGGGTTCGCGAAAGATCGGCCGCCGGGCCGACCACCACCTCGTTGCGCTCGGGGCGCAGCGCCTCGACGTAGAGGGGCAGGCGCACGCCTCGAGCAACCGGCCCCTGGGGCAGGCCCTTGCGCTGGCCGACCGTGTAGCCGTGCAGCCCGGCGTGGGTGCCGAGGACGGCGCCGGCGCGGTCGACGATCCTGCCGGGCGCGGGCGCCCTCCCCTCCTTCGCCGCCGCCCGGGCGACGAAGTCCGCGGTGCGGCCGTCGGGGATGAAGCAGATGTCCTGGGACTCGGGCTTGTCGGCGGTGGGGAGCCCGGCGCGCCTCGCGAGGGCGCGGGTCTCGGCCTTGGTGAGGCCGCCCACGGGGAACACCAGCTCCGACAGCTCCGCCTGCCCCAGCTCGTAAAGGAAATACCCCTGGTCCCGTGCCGAGTCGACGCCGCGAAGGAGCCTGTACGGTCCGCCTCCCTCGATGCGCGCGTAGTGGCCGGTGGCGAGCTTCGCGCCGAGGGCGCGCGCTCTGGCGAGGAGATGTCCGAACTTCACCTCGCGGTTGCATGCCGAGCAGGGGATCGGCGTCTCGCCGTCCAGGTAGGACGAGACGAACGGGCGGATCACCTTCTCCTCGAAGAGCCCGGTGGCCTCGAAGACGTAGAAGGGGATCCCCAGCGTGTTCGCGACGGCGCGGGCGTCCTCCAGGTCGTCGGGCGAGCAGCACCGCCCCGGCGCGCTGGGCCGATCGGATCGCGAGAGGCGCAGCGACACGCCGATCACCTCGTGCCCCTGCTCGTGCAGGAGCGCGGCGGCGGCGGAGGAGTCGACGCCTCCCGACATGGCGACCACGACGCGCATCGGCCGCCTTCTAACACATGGAAGAGGCCGTGCGTGCCCGCCGCCGGGAGCGACGGGCACGTGGTGTGGAGGCCCTACCTGCGGCGGAGGAGCCCGCGGCCCACGACGGCCAGGCCGAGGCCCAGCAGCGCGAGGCTCGCGTCACCCCCCGCCGATTGGCAGCCGCCGCCCTTCTTCTTGCCGCCGCCGCCCGATCCTGCCGACGCCTTCTCGGCGACGACGAGGGAGGCCGTCCCGCTGCCGGCGCGGTGGTGCGCGTCCCAGGCGAAGAGCCCCACCTCCAGCGTGACCTGGTGCTGGCCCGCGGGCATCTGGACGCTGGGCTTGCCACTCAGCGTCCCGGACGGATCGAGCTCGAGGCCCGCGGGCGCCGTGCCCCTCCACGTGATCGCGCCGTCGCCGCCCTGCGCCGAGAGCGTCGTCGAGTAGACGGCGCCGAGGGTCGCGGGAGGCAGCGTCGTCGGGAGCTCGAGGGGATGATCCGCGACCACGTCGAACTTCACGACGCAAGTGGCCTGGGCCCCGGTGGCGTCTGCCGCCCGGACGGTCCACGCGTACGAACCGACGACCTCGGGCTTGCCCTTCACCACGCCGGTGAGGGCTTCGAGCGTGAGGCCCGGCGGCAGCTCACCGTCGCCGAACGTCGCGCCTTCGGGCTCGATGTCGCTGGGCAGGCGACGCACCGCCTGCGAGGTCCAGGTGTAGGGGCGGGTGCCGCCGGACGCACCGAGCTGTCCGCGTGACGTCTCCAGGAGCGTCATCGGATCGAGCTTCGTCGACACGCAGAAGATGGATGGGGGCGCGAGGATCGTGAGCGTGACGTCCTTGGTCGCGGTGACGCCCACCGCGTCTTCAACCTGCACGGTGAAGCGGAAGGTGCCTTCCTCGGTGGGGCCGCCCTCGATCGCATCGCCCACCAGCTCGAGGCCCGGCGGCAAGGTGCCCGACGCGATGGAGAAGGTATACGGAGGCACGCCGCCCTTCCCGGAGAACGTGAACAGCGCAGGGACGCCGACCTGGCCGTCCGTGCCCGTGTCGACGACGATCTCCAGCGGCAGCGCCTCGACGTCGAGCCGCACGTCCGCGGTCACGACCAGGCCGGCAGACTCCACCTCCACCGGGAACGCGCCCGAGAAGAGGCCGGTCGGCGTCCCCGTCACCCTCCCGTCCGCCTGGAGCTGAAGGCCGGGGGGCATCGTGCCGCCATCGGCCAGCCGGAAGGCGTAGGTGCCGTCGCCGCCGGTCGCCTCCAGCTGGCCCGTGTAGGCGACGCCGACCTTCGCCACCGGGAGCGTCTGCTCCTCGAAGGCGAGCGGGTGACGCACCTGGATCGAGACCAGCTTGCGGTTGTTGAAGGAACTCGCGTCGTCGGCGTCACCCGGGTTCACGACGACGCCGATCCACCAGCGCCCCGCCTCGAGCTCCGGCGGAACGTCGAAGGCGTCGCTCAAGGCCTGGCTCGCGCCGGCGAGGATCGGCGGCAGGACGCCCGACGCCAACACCAGCACGTCGGTGCCGATGGTGGGCGTCGGCGACAGCACGACGTCGTAGGTCATCGCCTCGGCGTCGGCCACGCCGAGGTTCCGCACCGACCAGTCGAGGGTCGCACTCGTGTCGATCTGCACCCAGGGCGGCGCGACGACGCCCGTCACCGCGACGTCGGGCATGGGGACGCTCACCAGCACCGGCCCTGCCGAGAGGATCGTCCCCGCCCGATCGGCGAGGGCGAGCACCTCGTCCGGATCCGCCCTGGCGACAACGTAGTAGTTCCCGGGCGAGAGATCGTCCGGCACGGTGGCGTCGAAATCCACGGAGACGGTGGACTGCGCCGGCGCGTCGACGGGGCCGGCGACCCCCAGGAGCGTCGCCCCGGCGTCCAGCGTCGGAGTGGCGCTCAACCAGAAGTCCACCGCGAAGCCGAGCGCGTCGGTGGAGAGCGAGTTCTCGATGGTCGTCTGCACGTGGAAGGAGTGTCCCTGGTACGCCACCGGATCGACGGTCAGCGACGACATCGTGAACCGCTGGTCCGGCTGGTAGACCACCGCGTGCCCGAGGGGAAAATCGGGACGGTCGCAGTTCGTGCCGCAGGCCGCGCCCGTGAGGCCCGGGCCGTGGAGGCCGTCGGTGCCCGTGACGTTCTCGACGCCCATCGTCGCGCCGATCACCTCCGTGTCGGAACCGGTGATGAACACGCCGTAGCGCGCCTCGATCGCCTCCGAGCCCTCGGTGAACACGAGCTGGAACTGGGACACCGACTGGAACATCGTGTAGCGCCTGCAGTGCCACTGGAGGATGAACTGCCGGTTCGGCGCGGTACCGATCTCCTGGCTCAGCAGCGGGAGGTTCGCTGGCGAGTTGACGTCGTAGCAGGTCGACTCGATCCACCACACCGCGACCAGATCGTTGGGCGCCGCGGGACTCGGGAGGTTCTGCCCCTGCCCCGCCAGCGCGTAGTTGTTCGCGCCGGGCGCGCTCCCACCGGGCCCGAAGGTGACGTAGCCGACGGACGCCATGTTGATGACGGTGTAGTCGACGCCATAGAAGCGGACCGGGAACGGCAACGCGACCTCGTAGGCCTTGTTGACGATGTACTCGTCGCTGCCGCTCACGGTCACGAGGGGACCGCCGCCCGTGATCGGGAGCGACTCGTAGGTGATCGGGACCAACGTCGCACGATATTCGGAAGCGCTCGCGGCGGACGCGACGACGACGGGGAGCAGGCAGAGCAGCCCGCGGGACAGGACGCGACACGACGACACGGGAGACCTCTCGGAAAACTGGCGGGAGCGCCGCCGCGAGCCGCAATCCTACTCTGAGTGAGAGGCCGGGCGAAAGATCCCCACCTACGTGGGCCGGGACCGCCACCACGCGTCGAGGAGCTGCTCGAGGCGCTCGCGGGTGTTCGCGTCGGGGGCCTCCAGGACCTCGCCGAGAAGGTGCTGGAGCGCGTCGCCCACCAGGGGCGAGGGCCCGACGCCGAGGATCTCCATCACGTCCCGCCCTCTCAGGGCGAGATCCCGGATCCGCAGGACCGGCCTCGCGGCGAGCATCGCCTTCACCCGGCGCTCGAGGGCCTCGACGTTCCGCAGGCCCTCCTCCACCGCCACCCCCCTGCCCCGGATGTCGGCCTCCCGCACGGCGACCAGATCGTCGAAGCGCTCCTCCCCCACCCGCGCCAACATGCGGCGCACGGCGCCGTCGCTCCACTCGTCGGAGTAGACGAACTGGTGCTCACGCACGAGGAGCGACACCTCGTCCGTCACCTTCGACGGGAACCGCAGCCTCTCGCAGATCGCCTTCGCCCTGCGGGCGCCGCTGACCTCGTGGTTGTAGAAGGTCCGCTCCCCTTCCGCCTTGGGCGACGGCGCTGCGGTGAAGGGTTTGTCCACGTCGTGCAACAGGGTGGCGAGGCGCACGGTGAGCGTGGGCTTCGCCGCCTGCACCGCGTGGAGCACGTGGTGGTACACGTCGTAGCGGTGCCACCGGTTCTGGCGCATCCCCAGGCCCTCGAGGAGCTCCGGGAGGATCAGGCGAAGCAGCCCCGTGCCGCGCAGGAGCTCGATCCCGTAACGCGGGTGCGCGCTCACCAGGATCTTGCAGAGCTCGGCCTGGATCCGCTCGACGGCGACGCCTTGAAACGCCTCCAGGTGCCGGGGGATCGCCCGCCTCGTGGCGCGGTCGATTCGGAAGCCGAATCGCGCGGCGAAGCGACAGGCCCGCATGGTGCGCAGCGGGTCCTCTTCGAATCGCTCGTCCGCGCTGCCCACGCCGCGGACGATCCGCGCGGCGAGATCGCCCCGTCCCCCTTGCGGATCGAGGAGCCTCCCGTCCAGCGGATCGAAGGCCATCGCGTTGATGGTGAAGTCCCGCTTGGACAGGTCCTCCTCGATGGTTCCCACCTCCTCGGGCAGCGGTGCGCCCCGCTCGGGACGGCGGCCCCGGTAGGTGGTGACCTCGAAGGCGCTCCCGTCCTCCACCACCGTGACCGTTCCATGGGCGATGCCGGTGTCGACCACTCGCCGGAAGAGGGCGGCCACCCGCGCAGGATGAGCGTTCGTGGCGAGATCGAACTCGGCGGGCATGCCGCCGCACACCAAATCGCGCACGGCACCACCCACCACGAACGCCTCGTGGCCGGCGGCACGCAACCCGGCGAGGATCCGCCGCAAGGCGGGCGATGGCCGAAAGGCCGACAGCGCCGGGGGAATCGGTTCCATCGTCCGCAGGTTAGGCGAGCGGTGGCGCTGCCGGCCACTTCCCCGGCGCAGGATCCGGCCTAATTTGTGGTGGAGTGTTCGGAGGGGGAGAGGAGCGACGACCTTGGACGCGCAGCTTCGCACCTTCCTCGAAGCCAACGGATACCGGATCCTCGAGCGCCGCCACGAGTGGTGCGAGTGCTTGATCCTGGGCAATGGCGAGACGTGGAGCGGCGCCGGCGCCGAGGCTGCCGAGGCGTTCGAACGCGCGGTGTCGCTCTGTTTTCCTTCGACCGCTTCGCGGCGCGCCCTCGCGCAGGCCATGAAGGCGAACGACGCCTCCGAGGCCGTGCCTCACGCGGATGAACTCGCGCCCGGAACGACCGAGCTCGAACCGGGAGCCGGCAACGAGCCGGCGGCCGCGACGCACGAGTCGGAGGATTCTTCCGAGCCTGAAGTCGTCGCGCCCCCTCGCCTGGTCGTCGTCGCCTCCCCCACGGAAGTCGAGAAGCGCGCGGCCTCGGACGCCCTCGAGGCGCTGTCGGCGCGGATCGACGCCCGCCGGATCGAAGGGAGCCGGCTGTCGCCGCGGCGGCAGCGCCTCCTCCTCCTCACCTGGCTCGCGGAGGCCCGATCCTGGCAGTCCGATCCCCACGGCATCGGCGCGTCCGCTCCCGTCCTCGCCATCGTCAAGAAGCTCCGCGCCTTGACGGACGCGTGGTGGCCCGGGACCGTCTCCGCGTTCCAGATCCACTCCACGCCGGCGAGCACCCGCTCCCGCGACCTGCGCGGGTTCGCCGACGAGGCGCCCCAGACCTGGGCGCAGGTCGCCTCCCTCGCGGCGGAAGCGCTGCACGCCATCGAGAGGGAGGAGACCGCCGCGGGTTGGGACGAGGACGGTTGGGCCGACCGCGCGCAGACGGCTCCGCCGCCTCCGGATCCAGAGGGGCTCCTCGGCACGCTCGCAGCCGAGATCGAGGTCGAAGGCGGTCCCCTCGACGGTCCCCAGCCCAAGGGCGGCGCCGTCCCGCCGGCGGCGTCTCTCGAGCGTTGGGCCCGACGGCTCCGGTGGCTCCGGGGCGCGAGGGGAGACGATCCCCGCTGGGGCGCGATCGCGGGGCGCCTGCGCTTCTGGGCCCAGCGGGCGAGTGGGTTCTCCACCGCGGAAGAGTACCTCGATCCCGCCTACCGGCCGCCGCGGAGCTGGTCGAGCCTCTTCGAGGCGAGCGAGCAGCGGAAGCAGGAAGCGCGCACTCTCGAGCACGTGATCCGGAGCGTGCCCTCCTCCTCGGCCGACGACGGTGCGCTCCTCGCGTGGCTCGACCAGGCGTTGCCGCTCACCAGCTCCCACCAGAACACGATCCTCCAGGCGTGCGCCGGTCTGCACGAACGGATCCTCGAGATCGACGACACCCGCCTCGGCGAGGCCGATCGGCGGATCCGGCGCAGGCTCCAGAAGCTCAAGCAGGCGATCGCCGGCAGGGACGAAGCGCCCGTGAACGTCGTCGTCACCCTGCCGGAGCCGCCGCCACCGCAGGAGGAGCCGCCCGAGACCGAGGTGCTGCCCGGGGAGGTGCTCGCCCTCACCAAGGGGAAACGTGCGCTCTTCGTGGGCAACCGCACCGACGGCGCGCTGCAGGAGCGCTTGCTGGCGTTGCTGGAGCTGGAGCGCCTGGAGTGGTCCGAGGCGACGCCGCGCCGGGTGGACGCCGCCGTGGAGGCCATCTCCTCGCGTGCCTACGACCTGGTGCTCGGCGCCACGGGCTTCATGGGCCACAAGTACGACGCGCGCCTCGCCCGCGCCTGCAAGGGCGCCGGCGTACCCTACGTGCGCGCCGATCGGGCGCGGCCGGGGGCGGTGGTGCGGGCGCTGTCCCGGGAGTTCGGCG
>Ga0182736_1003460_pt1 | contig 10625 bp, 9 predicted proteins | sample eDN5th30CKraftBY_FD_128882 | JGI IMG/M metagenome (GOLD analysis project Ga0182736, IMG submission 128882) | Enriched backyard soil microbial communities from Emeryville, California, USA - eDNA 5th pass 30_C Kraft BY (version 2) (version 2) | ecosystem: Environmental > Terrestrial > Soil >...
CGGAGTGGATGCGCCTGTCGATCGCGGCGGTGCTGACCCTGACGGCCTTCAGCGTGATCGTCGGCATATGCGTCCACTACGGGCGCGCGTTCGCCACCGAGACGGCGCTGCTCGAGCCCAAGCTGAATGCGCTGCTGGCGCAGGTGACGGCGGCCGTGCAGTTCCCGCGCCTGACCCTGCCGGACCTGTTCCGGGGGGAGAACCCCTCCGCTTCGGTGTCGCGGGTTTTCGGGGCGGCGCGGGGGGTGATCTCCCGTGCAGTGCTGGTGGTGATCTACCTCGGCTTCCTACTCGCCTCGCGCCGGGCTTTCGGGCGCAAGATGGAGCGGCTGTTCGCCGAGCCGCAGAGCCTGGCCAACGCCCAGCGGGTGTTCGGCGTCGTCCGCACCACGGCCGAGCAGTATATGGTGCTGCAGACGCTCAAGGCGGGGCTGGTGGCGGTGCTGGCCGGGGTGCTGACCTCCGCCGTCGGCCTGCAGAACGCGCCCTTCTGGGCCATGCTGACTTTCCTGGCGGCCTACATCCCCATCGTCGGCGGCATCGCGGCGGCGCTGGCGCCCAGCCTGCTGGCGCTGGCCGAGTTCGACGGGCCGGGGCAGGCGATCGTTCTGCTGGTCGCCCTCGGCGGCGGCATCTTCCTAATCGACAACGTGGTCATGCCCAAGCTGCAGGCCGACCGGCTGAACATCGATCCCGTGTTCATCCTGCTGTCCCTCGGCTTCTGGGGGGTGATCTTCGGCCTGCCGGGGGTGTTCCTGTCGACTCCGCTGACGGTGGTGGTGATGACCATCGTCGCCGAAATCCCGGGCCTGCGCTGGCTGGCGGTATTGATCTCGAAGGAAGGTGAAGTCTAGTTCGGCCCCTGGGTCGGCCCCTGGGTCGGCCCCTGGGTCGGAATGTGCAGCCGCGCCCTGAGGCCGGGGCCCGCGTCTTCCAGCAACAGCCGGCCGTCGTGCAGGCGCGCCACCGCAGCGGCGATGGCGAGACCAAGGCCGGCGCCCGGATGATCGTGATGCCGCGCGAGACGGGCGAAGGGGCGCACCGCCTCCTCGGTCTCCGTGGCGGACAGGCCCGGGCCGAAATCGCGCACATAGAGGTCCACCGCCCCTTCGCTGCGCGTCACCCCGAGCTGGATGGCGCCGCCGCGAGGGGCGTATTTGGCGGCGTTGTCGAGCAGGTTGCCCAGGGCCTGCAGCAGCAACTGCCGATGGCCGTGCAGGACAGTCGGCTCCACATGCAGTTCGAGCACATGGCCGCGATCCTCGATCAGCGGGCCGAAGATCTCCGCCACCACATTGACCAGATCGGCGAGATCCAGCTCCTCCATGGTGTCGCGGGACAGGCCGGTTTCGGCGCGGGCGAGATCGATCAGGGCCGCGAAGGTGGAGGCGGCGAAGCGGGCCTCGTGCTGGGCGGCCTCCAACAGCCGCGCACGGTCTTCGTCGTCGTCCGACACCTGCGCCTGCTCGATCAGGGCGACCAGTCGGGTCAGGGGGGTGCGCAGATCGTGAGCGAGGCTGTCGGTGACCGAGCGCAGGCCGATCATCAACTGCTCGTTCTCGTCCAGCATGGTGTTGAAGGTGGCGGCAAGATCGTTGAACACGTCCGGGGTGGGACCGACCTCCGCCCGGGCGCTGCGGTCGCCGGTCAGGATGCGGTGGACCGTCGAGGACAGCACCGCCACACGTCGGGAAACGGTGGCGTTCAGCACCAGACCCAGGCCGCCGACGATCAGCATCATGGCCAGCAGCGCCGCCGCGGCGCTCTTGACCACCGCGGCGCGCAGGGGAAGGCGGCTGGAATCCCGCTCGCCGATCAGCAGGCGGTCGCCGTTGGCCAGCCGTGCGGTGATCGCCCGGGCGTCTTCGCCATCGGGCAGGCGGATGGATTTCCAGTCCTCTTCCACCCGGATAGTCTGGGGCCAACTCCCCAGGTTGCCCACCAGGGGCCTTCCCGACGCGTCCGTCAGCAGGAAGATCTGCCCGGCCGATGCGCTGGCCGTCGCCCGGGCCACCGCCTGGACCACCGCGGGGCGCCCTTCGTCCCGCGCCACCAGCACCATCCGGTCGACCATCCCCCCCGCGGCGTAGGCCTGCAGTTCGCTGACCTGATGTTCGGCCACGCGGTCGATCAACAGGATGGCCGCGAGCAGGGTGGTGGCGATCAGCACTGCCGCAACGAACCAGAAGCGCCTGGCCCAGGGCAGGGCGGTCGGCCCGATCACGGCTTGGCCGAAAGGCGATAGCCCACCCCGCGCAGGGTGTGCAGCAGGGGCTGGGCGAAGCCGTCGTCGATCTTCTTGCGCAGGCGGCTGATGTGGGTGTCGATCAGGGTGGTGTGGGGCTCGAACCGGTAATCCCACACCCGCTCCAGCAGCATGGTGCGGGTCACCACCTTATCGACGTGGCGAAGCAGTTCCTCCAGCAGCTTGAACTCCCGCGGCAGGAGGGGGATCGGCCGCCCGCTGCGGGAGACGGTGCGCGACAGCAGATCCATCTCCAGGTCGCCGCAGACCAGGGTGGTGGAGACCGCGGGGCCGCGCCGCTTCTGCAGGGCTTCCAGGCGCGCGGTCAGCTCCTCCATGGAGAAGGGCTTGGCCATGTAGTCGTCGGCGCCGGCGCGCAGGCCGCGTACCCGCTCGTCGGTATGGCCGAGGGCGGAGAGCAGCAGCACCGGCGTCTCCACCCCCGCCGCCCGCACCGCCTTCAGCACCGACAGGCCGTCGAGCTCCGGCAGGTTGCGGTCCAGCACGGCGGCGTCGAACCGCGTGGTGAGCATCTGGTGGATGGCCGAATGGCCGTCCTCCGCATGGTCCACCACATGCCCGGCCTGCCTGAGGCCGCGCACGAGATAGGCCTGGGTCTCGCTGTCGTCTTCCACAACCAGGATGCGCATGGGCGGATGGTTCCACAGGCGGCGCGCGAAGTCGCGAGGGTGCGTCAGTTCCTTACATCTTTGTAAGCCCCTCCGCCGCGTGGCTGTAAGCTTGGCCCATCACCTTGAGGCCATCGACGGCGTGAGGCCGCCGAACAAAACGCTAGAGCGCACCAAGGACTTGATAATGATCAGCCGTTTCGCCATCGCGGCCATTGCCGCCGCTTCCTTCGCTGTCGCCGCCCCGAGCTTCGCCGCGACCGCCGCGACCACGACGACCACCAAGTCCACCCCGGCGGCCACCACGACCACCACCACCAAGGCCACGCCGGCCGCCACCACCACGACGGAAAAGACCGTCACGGCTGCGGGCGCCAAGGAAACCAAGAAGAGCCATCGCAAGGCCAAGGCCCCCGCCGCCGCCACCCCGGCGAAGGGCTAAGGTTCAAGCGTCCGGTCGACGCAGGGCGCGCCACCCTCCAAGGCCCTGCGGAGGCGCCGTCGCCGTTCCCGCCGTCGTCCCCGGTTGGAATAAAGCGGTACGGGTTCTTCCTCGCCGTCGGACCCTCAGGGCCGCCGGCGACGGTGCAGACCGGACACTATCGGTAACCCACGGCTTTGGCGCTCACGCTCCGCCGCCGTGGTGGCGATGAATTCCGTTGGTTAGGAGATAGCCAGTCCCCCCCGATTGGCGGAATTCATCCCCGGCGCCGCCTGCTCCCCAGCAGGCGGCGTTCGCCGTTCAGGGGGGGCGCCGTTTCAGATCGGCGCGCAGGCCTCGCGCAACCACGCCGCGACGGCGGGCTCCAGCTCCGGCCCGATCAGTTCCACCACCCGCGCGTGATAGGCGTCGAGCCATGCCCGCTCGTCCTTGTCCAGCAGGGCGCGGTCGATCAGCCGCCGGTCGATCGGCGCCAGGGTCAGGGTCTCGAAGCCCAGCATCGGCCGTTCGCCGCCTTCGATCATGGAGGGGCCGGACACCACCTGCAGGTTCTCGATACGGATGCCGTAGGCGCCGGTCTTGTAGTAGCCGGGCTCGTTGGAGACGATCATGCCGGGCTGCAGGGCCACCGTGTCGGGCTTTCCCGCGATCCGCTGCGGCCCTTCGTGCACCCCGAGGTAGGAGCCGACCCCGTGCCCGGTGCCGTGGTCGTAGTTGAAACCGCCGTTCCACAGGGCGAACCGCGCCAACGCGTCGAGTTGGGAGCCGGTGGTCCCGGCCGGGAAGCGCACGCGGGCGAGGGCGATGTGGCCCTTCAGCACCCGGGTGAAGCGGTCGCGCATTTCGGCGGAGGGCTCGCCGATGGCCACCGTGCGGGTCACGTCGGTGGTGCCGTCGAGGTATTGGGCCCCCGAATCCACCAGCAGCAGGTCGCCGGGGTTCAGCCGCCGGTTGGTGCGCCGGGTCGGCCGGTAGTGGACGATGGCGCCGTTGGAGCCCGCGCCGGCGATGGTGTCGAAGGACAGGTCCTTCAGGGCGCCGGTGGCCTCCCGCAGGCCTTCCAGCTTGGCGACCACCTCCATCTCGTCGGGGGGCGTCGCCTGCGCGTCGGTCGCCAGCCAATGAAGGAAGCGGACCAGGGCCGCGCCGTCACGCCGATGGGCCCGGCGGGCGCCCTCCACCTCCACCGCATTCTTGCAGGCTCTGGCGATGCCGGTGGGGTCGGCGCCGCGCATGATCACCGCGCCCACGTCGTGCAGGGTGTCGACATACCAGGCCGAGGAGACCGCCGGGTCGATCAGCACCCGCCCGGGGGCGAGGTCGGCCAGGGCTTGGGGCAGGACATCCGGGTGTTCCAGGCTGACCTGATTGCCGAGCCAGGCGGGCAGTTCCGGCGTGACCTTTTCCGGCGCGATGAACAGCCGGGCGCTGCCGTCCTTGCGCAGCACCGCCTGCGACAGGGGCAGGGGGGAGCGGATCACGTCCCCGCCGCGGATGTTGAACAGCCACGCTACCGACGCGGGGGCGGTGATCACCGCCGCGTCCGCGCCGATGGCCGACAGCAACTCGGCGATGCGGGCGCGCTTGGCCGCCGACTCCTCGCCGGCGTACTGGAGGGGGTGGGGGACCACGGGCGCCGCGGGCTGGGCCGGCCGCTCGGCCCAGGCCTCGTCCACCGGATTGTCGGCGACCGGGCGCAGCGCCGCCCCCGCCTTCTGCGCCGCCGCCGACAGGCGCGACAGGGAATCAGGGCTGACCAGCCGGGGGTCGTAGCCGATCACCGCGCCTGCGGGCACGGCGGTCTCGATGTAGGCGGGCACGCCGCCCTCCACGAGATCGCGGACCTCGAACAGGCTGGGGTCGATCTGATCCTTCACCTGCAGGGTGTAGCGGCCGTCGACGAACACTGCGGCCTTGTCGGCCAGCACCAGGGCGGCCCCGGCCGAGCCGGTGAAGCCGGTGGCCCAGGCGAGACGCTCGTTGGCGTCCGGCAGGTATTCGTTCTGGTGCTCGTCCTCATGCGGGATCAGGAAACCATCCAACGCCTGCGCCGCCATCCGGGCGCGGATCAGGGGAAGGTGCTTAGGACCGAAGCTGGGGTCGGCGTTTTCGTCGAAACTCTGGCGCATCCATCGAACCTAGAGCGCGTTGATGAAATGTGGAGTCCGGATCGTCGAGAAATTAGGTCGGTATGGATCAGTTCGGCGTGGCCAAGGCCCGGAGCCTGACGCGGTGGCTGCTGGCCTACGTCTATGTGCCGTTCGGCGTCTTCCATCTCGTCGCCCCGGACAAGTTCCTGGCGATCATGCCGCCGGAAATCCCGGCGCCGGCGCTGATCGTCATGCTCACCGGCCTGTGCGAGATCCTGGGCGGTTTCGGCATCCTGGTCGTGTGGACGCGGCGGCCGGCGGGGGCGCTGCTGGCCCTCTACGCTCTGTGCGTCTGGCCGGCCAATTTCTACCACGCCTTCGCCCATATTCACGCGCCGCCCCTGCCCGATAGCTGGTGGTACCACGGGCCCCGGCTGGCGTTTCAGGTGGTGATGATCTGGGCGCCCCTGTTCGCCGGCGGCCTGATTGGCTGGCCCTTCCGACGTTCCAGGACCAGGGCCGACCAGGCGTCGCGGCGGATGCGGTCGTGAAGCTTGAAGCCCCGCGCCAGATAGGCGGCGCGGACATAGCGCTCCTGGGTGCGCAAAAGCCCTGACAGCACGACGAAGCCGCCCGGGGCCACGGCCGCGGCGATCTGGCCCGAAAGGTTCACCAGGGGCCGCGCCAGGATGTTGGCGAACACGAGGTCATAGGGGGCGCTGGCCCGCACCGCAGCATGCTTCAGGTCGCTGGCCTCGACGAAGGTCGCCCGCACGGCGTTGACCTTGGCGTTCTCGTTCGAGATGCGCACCGAGACCGGATCGATGTCCGTGCCGACCATGCGCTTGGAGCCGGTGCGCCCGGCGGCGATGGCCAGCACCCCGGTGCCGGCGCCCACGTCCAGCACCTTGGCGAAGCGGCGACGCCTTAGCAGCCGGTGATAGCCGAGCAGGCAGCCGACGGTGGTGCCGTGGTGGCCCGTCCCGAACGCCGCCCCCGCCTCGATCCGCAGGTTGACCGCATTGACCGGGCGCCGGCCCTTGTCGTGCAGGCCGTAGACGAAGAAGCGCCCGGCGCGCACCGGCGGCAGGCCCGACAGGGCCATGGCCAGCCAGTCTGCGTCCGCCAGCCGGTCGCTGGCCACGGCGAGGGCCGGGAAGTCCTTCAGGACCCGCAGGAAGTTTTCCGCATCGTCCTCGTCGTTGGGGAAGGCGTCGATGCGCCAGATGTGGCGGTCCTCGTCCTCTTCGAGGATCGAGTAGGTGGCGCCTTCCAGCAGGGTGTCCGCGTCGATGGCGCGGGCGGCGGCCTCGGCGTCGGCGCGGGGGCCCCGGGCGACGATCTGAACGGGATCGGACATGGCTGCGGCGTGTAGACGGCGGCGGGCGCGATGTCGACGCCGTTTCCCCCACCCTGACCCTCCCCCGCAAGCGAGGGAGGGAATAGCGCCTCTCCCCTCGCTTGCGGGGGGAGATGAAAGAGGGGGGCTCTTTTGCTACACCCGTCGCATGCCAGACGCCTTCGACCTCGACGCCTATTTCGGCCGCATCGGCTACGACGGCCCCCGCACCCCGACCCTCGACACCTTGCGGGCCATCCATGCCGCCCATCCGCAGGCCATCCCGTTCGAGAACCTCGATCCCCTGATCGGCCGGCGGGTGGAGATCGACCCCGGCGCCCTGACGCGCAAGCTCGTGCGGGAAGGGCGAGGCGGTTACTGCTACGAGCACAACAGTCTGTTGCAGGCGGCCCTGCTGGCCCTGGGCTTCAAGGTCAGCGGCCTCGCCGCTCGGGTGGTGTGGAACGCGCCGCCGGAGCGGGTGAACCCGCGGAGCCACATGCTGCTGCGCGTCGCCTTGCCGGAGGGGGAGCATATCGCCGACGTGGGCTTCGGCGGCCTGACCCTGACCGCGCCCCTGCGTCTGGAGGCCGACATCGAGCAGGCCACCCCGCACGGGACCTTCCGCCTCATGGGCATCGAAGGGGGCTATCTGCTGGAGACGCGCCTCGGCGATCGCTGGGCGCCGATGTACCGCTTCGACCTCTCCGAGGCGCTCGCCCCCGACTACGAGGTGGCCAACTGGTATGTCTCCACCAACCCGGCGTCTCCCTTCACCTTCCTGCTGATGGCGGCGCGGGCGCTGCCGGACCGGCGGCTGGCCCTGCTCAACGGCGCCCTCGCCATCTACGGCCCGGACGGGGTGGAGCGGCGCACCATCGAGACCGTGCCGGAACTGGCGACCCTGCTGCGGGGCGACTTCGGCATCGACCTGCCTGAGGGGGCGGAGGACGCCCTCGCCAAGCTGCTCCCGGCTGAATGAACGTTTGATCGGCTGGCGCTGGCGGCGGGCGCACGACCGTCTTACAAATCCTCGTCGACCCTAAGAAACACGAGGAATCGCCCGATGGACGTGGAAGCCGAGCTCGCCAAACTGCAGGCCGAAGTGACGGCGCTGAGGGCCCAGGCCCAGGCCGCCCAGGACTATATCGACATCAGCAACCTGCAGCGGTCCTACGGCTACTACGTCGACCGGGCGCGGTGGGACGATGCGGCGGACCTGTTCTCCCGGGACAGCCGGCTGGAGATCAACGGCCGCGGCGTCTATCTCGGCCAGGATCGGGTGCGCCAGTACATGCACCGCTTCGGCCCGCCCGCTTACGGCCAGCTCTTCAACCACATGCAGCTTCAGCCGGTGATCCATGTGGACGAGGGGGGCAAGACGGCCAAGGGCCGCTGGCGCGCCCTGATCCAGGTCGGCTTCCTCGGCAAGGAAGCCCGCTGGGGCGAGGGCACCTATGAGAACGAATATGTGAAGGAGGATGGGGTCTGGAAGATCTCCAGCCTGCACTTCTTCCAGACCTTCTATGCCGACTACGAGGGCGGCTGGCACCAGAAGCCCCTGCCGCTGGTGCCCATGTACCAGGACTTCCCCCCGGATCAGCCGCCGAGCCAGGACTACAAGGTCTATCCGGACTTTGAGGTCACGCCCTTCCACTACCGCAACCCGGTGAGCGGGCGGGAATAGTCGCCACGACCCTCAGGGTTTAGGGCAGGCCGAGCCCGGCGTGACGCCCCCGTTGCGCAGGGCTTTGGCCACCGCCTCGGTCCAGATGGCGTAGCCGGGGGCGGTCATGTGCAGGCCGTCCTCGATATAGACGTCCCTGGGCCGGCCCTGGTCGAGCATCGGCTCCACGATGTCGATGTAGTGCAGGTCGTCCCGCTGGACCGCCAGGGCCGCCACCCGGGCGTTGAAGTCGTTCTGGACGGTGAGCTGGTCGAACAGCAGCTTCGAGGGGTTCACCGCGATGAAGTAGACCGGCGTGGCGCCCAGCTTGCGTGCCTTGCGCTCCATGAACCGCTCGAAGTGGGCGAACACCACATGGGGGGACTTGCCCGCCGCCAGATCGTTCTCCCCCGCATAGAAGACGATGGCCCGCGGCTTGTACGGGGCGACGATCTTGTCGAAGTAGCGGGTGATGTGCGGGATGTGGGCGCCGCCGAACCCGCGATTGATCACCGGCAGGGGCGCCATGTCGGCGGCGAGGCTGCTCCACAGGCGGATGTTTGAATCTCCGACGAACAGCACCTGGCAGGGACGGGGCAGGGCGGCACGGTCCAGCTGCCGGAAATGGGCGATCTCGTCGGCGAACGGCGCGTTGGTCTGGTCGTTCGCGAACACCAGCCCGGCGATGAGCACCAGCGCAGCGATGAGTCCGGCGAAGCTGATGTTGGACCTCATGACGTCGTCTGTTGGCGGGGCCGAGGCCCGAAAACTACCTTTATCCGCGGCCACGGTGAATGCTTCGTGGCGCCAAACCGCCATCTTGGGCGTTAAGGCTCAGCTTGGCGGGCTTCGGCCCGATTCGGATCGCGATCGCATGCCCCTATCCACGCCCTGCCGGTTGCGCCGGCGGCCCGGTTCCAGTCCAATCGACGCGTGAGCGAGAGTCCTCCCTCCACAACGCCGGCCCAGCCGCCGGGCGGGCTGCCCGCAAGGCCGTCGGCGAAGGTCCGCAAGCGGACCGGCCGCCGCCTCGCCATCGGCGCGGTGGTGGTGTGCGGCGTCGGCGTGGCGGCGGTGGTCGCCCTCTACAGCCAGCGCAACGCCATCGGCGTGCAACTGGCCGCCCGCTACTTCGCCGACCGGGGCGTGCCGGCCGCCATCAAGGTGGAGCGGCTAGATTTCAACGGCTTCGTCGGGTCGGTCACTCTCGGGCCGCCGGGGGCGCCGGACTTCACCGTCAAGCGGCTGGAGGTGGACTTCGTCCCCGCGCCCCTGTGGCGACGCACGCAGGTTCCACAGATCCGCGCAGTGCGCCTCGTCGAGCCCCGGCTGAAGGCGCTCTGGCGGGACGGCAAGCTGACCTTCGGCTCCCTGCAGCGCATCGTCGATGAGGTGCTGGCCCAGCCCTCCACCGGCCCGCTGCCCGATATGCGCATCGAGCGGGGCGTCCTGGCCCTCGACGCCCCCTCCGGCCCCATCCTGCTCAGTGGCGACGGGGCGCTGGAGAAGGGCCGCCTGACCACCGCCACCCTCAATCTCGCCCCCGCCCGCCTCGCCGGTTTCGGCGCCGAGGCGGACCTCGCCTCCGGCGATCTGGCGCTGAACGTGCGCGGCGACAGGCTGTCGAGCCAGATGCACCTGACCGCCGCCGGGGTGCGCCAGGGCGGCGCCTCGGCCCAGGTGGTGGAGGCGACGGTGGCGGCCGACGTCCCCTATCCCCGCACGGGCTTCGACCGGATCGAGGGGCCGCTATCCCTCGACGTGGCGCTGAAGGCGGCCTCGGCCTCCAGCGGCGACGCGACAGCCAAGCAGGCCGCGGCGCGATTCCAGTTCCACGGGACCTCCGTCGGGCCGATCAAGGCCATGACCCTCGCGGGGGACGGCAAGCTCGACATCAGCGCCGCCAGCGCCGCCGCGGCCGGATCGAACGTGACCCAGCCGGTGGTCAATCTGGTCTCTGAACGGTTCACCCTCGGGATCGAGGACGCCCGCTGGCGCGCCGCCGGGGTGGTGCAGGCGGCCCTGACGGCAAGCGGCGCCCGCACCCAGGCCGCGGGGCGCCCCCTCGACCTTCGCGCCATCCGTCTCGCCAGTTCCGGGGAGGTGACGGCCGGACCAAAGGGGGCGGCCCTGACCCTCGGCGGAGAGCTCAGCGCCACGGCAGGGTTCGCCCCTCGCGACGCGGCGGCGCTCACCGAGGCGCTCGCCTCTCAA
>Ga0182736_1003462_pt1 | contig 10620 bp, 10 predicted proteins | sample eDN5th30CKraftBY_FD_128882 | JGI IMG/M metagenome (GOLD analysis project Ga0182736, IMG submission 128882) | Enriched backyard soil microbial communities from Emeryville, California, USA - eDNA 5th pass 30_C Kraft BY (version 2) (version 2) | ecosystem: Environmental > Terrestrial > Soil >...
CACCCCGATCGCCGCGAGGGAAAGCGAGAGCATTCCCGCGCGTCGTGGTTCGGCCTCGGAAATGTGAGTATCCAGAGCTGCCATTTCATGCTTCCTGTCCAAGGGCGAGTCGCCGCCGAGCCGGGACATTGCCGCAGAGCAGCATAAAGGTTCGCCTGCGATTTCGGACCTATGCGTAAAGTTTCCATAAAGGCGATGGACAACCGCCACGGCATGAACCCAGAATCCTTTTATGAACCAAGTGGATACCGCCCAATTCAAGGATGCCCAGTTCAGGGATGACCGCCGCTGGATGACCGCCCCCAGCCTTGGCGGCTTTCTGGGTGCGGCGAGCATTCTGGTGGTGATCGCGGTGACGGTCGGATCGGCGCGGCAGGTCTTGCCGGAATCCATCGCTATCCTGCTGTTTCTGACCGCGGTTCTGATCAATGCGGCGGGTTTCGGCTTCTGGATCGGCATTGCCAGCGCCTTTGGCGCGCTTGCGGGCTTCAACTTCATGTATGTCGAGCCGCATTTCACCCTGCATATCGCCCAGCCGCAGGATCTGATCACGCTGGCGGTGTTTTTGCTGGCGGCCTCGATCACCGGGCTGATCTCGGGCCGGCTGCGCGAGCAGGTCGATGCGGCCGAGGCGCGGGCGGCGGCGCTGGAGGTGCTGTCGCAGGTCTCGACCGAACTGGCGGGGGCCGCGACCCCCTCCGACGTGACCCGGATCGCGGTGCGGCACCTGAACGCGCTGTCGATGGGACCGGCGCTGGCCCTTGGCCCGGTCGACGGACAGTTGCGCCTTCTGGCCGCGGTTCCCGAAGGCTACCTGCCCGAAGCGAGCGAGCTTGAGGCCGCGGACAATGCCTGGCGGCGCGGTCGGCCCGAATTCGCCTCGGCACAGGGGTGGAGCGGGTCGCGCCTGACCTTCTATCCGGTCAATGGCGGGACCGAACGGAAGGACGCGATCGTGCTTGGCCACGCACGCATTCCGACCGACCGGCGCAATCATGGCTGGCGCGATCAGGTCATTGCCGTGATCATGCGGCAGATAACGCAGGCACTGCAGCGCCTCGCCCTGACCGAGCGGGCCGCGGCCGAGCGCCGTCGCGCCACCAGCGAGGAGTTGCGCGCGGCCCTGCTGGCCTCCCTCTCGCATGATCTGCGCACGCCGCTTGCGACCATCCTCGGATCGGTCACGACGCTTCGCCAGCTTGGCGGGACGCTGTCGCCCGAGGCGCAAGACGACCTGCTGGCCGCGATCGAGGAGGAGGCCGAGCGCCTTGCCCGCTATGTCGAGAAGCTGCTGCAACTGACCCGGCTTCAGGCCGGGGTCGAGGTCCATAGTACCTGGGTCGATGCGGGCGACGCGGCGCTGGCCGCCGTCAACAGGGCGCGGCGGGCATGGCCGGATGCCCGGATCGAGGATGCGATCCCGCCCTTGCCGATGATCCATGCCGAGGCCGGGCTGCTGGAGCAGGCGGTCTTCAACCTGATCGAGAACGCGGTGAAATACGCGCCCGGTGTGATCCGCGTCGCCGGCACTGTCGAGGCAGCGCCAGCAGGGGCAGAGCCGGGCACCGGCCGGGTGCTGGTCCTGTCGGTCACGGATCGGGGCCGCGGCCTGCCCGGCCCGATCGGCGAATGGCTCGCCTCGGACAGCATGACGGTGGGGCCGCAACTGACCGGCCTCGGGCTTCAGATCAGCAAGGGGATCGCGCTGGCCTTCGGCGGCACGATCGCGGCCAGCCATTCGGCCCTTGGCGGCGCCGTGCTGGAGATCCGGCTGCCGGTTCCGAAGGAGCAAGGGGCATGACCACGCGGCAGACCATCCTGATCGTCGATGACGAACCCCAGATCCAGCGCTTCCTGGGCCATGCGCTGATGGCGGCGGGGTATGAGACGCGGCTGGCCGGCAATGGCAGCGAGGCATTGGCGAGCATCGCCGCGCAGGAGCCTGACCTGATGATCCTCGACCTTGGCCTGCCGGACATGAACGGCAAGGAGGTGATCGAGCGATTGCGCCTGCGCTCGGACCTGCCGGTGATCGTGCTTTCGGCCCATGATCAGGAGATGGAGAAGATCATGGCGCTGGACCTCGGCGCCGATGATTTCGTCGCCAAGCCCTTCGCCATCGGCGAGCTTCTGGCCCGGCTGCGCGTCGGGCTGCGGCCGCGTCGTTCCTCGCGGGTCGAGGTGATCAGCCAGGACGGCGTGGTCATCGATCTCGACGCGCATCAGGTCAGCCGCGACGGCGAACAGCTGCGCCTGACGCCAAAGGAGTTCGACCTGCTGGCCGTGCTGGCCTCGAACGCGGGGCGGGTGATGACGCATCGCCGCCTGCTGCAACAGGTCTGGGGACCGGCACATGTGGATGATGTGCCCTATCTGCGGGTCTTTATCGGACAGTTGCGCCAGAAGCTGGAAGCGGACCCGGCGCGACCGTCCCTGATCCTGACCGAGCCCGGCATCGGCTATCGCTGGGCACAACCGGAGAGTGGAAAGACATGAGTATTACAGTCCTGCGCGCCGGCGATCATCGCCGGATGCCCTGGAAGAACGGCCGGGGCGAGACGACCGAGGTTGCGATCCACCCCAAGGGTGCCGACCTTGGCGATTTCGGCTGGCGGGTCAGCATGGCGGCCGTGGTCGAAGACGGCGCCTTCTCGATCTTTCCCGGCATCGACCGGACGCTGGCCGTGCTGGGCGGCGACGGGATCGAGCTGAGCATTGCCGAGGGCACGCCCCGGCACCTGACCCCCGAGGGCGCGCCGCTGTCCTTTCCGGCGGATGTGGCGGTCACGGCGCGTCTGCCCGGCAGTCCGATCACCGACCTGAACGTGATGACCCGTCGCGGTGCCTTCGGCCATTGCGTGTCCCGCCAACGCGAAGCCGGGCCGGGTATGGCGGACTGGCGGTTGCTGCTTGCGACCGAGGCGACCGATCTGAGGCTCGGGCGCGAGGATTTCTCGCTCTCTGCCCTCGACGCGATCCTTGTTCAGGGCAGGGATGTCGGCCTGCCGATCACGGCCACCGCCCCGATCTGGGTGATTGATATCGGGCGCGCCTAGCTTGACGGGCGGTTGCCGAGGATCAGGTCGCGACCCGCAAAAAGGCCGCCGACGCATTCCATCTGGAACCGGGTCAGGTCGCGGCCCCGGATCTGCTCGATGACCTCGTCGGCTTCCTCGGGCGTCTCGCCCAGTTGCAGCAGCGCCTCCCGCCCCATGGCGAAGGCGCTCTCCAGCGTCTCGCGCATCTGGTAGTCCGCGCCCGCCTTGACCAGTTCCAGCGCATGTTCGCGGTCGAAGGCGCGGGCAAGGACGGGGATGAGGGGAAACTCCTCTTTCACCAACTCGGTGATGCGCGTGACCGCGTGCTTGTCCCCGGCCACGGCGATGATCAGGCTGGCCTCGGCCGCGCCTGCGGCATGGAGGACGTCCAGCCGTGCGCCATCGCCATACCAGATCTTGAAGCCGAATTCGTCGGCATTGCGGATCGTGTCGGGATCCTTCTCGATGATCGAGATGGAATGGCCCCGCGCGATCAGCGGCTGGCTGATGATCTGCCCCATCCGGCCGAAGCCGATCATCAGGATGCGGGCGCTGAGGCCGTCCGCCGCCTCGACCCCGTCGAGCGAGGGCACCAGCTCGGGCGTGAGGCGGTCGTGGAGGATCATCATCAGCGGCGTCAGCACCATCGAGACGATGACGATGGCGGTCAGGACGGCATTGTCCTTGGCCGAGATGATCCCGGCGGACATGGCGCTGGCATAGAGGACGAAGGCGAACTCGCCCCCCTGCGCCATCAGGACGGCGCGCTCCAGCGCCTCGCGCGTATCGGCCTTCCAGAGCCGCGCCACGACATAGATGACCAGCATCTTGAGGAGCATGTAGGCCGGGACGCAGATCGCGATCAGGCCCCAGTTCGACGCGATGATATTGAGGTCCAGCGCCATGCCGACGCCAAGGAAGAACAGACCCAGCAAGAGGCCGCGGAACGGCTCGATATCGGCCTCGAGCTGGTGGCGGAAATGGCTTTCGGACAGCAGCACCCCGGCGAGGAAGGCCCCCATCGCCATCGAAAGCCCGCCCGCCTCCATCAGCACCGCCGCGCCCAGCACGACCAGCAGGGCGGCCGCCGTCATCACCTCGCGTCCGCCGAAGCGCGCGAGCATTCCGAACATCGGGTTCAGCAGATAGCGCCCCGCCACCACCAGCGCGGCGATGCAGCCAAGGCCGATCGCGATGCTGAGGAAGCGCGCGGAAAGCGTCACCTCCTCGCCGCCCGGTGCGAGGAAGGCGACCAGCGCGAGGAGGGGGACGATGGCCAGATCCTCGAAGAGCAGGATCGAGATGATCCGCCGCCCGCCGGGCAGCGAGATCTCATTGCGCTCCTGCAGAACCTGCATGACGATCGCGGTCGAGGTCAGGACGAACCCGGTGCCTGAGACGAAGCTTGCCGCGATGGGAAACCCGAGGGCGAGGCCCACGAAGGTCAGAAGCCCCATCGCGCAAAGCACCTGCGCGAAGCCGAGGCCGAAGATCTCGCCCCGCATCGCCCAGAGGCGCGAGGGCTGCATCTCGAGCCCGATGATGAACAGGAAGAGCACGACCCCGAGCTCGGCGACATGGATGACCGATTGCGGATCGTGAAAGAGGCCGAGGCCGAAAGGCCCGACGGCAAGCCCCGCCGCCAGATAGCCCAGCACCGAGCCGAGGCCGAGCTTGCGAAAGATCGGGACGGCGATCACCGCGGCGGCAAGCAGGATGACGACGCTGTCGATGCTGGTGCCGGAATAATGTGCGGCATCCGCCGCGGCCTCGGTTACTGCCATGCCTGGGATTCCCCGCTCATGCTTTTCACCGCCAGACTAGCGCAGCGAAGCCCCTTGCATAGCCCATGAACGCAAGGGGCGCGATCAGGGGCTCAGCGCCAGCCAAGCGCCGGGGCGACATGTTGCAGGATCGCCTCGATCACATGGGCGTTGTAATCGACCCCAAGCTGGTTCGGGACGGTCAGCAGCAGCGTATCGGCCTCGGCGATGCCCTCGTCCCCGCGCAGCTCCTCGATCAGGCGGTCCGGCTCGCCGGCATAGCCGCGCCCGAAGATGGACCGGGTCTGGTCGATCATGCCGATCTGGTCGCTTTCCTTGCCGCCACCCCCGAAATACATCCGGTCGCGATCGTCCATGATCGGAAAGATCGAGCGGCTGACCGAGCTGCGCGGCGCGCGCTCATGCCCGACCTCGGCCCAGGCCTCGCGATAGGCGCGGATCTGCTCGGCCTGCTGGACGTGGAAGGGCTTGCCGTTCTCGTCATCCTTCAGGGTCGAGCTTTGCAGGTTCATGCCCAGCGTCGCGGCCCATCTGGCGGTCGCATTCGATCCGGCGCCCCACCAGATCCGGTCGCGCAATCCGGGGGAATGCGGTTCCAGCCGCAAAAGGCCGGGCGGGTTCGGGAACATCGGGCGCGGGTTCGGCTGCGCGAAGCCGTGGCCCTGGATCACGTCGAGGAACACCTCGGCATGTCGGCGCGCCATGTCGGCATCGCTTTCACCCTCGGCGGGTTGATATCCGAAATAGCGCCAGCCGTCGATCACCTGCTCGGGCGAGCCGCGGCTGATCCCCAGTTGCAGCCGCCCCTGCGAGATCAGGTCGGCCGCCCCCGCATCCTCGGCCATGTAGAGCGGATTCTCGTAGCGCATGTCGATGACGGCGGTGCCGATCTCGATGGTTTTCGTCCGTGCGCCCACAGCGGCCAGCAGCGGAAACGGACTGCCCAGTTGCCGCGCGAAATGGTGGACGCGGAAATAGGCGCCATCCGCGCCCAGCTCCTCGGCCGCGACGGCAAGGTCGATGGATTGCAGCAGGACGTCCTGCGCGGTGCGCGTGCCCGACGGGGCCTCGGGCGACCAATGGCCGAATGAAAGGAAGCCGATCTTCTTCATGATGTCCTCGGGGATGTGTCGGCGGCCGGTTGCCATGGCGGTTCCTTCAGCTCGGCCGCGACGTGGTCGATGAACCGGCGCAGTTTGGCCGGCATCGGGGTGACGGGGGGCCAGACGGCGACGATGGGCAGCCGTCTGGTCGGGAAATCGGTGAGGACGCGCTTCAGGCGTCCATCGGCGATGGCGGCGGAGACGATGAAGCCCGGCAGCATCGCCAGCCCCAGCCCGGCAATCGCCATGTCGCGGATCGCCTCGCCATTGTTCAGCGAGATGCGCCCCTCGACCAGCGGCGAAACAAATCGGTCGCGTTCCTGAAATTGCCAGAGCTGGCTGTTCGGCATGTGGCTGTAGCCGATGACCTGATGGTTGCGCAGGTCTGTCAGCGTCTGAGGCTCGCCATGCGCGGCAAGATAGGCGGGGCTGGCGCAGGCGACGCTTTCATCCTCGCAGAGCTTGCGCTGCATCAGCGCCTTGTCGCGCGTCTTTCCGACGCGGATGCCGATGTCCTGACCCTCGCGCGCCAGATCGCGCGTGCGGTCGTCGTAATCGACGGTGATCTCAAGTTCGGGGTTCCGCGCGGCGAAGCTGGCGATGATCGGGCCAAGATGCAGGACGCCAAAACTCATCGGCGCCGAGATCGAGAGTGTGCCGCGTAGCGGCGCGATCCCGTCCATGTCCCATGCCGTGCTTTCCGCCGCCGCCACCAACTCTTGCAGGGCGGGGCGCAGGCGTTCGGCCAGACGCAACGCTGCCTCGGTCGGGGTGATGCGGCCCGCGTTGCGACGAAACAGCGCCGCCCCCAGCGTCGCCTCGAGGTCGGTGATGCGCTTGCTGACCACGGATTTCGACAGGTTCAGGCGCGCGGCGGCCGCGGTCACGGTGCCAAGCTCCATCACGGTCAGGAAAGTCTGGAGGTCGTCGAGATCATAGCGCATGATCCCGAAGATAGACCGCAGGCGACGCGGCGCAAGCCTTTGCCGTTCGCTCTGCGCGAACGCAAGGTTCGCATTCGCCCTTGTGGCGGAAACGCCGGACCCACCCGATATTCGGTGTCAGAGAAAGGAGGCCCGCCATGGATCTCACTGGAATTCACCACCTGACGGCCATCACCGCACAGGCCCGCGAGAATAAGCGTTTCTACACCGAGACGCTGGGGATGCGGCTGGTGAAGAAGACCGTCAATCAGGACGACACCAGCGCCTATCACCTGTTTTACGCGGACGGGCTTGCCCAGCCCGGCACCGATCTGACCTTCTTCGACTGGCCCGCCGCGCCCGAACGCCGCGGCACGCATTCGATCAGCCGCACCGGGCTGCGCATCGGCAAGGACAGTTTCGATTTCTGGGCCGGCCGCCTCAGCGATCATGGCCTGACGGTCGGAAAGATCGCGGAGCTCGACGGTCGCACCACCCTCGATTTCGAGGATCCCGAGGGGCAGCGCTTCCGCCTGACGGCTGACGCCGAGGGCAGCATCGGCAACGCTTGGGCGAAAAGCCCCGTCGCGTCCCAGCACCAGATCCACGGGCTTGGTCCGATCACGATCTCGGTCCCCGACCTTGCGCCGACCGAGATCGTGCTGACCCATGTGCTGAACATGCGCAAGCTGCGCGAATATGCCAGCCCGGACGGGCAGGGCAGCGTGCATGTCTTCGAGATGGGCGCCGGCGGCCCCTCGGCCGAGCTTCACGTCGCGGTCCAGCCGGATCTGCCGGTGGCGCGGCAGGGTGCGGGCGGGGTCCATCACGTCGCCTTCCGCGTGCCCGACAAGCCCGCGATCCACGAATGGGCCAAGCGGCTGAACGAGCTGCGCATCCCCAGTTCGGGCGAGGTCGAGCGTTATTACTTCCGCTCGCTCTATTTCCGCGAGCCGGGCGGCAACCTGTTCGAGCTGGCCTCGGACGATCCGGGCTTTGCCGTGGACGAGCCGATGGAGACGCTGGGCGAAAGCCTGTCGCTGCCGCCCTTCCTCGAGGGCAGTCGCGCCCGGATCGAGGCCGGGCTGAAGCCTCTCGACTGATCGGAACGGGCCGCCCGCAAGGCGGCCCGTTTCCTATTCCGCGGCCTGCCGGGAGGTATCCGAATGCAGGGCCTCGATCTCGTCGGCGACCAGCTTTTGCAGGGTCCACAGGTTCCGGTCATGGATGCCGAATTCCTTCAGATGCAGGACCGTGTTGAACAGGTATTCCGCGCAGGATCCCGCAGGTCCGCAGGCACGGGCAAGGATATGCGCGACCTCGTGGAGGGGCAGGCGGCTCAGGATCCGCTCTCCCCTCGGGCCGGCCCAGAAAACCATCGCCCGCATCCTGCCGCGCGCGGTATGGACCGGGATCCAGCGCACCATGTCGATATTGTCGTGAAACCGGATCTCGCGCGTCATCATCCGGCGGATCTGGGCGAGGCGGTCGCCGTTACGGACCTGATAGATCACCCCGTCGCAGCGCCCGCCGCGTTCCAGCGCCATCATCAGGCCAAGCTGCGTGGGCGAACCGCGCCAGCGGTGCATCTTGAGGCAGAACGAGCGATGCCAGCCATAAGCGCTGGCCCGGCAATGATCGACCGCGTCGAAATCCGGCTTCCAGATCAGCGAGCCATAGGCAAAGACCCAGAGCGGATCGTCGCCCAGTTCCTCATGATATTCGCGGGCAAGCGTGTCGATATCCTCCGGCGTCATTGGCCGCCATCCCGGCTCCGGCCCCAGATCGGGTTCGGGCCTGATGGTCAGGGTCACATGCTCCTGCGTCAGCGACATTGGCCGGGACAGGGGCGCGTTGCGATCGCCGGATTGCTTCATTTCATGCCTTTCGGGCTTGCCGCCTTGCTCCGTTCTGCCGATTCTTCCCCATGGGACGCCGATGCGGCCCAAAGGGCAAGCCCCACGGCATTGCCTTGCCATCCGGGGACGAGGGATGCGGCAGGAATGCTCACCTTGGCCGCGATGCGGCGCCGGAAAAGCGTTCGAAAAACGCAATGCGCGCGGAGATCTAACGCTTTCTCGCCCCGACGGGCGCGGGGAAGTCCGTGCCGGGTTCTGCATGTTTCCCGGAAATTTTCGGTTGATGCCTGCCTGAATCCGCCGACCGAAAAAGCCCTTGTTTCCTCGATCCCTGCCCCATATACGGGGCGACGGAGACGTGGCCGAGTGGTCGAAGGCACACCCCTGCTAAGGGTGCAGACGGGGAACCGTCTCGAGGGTTCGAATCCCTTCGTCTCCGCCATCCATCACATATTCATTGAAAAATATGGGGTCGAACCTGCCGGTCAGCCTGATCGGCCTCAACGCATCGCGATTGATCTGCATGTTCAATGAGGGCGGCAGCCGCCGGCCACCGTCGCGATCCCGCACTTGCAAGCAATCCGGGTTCGTCGTCACCGTCCCGTTCATACCGTGCGCTGGGCTTCGGTAACATTCGGCCAGGCCGGAACCTCACGCTCCAGACGAAGCTGCCCCATCTTCGGCCTCGCGTCGTCACGCCCAGGGGTTTCCTGTCTGGAGTTCGCGAGGGAGCGTCGCCGTTAACGGTCCCCCGAGATCTCCCCTCCTCCAGATGTATTGAATCAATACTGATTGTTTATATATCACTAGTCTGGTATGAACCGTCCATAAACCCAGAAATTTCGGAATGCGATGATCACTTCAGCCCAGATGCGCGCCGCGCGTGCCCTGCTCGGGATCGACCAGAAGGCGCTTGCCGAGCTTTCGGGCCTCTCGGTTCCCACGATCCAGCGGATGGAGGCTGGTCCGGGCAATGTCCGGGGGGTGATCGACAGCCTGAACAAGGTCGTCGATGCGCTGAACAAGGCGGGGATCGAACTTATCGGGGAAGGCTCGATCAGCGTCGAGGGCGGGCGCGGCGTAAGACTGAAAGCACCCGCCGAAACCGGGAAATAGACCCGTAATCCCATCCTGAGAGCGCGCTGCCAGCCATGAACCGAAGCGATCCCATCCAGCAACCGGGCGCGAACCTGCTGCTGTCCTATACCCCAAAGCTGCTGACCGTGCTGCGCGAAGGCTACGGCATGCGGGAGTTTCGGGCCGATGCCGTTGCCGGGATGACGGTGGCGATCGTGGCGCTGCCCCTCTCGATGGCGATCGCAATTGCCTCCGGGGCAAGCCCTGCGCAGGGGCTTTATACCTCGATCTTCGGCGGGTTTCTCGTCTCGGCACTGGGCGGCTCGCGCTTCCAGATCGGCGGGCCGGCGGGTGCCTTCATCATTCTCGTCGCCGCAACCGTTGCCCAGCATGGCATGGAGGGGTTGATCCTCGCCACGGCTCTCTCGGGGCTGCTGCTGACCCTGATGGGGGTGCTGCGGCTGGGCAGCTTCGTCCAGTTCGTGCCGTTTCCGGTGACGGTCGGGTTCACGGCGGGGATCGCGGTCATCATCTTTGCCAGCCAGATCAAGGATCTTCTGGGCCTGTCACTGACGAATGAGCCGGGCGATCTGATCGGCAAGCTCTCGGCGCTTTACGCGGTGCGGGGCAGCTTCTCGCCCGCGGCATTCGGGCTGGCTTGCCTGACCATTGCCGTGATCCTGACCCTGCGCCGGTGGCGTCCGCATTGGCCGGGGATGCTGGTCGCGATAGCGGTCGCGGCGCTGGCGGCGGCGGCGCTGAACCTGCCGGTAGAGACGATCGGAACCCGCTTCGGAGGCATCCCCTCGACCCTTCCGCGACCGGCCTTGCCGGAG